>Ga0182007_10000474_pt1 | contig 24209 bp, 21 predicted proteins | sample Sormic07211113_1_FD_123023 | JGI IMG/M metagenome (GOLD analysis project Ga0182007, IMG submission 123023) | Rhizosphere microbial communities from Sorghum bicolor, Mead, Nebraska, USA - 072115-113_1 MetaG | ecosystem: Host-associated > Plants > Roots > Rhizosphere | place: USA: Nebraska...
GCTGTTGGCCTGGTGTTCCATGTCGTCGCCCACCAGATTGGCGTAGACCACGTCGTGACCGGGCATCGTTTGCCGCAGCAATGCCTGGTCCAGCACGTCGCCGGCCAGCACGCTGCCGTTGGCTGGGACTGGGGTTGGCAGCTTGCCGGGATTGCGCAGCAGCAGCGTCAAGGCGATGTTGTCACGGCCCGCGAAGGCGCGGATGACCCACTGGGCTACCTGGCCGCCTGCGCCCAGTATCAATATCTTTTTCATCGTTATCGCTTTCGTCATGGCCCGCTGTCATGCAGGAAGTTACAGGCTTTCTTCGACGAAAGGAACACGGCGCGCTTGAAAAAAAGACAAAAACGCTCCATGAGCGCCAGCCCATCGCCTTGTCCAGCGGTAGATTGCTGCCCATATAATTTCAATGAAATCAGTGGCTTGCCGACTATGTTGAATGAGAAGTCTCAATATCGGAGAAGCAATCAGGAGAGCCGCATGACCCGCTCGCATCCACGCCCGGCGCTTCTTTTAGCGCATTGCCGCCGCTTTCTGTCGCTGCTGGACCTGTCGCGCTTGCCGCATGCCGATTTGCGCAAAGAAACCGCGCCGTAGCCGCTGTTGGAGTCATCCTCCCTTCCCCGCCCTGCTCCCGGCGCTCTTGCGTACACCATACCAGCGCACCGGAAAACCGGCACTGGTATGGCCGGCATCGCCCATCTCAAGGGGGAAGTTCGCAACTGGTATTGTGATCTTGCGCAAAGAATAAAACCAGTTGACTACCACCTGCAATGCTTGCACTCTGAAAAATCGGACGGTGATAAACCGGCTCGGCCATGAAAAAAAATACACAAGGAGATGCAATGAACCGGACAGTCATGAATACCCTCATCATTACCCTCTTCGGCGGGACGTTGGCCGCTTGCGGCGGCGGCAGCGACGGATCCAGCGCAGGCGCGAGCCAGCTGCTGGCCGGCGCCACCGAAGCGGTCGCCTGCTACACGCCATGGAACAGCGGCACCGCCTACAATGGCGGCGGCAAGGCCAGTTATAACAACGTGAACTACACGGCCAACTGGTGGACGCAAGGCAATAACCCGTCGACGAGCAGCGGCGGCGCCGGCAGCGGCCAGCCCTGGACGGTGGTGGGAGACTGCGGTACGCCGACACCGACACCGACCCCGACCCCAACGCCTACGCCTACGCCAACACCCACCCCGACACCGACACCGACGCCAACTCCTACACCAACGCCGACACCTACGCCTACCGGCCTGGCGAAGCACGCGCTGATCGGCTACTGGCACAACTTCACTAACCCCAGCGGCGCCACGTATCCGATCAGCCAGGTCAGCGACGACTGGGATGTGATCGTCGTCTCGTTCGGCGACAACGCGGGCGGCGGCAATGTCAGCCTGACCATCGATCCGGGTGCGGGCACGGAAGCGCAATTCATCGCCGACGTGGCCGCCAAGCGGGCGAAAGGCAAGAAAGTCATCCTGTCGCTGGGCGGGCAAAACGGTTCCGTTTCCGTCGGCAACACGGCCGAAGCGACGAATTTCACCAACAGCCTGTACGCCATCATCACCAAATATGGTTTCGACGGCATCGACCTGGACCTGGAAAACGGCGTGGCGCAAGGCGCGGCCATCCAGACCTATCTGCCGATCGCCGTGAAAAACCTGAAAGCCAAGGTCGGCAGCAGCTTTTACCTGTCGATGGCGCCGGAATGGGTGTATGTGGAAGGGGGCTACACGAGCTACGGCAGCATCTGGGGCGCCTACATTCCTATCATCAATGCCTTGCGCAGCGAGCTGACGGTGCTGCACCCGCAGTACTACAACAATGGCGACATCTACACGCCGTACGCCACGGGCGCCATCAAGGCCGGTTCGGCCGACCAGCTGGTGGCCACGGCGCGCATGCTGATCGAGGGTTTTAACTATGGCGGCAATACCTTCGCCGGCTTGCGTCCGGACCAGGTGGGCTTCGGCGTGCCGTCGGGCCGCAGCTCGGCCGGCTCCGGTTTCACGACGAATGCCGACGTCAGCAACGCCCTGAATTGCCTGACGCGCCTGCTCAACTGCGGCACCATCAAGCCGCTGCAGGCGTATCCGGACTTCCGCGGCGTGATGACGTGGTCGATCAACTGGGACCGCCACGACAACTATAATTTCTCCGTGCCGACGAAGAACGTGTTGAAGACCTTGCCGTAAGGCGCCAGGCGGGCCGGAGGAGGACTGCCCTCCTCCGGCCTGCATTATCTATATAGGCGTGCTCAAGCTACGGACTGGAACACCAGCCGCTCCGGGTCGCTCATCCGCCAGTCCAGCACACGGTCGCGCCAGCTTGGCTTGCCGTCATGGGCCAGCACGTGGCGCGCATAGGCGCAAAACCGGGCCGCGTCGATGTGTTCGGCGCGGGGAACGCCGCCAAAACGCCGGTCCACCACAAAGAAGCGCAGCCGCCACATGATGTCCATCCCGCCAGACACAGCGGTTGGTGGCAGTTCTTCCCGCGTGACGCGTATAAAAATCACCTCCGCATGGCGCTTGCTTAACTGACTGAGCTGGCAAAACAGGTTCCAGGCCTGCATGTCTACCCGGTAATGGCGGGTCGACACGCCGCTGACCAGTGGATACCGCCCCGTCTGGCGCGCAATGCGGTCGCAGGCAAACCGGGCCAGCACCGTGCGGTGACTCCCGCCGCCATCCGTGTACCAGTTTTGGCCATCGATGGTGCTGAGCATGATGCCGTTGTCCACGTCGCCATTGAAATAGTAGTCGGGATGGCGTTCATACTTCTCAAAGACGCCGCGCATCTTGCCAGGCTTGTACTGAGGCGCCAGCGCCGCCTCGCGCCAGGATTGCCCCGCATAGTGTTCCGACTGGCCGACGACCGTACGCATGTCGACGCGCGCGTCACGCCGCCGGCATTCGCGCACGACGAAGTCTTCGAGGCTGGCGCCGTGCTGCGATGGAAATATATCGCGCCATTCGGCAATCACTTGCTGCGACCAGGGCTGTGGCGTGGTCAATACGTCATCAAAAAGGGTGGGCATGCTGTACTCCAGTGACACCAGCACATGCTGGTCTGTTGTATAGGCAGCAAATGAGCATGCCGAGCCGCTTCATCCCGATTTCGTGTAAATAAAATGAAGTTTCAGATACTAATAGCCTGAATCTATTAATTCAGTTGAAATATTTTACTTCCTTTTGTAAATGAGAATCGTTACTATCTAAATCAAGGATAAGCGAATTCAACAGAAAGGAGCCTCCCTTGTTCACCGCCATCAAAACATTCAGCCAGGTCTGCACGCACATGTCGATCGCCTTCGGCCTTGCCTATTTGCTGACGGGCTCGTTGGCACTCGGTGGCCTGGCCGCAATCATCGAACCGGTCATCAACGTAGGCTTGCTGCCCTGGCATGAAAAAGCCTGGCACGCGATCCGCCGCCGCCATGCCGCCAGCCGGCTGGGTTTTGCCGCCCTGACTGGCGAAAAACTGAGCCAGACAGCCATGCACATGGGCGTCGCTTTCAGCGTCATGTACTGGGCCACGGGCTCCATGGCCTTCGGCGGCTTGCTGGCCGTGGTCGAGCCGATCTGCAACGTGATCGTCCTGCCCTTCCACGACCGGCTGTGGGAACGATTTCGTTTTCGCATGGAAAACCGGGGCGCGGCGCGGCTGGCTACGATGCCCACCTGATACTTTTCACCCAAGAACAAGGACTGGGGTCGGACCCGGCGGGTCCGACCCCGGATTTTTGCCGCTGGGTGCAAACCATGAAGTGACTTGCATCATTTGCCGGACCCGCCCATAGTCCTTGCTACACCTTGCCCGCCCATACGGGCGGACGACGCTGCCCCCACGGCGCTGCCCGCTCCAGTTGCCCGGCCAGGCGCAGCAAGGTTCCGTCCTGACCGTAGCCGGCCATGAACTGCATGCCGATCGGCAACCCTTCATTCGACATGGCGAGCGGCACGGACATGGCCGGCAGACCGGCCACGTTGGCCAGCGGCGTGTACGGCGAATGCTCGAACAGACGCGCCGTCCAGCCCAGCCCATCGAGCTGTTCCTCCTTTTCACCATAGCGCCCCAGTTGCCACGGCATATCCGGCATGGTGGGCGTGAGCAGCACATCGTACTGGCCAAACAGGGCGCCGGCGTGGCGCGTGACCGTGTTGCGCACGTCGAGGGCAGCGACGAACTCGACGGCCGACACCGTCTGCCCGTAGCGGTAGCAGGCCAAAGTGGCCGGTTCCAGCGTGTCGAGCGACACGGCGCGCCCGCTCTCGTGCGCCAGGCCGTCTATCCACGGCACGAGGTTGGCGCACCAGATGCTGGCGTTCGCCTGCACGAAGGCCGGCCACGATACGCCCAGCGCAGGCGACACTTCTTCCACGTGGTGGCCCAGGCTTGCCAGCAAGCGCACGGTGTCTTGCAATGCGGCATCGACGGCAGGCACGGGATGGGCGCCATTGCTGGCGGCCCGCTGCACGCCGATGCGCAGCTTGCCCGGCGCCACACTTACCTGCGACAGCCAAGTGAAGTTGGGCGCGCTCGTCACATACGGTTCGCCCGGCATGATTCCCTGCACGCCGTCGAGCAAGGCGGCGCTGTCGCGCACGCTGCGGCTCACGCCCAGCTGCACGCCCAGGCCGCTGAAGATTTCGTCCATGGCGGGGCCGTTCGACACCCGTCCCCGGCTAGGCTTGAAGCCGAACAGGCCCGTCGAGGCGGCAGGCACGCGGATGGAACCGGCCGCGTCCGTCGCATGGGCCAGCGGCACGATGCCGGCCGCCACGGCCGCCGCCGCGCCGCCGCTGGAGCCGCCCGCGCTCAAACTGACGTTCCAGGGATTGCGGGTGGCGCCATATAAGACGGGTTCCGTGGTGGTGGCAAACGCCATTTCCGGCGTGCTCGTGCGGCCGAAGGTCGCCAATCCCGCCTTGCGGAACTGCGTCATCAGATGGGAATCGGCGGACGCGACATGGCCGGCGCCCAGGCGGCTGCCGTACTCGCTGCGTCGGCCCGCCATGGTGACGGCCACGTCCTTGATCAGGAATGGCACGCCGGCGAACGGTGCCGCGTGGTCGATGGCAGTCAAATCGGCCGGCCACAGCTCGACGACGGCATTGATCTGCGGGTTGACTGCGGCGCAGGCGCGCAGGGCGGCGTCGTGCAATTCGGCGGCGGAAACGTCGCCCTTGCGCAGCAGCTGGACGAGTCCTAGCGCATCAAAACTTGTATATTCAAGGAGTTGCATCAGTTAGTTCCTGTAAAAGGTAAAGAGTAGAAGTCACAGGAACCACTGTAGGGCTTGCGTTATCATAGCGGAAATGAATAGTTGATATACAAGGTATAGTCATGGACAATTTACGCAAGCTGGACCTGAACCTGCTGCTGACCCTGAACGCCCTGCTGATCGAGCGCAACGTCACGCGGGCGGCGGCGCGGCTGCACCTGAGCCAGCCGTCCGTCAGCGTGCAGCTGGGCAAGCTGCGCGCGGCTTTCGACGATCCGCTGCTCTTGCCCGGTCCGCGCGGCATGCTGCCTACGGCGCGGGCGCTGGCCCTGCTGGCACCGTTGCAAGCCGTGCTGGCCCAGCTTGAGCAAGTCTTGCAGCCTGAATCGGCCTTCGATCCGGCCACGGCCGAGGTGCGCTGGAATCTGGCGGCGGCCGACGCCACCGAATATGCGATCCTGCTGCCCATGCTGCCCGCCCTGCGCGTACAGGCGCCCCTGTCGCGCATGGCCGTGTTCGAAGCCGTGCCGGCGCGCATGGCGCACGACCTGGAAAGCGGCCAGGTCGACCTGGGTTTCCTTGCCCAGGAAGAAGCGCCGCCCGGCTTGCGCCACCGCACCCTGTTCACCGAACACTACGTGCTGGCGGGCCGCCACGACCACCCGCTGCTGCAATCGCCGCCCGACCTCGACCGGTTCTGCGCGCTGGAATTCATCGTCGTCTCGCCCAACGGCGGTGGTTTCCGCACGGCCGTTGATATAGCGCTGCAGCAGCTGGGGCGTACGCGCACGGTGGTGTTGTCCGTGCCGCACTTTCTGATCGTGCCGCCCTTGCTGGCAGCGTCCGACATGGTGGCCCTGCTGCCGTCGCGCCTGCTGAAGAACGCGCTGGGCGCCCTGCGCACGTGGGAGCCGCCCGTGACCCTGCCCGATTACGAGATGGCCATGGTCTGGCACGAACGCATGCACCTGGACCCGGCGCACCGCTGGCTGCGCGAGCGCATCATGGCCAGCTTGCAGGCGCCCCTACACGATTTTCCAGCGTAAAACACTAGGGAAGATTACCTAGTTGTTCGAAAGAAATTCCCAATGTTCGCCGTGGTGACGAATGCGTAAGCTTGCGCGTAATAATAAAGGGTCACCATGAACGCCATTTCCATCCTGCACCGCGGTTCACGCCGTCCTCCCGCATTTTTCTTTTCTATAACTTCCTGGCTGGCGGCAATGCTGCTGGGCATGCTGGCCTTCTGCACAGGCGCCAGTGCCGCGCCCGCCGACACGCCCACGGCGTCGGCCGAGCTGATCAAGCGCGGCGAATATGTCGCCCGCCTGGGCGACTGCGTGGCTTGCCACACCACCCCGAACGGCGCCGCCATGGCCGGCGGCCTGGAACTCAAGACGCCGTTCGGCACCATCTACAGCACGAATATCACGCCGGACGCCAAGACGGGCCTGGGCACGTACACGTTTGCCCAGTTCGACCGCGCCATGCGCAAGGGCGTGGCGGCGGACGGCCACAATCTGTATCCGGCCATGCCCTACCCTTCCTACGCGAAGATCACGCCCGGCGACATGCAGGCGCTGTATGCCTACCTGCAGCGAGGCGTGGCGCCCGTGGCGCAGCAAAACCGCGAAACGGACATGAAATGGCCGTTCAGCATGCGCTGGGGCCTGTCCTTGTGGAACGCCGTCTTCCTCGACGACGCGCCGTTCAAGCCCGACAGCGCCAAGTCGGCCCAGTGGAACCGGGGCAGCTACCTGGCCCAGGGTCTCGGTCATTGCGGCTCCTGCCACACGCCGCGCGGCGTGGCTTTCCAGGAAAAAACCATGGGCCAGGATGGCGGCAACGGCAAGCACTACCTGTCCGGTTTTACGTTTGACGGCTGGCATGCGGTGAACCTGCGCAATCTGTGGACGCCGGGCGACATCGTGCAATTGCTGAAAACCGGCCGCAACAGCTTCGGCACGGCGGCCGGCAGCATGACGGAAGTCATCACGCACAGCACCCAGTACTTCACGGATGCCGACCTCGACGCGCTGGCGCACTACCTGCACGGCTTGCCCGCCAAGGATGGCGCGGCCGCGCCGCCGAAGAAAACGGCGACCCTCGTGGCGGCCAGCAACGATGCGCTGTACAACACGCGCGGCGGCCTCGGCTATCTGCAGTTCTGCGCCACCTGCCACCGCCGCGACGGCCGCGGCGTGGACAACATCTTCCCGCCACTGGCGCAGAACGACTCGGTGCAGTCGAAGGATGCCACCACCGTCATCCATATCGCGCTGACTGGCTGGCAATCGGCCGTCACGCAGCACTCGCCCCGCTCGTTCGGCATGCCCGCGTATGACCGCCTGTCGGACACGGAGTTGGCGGAAATCCTCACCTTTGTGCGCGGCAAGTGGGGCAACCAGGGCGCACCGGTGACGCCAGCGCAGATCGCCACAGTGCGCAAGGAGCTCAAGCTCAAGGCGCCGGACGCGGGCGGTTTCGTCACGCCCCGCTTCGCCGCTCTGACGGCCGATCCGAATGCCAGCCAGTTGATCCACGGCATGCAGCTGATGACGGAAACGCGGGCCCGCCTGCCGCAAAACGTGGGCAACGACCTCAATTGCAGCAGTTGCCACCTGAATGGCGGCACGGTGGCCGGCGGTTCGCCCTTCCTCGGCATTTCCGCCTTTTTCCCGTCGGAAGCGCCGCGCGCCGGCAAGGTCATCAGCCTGGGAGAGCGCATCAACGGCTGCTTCCGCCGCTCCATGCACGGCAAGCCGCTGCCCGTGGACGGCCCCGACCTGCAGGCGATGGTCGCCTACATCGACTGGATGAAGGGCGCCACGCAAGCGGGCGACAAGGTGGCGGGACGCGGCGTGGCGAAGATAGACCGCGCTCTGCTGCCCGATCCCGTACATGGCAAAAAAGTGTATGCCGAGCAATGCGCTGTCTGCCATGGGGCGAATGGCGAAGGCATCAAGGGCGCCAATGGCGTCGTCGCCTTCCCGCCGCTGTGGGGCGAGCGCTCGTTCAATATTGGCGCTGGCATGGCCCGCACCTACACGGCGGCCGGCTTCGTCAAGGCGAATATGGTGATGGGCCACGGCCAGAAATTCCCGCTGGGACAAGGCAACCTGTCCGACCAGGATGCCGTCGACGTGGCGGAATATTTTACGCACATGCCCCGTCCGGACTTCCCCGACAAGGTCAAGGATTGGCCGAAGGGCGGCAAGCCCAAGGATGCGCGCTACTGAGACGCGTGTTTCCCGGGCGGCGCCCTGTCAGACGCCGCCCGCCTGTGATACGCTGCTTGCTCCATCACGCAGGAGCGACGCATGCAGACCGATAGCGGCCGGGCCGACCCATCCGACACCTGGCTGGGCAAGCTGGGCCCCGGCCTGATCACGGGCGCGGCCGATGACGATCCCAGCGGCATCGCCACGTATTCGCAGGCGGGCGCGCAGTTCGGTTTCGGCATGCTGTGGACGGTGTGCCTGACGTTTCCCTTGATGCTAGGTATCCAGGTCATCAGCGCCAAGATCGGCCGGGTCAGCGGGCATGGGCTGGCGACGAACATCCGCCGCCACTATCCGAAATCTTTGTTGTACGCCATCGTCAGCTTGCTGCTGCTGGCCAATGTCATCAATATCGCCGCCGACGTGGCCGCCATGGGCGATGCCCTGACCCTGATCATCGGCGGCCCTACGCATTTGTACGCCGTGGGTTTCGGCCTGCTGTCCCTGCTGCTGCAAGTCTTCATTCCGTATCAACAGTACGTGCGCATCCTGAAATGGTTGACCCTGGGCTTGCTGGCCTATGTGGCCACCGTGCTGACCGTGCATATTCCCTGGGGGGAAGTGGCGTTGCGCACGGTCTGGCCCCGGTTCGCCTGGTCGGCCGCCTCGGTGACCATGATCGTGGCCGTGTTCGGTACCACGATCAGCCCTTACCTGTTTTTTTGGCAAGCCTCGCAGGAAGTGGAAGACTTGCAGGCGGACGCTGGCGCGCAAGCCTTGCGCCGTGCGCCGGAACAGGCGCCACGACAATTCCAGCGCATCAAGATGGACACGGCCATCGGCATGGGCTTTTCCAACCTGGTGGCCTTCTTCATCATGCTGACGACGGCCGTGACCTTGGGTGCGCAAGGCATCACGCACATCGATACGTCCGCCCAGGCCGCTTCCGCCCTGCGCCCCATCGCGGGCGACTTCGCCTTCGCGCTGTTCAGCCTGGGCATCATCGGCACGGGCTTGCTGGCCATTCCCGTGCTGGCCGGCTCGGCCGCCTACGCCATGGCCGGCGCCTTTCACTGGAAAAACAGCCTGGAACTGGCGCCCCGGGCCGCCAAGAAGTTCTACGGCATCATCGTCACGGCCACCGTGATCGGCGCCGCCCTGTGCTTCACGCCGCTCGACCCCATTAAGGCCCTGTACTGGAGCGCCGTCATCAATGGCGTCATTTCCGTGCCCATCATGGCCCTGATGATGGTGATGGCCTCGCGCCCCGCCATCATGGGCACGCTCACCATTTCGCGCCGCCTGCGGGCGCTGGGCTGGCTGTCGACCATCGTCATGGCGACGGCCGTACTGGCCATGTTCGCCACCATGATCTTTTGATGCCTAGGCCGCCTTCGGCTTGAGCATGCCTTCCACGATGCCCAGCACGGTCTGGCGCGGCAGCAATCGCGGCAACCAGGCCAGCAGCCGATTCGGCCGGCCCGCCACGTGGCTGCTGCGGCCCAGGTCCAGCGCGCGCAGCGCTTCGTCGACCACCGCTTGCGGCGCCATGCGCTTGCCCACGGCCGCCTCGGGCGCGGCCACGACGTCGAAGAAGGCCGTCTCCGTGGCGCCCGGGCACAGGCCCAGCACGCGCACGCCGCGGCTGCGGTTTTCCGCCCACAGCGCTTCCGAGAACGACAGCACGAAAGCCTTGCTGGCGCCGTAGACCGCCATGTAGGGATCGGGCTGCAGGGCCGCCGTGGACGCCACGTTGATGATGGCGCCCCGCCCCTGCGCCAGCATGTGCGGCAAGGCGCAGTGCGTCAGTTCCATCAGGGCCGTGCAATTGACGGTGACTTCAGCCGCCTGGCGCGCCAGGTCGATGCTTTCAAAGCGGCCATGCGTGGCGAAACCCGCATTATTGATCAGCACGTCAGGCGGCATGCCCAGCGCGCAAGCCCGTGCATAAGCTTCCCTGGCGGCGCCTGGCAGGCCCAGGTCGGCCACCAGCGCGTGCGCGCGGATACCGTGGCGCTGGGAAAGTTCCTTGGCCAGGCTGTCGAGCACGGTGCCGGAACGGGCCAGCAGCAGCAAATGCGCGCCGCGCGCGGCCAGGGTTTCCGCAAAGACGCGGCCGATGCCGGACGAGGCGCCCGTGATCAGCACGGTCTGGTTGGTGTAGTTGAAAGCGGTCATGGCATTGGTGTGGAGTAGATGGAGTGTTTAATGTAAACTGTAGACTTTAGTCCACGGTCAAGGGGAATCGATGCGTATCGGAGAAATCACCCGCCTGACGGGCGTCAGCAAGGACACGGTGCGCTTTTACGAGCGCCAAGGCTTGCTGGACGAAGCGCCGCAGCCGGGCCTGACGAATAACTACAAGGAATATTCGGCGCAGGCCTTGCGCCGGATCGAGCTGATCGGCCACGCCAAGGCGCTGGGTTTTACCTTGAAGGAAATCGCCGAAGTCATTGCCGTCTGGCAGGAAAATGCCCTCGATGCGCAAACCAAGCGGGCCATGCTGGAAACGAAAATCGCGCAGATCGACGACAAGGCGCGCTCGATGGCCGTGCTGCGGGCCGGACTCGTCGATGCGCTGGCGAAGGTGGAGACGGGCTGCGAGGATGGTGTCGCGGTCGCAAGAAACTACAAGGATAATCAATGACTTACTACACGCAGTACCGCCACCTGGCGCTCGAGGGCGCCAAGCCGGCCCCCACGGTGCAGCAGATCGCCGCCATCGAAGCCTTGCTGGAAGCACCGTTGCCGCCCGCTTTCCTGGCCTTCCTGCAAGCGGCCAACGGCGCCTGGTTCGATTACACCTGCGATGTGCCGGACGGCAATGGCGGCGTGGAAAAAATGGGTTTCAATACCTTTTTCAGCGCCGACGAAGGCGATTTCTGCGACGAAACTTTGGTAGGCGAAATCCGCGCCGCGCGCAAGCATACGGACATGCCCGTGAAAATCCTGCCCTTCGCCCGCGATGGCGGCAATTCCATGGTTTATCTGGATATGACCGAGGAAGGCGGCGGCCGCGTGCTCGCCTATGTGCAGGAATTGCCGGACTGGACGGGAAAGCGCGCCCACGGCCTGATGGAGCTGGCCCCATCGTTCGACGCCTGGCTGGACAGTCTGTACATCGACCGCGACACGGTGCTCGATGAACTCGAACACAGCGTCTCGGAGCCCGCTCACCTGGACGCGATGGCGGAGTGGCTCGATATCGGCATGCCCGCCTGGCGCCGCGATGCGGGCATCGCCGCCTTGTTTACCCTGAAACAAGTCGAATTGTGCGCTAGCGAACAGGACTAGTCCTACCGAGAGTATCGAAAGCGTCCTATGGGTGTGCGCGGACTGACGGCTTAACATTGTCATCAGCTTGCAGAAATAACCATATCCGAAAGGAGTTCCCATGCCTATCCCAACCACCAGTTCCCGTACCCCGTCCCTGAAAAGCGTGGCCATCGGCGCCGCCGTGGCGCTGCTGAGCGGCATCGCCATCAACAGCATTGCCGCCGCCGCGCCGGGCGCGTACGACAAGCAATTCCTCAGCAAGGCCGCCGACGCGGGCAGCACGGAAATTGCCGCCAGCAAAGTCGCACAAAGCAAGAGCAGCAATGCGGAAGTGAAGAAATTCGCCGATGCCATGGTTGCAGACCACACGAAAGTGGCGGATGAGTTGAAACAGCTGGCCAGCAGCAAGCAGATCGAGGTCAGCGACCAGCCCGGCAAGAAGCACCAGGCGCAGATCGACAAGCTGAGCCGCCTGGAAGGCAAGCAATTCGATGCGGAATACGCGGCCACCATCGGCGTGGCGGCGCACAAGGATGCCGTGAAACTGTTCACGGACGCCAGCCAGAAGGCGAACGATCCCGACATCAAGGCCTTTGCCGCGAAGACCTTGCCAGCGCTGCAACATCACCTGGAAATGGCCAACACCCTGCACACGGCGGTGGGGAAATAGCCAAATTAAATAGCCAAGTTGCTGGCAATTAGCGGGGATATGCTTGCTGTACGTGCCGTACGGCAAGCATATCTGCTCTTGACATACAATGCGGCAACTTCGTTTTTGGCCATGCCATGACCTCATGCAGCTACTCAAGAAAACCGGCCTGATCGCCGCCGCCCTCCTGCTCATCCTCCTGCTGGCAGGCTGGCTCTTCATCAAAGTGAGCGCCGCGCGCAATGCCAGCGTATATGCCCAGCAGTGGAACGACCAGCGCACGTGCGTGATCAAGACCTATGTGCCCCATTACGGCGACGGCGTACCGCAGAACATCGTGCGCGCGCTGAGCACGTCCAGCTTCTTCCGCGTGTACCACAAGGATGGCACCTTGCTGGAAAGCACGGAATGGGTGCTGGACATGCATGAAGACGGCATCCTCGACCATGCGCGCTGGGGCCAGAACCAGACGCGCGCCATCTACCCGACGGACATGGGCGACGAAGGCTGGACCTTGCCCGAATGCGCGTGATCATTTAGCAATCAAACGAAAGAGTCCCATGCTGCGCGGCCCCTGGAGCGATGCTCCCTACATTCCTACGCTCCACTATTTTCTCGGCCCCTTCGACGTGTATGACCGTGAAGAAACCCTGGGCGTGGAACTGGACACCTGGGACATGAACGACCCGCTCCAGCGCGCGGCGCTGATACGGCGCGACATCACCTCGCAATACAAGGAACTGAGCTACCGCCATCGCCATGCGCTGGTGGCCGTGCTGGCGCAAGCGCTGCAAGACCCCGCCTACGATTTCCAGGCCATCCTCGAACATGACCCCGAAAGCACGCACGCCCTGCCCGCCATGTGGGATGAGATGACCGATCCGCGCGCCTTTTTTGCCGATATCTACCGCCTGGCCCAGCAGGATTGGGCCGACGACCTGGCCAGGGCGGCGGCGGAAGACCCGTCCGACTGGTAGCGCGGCGCGCGCGCCACACTATCGCCACGATAGCCCGGCCCCTGCTTTTCACTCTGTAAACGTGATTGCGGCGAGGTGCGCGTGGCGTTGCAAAAACGCCCTACTGAAAAAATATCTGTTGCACCAGCGCATGCCCACTGGCATCGCGCTACCATGAACCGTCAGTACTCCCCCCAAGCGCGCCGGTTCCCTGCCGGCCTTTCCCTGCCGCAATGTGAAGGAGATTCTCATGCCCAAGTTCGCCCCTGCCGTTTGCCTGTCGCTCATGCTTGCCGCCGGCATGCTGCCCTGTATCGCCAGCGCTGCCGAAGGCGGTGCCACGCGCGCCGACGCGGAAGCCATGGTCAAGAAAGGCGTGTCCTACATCAAGAGCGCCGGCGACGCCAAAGCGTATGGCGAGATTACGGCCAAGGCGCCGCAATTCATCCTGCACGACCTGTACCTGGTCGTCTATAAACTCGACGGCACGGTGGTCGCGCATGGCGCCAACCCGAAAATGGTGGGCAAGAACTTGATCGAATTGAAAGATATCGACGGCAAGGCCTTCGTCAAGGAGCGAGTCGACTTGGCCAAGAGCAAGGGCACCTTCTGGCAGGAATACAAATTCACGAATCCGGAAACCAAGAAGATCGAGCCGAAGGTGATGTATTGCGAGAAACTCGCCGAGACCGTCGTCTGCGGCGGCATCTACCTGTAGCCAGCCGCCGCGCCGCCAGCGCCGGGATGGTTTTCCCCTCTCTTGACGATATGGGTTCCGATGAAAATCGCACAGAAGATGTTGATCGTCCCGGTGGTCGCGCTGGCTTGCCTGCTGGCTATGGGGGCCTTGTCCTACTTCGCCATGCAGCAGAACGAGAGCCGCATGCGCGAATTGAAAGACGTCACCCTGACGGCCGAGCGGCTTGCCAACCAGCAAGCCATTGCCTTGGGCCAAGTCCACGCCGACGTGTATGCGAAGATCGCCATCGCCGCCAGCCTGTCGGACGAACAGTTCAAGCAATTCGGCGCGCAAACGGATGGCCAGCTCAATGCCGTCGCGCAAGGCTTGAAGGAGCTCAAGCAATTCTCGGGCGCCGCCACGGAAGCAGACCAGGCCCTGCCGGGTCTCGAGCGCTACCGTGCCAGTGTGGCGCAGGCGCTGGACCTGGCCTCGATGGACCCGAATACGGGCGTGGCGGCGATGCAAAATGCTGCCACGCACTATCAGCAAGTGCGCGGACAGCTGCGCCAGGTGCTGCAGAATCTCGACCACCGCACGGTCGACGCGCTGCAGGAAACAAAAAATGCAGGCCAGCGCGCCGGCTGGCTGTCGCTGGGCACCATGGCCATCGGCTTTGCCTTGCTGGCCCTGATCGCCACCTGGGTGGCCCGTTCCGTGGTGCGTCCCATCGATGAGGCCTGCCGCGCCGCCGAAAGCCTGGCCGCCGGCGACCTGACCATGCGCATCGATGCCCAGGGCGACGACGAGGTGGGCAAGCTGTCGCGCGCCTTGGCCACCGTGCTGAAGAACTGGAACACCTTGTTGGGCGACATACGTCAGGCGGGCTCCACCATTACGGTGGAAGCGAGTGAAATTGCGCTGGGCAATGCGGACTTGTCGGCCCGCACAGAGTCGCAAGCGCATTCCTTGCAGGAAACAGCGTCATCCATGCATGCGCTGACCGATACCGTGCGCGAAAACGCCAGCCATGCGCATCAGGCCAACCAGATGGTGCTGTCGACCTCGAACGTGGCGCTGGAAGGCGGCCGCGTAGTGGGCCAGGTGGTCGAGACGATGGGTTCGATCAAGGCCAGCTCCGGGCGCATCGTCGACATCATCGCCGTCATCGACGGCATCGCCTTCCAGACGAATATCCTCGCCTTGAACGCGGCCGTGGAAGCGGCGCGCGCGGGCGAACAGGGGCGCGGCTTTGCCGTCGTCGCCACGGAAGTGCGGGGCCTGGCACAGCGCTCGGCCACGGCGGCGCGCGAAATCAAGCAGCTGATCGAGGATTCCGTTGCCAGGATAGAAACAGGCAGCGAACTGGCCGACAGCGCCGGGCGCACCATGGGCGATATCGTCGCCTCCGTCCAGCAGGTGACGGAGATCATGAACGACATCACGGCGGCCAGCCAGCGCCAGAGCAAGGGCATCGAGGAAGTCAACAATGCCATCACGGAAATGGACGAATTGACCCAGCGCAATGCCGCCCTCGTCGAGCAATCGGCCGCCGCCGCGCAAAGCATGCAGGACCAGGCGCATGATCTATTGCGCGTGGTCGACGCCTTCCGCCTGGGCGATGGCGGCCCACCGCTGCTGCCTCGTTAGCGCCGGTGCGGCATGGCGGCCTGGGAACAGGCTTGCATGGCCTTGCCTATTTCGACTAGGGCGGGGTCGGTTTCCCGTCGCAAGACATTGCCCATGCGGAATTGTTGATGGTAATCGCCGAGCATGGCGGAATACAGGAAAACCTGATCCTGCCTGCGCCAGGCGACACTGTGGTTGCTGCCGGGCGCGACGGGCATGGCGCCGATGAAATAACTGTACAGGCCGCCAACCTTCTTCTTGTGCAACCATTCCATCAATTGCACGATGCGGTACTGTTCCAGCAGGCTCAGTTCGCTGACATTGGCGCTGGACAGGGCGTAATACAGTTCCAGACGGGCCATCCAGTTGCCCTTTTCGCCTGCCGCCACCAGCGCATTCCAGGCGGGGCCGGTGCGTACCTTGCGTGCGTCGGCCGGCGAACCCATCCAGGCCTCGACGGCTGCCTGATCCGGCACGGGGCCGTAGTAGGCGGGCGCGCGGCAGACGAACTGGCGCGCATCGGGCCCGTCCTCCTTGAACTCGTCGGCGATGTACCGGGAGACCTTGTCGCCGATGCCCAGCAGACGCTTGCCATAGCCTTCCAGGGTCCAGCTCGACGGCAGGCGCCCCAGCCAGGCCAGTGCATCGTCGTTGGCCCGGGCTTCCATCGCATAGGCGGCGATTTTGGCCTGCATTTTCAATTCTTTCTGCTGCTCCGCCAGCTTGAGCGCCTCTTGCTCCTCATCGTAGCGGCTCGTGGTCTTGGCCAGCTTGACACAATCGAGGAAAGCCTCCGGCGCGCCCAGCCAGCACTGCGCTGGCACCTTCAGCTGCCAGCGCATGCTGACCGTTTTCAAAATATAGTTTTCTTCGCCCTGTTCCCCTTTGACATAGGCGCGGCCGTCCGCCTTGGTCACGCCTTTTGTCAGCTGCTTGCCGCTAGCCGTGCTCCAGGTATAGGGATCATCGTCTTGCGGCACGCCGGGGGCGGCGTACAGGGTCAGGTAGTGGCCGGCGGCGGCCGGAACATCTGCCGCATGGCTCAGCGGCGACAGCAGGGACAAGGTGAATAAAGTTCTTGCAGGTAACAGTTTCAACATGAATCAATGGGATTGTGGGAGTTCGGTATGGCAAGCGCAGTCGTGGCCGCTGGCCGCCTCGGACAGGTTTTGCAGAATCGCGCAGTCTTGCGACGGCTGCGGCTGGTCGCACTGGTGGCGCAGGGTCACCAGTTGCTGTTGCAGGGTTTGCAAATTCGCCATCTGCTCGGCGATGCGCAGGATATGGTGGTCGAGCAATTCATTAACGCTCTGACAACCTTCGGCCGGGTTGTTCTTAAATTCCAGCAAGGCGCGGATATCGGTCAAGCCGATCTGCAAGGAACGGCAATGGCGGATGAATTGCAGCCGTTCCTGATGTTCCTCCCGGTACTCGCGGTAACCGGCGCTGTTGCGGCCCGGTTCCTGCAGCAAGCCCGCCTTTTCATAGTAACGCACAGTTTCCACGTCACAATCTGTCCGTTTGGCCAGTTCTCCGATACGCATGGCATCCCCTTTTCATTCGTTCGTGCAAATTCCGCTTGACCCTGTAGCCGCTACAGGGTTTCTAATGGAAGCATACACGAAACCGGAAGGACGAATGCGATGCCGCACGATAGCCACGATCATACCCACGAGCACGACCATGAGCATAAGCATAAGCATGCGCCCAAGGCGGCCAGTTGCTGTTCCAGCCAGCATGCGTGCTCGTCCACGCCTGCGGTCAACGCCGCGCCAGCCCTGCCCAGCGCTCCCATCGCCGGCGCGAGCACGGCCAAGTACCGTATCGCCAACATGGATTGCCCCACGGAAGAACGGCTGATCCGTAACAAGCTGGCCAATATGGCGGGCGTCGTGGGTCTCGATTTCAACCTGATGAACCGCGTGCTCGACGTGCACCATATCCTGCCTTCGCTGGCCACCGTGGAAGCGGCCCTGCACGGCATCGGCATGCAGGCGATTCCCATGGAAGCGGACGCTGCCGTCGCGCGCGACCCGGACGAAGGCAATCTGTCCGGCCTGCAAAAAGGTTTGCTGGTCGTGTCCGGCCTGGCCGCGGCCGGCGCCGAGGCGCTGGCGTGGACCACGCATGAAGACAGTTCGCCCCTCGTCATCGCCCTGGCCCTGCTGTCGATCGCCACGGGCGGCTGGCCGACCCTGAAAAAGGGCTGGATTGCCCTGAAGACATTCACCCTGAACATCAATTTCCTGATGAGCCTGGCGGTTTTCGGCGCCATCGCCATCGGCCAGTGGCCGGAAGCGGCCATGGTCATCTTCCTGTTCGCCATCGCCGAGCTGATCGAGGGCCTGTCCCTGAACCGCGCGCGCAATGCCGTGCACAGCCTGATGCAGCTGGCGCCGGACACGGCCACCGTCGCCGACGCCAGCGGCGCCTGGAACCAGGTCAGCGTGGCCACGGTGGCCATCGGCACCTTGATGCGCGTGAAACCGGGCGAGCGCATCGCGCTCGATGGCGTCGTGGCCAGTGGCGAGTCGTCCGTCAACCAGGCACCGATCACCGGTGAAAGCATGCCGGTGGACAAGACCGTGGGCGACGTCGTGTATGCGGGCACCATCAATGAACGGGGCTTGCTCGACGTCACCGTGACGGCCAACAGCGGCAACAGCACCCTGGCCAAGATCGTCAAGGTGATCGAGGAAACCCAGGGAAAACAGGCGCCCACGCAGCGCTTTGTCGACAACTTTGCCCGCTACTACACGCCTGCCGTGGTCGTCTTCGCCATCCTCGTGGCCGTGCTGCCGCCCTTGCTGCTGGGCCAGCCTTTCATGGCCTGGGTGTATAAAGCGCTGGTCATGCTGGTCATCGCCTGCCCTTGCGCACTCGTCATTTCCACGCCCGTCACGGTGGTCAGCGGCCTGACGGCGGCCGCGCGGCGCGGCATTTTAGTGAAAGGCGGGCAATTCCTGGAAACGGGCTACCGCATCAAGGCCATCGCCGTCGACAAGACGGGCACCTTGACCATGGGCAAACCGGCCGTCACGGACGTGGTGGCCATGGAGGGCAGCGACCGCGACGCCATCCTGCTGCTGGCCGCCAGCCTGGACGCCAACTCGGGCCACCCGCTGGCCGCCGCCATCGTCAAGGCGGGTCCGCCCGCCGGCAGCCACTTGCCCGTGACCCAGTTTGCCGCCCTGCATGGACGCGGCGTACAAGGCAATATCGATGGCCAGACCTATTATCTGGGCAATGCGCGCCTGATGACGGAATTGCAGGTCTTGACGCCGGCACTGCAAGCCATCCTGGCCCGCCTGGAACAGCAAGCCTACACGGCCATGGTGCTGGCCACCCCGGCCGGTGCGCTGGGCGTGATCGCCGTGGCCGACGTGCTGCGTCCGACGGCGGCGTCCGCCATCGCCCGCCTGAATGCGCTGGGCGTGACCACCGTCATGCTGACGGGAGACAATCTGCTGACGGCGCAGCGCATCGCGGCCGAGGTGGGCGTCAGCCTGGTCAAGGCGGAATTGCTACCAGAAAATAAACTCGATGAAATCAAGGCCTTGCAGCAAGAGTTTGGCGTGGTGGCCATGCTGGGCGACGGCGTCAACGACGCCCCGGCCCTGGCGCAGGCAGACATCGGCTTTGCCATGGGCGCGGCCGGCAGCGACACGGCCATCGAAACGGCCGACGTGGCCCTGATGGACGATGAACTGGGCAAGTTGCCCGAATTCATCAGCCTGAGCCAGCGCACGCGCAGCATCCTCGTGCAAAACATCAGCTTTGCCATCGGCATCAAGGCCGTCTTCTTCGGCCTGGCCCTGGCCGGCATGGCGACCCTGTGGATGGCCGTGTTTGCCGATGTGGGCGCCAGCCTGCTGGTGGTGGCCAACGGCTTGCGCTTGCTGCGCAATAACAAGCAAGCGTAGTCCTCCGCAGAAATATTTCCATCTGGACAATTGCTGTAAAAAACGCTACTTTGGCGGCTGATCTTCACCTTCGCCAAAGTAGCCGATGACCTTGCTGCCCCGTTTGACCCTGCTGGCCACTCTGCTGGCTGGGACCTCCCTGCACGCCGAACCGATCTTTTTTACGCCCTGCTCCGATACGGCCGCCCCCGGCAGCCTGTGCTCGGGCTTGAACGTGCCCGGCAACTACGATGCCCAGGGCCGCGCCGTCGGCGACGCGGATGCCATGCACGTCTTCGTGCGCAAGTTTGCCGCCGATGTGCCTGCCGGCAAGCCCGTCAAGGGCACCTTGTGGCTGGTGGCGGGCGGCCCCGGCGAATCGGGCGCCGCGTTCTACAGCCTGTTGCCCACCCTGCGCCGCAGCTTTCCCGGCTTTGAATTCCTGATTCCCGACCATCGGGGCACGGGCCACTCGTCGCGCCTGTGCAAGGCGGAAGAGTCCGAACAAAGCCCCGGCGGCCGCGCCCTGGCTGGCGCGGAATGGGCCAGCTGCTTCAAGGGCATCAACTTGATGCCGGAATACGCGGGCCAGTTTTCCATCACGACGGCCGCGCGCGACTTGAAGGCGCTGATCGAGGGCGAACGGGGCAAGAGCAAGCAGCCGCCCGTGTATGTATACAGTGTGTCGTACGGCACGCAGCTGGTCTTGCGCACCTTGCAGCTGGGGCCGCTGCCCGTCAAGGGCGTGATTTTCGACTCCTTGGTGCCGCCGCAAACGGATGCGCGCTGGGACTTGAGCCAGCGCTCGCACGTGGTCAACCAGGTCGGCATGCAGGTGCTGGCCCGCTGCGACGCGGATGCGGCTTGCCATGCGGCATTGGGCGAGCCGGCTGCCACCTTGTACCGCCGCGTGCTGGACAAGGCGCAAGCCGATCCCGCCCTGCTGGCGAAGATCCCCGGCAAGAACCTGAAAAACTTCCTCGGCGGCATGCTCGACGTGCCGGCCGCCCGGGCCCGCATCCCCTACCTGCTGCAGGACCTGGACCGGGGCGGCGAGGCGGAACTGGCTGCCGTGCGCGCCACGTTGACGGACGCGACAGCCGGCCTGGGCAGCTATCCCCAGTCGCCGCTGTCGATTCCGCTGGTCAGCATCATCAGCAATTCGGAAAACAATCTGCAGCCTTCGTTGCGCCCCGACTGGACAGCCGCCGACCTCGAGCGCGAAGAGGCGGACTTGCTGTTGACCAGTCCCCTGCCCCGCATCCTGCTGGGCGGCGGCTTGCCCACCTACCCCCGCGACGCCTATTTCGGCGCCCTGCCGGCGAAAATGCCGCCCACCCTCGTGCTGCAGGGAACCCTGGACCCGAAGACGCCGTACGCGGGCGCGCAGGCGCAAGTACAGGCCTTGACGCAGCACAAGGCGGGCAAGGTGGCCCTGGCCACCGTGCAGAATGCCCCGCATTTCATCCTGTGGACGGCACCCGCCTGTTTTGACCAGGCCAGCACCCGCTTTATTGCCGGCAAGACGGCGCAGGATTGCACATTGTAGGTATTAAACCCCAAGGCAAGGTCTGGGGTCGGACCCTCAGGGTCCGACCCCAGTTTCTGCTTTCGGGTTGAACGTTTTCTTGATGCATCGTCGTTATGGAACATCTGTCAGGATAATATGCGCAAAATCTGTTCAGTACTTTCACTACTGTCCTGCCTTGGGCTTGTCCAGGCAGCCGAACCCGCTTTTTCCGCTGGCACCATCTGCGCCTCGCCCGCGCAAGCCGTGCGCGAACAGGGCTACGTGCCCATCAATGGCATCGAGCAATGGATCACCGTCACGGGCGCCGCCTGCGGCAATCCCGTGATCCTGTTCATCCATGGCGGCCCCGGTAATGCCTTGAGCCCGTTTGCCGACGCCATCTATGCCGGCTGGCAACAGAATTACACGCTGGTGCAGTGGGACCAGCGCGGCGCCGGCATGACCTACGCGAAACAGCGCCCGACGGAAGATATCCCCTTGACGGTGGAACAGATGCGCGACGACGGTATTGCCGTGGCGGCCTATCTGCGGCAGCACCTGGGCAAGGACAAAGTCATTTTAATGGGCAGTTCCTGGGGTTCGATCCTGGGCGTGCACATGGCCAGGGCACGCCCCGACCTGTTCCACGCGTATATCGGCACGGCGCAGGTGGTCAATGCGCGCGACAACGAGACCGGCATGTACCGGCAAGTGATGGCGCTGGCGCAAGCGGCGAACGATGCACCCACGGTGGACAAGCTGGCGGCGCTGGGTCCGCCGCCCTGGCGCGATCCGCGCAACTTCGGCATCCTGCGCCGCTTCGACCGCAAATATGAGGGATTGGCAACGGATGCGCCGCCAAAACACTGGTGGCAGCCGGCGCCGTTCTATGCCACGCCGCAAGCGTTGGCCGATGCCGAGGCGGCCGATGACTACTCGTACATCCAGTTCATCGGCCTGCGCGGCGACGGCATGTTCTCAGGCGTGAACCTGCCCGCGCTGGGCACGCGTTTCGACTTGCCCGTGTTCTTCATCATGGGCGAAGCGGACTTGCTGACCTCGCCCGCCATCGCGCGCACGTATTTCGACAGCATCACGGCGCCCGTCAAGAGTTTTACCCTGGTAAAACGGGCCGGACACGACCCCAACCAGGCCGTGCTGGACGCCCAATGGACGGTCTTGCGCGACCAGGTGGTGCCGCTGATGCATTAAATCGCGCGGCGGGCCCGCAGATGCAAGTAACGGATGGCGGCGGCAGCCACCATCAGGATGGCGGAAGCAGTTGCCAGCACAACAATAAATGCCTTGTCGAAGGCCGAACGGGCCAGTTCCGACACTTGCAAGCCCAGTTCGGCCGGCAATTGCTCGGCGGCCAACAGCGCCGCGTCGAGCGTGTCGTGTGCGTTCGGCAACAGGCCCGCGCTTTCCGGAATCACCAGGGTGGCGCTGTAGACGGCCGACATGATGGTGCCCAGCACCGTCACGCCGATCACGGCGCCCAGCTCGTACGACACTTCCTCGATCGAGGCGGCCATACCGGCTTGCTGGGGAGCCACGTTGAGCATCACGGCGCTCGATGCGGCCGTCATGACGGCGCCCAGGCCCAGGCCCAGGATCACCAGGCTGGCCACTTGCGCCGAGACAGCGGCGTCATGCAGCACCAGATACGATGCCATGCCGATACCGGACAGCAACAGCGAACCCCACAAGACCTTGGCCTTGTCGGCGCGCGGCAGCATGAAACCCGTCAATGGACCGGCAAACACGGATGCCAGCGGCAGCGGCAACAGCAGCAAACCCGCTTCCAGCGGCGACAGTTCCCGCACCAGTTGCATGTGCTGGCTCAGCGCCAGTTCCATGCCGATCAGGGCGGCGGACGCCACCATGGCGGCTGCCACGGCGCTGGAAAACGGCAGTTCGCGGAACAGGGCGAAGTCGATCAGCGGCCTGGCTTGGCGCTTCTGGCGACGCACGAATTTGAGCATGAAGAAGGCACCCACGGCGAACGAGGCGGCGGCCAGCGCATACGACGGCTGCGACTTGCCCAGCTCCTTGATCGCATACACGCCACCAAGCAGACCCATCATGACTTGCAGCGAGCCCTTCAAGTCCCATGGCTTGTCGCGGTTACCGGCCCGTTTCGGCAGGATGACGGTGGCCAATACCAAGGTCAGCAGCACGATGGGCACGTTGATCAGGAAAACGGAACCCCACCAGTAATGTTCCAACAGGAAACCACCGAGCACGGGGCCGAACGCGGCGCCGCCGGAGGCAATCGCCGCCCACACGCCGATGGCGAACGAACGCTCGCGGTTGTCCGTAAAGGTCAGGCGGATGATGGACAAGGTGGCCGGCATCATCAGCGCGGCGCCGATGGCCAGCAGCACGCGGGCAAAGATCAGCCATTCTGCAGCCGGCGAAAACGCGGCGCACAGGGAGGCGATGCCGAACACGGCCAGGCCGGCAAGGAAAACGGGTTTGTGGCTCAAACGGTCACCGAGGGTGCCGAGGCCGGGCAACAGACCGGAGACGACCAGCGCGTACACGTTGATGATCCACAGTTTTTGCGAGGAAGTGGCCTGCAAGTCGCGCGTCAGCGCGGGCAAGGCGGTGTAGAGCACGGTCATGTCGACCACGATCAGGAACAGGGCGCTGGAGACGATGGCCAGCGTCAGCCATTTTTTCATTGGATGCATAAACAACTCATGTATTATTTAACAACTATCGGTTTGGATGAATCTGGTGCTGCGCAAATATTTACGTTCCAGGCTGCCACGGGCCTGGCCTTGTCGGGGGCGGCGGGCGTCAGCCACGGTCGCCATCCTTGTCATCCACGGCGGCCGACACTGCCGGCGCATCGAGTTCGCGCAGCATGACGACGGACACTTGCTTGAAGCCGCGGCCCTGGAAGAATTGTTGCGCCGTCAGGTTGTGCGCGCCGCATTCGAGGAACAAGCGGGCGATGCCGTGGCTGCGCAGCTCGTCGGCCACCCACTCCACCAGCAAACTGCCGATGCCGCTGCCGCGTACGGAAGGCAGCAAGACCAGGTCGTCCAGCGCGGCGAACGATTTCGAGGCGCGCTGGCGCGTGTCGATGGACACCAAGGCCATGCCGACGATAGTGTCGCCGGACGTGGCGACGGCCAGCAGGGTCGAA
>Ga0182007_10000475_pt1 | contig 24162 bp, 17 predicted proteins | sample Sormic07211113_1_FD_123023 | JGI IMG/M metagenome (GOLD analysis project Ga0182007, IMG submission 123023) | Rhizosphere microbial communities from Sorghum bicolor, Mead, Nebraska, USA - 072115-113_1 MetaG | ecosystem: Host-associated > Plants > Roots > Rhizosphere | place: USA: Nebraska...
TCCAGCGAGCGTTGGCAGCAGGTGCTGGAGGAGGCGGGTTATCGCGCGGTGATGTTCCCGTGTCAAGCCTTCCATGGGTTGGGCCAGCAAGTGGTGATGGCGCGCAGTGATGGAGTGGTGCGCGTGCCTCGCCGTGCCAGCCTGCCAGCGTCGCCGAAGGTGGCGCTGGTCACCCGGCCTGCTGCCAAGGCGGAACACAGCGTCGCGGCATCGGCAGCACCCGCGGATCGATTCGTACAGGTGCGTCAGGAAGTCATGGCCAGTGTGGCCAAGGCATTGAAGGTCGCGCTGGAGGTGATCGATCCCCAGGAATCATTCTCCGACTACGGGCTCGATTCGATCACCGGCGTCAACCTGGTGCGGGTGCTGAACGAGCGACTGGGCATCGACCTGGGCACCACGGCGCTCTTCGATTATTCCACGGCGACACGCCTCGCCCGGCATATTGTCGAGCACTATGATACGCAGCTATCCCAACCCGCCGTGGAGCACGCGCCACCCGCCGCGGTTGCGCCCTCGGCCGTCCCGGCACCTGCAGCATCCTTACCCGGCTTGGCCCCGGCGCCCAAGGTGTCGTCACCTGAGTCGTTCGTGCGAGAACCCATCGCCATCATTGGCATGAGTGGGCGCTTTCCTGAGGCGCAAGCCCTGGAGCAATTATGGGAACACCTGTCCCAAGGTCGCGACCTGACCACCCCGGTCGAGCGCTGGGACCTGGGTCGCACGCAAGCGGATGTGTCTGGAAAGGGCCTGTGCCGGCGCGGAGGCCTGTTAACCGGTATCGATGAGTTCGACGCTTCGTTCTTCAATATCTCGGGCCTCGAAGCCACCTGCATGGACCCGCAGCAGCGCCTGTTTCTGGAGCAGGCCTGGACGGCGCTGGAAGATGCCGGGTACGTAGGCCAGGCGACGCAGGGGCAGCCGGTGGGGGTCTACGTCGGCGCCAGTGCCAGCGACTACCGCAGCCTGTTCGCCGAGGCTGCGCCTGCGCAAGCCTTCTGGGGCAATGCCAGTTCGATCATTCCTGCCCGTATCGCCTATCACCTTGATTTGCAGGGACCGGCCATTGCCGTGGATACCGCCTGTTCCAGCTCGCTCGTTGCGATCCACCTGGCGTGCCAGGCACTGTGGACCGAGGAGATCGACATGGCCCTGGCCGGCGGTGTGTTTGTGCAGTCGACCGCCGGATTCTATCAGGCGGCGCAAACCGCCGGCATGCTCTCGCCCAGCGGCCACTGTCATGCATTCGATGCGCGTGCCGACGGGTTTGTCCCGGCCGAGGGGGTAGGGGTGGTGATCCTCAAGCGCCTGCGTCAAGCCCAGGCCGATGGCGATCACATTCATGCTGTTATCAGCGGTATCGGCAGTAACCAGGACGGTGCCAGCAATGGCATCACCGCGCCGAGTGCGCAGTCCCAGGAGCGGCTGATTCGTCAGGTGCATCGTGAGTTCGCGATTGAGCCGGCGACGATCTCGTTGGTGGAGGCCCACGGCACAGGGACACCGCTCGGGGATCCGATCGAATTCGAAGGCTTGACGCGTGCGTTCGCACGCCCTGGCCAGCAGCATGGTTACTGTGCCCTGGGGTCGATCAAATCCAACCTTGGGCATTGTGTGACCGCTGCGGGCGTCGCCGGTGTACTGAAGGTGGCGCTGGCGCTGCGCCACGGCCAGTTGCCTCCGGCAGCGGGTTTCACTCAGGCCAACGCGGCAATCGCCCTGGAGGGCAGTCCGTTCTATGTCCCGAATCACCTGAGCCCATGGACCCCTCCCGCCGGAGTGCCACGCCGTGCGTCGGTCAGCTCCTTCGGCTTCAGCGGCACCAACGCGCACCTGGTGATGGAACAGGCGCCTGCTCCACAGGACCGCCGCGCGCCTGGGGCCGGGCCCTGGCTGGTGGTGCTGTCGGCGCGCTCGGCTGAGCAACTGCGCGAGCAGGCGAGCAACCTGGTTGCGCACTGTGTAGCGGGGCAGCGGCTGGACATCGCGGCCATGGCCTACACATTAATGGCGGGGCGCAAGCATCACGAATGGCGCCTGGCGCTGGTGGCAAACGACGTCGGTCAGGTACAGCGAAGCCTTGAAAACTGGCTGCACGGGCGCGACGAGGCCACCGTGCACAGCGGGCACTGGGATGTGCGCCGCTTCGTCGAACAACAGGAGGTGCTGCAGGCCGCCCGCGAGGGCCTGATTCGTTTGGTGGGCAATCGCGATCAACAGGTGCGCGAAGAGACGTTGGCTGCGTTGGCGCAGACGTTCGTACAAGGCTACGAGGTGGATTATTCCAGTCTGTTCATGGTGGACGAGCGTCGCCGTGTGCCGTTGCCGACCTATCCGTTTTTACGTCAGTCCTATTGGGTGTCGGCGCCCAAGGTCGACGAACCCACGACGGCGTCGGTAGAAGCGGCACCGGCGCAAGAGGTGGCGAGTCAGTGGTTGTTCTGCCAAGAGCAATGGCAGGCCTGCGACTTGCCAAGCGGTCTGGACTGGTCGGCCTGCATCAGGGCCCGATCAGGGGCCCGCGTGGCAGTGGTCACTCATGAACAAGCGCGTTTTGACGCCTTCAGTCAACTGCTTTACAAACTGTGGTCGCAGGCAGGCAGCCCGCCGCCCTCTGTCCAACGCTTGTTGCCGGACGCGCTGCCGGCGCGAGAGGCGTTACCCGAGGTGGTGTTCTTTATCGGCGATGAAGCTGGGGAAGCGGGCATTGCGCAACCCGGTGGCCTGGACACTATCCAGCAAATACTGCAGGTCAGCCGGTACCTGATGGCGACCGACTGGGAACATGCCGTGGAGTGCTTCCATGTGTATCGCGCAACAGGTTCCGGCAGCGACTGTGATGCCCAGGCAATCAGTGGTTTTGCGGCTTCCGCCAGCCTGGAGAATGCCCGGCATGGCTGGACGTTGCTGGAATGCGAAGCCGATGCCGGCCAGGCCAGTGACTTGCAGTTGATCGTGCGCGAATGGCTGGCCGGCGACCGTCAGGGCAGTGCGCCGACAATGGTCAAGTACCAGGGAACACAGCGTTTGCGCCGGCTATTGGTTCAGCGTGAGGCGGTCCAGGCGCCAGCCCCGCGCTTTCGCCGCGAGGGCCATTATCTGGTGGTGGGCGGGTTGGGCCCGGTGGGCGAGCTGTTGTGCCAGGAACTGGCCGGCACCTTTCAGGCGCGCCTGAGCATCGTTTCACGCTCCGCGCTGGATGCCGAACAACGAGGACGCTGCGACGTGCTGCGCGCATTGGGTGCGACGGTCGATTACAGCAGCGTCGACATCACCGACCTGTCGGCATTGCAACACGTCGTTGACCGTCGCGTAGAGGCTGCCGGGCCTTTGCAGGGTGTGATTCACCTGGCGCGGCTGGTCGACGACGGCTTGATCGTGGACAAGCCGTGGGAAGCGTTCGAGCGGTCGATTGCTGCCAAGGTCAAGGGCACGATCAATCTTGACCTGGTCACCGCCGATCAACCGCTGGCGTTCTTCACGGTATTTTCGTCGATGGCGGCCTATGGCATCCGCGGCTCGGCCGATTACGGGTATGCCGCAGCATTCCAGAATGCATTCATGCGTTATCGTCAGACGCTGGAGCGCCAGGGCAAGCGTAATGGCGTATCGATCGCTTGCGCCTGGGGCGCCTGGTGCGTGGATCGCTACATGCCGGCGAATCGACCGGCGCATTTGCAGTCCCTGGGGCTTGGCCTGATCGACATCCGAGCGGCGTTCGACTATCTGCACACCGGCACCGAAGCGGGTGTGGTGGGTGCGCTGAAAGTGGTCGATCCGGCCCTGGCCTGTGCCGGTCTGGGCATCGAGCCGCTGCAGTCGCCGAGTGTGCAGCGCGCTGCCGATGACATCGGCTTGCACGCCCAGCTGCTGTCCTGGGAACAGGCGTGCGCGGCTGGAGCGGCGCCGGACGCCACGCAGTGGTGCAACGTGTTGAGCCGCTATGAATTGGACGCCCTGGATGAGGCGACCATTGACCGTCTCGACCGCTTGTTCTTCCCCAGCGAACCCCAGCCGGCGCCGGTCGACGTGGGGGCACCCCTGCTGCAAGTGCGCGAAGTGATCGCGCGGGTGCTGGTGGTAGACGAGCCCGACCTGGACACCGCGTTTTCGCGCTATGGCATGGACTCGGTGGGCGCCATGCAAGTGGCCTCGGCACTGAGCCGTGCCTTGGGTCGGCTGGTGGAACCGCGCTGGCTGGTGCAGCACGCGACCATTCGCGCCCTGGCCGAATTCCTGCACAGCCAGAACGAGGCTGCAACCCAATGACCGAGTACGCTTACCCCTCAAGGACTGTGTCCATGGATCAGAATCCTGCATTGCCCGATCTGGGCAGCCCCTTCGTGCTGCCCAATGGCGCGCGCCTGAAAAACCGCCTTGTCAAGGCTGCCATGAGCGAACAGCTCGGCGATCGACACCATGATCCGGGGCCCGGCATGGAGAACCTCTACGGCCAATGGGCGCGGGGCGGGGCAGGTCTGTCGATATCCGGAAATATCATGGTCGATCGCAATGCCATCGGTGAACTGAGAAACGTGGTGCTGGACGCCCACAGCGACTTGAATGCATTCCGGCGCTGGACCACGGCGGGCAGCAGTCATGGCACGCACTTGTGGGCCCAGCTCAACCACCCGGGCAAGCAGATCATCAAGCTGCTGTGCGACGAACCGGTGGCGCCCTCGGCCATCAGCCTGGGCAGTGGGCTGGAAAAACACTTCAATTGCCCGCGCGCGCTGACCGAGGACGGCATCGAAAAGATCATCGCCCAGTTCGCCACCAGTGCTCGCCTGGCCAAGGCTGTCGGGTTTACCGGTGTGCAGATCCACGGAGCCCACGGCTACCTGATCAACCAGTTCCTGTCGCCGCTGCACAATCAGCGTACCGATCAGTGGGGCGGTAGCCTGAGCAACCGCATGCGCTTTGTGATATGTGTCTACCAGGCGATCCGCAGCGTGGTGGGCGATACATTTGCCGTTGGGATCAAACTCAACTCGGCGGATTTCATGCGCGGAGGCTTTACCGAGGACGAGTCGCTGCAGGTGGTGGTGGCCCTGGGCAACCTGGGGCTTGATCAACTGGAAATATCCGGCGGCACCTACGAAAGCCCGGCGATGGTCGGTGAACAGGCGTCCAGCACCCGCGAACGCGAAGCTTATTTTCTCAATTACGCGGCCAGGGTACGCGAGGTCAGCACGCTGCCGCTGGTGGTCACCGGTGGCTTCCGCTCGGCGGCTGCGATGACCGCCGCGCTGCACGACGCGGCTACCGACTTTATTGGCCTGGCGCGCCCACTGGCGCTGGAGCCCGATATGCCGACCAGGCTGCTGTCCGAGGCCGACTATCGCATCGACTTGCGGCCCTTGAGCACCGGCTTTGCCGCCCTGGACCGGATCGCGACGCTCAATGTGTCCTGGTACGAACACCAGTTGCAGCGAATGGCTCGTCACCAATTGCCGAAACCCGGCCTGAGCGAGTGGCTCAGCCTGGGCAAGACGCTGTTGGATTTCGCCGCCTGCGCGAGGAAAAAACGCAGCACACGGCGCTCAACCTATAAGCGCTGATAGGTTGCAGCCCCCCGACACTCTTGTACATTGCGCCCATCAGTCCTCCCGATGAACCCTGAAAGACGGAGCATGCACATGGAAGAAATCTATACGTTCGTGGTCAGTACGCTGGCGTCCAGTTGCAAGGTGCAACCCGGTGACATCGAACCGACCACCAACCTGTTCGCCGACCTGGGAATCGACAGCGTGGATTTTCTCGATGCGGTGTTCTGCATCGAGAAACAGTACGGCATCCGGATTCCTGTCGGTCAATGGATGAGCGCCGTCAACGAAGGCAACGCGACGATGACCGATTATTTCGTGATGGAACACTTCGTTGCCCAAATCGCTGATCGCGCGGCAGCCTCGGCATGACTGACACCTGGGCCGCAGGCGGGCCACAGGGGGTTCAGGCATGCGCAGGCAAGTAGTCATCACCGGCGGCGGCCGCGGCATTGGCGCCAGCCTTTCAAGGGCATTGGTACAGACCGGGTTCACCGTACAAATTGTCGGGCATCGTAGCGTGACGGCGGGCGCTGCTCTGTGTGAAGAGCTTGATACGCAATATGGCGAGGGCAGCGCACGCTGGGTGGGCTGCGACCTGGGTGACGCCCTGGACGTGGAGCGGCTGTGCCGGTCGCTGGAGCAGGACGAGGTCTATGGCCTGGTGCATTGCGCGGGCATCAGCCAGGACAGCCTGGCCGCCGTTGCGGACCTGGACGCCGCGCGACGCATGATGCAAATCAATTTCTGGACGTTCGTGCAACTGTACCAGGCCCTGGTGCGGCCGATGTCGATGCGCCGCGCGGGCAGGATCCTGTGTATCGGCTCGGTTGCCGCCGACTTTGGCATGAAAGGTAACGCGCTGTATGCCAGTAGCAAGGCAGCGCTGCGCGGTTTCGTGCGTTCGAGCATGACGGAAGTCGCCTCGCGCGCCATCACGATCAACTGCATCGAACCGGGTTTTATCGATACGGCGCTGCTGGAGCGTTACGCCGATCAGCGTATGGCCATTGACCGGCGAATCCCCGCGGGTCGCTTCGGTTCCCCGGAGGAAGTGGCGGGCCTGGCGGCCTTTTTGTTTTCAGAAGCCGGCGGCTATATCAACGGTCAACACCTCACCGTCGATGGTGGCCTGTCACGCAGCATTGCCGGCTAGCCAACCTGTAAGGAGGTTAGATGCGGGCGCTTCAACTGGTTGACAAACAACGTCTGGCCCTGCGCGAGCTGGCCTTGCCGGCCAGGCCGGCGCCGGGCCATGCACGGGTGCGCATGGCGTTCATGACGCTCAATCACCTGGATCTTTTCGGTTACCGCGGCATGGCCTTCGCGCGACGCACGTTGCCCGTGACGGTGGGGGCCGAAGGCGTCGGATTCGTAGAGGATGTGGCGCAGGGCGCTGATCGCGACGTGATCGGTCAGGCTGTGGCGATCTACCCCAGTGTGTTTTGTGGGCGTTGCCCGGCCTGTCTCGCCGGCCGCGAGAACCTGTGCGCGGACTCGCCCGGCGTCATGGGGTTTCATTGCGATGGGGTGGCAGCCGAGTACGTCGACGTCCCGCCGCGCATGCTGGTGCCGGTACCCCAGGGCGTGCCCATGGAAATGGCCGCCTGCGCGCCGGTGACCTTCGCCACGGTGCACCATATGTTGATCGACAATGCGCGCCTGATGGCGGGCGAAACGCTGCTGGTGCAGGCTGGCGGCAGTGGTATCGGCTCGCTTGCCATTCGCCTGGCCCGTCATCTGGGGGCAACGGTATTCACGACGGTAGGTCGCGCCGACAAGGTCGAGCGCGCCCGCGCATTGGGTGCCGAGTATGTGATCAATTACCGTGAGGAGCGATTCCTGCGGGTGATTCGCGAACAGACGGCACGCCGAGGGGTGGACGTGGTGTTCGAGCATGTGGGGGCCGATACCTGGGAGCAAAGTCTCTTGAGCCTGGCGCGAGGCGGTCGTCTGGTGATCTGTGGCTCGACCACCGGCGTGGAAGCCCCCACCAACCTGATGCATGTGTTCAACCAGCAAATCCACATCCATGGCTCCTTTGGGGCGCCGCTGAGCGGCTTGCGCGATTCCCTGGCGTTGATCGAGCAGGGCGTGTTGCCAGTGATCGACTCTGTGATGCCAGTGGCCGGTTTCGAAAGTGGCCTGCAGCGTCTGCGCGAGCGGGATGTATTCGGCAAGATCGTTTTGCAATTTTAATTCGCGTCGCGCCCGCGCGCTGATGCTTTTGTCGCTTGTAGGAGGAGGTTAAGATGGAAACTACCGTGGCCCAACAAACGGTCAGTGAGTCGATTCGAGAGTTGAAATTGCCGGGCTTCGAGTCTGCGCCGATCGAGCGCGACACGCACTTGCAGGGTGAGCTGGGAATCGACTCCCTGCACAAGTTGATTTTGCTCACGCGCTTGCAGGAACGCTCGAAGTTCGAGTTCGCGCAATTGAACAACGACGCCTACAGGTTTGAAACCGTAGGCGATCTGGTCAGTCTTCTGGAAGCGCATGGCTAGACGCCCTGCGCCGCTTCGATTTATGGCGAAGATGTAGACAGTGATTCAAGGGTTTCGGCAACGCTGTATTCCAGCGGCCGGTAGTCCAATTGAAAGGTGCGCCGGGTGCGCCGGTCATCGAATGCCCGGCGCACGCCCAGGTTCTGTTGCAGATAGCGCCGCGACAGACGTGGATTGAACAGCGCGCTGACGTACATCAGCCAGTCGGGCGCTCGTCGCTGTGGCGCCTTGCTGTCGGGAAATCGCCGCTTGATCATCGCCGCCAGTTCCAGCATCGACGCTTCATGGCCCGGTACGATAAAGCGCCCCTCGATGTCTTTATCCAGCGCCGCCCGCACGTGCAGCTCGGCCAGGTCGCGCACATCCACGAAGTGAAAGTTGAGGTCCGGGCAGGCCGGGGTCTTGCCTGTGTGCAAGTCATTGAGAATAGCAATGCTGGTGGCGGCATGGCGGGGGTCGAGCACCGGCCCGATGATCACCGACGGATTGATGCACACCACGCGCGGCTCGCAGGGCCACGGCTGGAAGGCATCTGTCACCAAGCGTTCGGCGGCCGTCTTGGAGTACCAGTACGGGTCGCTGGTCTCCAGCGACGCATGGTTCCAGTCGGCCTCGCTGAAGACGTGATCGGCAGGCGTGTCCGGCGACAGAATGGCCGCCATCGACGAGGTGTGGACGAAGGTATGTACGCCTGCGGACTGTTGTATGCCTTCGATCACGTTCTGCGTGCCGTTGACGTTCATTTTCAGGGTTTCATGCCACTGCCGCGAGCCGGGACGGGCATTATTGGTGACGCTGGCGGCGCAGTGAATCACCGTATCGCAGTCACTGAACAGGGTGTTGCATGCGCCCGGTTGCGCCAGATCAACCACGTGCAGGCGCAGTTGCCCGTGGCGCGCCGCCAGGCGTTGCAAGTGCGCGGTGGGGCGGCGGAGCAGGGCATCGATGGTGCAATCGTGTCGCAGCAGTTGCTCCACGATATGGCTGCCCAGAAAGCCTGAGGCGCCGGTAATACAAATGTGTCGGGGCATCGATAGCGATCCTTGGGTGTTCACAGGGTTGCTGGGTATAGCCCAGACCGCGATCACTGACTACTACAAGGCCTTATAGGTTTCCCGGCGATTTCTATCAGCTAAGTTAGTCGCTGCACTCCCTGAGCAATCACCGGTTGAGCCGGCTAAAGGATAGATAAATGACCCAGGCCGATGTCTTCGATTTGATCGTGAAACATACCCGCGAAACCCTCCCGGAGCTTCAGCAACCTATAAACCAGAATGATCGTCTGGTGGACCTGGGCGCCAACTCGATGGACCGGGCCGATATTGTTGCCATGACCTTGAGCGCGCTGGGGTTGCGCATGCCGATGGTGCAGACGCAGCAAGCGCGCAATATCGGTGAACTGGCCACGTTGCTCCATGGGAAGCTCTGACACGCAAGGGCTGCTGATCAGCGGGCTGGGCGTCGTTTCGTCAATCGGCACCGGCCAGCATGATTTCGTCCAGGCATTGCTGGCTGGAAGGCATGCTTTTTCGATGATGCGCCGGCCGGGTCGGCAATTGGAAAGCACATTCATCGGCGCCGAAATCGACGTTGACGAGCGCATGGGCAGCAACCTGGAGTCCGGTTCGCGAGGCATGTCGTTTTCTGCGCGCATTGCCCTGGCGACCCTGGCCGAAGCGTGGGCCGACGCGCGGCTCGACCAATGTGACCCGGCGCGTATCGGCCTGGTGATCGGCGGTTCGAACTTCCAACAGCGCTCCATCGAACAGGCCCACGCGCCTTGTGCCTTGACCCCCTACTTCATCAAGCCCAGCTATGCGATGCAGTTTCTCGACACCGACCTCTGTGGGGTGTGCACCGAGCGCTTCCCGATCCGCGGGTTCGCTTACACCCTTGGGGCGGCATCGGCCAGTGGACAGATGGCGGTTATCAATGCGGCCCAGGCGGTTCGAGCCGGTGATGTGGACGTCTGTATAGCGTTGGCCCCGGTCATGGATCTGTCGTACTGGGAGTGTCATGGCTTCCGTTCCCTGGGCGCAATGGGCTCGGACCGCTTTTCAGAAGCCCCGGCCCTGGCGTGCCGTCCCTTTGACCGTGATCGCGATGGGTTCATCTACGGCGAGTCCAGTGCGGTGGTGGTGATTGAAAGCGAGGCAAGCGTACGACGCCGTGGCGTTTCGCCGTATGCCCGGATCGCCGGCTGGTCGGTGGCGATGGACGGCAATCGCAATCCCAACCCTTCGTTCGACGGCGAGTCGTGTGTGATCCGCCAGGCACTGGACAAGTCAGGTTGGCAGGCCCGCCAGGTGGACTATATCAATCCGCACGGCAGCGGCTCGCTGCTGGGTGATGAAACCGAGCTGCGGGCCCTGGCCCATTGCGGCTTGCGCGAGGCGTCGATCAACGCCACCAAATCCCTTATCGGTCACGGCCTGGCCTCCGCCGGGCTGGTGGAAACCGTTGCCACGCTGTTGCAAATGAAGGCCGGGCAACTGCACCCCAATCGCAACCTGGATCACCCCCTGGATACCGGGTTCGCCTGGGTCTCCGATCGTGCCGAACAGCACGCCTTGCGATGTGCGCTTAACCTCAGCTACGGCTTTGGTGGCATCAATACCGCGTTGTGTCTGGAAAACTCAGGAAGGCAGCAATGATGAGGCAAGTGGGTATCGAGGCGATGAATGTATTTGGCGGCGCGGCGAGCCTGGATGTGACCATGCTCGCGCGCCACCGCAAGCTGGACTCCCAGCGTTTCGGTAATCTGCTGATGCGCGAAAAGAGCGTGGCGTTGCATAGCGAGGATCCGGTGACCTTCGCGGTGAACGCCGCCAAGCCGCTGATCGATGCCTTGAGCCCGGAGGAGCGTGATCAGATTGAATTATTGATCACCTGTACCGAGTCCGGAATCGATTTCGGCAAGTCCGTCAGCACCTACGTGCACGATTACCTGGGGCTGAAAAACAATTGCCGTGTCTTCGAACTCAAGCAGGCCTGCTACTCGGGTACTGCCGGGTTTCATTCAGCTGTGCAGTTCGTGCTGTCCCAAACCTCGCCCAATGCCAAGGCACTGGTGGTCGCGGTGGACCTGTGTCGCTTCTTGATGATTGGCGACGGCGGGGTTGCCGCCCAGGACTGGGCTTTTTCCGAACCCAGCGGCGGCGCGGGCGCAGTGGCCATGTTGATCAGTGACAAGCCGCGGGTGTTCAGCCTCGACATCGGCGCCAGTGGCTATTACAGCTTCGAGGTGATGGACACCTGCCGGCCGGAGCCCGACAGCGAGGCGGGGGATGCCGATCTGTCGTTGATGTCTTACCTGGATTGCTGTGAACAGACCTTCAATGAATACTGCCTGCGGGTCGACGATGTGGATTATGCGCGCACGTTCGACTATCTGGCGTTTCACACGCCTTTTGGCGGCATGGTCAAGGGCGCGCACCGTTTGATGATGCGCAAGTTCGCACCAGGCGATCCGTCAGTGACCGAGGCCGATTTTGCCCAGCGCGTCGAACCCGGCCTGGCCTTTTGCCAACGCGTCGGCAATATCATGGGGGCCACGATGTTCCTGTCCCTGGCCGGCATCATCAGCACCGCACGGTTCGACCAGCCTCGGCGCATCGGTTGCTTTTCCTATGGGTCGGGCTGCTGCTCGGAATTTTTCAGTGGCACGGTGACGCCCCAGAGCCGTGATCATCTGTCTGCTCAGGCCATCGCTCAACAGCTCGACAATCGCTATCGGCTAAGCCTGCCAGAGTACGAATCAATCTTGCTGGGCAACGATGCGGTGCGTTTTGGTACCCGTGATCACACGGTCGCCTGTCCAGTCACCGACAGTGTGATCGCGGCGGGCGGGTTGTCGGGCAAGTTGCTGTTAAGCGCGATAAACGGTTACCACCGCGAATACAGTTTCCAGCCATGAAGTTCCGGGCCATCGAGTTTCGCCGCGAAGGTAGCCTGGCCTTCCTGCGTTTTGCGCGTCCTGAGGCGAACAATACGATCAACCGCCAGATGGTCGATGAGTGCTTGTGGGTACTGGAACAATGCCAGGCCCATTCGACCGTGCTGGTGCTGGAAGGCGGACCCGAGGTGTTCTGTTTCGGCGCGGACTTCCAAGGCATGCATGATGAGGCGGTGCGTGGCGTCAGCGAAAGCCATGAGCCTGAGCGCCTGTATGAAATCTGGCAGCGCATGGTCACCGGCTCATTCATCACGGTCAGCCATGTCCGGGGCAAGGTCAACGCCGGGGGCATGGGGTTCGTGGCGGCGAGTGACATCGTACTCAGCCATACCGACGCCCAGTTCAGTCTCTCCGAGCTGATTTTCGACGTGATGCCGGCCTGTGTGCTGCCGTTTCTGATTCGTCGCGTGGGTTTTCAGCGCGCGCACTACCTGACCCTGTCGACCCTTCCTGTCAGCGCGGTGCAGGCCAGTCAGTGGGGGTTGGTGGATGACGCTGCAAACGACAGCGATGAGTTGTTGCGCCGCCACCTGTTGCGTCTGCGGCGCCTGTCCAAGCAGGGCGTCGAGCAATACAAGGATTACATGAACATGTTGGCCACGTTGCCCTTCGACGCCCGTCAGATGGCAATCGAGCAAAATCACAAGGTGTTCAGTAATCCGCGCACCCGCGACAACATCCACCGTTATGTCAGCCACGGCCTGTTCCCCTGGGAGCGTGATTGATGAGCCTGATCGGCGCCCCATGGCTGGCCAACCGTTACAAAGAGGAGTGCCCATGGAAGATGTCATCGATTTTCAAGCGCGTGACGACGGGGTAGTAGTGCTCAAACTCCAGGATCGTGAGCATAAGAACACGTTCACACCGGCGTTGATCGAGGGGTTGATGCAGGCCTATGCGCGGATCAACGCCAACGACGCCTACAAGGCCGTGGTGATCACCGGTTATGACAGCTTCTTTTGCAGCGGCGGCACGCGCGAAGGGCTGCTGGCGTTGAACCAGACGCGTGGCGACTTTACCGATGCCAATGTCTACAGCCTTGCGTTCGAATGCAAGATCCCGGTCATTGCCGCCATGCAGGGGCACGCCATTGGCGGCGGCCTGGTGATGGGGCTGTTCTGCGATATCGTCGTGTTGTCCCGCGAGAGTCTGTACACCGCCAACTTCATGAAGTACGGCTTTACCCCTGGCATGGGTGCGACCTACATCCTGCCAGCCCGGCTCGGTAACCTGGGCCAGGAAATGCTCCTGGGCGCACAAAGCTACAGCGGTGCGGTGCTCGAAGCGCGCGGCGCGTCGTTTGCCGTGCTGCCACGGGCCAAAGTACTGGACCACGCCCTGGAGTTGGCGACGGAACTGGCGGACAAGCCCAGGTTGGCGCTGATCACGCTCAAGCACCATCTCAATCGCAAGCTGCGTGAAGACCTGCCTGCTGTTATCGAGCGGGAGCTGGCGATGCACGCGTTGACCATGCATCAGCCGGAAGTCAGCGAGCGAATCTCAACCTTGTTTGGCCGGTGAGAGAATCCCTATGACCATGAAAACCATCCTCGATGAACTGCGCGATGGCCGGCTGAGCATTGAACAGGCCAAGGCGCGCCTGCGAACCCTCCAGGCCCCGCTTCAGGCCGCGCCGGCACCCGAACCCGTGGCGGTGGAAGCCGGCGATATTGCCATTATCAGCATGGCGGGACGTTTTCCCGGCGCGGCTTCGGTGGAGCAGTTCTGGGACAATTTGCGCACCGGCGTAGATAGTATCACCCAAGTGCCGGCCAGCCGCTGGGACATGGACACGTATTACAGTGCGCAGAAGGGCGAGCCGGGGAAAGCATACTGCCGGTGGGGCGGGTTTATTGAGGATGTGGACTGCTTCGATTCGTTATTTTTCGGCATCTCTCCGCGCGAAGCACAGTTGATGGACCCTCAGGAGCGCCTGCTCTTGCAGGAGGTCTGGACACTGTTCGAGCGCATCGGCTACACCCGGGCCTATCTGGCCGAATCCTGCGAGGGTGAGGTCGGGGTTTTTACCGGTTCGATGTATCAGCAATACCATGCATTCGACACTGACGTGCCGCGCAAGGCCACGGTAGCCTTGTCATCGACCGCGAGCATGGCCAACCGTATCTCGCATTTCTTCAACCTCAAGGGCCCCAGCCTGGCGCTCGATACCATGTGTTCCTCGGCCGCGACCGCGTTGCACCTGGCCTGCGAAAGCCTGCGCAGTGGCAGTTGCCGGCTGGCGGTGGTGGGGGCGACGAATCTATCGATCCACCCTTTCAAATATATTGCACTGTGCCAGGGGCAACTGCTTGCCAGTCATCCGGGGGTTCGGGCCTACGGGCAGACTGACGGGTTTCTGCCCGGTGAAACGGTGGCTGCGGTTCTGCTCAAACCGCTGAAACAAGCCATCGAGGACGGTGATTCCGTCACGGCGGTGATCAAGTCCACCGCTATCAGCCACAAAGGCTATACACCCGGTTATAGCGTGCCGAGCGCCGCAGCGTTGGAAACCCTGCTATGCAGGCATTTCCAGCGCTCGGGCATCGATCCCAGGAGCGTCGACTATGTCGAGACCTCGGCCTCCGGCGCGACCCTGGGCGATGTCGCCGAGTTCCAGGCGTTGCGCACGGTCTACGGTCCGCGCGATGGGCAACTGCCACACTGTTACCTGGGGTCGGTGAAGTCGAACATCGGCCATGCCGAGGCCGCGATCGGTCTGGCCCAGGTGATCAAGGTGGCGTTGCAACTGCGTGACCGAGTCCGCGTGCCGTCGATTCTGATCGAACCGCTCAATCCACAGGCGCGGGCCGATGAGGCGCCGTTGCGGGTTCAGCGCAGCCTGGAGCACTGGAGCCATCCCAGCGACACGCCGCCCGGTGTGTCCTGGCCGACACCACGCCGTGCCGCCGTCCATACGTTCGCCGCGGGCGGTGCGAATGCTCACCTGCTGTTGCAGGCGTACGAGGCTGCACCGGCCGCCGTTGGGCCGACTTCAACGCCTGGTCCATGGCTGCTGGTATTTTCCGCGGCGACCAATGAGCGCTTGCAAGTCGTCCTCACCCTTACTCGGCAGGCCTTGGCTGCAACGCCTTCGCTCACCCTGGACGACCTGGCCTTTACCCTCAGCCAGGGCCGTGAAGCCATGACGTGTCGGGTGGCCTGGGTGCTGCGCGACCCCGGCGCGTTGCTCAGCACGTTCGAGGCTGCGCAAGCGTGTGTTCGTCTGCATCAGGGCAGCGCTGACGGTGTGGTGATTCACTACGGTGACCTTGAGGAGGCCGTCCCGCCAGAAGCCGCGCCGCTTGCCCGAGCGTCTCTGAGTCTGGACGAGCAGGCTCGGGCCTGGGCAGATGGGCAGATCAGCCTGCAGGAGGCGCCACGCCAGATCAGCCTGCGCGCTGGCCGCCGCATCGTCGAGTTGCCGACTTACCCGTTTGCCCGGGTTCATTGTTGGCTGCCGGGCAGCGATACCCTTGATTCGCCTGCGACACCTGAGACACCTGCGGTGACCCAGGAGCCCGAGGTCCACTCCGGGGATGTGCAGGACGTGGTGCGTGCGCAGATCGCCGCGTTGACGCAGATCGAACCGCACACGTTGCAATTGGGCAAACCGTTGCTCGATTACGGTTTGAATTCGGTGACAATGCTGGTCCTCGGGGCCTGCCTTTGCCAGGCGCTGGATGGGCTGGATGAGAGCCGCGACGGCCCGCAGTTGGTGTTGTGCCGGACGGCGGGCGAGTTGATCGAACGGCTCGAGACAATGCGCGCGCCCACGCCGCCGCCGGTCACCGACCAGGAGCCACCGACCGCCGCGCCGCCGCTGCAGGTTGCGCCTGCCGCCGACACTTATGTCCCGTCCGAACAATTGCAGGTTTATCACCGCAATGGCTACGCCTTCGATTTTGCCCATCAACCGGCCGTGCTGCCGGAACGGGCATCCTTCGACAAGCGCGCCGTGGTGCTGGGCGCCGGGCCGGCCGGTCTGGTGGCCGCCCTGACGTTGGCGGCCAATGGCTTCGAGCAGGTTTACGTGGTCGAAAAACGTACCTCGATCAACCGCATGCAAATGGTCACGCTTTATCCTCACACCTTGCCGTACTTGAAAAACCTTGGTGTGCTGGACGCCGTGGCGCGGCGAGCCGCGCCAATCGTGCGGCACGATTTTTACCTGAACCGTGACGGACAGCGCACACGATATTTTTCTCGCGAGTTGCCGGCCGGCATCCTCGACAGAGTCGATGCAGGCATGGCGTACGGGGACGAGACGGTTGCCGAGCTGTTCGTGGGCGAGTCGGTGATGGCCATTTCGCTGGCCGACTTGCAGGCTGTGCTGATGGAGGAGGCCTGCGCCCGTGGCGTGCGGTTTATCGCCGACCATCACGCGACGGTCGTTCGTGACGACAGCGCCGACGCTATCTGGCAGGTGTTGCTCAGTGCAGCGGGTGCTGCCCCGCAACAGCCCCTCGACGCCGACCTGGTGGTGGTCGCCGACGGTGCGCGCAGTACGGTGGCCCAGGCCGCCGGCATCGAGTGCAGTCTGCTGCAGACACCCCAGGGTAGTGAGAGCTGGTATGTGTTTCATTGCGCCAGTGATATCGCGACCTCACGCTTGAGTTATGAGTTCGCCTTCGATCCGCGCGGGCGTCTGGATCACTGCGCCTTTGGCTTGGCCTATCCGGTGCGCAAAGAGTTTGGCGTGGCGTTTTACAGCCGTGTACAGACGCCGCCGGCGCTTGATCTGCTTCAGGACAAAGCTGACTTCTTTGCCAAAAGCTGGGGCGTCCACCACCAGGGCATCAACTGGCTGACCAAACGTATCGCGGTGCATCACAGCAGGGCCGAACGGGTCGTCGACGGTAATCTGCTGCTGGTGGGGGATGCAGCCGGCACCGGCTCGCCCAACGCCGGCCTGGGGTCGGGACTGGCGATTTCCGCCTATGGCTGGGCCCTGAACGAGTATTGCCGGCGTGCCGTGACGGATCGGGAGGCCGCGGCTGATTTTTACCAGGTTACCGCCAGTCGTTATCCGCTGGCATGGCAAAGCCGATCGCTGCACATCTGGGACGAGATCAACAGTCTGGCCGCAGGTGCGACGCCAGAGCGGCAAACCGGCACCTGAAGCATACCCGCGCAGGCGAGCACAGTCACAATAGGAGCACGCAGCATGCAATTGATCACGCACGATGGCTTGGCCCTGGAGGTGCTGCGTACGCAGGCGCAGGCCGGCACCGTGGTGTTCGTCAATGCCTTGGGCATTGGCAACGCCGTGACGCTTGACCTGGCTCAAGCGCTACAGGCTGCGGGAGTGGGCTTTGTCACCTGGGACCGGCGGGGTTTGCCGGGCGCATATGACGACAGGTTTCGCGAATATTCGCTGGACGATCAGGTGCGAGACCTGGAATGCCTGATGGCCACGCTCGATCCTGGCCCGGTGGTCCTTGCCGCCTGGTGCACCGGTATCCATACCGCGCTGGCTTATGCGCGTAAATGGCCTGATCGCCTGGAGGCGCTGCTGCTGTTCAATAGCCCGAATTTTTTCAACAGCCGCTACAGCGGGGTGGCCGGCGATGCCATTGGCAAGGTCAGCCGCATACTGGTCGATGATGAGTCCAAGCTTGATTTCATGTACCACACCATCTTTGCCAACAACACCGAGCAGACCGCGACTCGCCTGACCGGATTGGCCGATACGCGTATCCGCGGCTTGGTGGAGGCCCCTTTCAAAAGCGGTCCCCAGGCATTGCTGCGCTACATGTACCTGATCCAAAGCGCCGCGCTACCCGAAGTAGATCATCAATGGTGTGCCCCTATCAGGGTGCCGGCTCTGGTGATCGGAGGTCGGCAAGACACCATGGTGTCGTTCCAGGATTCCCTCAGCCTGGGGGAGGTTTTGCCCGCTGCGCAGGTCCGGATTATGGACGATTGGGGGCACTACACGCTTTTGTCTGATACACAAGAGAGCGTAGCCAAGGTTATGCTGGGGTTTCTGCAAACGCTGGAGGCGTTTGACTGTCGTACCGTGGCACCTGCTTGTCTCACCCCTTTTACCGCGCCGTCATTTGTATCGGCAGCCAGTCGGCAGGGGGAGGCAGACGTGGAATGACGGGCGATGGCGGTAGCAGACCGCCAGGTAAGGTAAAGCCCCGAGGGGGTGCTTTTTTTTGTTTTTACTGACAGGTGTGACTGATGAGTACGGAAGGAAGTGGGCCGGTTAGATTTCCGGCGATGGAAGATGCGGTGCTCGAACGGTGGGAAAAGGAAAAGACGTTCGAGAAATCCATTAGCGCTCGCGAAGGCAAGCCGGTGTACGTGTTTTACGACGGCCCGCCGTTCGCTACCGGCCTGCCGCACTACGGCCATATTCTGACTTCCTATATCAAAGACGTCATACCGCGCTACCAGACAATGCTCGGCAAGCAGGTCCCACGCCGTTGGGGCTGGGACTGCCACGGCTTGCCGGTGGAGTTCGAAGTCGAGAAGGCCATGGGCTTCAAGTCCAAGCGCGACATCCTCGAATTCGGCGTGGAAGCGTTCAACGACGCCTGCAAGGGATTGGTGCTCAAGTACGCCGATGACTGGCGCGGTTTCGTCAACCGGATGGGCCGTTGGGTCGATTTCGATGGCGCCTACAAGACCATGGATAACGACTATATGGAGTCGGTCCTGTGGGGCTTCAAAACCTTGCACGACAAGGGGCATGTCTACGAGGGCGGCAAGATCGTGCCCTACTGCGTGCGTTGCCAGACAGTGCTGTCCAATTTCGAAGCACGCCTGGACGATGCGTTCCGTGCGCGGCGCGATATGTCCGCCTACGTCAAGTTCAGGCAGCAAGACCGCCCCGACACGTTCTTCCTCGCCTGGACCACCACGCCCTGGACGCTGCCTGCCAACGTTGCGCTGGCCGTGGCCGCCGATGAAAACTATGTGTGCATCGAACAGGGTGAAGAGCGCCTGTGGCTGGCCGAAGGTTGCCTGGGCGGCCTGTTCGATGAACCGGTGGTGCTGGAGCGCTGCACGGGCGCCGAGTTGGCCGGGCGGCGTTATCTGCCGGTGGTCGGTGAGGTGATCGATGCCTCGGCTCATCGGGTTGTCACCGCTGATTTCGTCCAGATGGGCGACGGCTCCGGCATCGTCCACATCGCACCTGCGTTCGGTGAGGACGACGCCTTGCTGGGGCAGCAATACGAGTTGCCCGCGCCGAACCCGGTGCGTGACGACGGTACCTTTTCCGATGCGGTGCCGCTGTATGCCGGACAGAACATTTTCGAGGCAACGCCGCTCATCCTGGCGGATCTCAAGAGCAACGGCCTGCTGTTCAAGCAAGAGCAGATCGAACACAACTACCCGCACTGCTGGCGTTGCGATAACCCTCTGATCTACCGCGCGGTAGAGTCCTGGTTCATCCGCGCTTCGGCGCTGCGCGAGCAGTTGGTGGAGAACAACAGCCGAGTCAACTGGGTACCCGAACATGTGAAGGAAGGGCGGTTCGGGGACTGGATCCGCAATGCCCGCGATTGGGCGGTGTCACGCAACCGTTTCTGGGGTGCCCCCATCCCGGTATGGCGCTGTGACCAGTGTGGCACCGTCGAGGTGATGGGCAGTATCGCGCAGATCGAGCAGCGTTCCGGGCGCAAGGTCGAAGACCTGCATGTCCCTCATATCGACGAGCATCGTTTCGCCTGCCAGTGCTGTGAGGGCACGATGAGCCGTGTGACCGGCGTCTTCGATTGCTGGTTCGAGTCGGGTGCGATGCCGTTTGCCAGCCGGCACTACCCCTTCGAAAACAAGCACGAGTTCGAGCAGACCTTTCCGGCGGACTTCATTGTCGAGTACCTCGCCCAGACGCGTGGCTGGTTCTACACGATGATGGTGATCTCCACGGGTTGCTTCGACCAGAACCCCTTCAAGAACGCCATGTGCCACGGGGTGATTCTGGCCAAGGACGGTCGCAAGATGTCCAAGCGCCTGAAGAACTATCCCAATCCGATGGACCTCATGCAGACCCATGGCTCGGACGCATTGCGCGTGGCCCTGCTGGCGTCGCCGGTGTGCAAGGGCGAAGACATCAAGTTCAGCGAAGAGGCGGTGCGCGACGTGGTGCGCCGTTACCACTTGCTGTTCTGGAATTGCCTGCAGTTCTACAAGACGTTTACCGAGATCGACCACTTCAGTCCGACCGGTGACCTTGGCCAGCCGCTGGACAATGTCCTGGATCACTACTTGTTGCATGAGTTGGCGACGCTGGAGTCGGACATCAAGATGTGGATGGAGTCCCTGGATTTCTCCAAGATCTATTCGCGTATCGAAGTGTTCATCAACGTTTTGAGTACCTGGTACCTGCGTTTGAACAAGGCGCGCATCTGGCGCGAAGGGCTGGATGAGGAGAAGCGCCAGTGCTATGAAGTCCTGCACTACACCTTATCCAACTTCGCTCGTCTGCTGGCGCCATTCATGCCGTTTCTGGCAGAGGCGGTGTACACCGAATTGGGCTATGCCGATTCCGTGCATCTACAGGACTGGCCGAGCATCGATAGTCAGTTCGTGTCGTATGAGCTGGCCGATGAAATGAGCAGCCTGCGCAACCTCGTCGCCAGCGTGCGCAATGTGCGCGAAACCAATGGGGTTTCGCAGAAGTTTCCGCTGCGCAGTATCCGCGTCGCGGGTATCGAGCAGGCGGTACTGGAGCGTTATGCGCAGTTCCTGGAAGAAGAGCTCAACGTCAAGCAGGTCCAGTGGGCCGCCGATGCCGACGAGTGGGCGCAGCCAGTCGTGGTGTTGATCTTCTCCTTGCTGGGCAAGCGGCTGGGTCCGGCGATGAAGGCCGTCAGCACGGCGGTGAAGGCCGGGGAATATGTGATCGATGAGGAGGGGGTGCTGGTGGCGGCCGGGCAGACCATCCTGCCTCATGAGTTCGAGCGCCGCCTGACCGTGCGTGACTCACTGGGCAACGTCGGGATTGTCGAGAACATGGTGGTCTGGCTGGACCTGGACATCGATGCCTCGCTCAAGCGTGAAGGCGCCGTGCGTGAGCTCAACCGCAGGCTGCAGGACCTGCGCAAGAAGGCGAAGCTGGGTTACACCGAAAAAGTCGACATCGCAGTGCTCGGTGGCGCCTATGTCGATGAAATCCTGGTGCATCACGAGGATTGGCTCAAAAGCCAGTTACTGGTCCAGAGCTTGCTGCGTAGCGACCTTGAGGCGCCGCTGGCGGTCGACGAAGTCGAACTGCCCGAAGGCGACCCTGTGCGTATTCAGCTGCGCCGTAGCGTCCTGGTCTAAGGGAGGCGTCGGCCTGTCGCCGCTCTGTCCGGCGGCGACAGGTTGTGCCGGGGAGTCGCGATGGAGCGTGAATGGCCCTTGCCGCCGGACGATATTCAACTGTGGGCCTGCCGTGACGAGTGCATCGTCGCGGCCGACCTGCTCGCCGAATACAGTGCGGCGCTCAGTGACAGTGAGCGTCAGCGGATGGCGCAGTTTCATTTTGCACGCCATCGCCATCAGTACCTGGTGACGCGTGCGCTTGTGCGTCATGTGTTGTCGATGTACCGCCCCGATGTCGCTGCGCATCAGTGGCGCTTTGCGTACAACGATCACGGCAAGCCGCGTATCGACCCTCTGCTGGACCCCTCGCAGTCCCTGCACTTCAATGTTTCCCATACCGATGGCCTGATTGTCATGGCCGTGTCACGCCAGGCGATTGGCATCGACGTGGAAGACCTGCTGCGTGGAGGCGACAGCGTGTCGGTGGCCGATACGTTCTTCGCGCCCGCCGAGCGCCAGGATCTGCAGCAGTGCGGGGCAGGGAAGCGTGCGCAGCGCTTTTTCGAGTTATGGACCCTCAAGGAAGCTTACATAAAGGCCCGTGGCGAAGGACTCGCCGTGCCGCTCGACAGCTTTGTCTTCCGGTTGGGGCAATGCACTGAACATTCCATTCGATTCATCCCACCCACAAACGACCCCCGGCATTGGCAGTTCTGGTCTACACGCTTGCTGGGCCGCTATTGCCTGGCCATTGCCGCGTGTCGTGAAACGGCCGGGGCCGGATTTTGCCTGCGCGTGCAGGAAATCATTCCCCGTGTGCGTAGCTTCGACATGCCTTGCCTGTGCTGGCGCCAGGATGCCCCCGACATCCGGACGCTGCCATGGAAGCTGCCACGCATTGCCGCGATGCCTGAGATCGTCTTCGCCTGAATTTACCTATCAGTGCTTATAGGTTTGGATCGCGGCGGTTTTGGTTATGCTTTTTTTCGCTGGGCGCTGATGCGTCGCAGGCAATGCGGCATGCAGCGTTCAACGCCATTCGGGAGAGCAGCGATGACATCGTGGGAAAGACAGGTCCCGAGTGGGCCCGGCAACCGCCAGCTTCCCGTGGTCAGGGGATGGCCACTGCTGGGTAGTGCGATTGCCTTGATCCGCAACCCCCTGGGTTTTTTGCAAGCCACGCGCAGTACCTATGGTGATGTCTATCGGGTCAAGGCCGCGCACATGAACTTCGTGGTGCTGGCCGGTATCGAGGCCAACCGCTTCGTGGCGGACAAGGGCAAGGATTGCTTTGTCTCCAGCGGGTTCTGGGAGGCAACCTTGCAAGAGATGCAATGCCCGCACTCATTTATCGGCGTGGATGGCGACGCGCACCGCTTCCAGCGCAACCTGATGAAACCGCTGTTTTCCAAGTCGGCGTTCAATGAGCGCATCCCCATGCTCGCGCAGATTTTCACAGACACCCTGCAAGTGCGCTACGGCGCCGATCAACAAGTGTCGTCGCTGTTTCGGCATGTGCTGTCGCAGCAGATCGGCGGTTCGCTGCAGGGCTATCGGCCCACGGCGGACGAAGTCGAGGCGCTGATGCGTTATCAGAATACGGCGATGAACGTCTGCGCCCTGAAAAAATGGCCACGGTTGGCCTTGCGCATGCCCGGCTACCGGGCTGCGAAGAAGCAGGTACAGGCGCTGGCCGACAGAATCATCGAGTCGGAACGGACCCAGGAACACACCCAGGGTTACTTCCAGACGCTCAAGGAAAAAGGTCAGATGGTCCAGCCTCAGTGGTTTACGCCAGGCGATATGCGTAACCACGCCATCATTTCCTATCTGGCGGGCATTGATACGGTCGGCGCCACGTTGAGCTTCATGTTGCTGGAGCTTTTCAAGCAGCCCCATTTGCACCAGAAACTGCGTGATGAAGTGGATGCCTGTTTCAGCCAGGGACTGCCGGACGCCGATGGCCTGGAAAACATGGAGACCCTGAAGAATTTCATCCGTGAAGTGATGCGCCTCTACCCAACGGCCTACGCCGTGCGCCGTACGGCGGCCAAAGACTTCGAGTTCCAGGGTTACCCGATCAGCAAAGGGCAGGACATCATCCTGTTCACCACGGCCAACCACACGGATCCCGCCTGGTTCAAGAACCCCCTGGCATTCGATATCACTCGCTATGAGGAGCCTCGGCTCGAACACCGCGCCAGTGGTGCCTGGGCACCCTTCGGCCGTGGCCCGCACACCTGCATCGGTGCGGGGTTGGCCAATATTCTGCTGTCATTGAACCTGGCGTTGTTTTTGTATCACACCGACTTGCGCCCGGCCTGCAAACTCAGCGCTATCAAAATGGATTTTTCCAATCCCACCGCTGGTTTGAGTGAGCGCTTCGCCATTTCATTCACGCCACGGAATCGCGCGTGAGCAGGTTGGACAGTGCGCCGCCCAGATTGTGCCAGGTCGCAATCTGCGCGGCCGACGCCATCAGGAGCATGCAGTTCTATGCCGCGTTGCTGGGCCTGAGTGCCACCGGCAGTTTTCAGGTGCGTGGTCCGATGGCTGCCCGGTTGTTCGAGATGCCGGCGGTACAGGGCGTCAATTATTGGATGGCCGACGCGCAAGCGTTTTTCCAACTTGAGTTCTTCGCGTTCAGCGAGTCGTGCCGGTTACCGGGGACGCAGTGTTCACGCAGCGGCTACGAGCGCTTGTTCGTTGCGGTCTCCGACATCGACGCCGCCGTGGCGCGCCTGCACGCGGCCGGCATGACCGTCGACCTCGCCGGCACGGTACTGCGCGATCCCGATGGCGTTGCGCTGCAATTGGTGGAGGCCGAAACACGCGGCGCGGTCGGGCGCATCATCGGTATACGGCTGGTGGTCGAGGATATGGAAGACGCCGTCGA
>Ga0182007_10000478_pt1 | contig 24090 bp, 18 predicted proteins | sample Sormic07211113_1_FD_123023 | JGI IMG/M metagenome (GOLD analysis project Ga0182007, IMG submission 123023) | Rhizosphere microbial communities from Sorghum bicolor, Mead, Nebraska, USA - 072115-113_1 MetaG | ecosystem: Host-associated > Plants > Roots > Rhizosphere | place: USA: Nebraska...
ATCGAGGTCGCACTTGCACACGTGGACAAAGACGAAGTGCGTAGCGCCTACAATCGTGCGGATTACATTGAGAGAAGACGCCCAATGATGACCTGGTGGAGCGACCACATCCAACAAGCCGCCACGGGAAGCTTGTCAGTTTCAGCCATCCAAAGGGTCTCAACTAGGTAGAAACCCTCTGTGAGGCTTGGCTTTAACAAGCTAAACCTACGCGGTTAACGCACAATGCGGATATGCGAATTGCCGACCCGTTCCGCATACCCCTCAAGCAAAATTGGCCCCACATAAGAAGCGATCGACACCGGGGTGATATTCGCCTGAAGCCAAGCACCAATACTGTCAACATCGGCGCTTGTCCGAGATGCACCGATAGGCACCACACGGTTAAGGAAGGTATTTCTCAGTGCCGCATACTGCTCGGCACTTACATGGATCTTTCTATTTTTGCCATAAGTGATAGTAGTACCGGTCAGTACCGTGCCCTGGTAGTCGAAATTGCTACGCATTCCCCAAGTCTTCATAGAGCCCCCATATCTAGCGTTCCAAGCACTTTAATCGTGCTACTCGACGTTGCCTGCAGTTTGAGTCGTCAGCCTGCAACGACCCTTTTTTTGTACACCGCATGACGGGAAGCCGTGGTGCGGATGAATTCCAATCCGAAATCCGCTGCTTCACGTTTTACCTGCTTACCAAAAGTCACCCGGCTGGAGCGATCAAGGGTCTGCCAGACCTCTTGGCCGATGATCTGAGGTATCTCGAACTCCATGTCCTCAGGCAGTTTCAGAACGTTTTCTTTTAGGACGGCGGCGGCGCGATCTGCAGGGGTATCCGTGTTTTTCACGTGCGCTTGCAACAAAGCCAGAATCGTTGTCGATACGTCGGGCTGTTTTTGTGCCCAGGCAGCGAGCTCGGGGGTAAGCATGAGGGAGATAATCATGGAGGCTCCTAATGCGCGCATTGCAAAATGCAACGAACAATTACAAATACAATTGCATTTAAAAATGCAAAATACAACTCAAATATGCAACTTATTTGGGTGACGTAATTCCCTATTCGCCCGCCCACGCAGCTGGCGAGTGAAAATCGGGGGCTGTTCCCGCATCGTTGACAACCGATTTAGCTATGCATGACCGGGATACCCGATCGCTTACCCCGTTGTTTTTGATTACGACTTTGACATTGTCAGATTTTTCGTACTAATATCTGACAATGTCAAAACCGGTATTCACTGGGGGCTGGACGAAATGAGCGATGGGCCACATAGAAGCTTGAAGCTGCGAAAGCCATGGAAAGAACTGGCAAAGCGTGCGGACCAAGACACTTACGACGCCTCCCAGATCGCAGAGGCAACGACGCACGCAGTTGCCAGCGACTTCAAAATGGAGGTCTCGTGGCATCTGATGGAAGCCTTGAAAGCAGTCTTTACCGGCCGTGATAACTCTCTGGAAATGCCAGAACTTGCGCTGGATCAACTTGAAAATGCGAAAGCCCTAGCGGCAGCCTCCGTTTTTGGAACGAATCTTGTGGAATGGAGCATCACTCTTATCCATGAAGGCAAATTTGGAATTGAAGCGTTCCATGAGGCGGTAGGCCTCGCCGCCAAAGACCGCTGCCACGCAAACATACGGTCGATCGAAGAACACTACCTTCGCGACTCTAATGAGCAAAGAGCAGAGCACGTGAGTAATAGACTCCAGAATGCCATTTCTACTCTATCGAGCACCCAACTCGGTCTGGATCTTGTGGGCCCAGAGCCCACTCGAATCCTCCCCCCTAGGAAGATGGAAGGTCTTGATGACGGGGTATCGTTGTGATGAACACCTTGCCGCCTAAGGAAATAGCTGTAGATATACTTGAACCTGGCGCTCGCAAAAGAAACGGTGTGGTCCCGTGTTACATCGAGAAGAACATCGAGTTCGACCTTGATGCTCTGGCATCCTTCTCATCCCATGACAAATGGGAACCCGTAACTTATGACGCACTACTCATAGCAGCTGCAGTCGAGTTCTGTGATCGCATCCTTGTCCGCAGTACTATGAGTTGGGGCAGGAGGTTCATCGTGCATGTTCCAGTACACGACGTTGAACGGTGGTCGAGTAACGAGGTAGATCGAGCGCTCGTCAACGCGCTGAACCTCCTGACCGGCGACGACTGGCATTTCAACTTTCGATCTCGAAAGCAAACCGCACAGAGACCGCCACAAGGCCAAATAGCTTTTCCTTCCGATGCAGAGGCGGTCATTGCTTTCAGTGATGGAATGGACTCCCGGGCGGTCTCTGAGCTTGAGAGCAAACGCCTAGGTAAACGCCTGATTCGTCTTCGAATAGGGAGCAAACAACACGACATTTCAAAGAAGGAACGCCAAAGGATTCCATTCACGGCCATCCCATATTCAGTCAAGCTTGATGATGCAAGAAGCGCCGAGAGAAGTGCGCGCAGCCGCGGATTCAAGTTCAGCATCATATCCGCAATTGCGGCGTATCTAATTGATGCTCCAATGGCAATCATCCCCGAAAGCGGACAAGGTGCACTTGCACCTGTGCTCCTTCCTGTAGCACATGGGTATGAGGACTATCGAAATCATCCCGTCTTCACAAAGTTGATGGAGTGCTTTATCGAAGCACTTCTTGGCTATCGATTCCAGTACACCTTTCCCAGGCTTTGGATGACGAAAGGCGAGACCCTGCGCGAGTTTGTGGAAACCTGTGGCCCTAGCGCGAATTGGATAACGACCAGGTCGTGCTGGCAGCAATCCCGACAGGTAGCCGTTTCAGGCGCAAGAAGACAGTGCGGCATATGCGCCGCGTGTATGCTTCGCCGCCTTAGCGTTCACGCTGCAGGATTAGAGGAGCCACCAACGAACTATGTATGGGAATCCCTAGACAGCCCGACCTGGGAAACAGGCGCAGCAAAAGAATTCACCAGTTTTACTAAAGCCTTGCGACAATACGCTATCGCAGGGGTGCTTCATTTCGAACACCTTTCTTCGATTCGGGAATCTTCGCAGTACGAACTGATCAAACGCCGCAGAACGAGCGAACTGGCTCGAGCTCTGGCCGAGTCGCCACATGCCGTGGCGCAGAACCTTGACAGGCTCTTGCAGCAACATGCCAAGGAATGGTCAGCGTTCACGAGCGATATGAGATCAGAGTCGTTCGTGAGGAAGTGGATAGATGGCGCATCATGACCAAACCAAACTTTGAACTGAACCCAGCTGAACTGGGTGAACGACTGAAGGTCGCGCGCGAAACCGCGGCCATGACCCAAGACGCAGCGGCCAAAGCAGTTGGCTTTGCTCGAACCACTCTTGTGGCCATTGAAAAAGGACAGCGCTCTGCAAAGCTTGACGAGATCCAGATGCTTAGCCGCTGTTATGGAGTATCTGCTAACTCTTTGCTACGCCGAGAAGCGGTCCATGTGGACCTTGTTCCTCGCTTCCGCTCACTCCCAGACACTGGTGATGCAGGCATCGACCAAGCTGCTCGGATGCTGAATGATCTCGTCAGGGCGGAAGTAGAACTTGAGAACATTTTAGGTGTTCGGAAAACCTCGAATTATCCGACCGAAAAAAACATCTTACCAGGCGATGTACGCAAACAAGCAGAGCACGATGCACATAGCCTCCGAAGCTGGCTAGGGCTCGGCGAAAGCCCCATCCAAGATCTGTTTTCACTCATAGAGATGCAACTTGGAATTCGTGTCTATAGCCGGAGACTTGAATCGAAAGTGTCTGGGCTATTTGCCTATGACGACGCCGTTGGCGCCTGTATGCTAATAAATGCAGTACATCGGAAGGATCGTCAAACCCAGACTGGCGCCCACGAGCTCGGGCACTTTATAGCAACGCGGCGTCAGCCCGAGATCTATCAAGCCGAAAAGTATGAGAACTCGCGTGAAGAACGTTACGCGAATGCTTTCGGTAATGCTTTTCTGACGCCTGCCCGCACTGTCATGGAAAAGTTCAAGGAAGTGACCATTGGATCAACCCACCTCACTCGTCGGCACATCATCCTGCTCGCTAGTTTCTTTGGCATTTCACGCCAGGCAATGGTGATGAGGCTTGAAGAATTGGACCTGACGAAAAAGGGAACGTGGGATTGGTTCATGGATAATGGCGGTATAACCGACGACCAAGCCCAGCAGGTACTAGGCACGATAGCTTACGATTCCACGCCGATGGAAGGCGCACAATCAACTAGGCTTTTTTTGTTAGCTATCGATGCCTGGAAAAAGGATCTAATCAGCGAAGGGCAAATGTCGGATTTGCTTAAGCTAGATAGGGCGAAAGTACGCGAGTTGCTTGATGAGGCAGAAGAGGATGAGGTTGATGACCTTTTCAAGCTGTCTCACTGATCGAGATAGCATTCTCGTTCTCGACGCCAGTGTCATCATAAACTTGCTGGCGACCGGCTATGCAAGCGCAATCCTGCAAGCAGTTCCGACTCCTATTGTCGTCACTGACAATGTAATACGGGAGATTGAGCTAGGAACAGTAAACGGCCGGCCTGAGCCGAAACAGCTTTTGGAGCTAATCCATAATCAAATTTTAAAGAGAGAAGAGCTTTCTGCCATTGCATTAGAGCACTTCTTCGACTTGGTATCCGGATCCACAGCGGCCTCGCTCGGAGACGGAGAAGCCGCGACACTCGCGCTTGCACATTGCAACGGTTTCACTGCAGTCATTGATGAGAAAAAAGCAACCAAGATCTCCTCTGAGCGCTTTGAAAATCTACGCCTGATTACGACGGTGGATATTCTCGCCTATGAACCTGTGCGGATTTCACTCGGACATGAAGTGCTAGCTATGGCAACGCTTCAGGCGTTGAAAAACGCCAGAATGCAAGTTCGAGAAAACCAATTCGACTGGATTCAAGGGGTTATTGGACATGAGAGTGTAGGTTTATGCCCAAGCCTTAGGCGACTAGCAAAACTCAAGGCGACAGGACACTCTTGTGTCGGCCAGTAGTCGGCTCCTAGCAGAGCGTGCCATGTTTTCACAAAGACTTGCGAAATTGATTTTTACGATGGAAAGTCAAATATGGCATGTGGGTCGACTTGAGGTTATGAACTATCCAGGACGACGACACCCCCAGTTGAGCCATCGCTGAAGGAGGCAAGGCCTCAGACACTAGCAAACAGCCTTGGTCCGTAAACGAAATCCAGCCGCAATCGAAAAGCGCATCGACATGAGGCGCAAGCAGTAGTCCATTGAACACGTCCAGCCGCTCATCATCACTCTCGCACTTTGCCCAAGGCTTGATATGCGAGGCTCGGAGTAAGCTCGGAATGGCTAACCCTGTCACACAGCAGCGCCCGTCCCAGTAGTCAAACAGTGCTCTGCGGAACAGGTCTTGCCCAACGCGCTGGACAACCAGTCGCTCTGCATCGGTGCTCTGAGGCAGACATTGCTTCTCCCGACGGAACTGGTCAGCCACGCGGTTAGGCATGGTCCTTGCGATGGCCGAAGCGCGTTGAAGCGTGGCATAGAGCTGGCCTAGGTCAGCTGCCATGATGACACCGTTGCCTGAGGCCTCCAGTAGCATCACAGCAGAGGCTGAAATGCTGAAGCCAGCTCCATCGACACGAACAACAATTGCTTCGGGAAACTGTGCCGAACGCAACTCTAGTCCGCCATCATCCAATAGCGCAGGCGTAAGCTCAAAGCCGCAATCTGCAGCAGCTTTCTCAAGACGCAATCGCTCCAAGGGTTTCACGTCTCAGCACCAGCTACTTTTTTGTAGCCAGCGCACACCATACGTGCGACTTGCGATCGACGCGTCGTAAGGAGTTTGTCGCTTAGGGTATCGGTCATTGAGTCTCCCTCAATCTGTTCCACTCAAGCGACCGGGTACGCCAGTGGCTCTCGATGCTCTGAGTAAAGTCTGCGCGAACCAGTTTGGCCTTAGCCTCAAGCCAAGCATCACTCTCAGATCGGACCACAACACCTTCCAACGAGCCAATTGAATACGCGCTGCAGAATGCATTTAAGTCTCGTTTCAAGCTACTGAGCGAATGCTTACCTTGGTAGAGCATCGGTACAGTGGATAGGCCGAGGTTTGCGGCCCACTGATTTCTTCTCGAAGTCGACCAGAAACGCTGCTCGTTCCGGTCGTAAACGTCAAAAATCAACCACCAGTCCGGCAGATGCTCATAAGTAAGTGAATGCCGTGCCGCACACCACTCGCCAAAAGCAATCAGATTTTGGCCCAGTGCGTCAATGAGCTGCTCTTCGTGAGCAGGTACCCATGTGCGCAATCGGCTGAACTGCCCCGTGTAAGACGCCGCTAGGTAGTGACTACGGTTTTGAGCTTGCAACTTTCCATCTGCGGAGACTGAGAATCCCAAGTTGGCACCGTCAAGCTTCTCTTCGACGACCACGTCTCCTGCCAACAAGTCCCGCATCTCTCGAGACGAGAGAACCTTATCGTCGCGCGGTTCACCGTCACCTAGCCACGTCAGATGCGGTGTATGTGGGAAGCGGAAGAGTTCTTTCACGGCTTCTTCCCCTTTTTTTCCACCCACTTCTTTTGTAGCCAATCCTCAAGAAGATGCTCGGCCTCCACATCTGCAGCCTTCAAAGCAGCTATACAGTCCAGCCAATCAGTATCGCAGGCGTTGGTGAGCTTACAGGGGCGAACTTCGTCACCAACCGCCATAGCCGACGCGACCATCTTTCGGTCCGCCAAGTCGGTCACGCCAGCTGCAAGAGCGGGCGGTAGTACAGCATGACCGTGCTCATCCACCTCGATACCAACCCAAACCACCTCGTTTTTGTCTCGCTTATGCATCAACGCAAGCCAACCGTAGTCTTGCTCAGTTAGCTTGTTTTGATACTCAGTACAAATGTGCCAATCCCAATCCATCACAGCATGACGCTCTGGGTCGTTCTCGAATGCTTCCATCCAGGCAAGCACCTGCTCTCGAAGCACGGCTTCGCTGACGGGCGTTTCGTCCTCTGGGAAAGGTGACGTGGTGTGCGCAGCGCTGGCTACGATGAGCACATTGGTATCCACCACGCGGCTTTCAGGCATTGTTGGCCGCCTTGCGCATACGCTCTGCTCGTGCCTTGGCTTGCTCGCGTGCTTCGCCGGTCGAATCTCCAAAGAAGTGCTCTGGCCAAGGCCTGATAGTTCCAAAGACGTCAACGTCTAGCTTCTGAAGCTTGGCCTCTCTTCCTTCTCGCTCTACAAAGTACATGCGAAGGTCTTCTGTTTTCACCGTCTCGCGAGAAACCAGAGTTTGCATGCGGCGAAGCAAGTGTTCGGAGTGCGTCTCAACGATGAACTGGACACCTCTTTCACGACTGACCGCAGCAAGCATCTCGGCCAATTGCGTTTGAGCCAATGGGTGCAAGTGACTTTCTGGCTCTTCAACCAAGACAATGCTGCCACGCTCGGCGAAGAGCGCAGCGACGATGACAGGCAGCACTTGGGACACGCCGACACCGACATCCTTGAGATTAGACGCCTCAACCAACATCGTCGTCGCAGGCTCGCCCGTGACTGCAGCTTTGGGGTTCGGCGCCTCGAATCTGTTCACAACCAAGAGTTCGTAGCGGCTTGACTTACCCAACTGTCGTACCTGCAGATCGTCTGCCAAACCCATGGCCTTCAACCATTGGGCTGTGCCATTGAACAGCGCCGCTGCACTAGGCTCTGGCAATCCGCGTCTGGCAGCATCCTGATTGGCCACGCCGCTGGCAATTAGAGCGTCGACGGCCCGGCCACCATCGTCGCCTATGGAGCCGGGGGTACGACCGTTCCAGACATAGTCGCGCTGCGCCAAGCGTCGTAATGGCCCTAGGTATATAACCCGTGCCAGCTCAGTCAGAAGAATAGGGCCCACTGACAAGACACACTCCGCGTTCGCCCCCAACTCCTGTGCAGCAGCGTCGGAGAATGAAAATGAGCGCTGCGGCTTGAACGCTGGCGATTGCCTGGACCAATAACGTGCGTTCTCGGGCAGCAGTTTGTAGGCGCCATGCTTGCCCAGCTGAGCCGTGAACCCCCTGCTTGCATTGCCAATGCGCAGGTACGCCAAGTCTGCGCTACCGCCACTTCCTTGCGTATACCTAGCCGTGAAGGTTCCGCCCCCTGCACCAGCGTCAGAAGCACGCCAGCCAAACTCAATGCCAATCTGCTTGGCCTTGACTGCCTCGGTAGCGGCTGCGTGGCGACACAATACGTCTGCAAACTGCCCGAGTACGACGGAGTCGTTGGAGTCCGGATTACCAAAATTCAGGTCCAGGTTCGGATCCTGGCTCTTCACGGTCTGACGCAGTAATAACAGGCTCTGAATGAGACTGGACTTGCCGGAAGAGTTGGTACCGAATACCAGAGTTAGTGGTGCCAACTGCATCTGACCCGTGGAGCGCCAAATCTTGAAGTTGTTGAGCTTGAGGTGGGTCAACATGTCAGTGAGCCCATCCTTGCTCAAGACTATCCCAAGCCTCCAGAACCAAACGTTTAGTACGGTACTCCCCAAATTCTCGAATCTCGCCATTTTTGAGCACGCGGAAAGTCTCAGTTGGGTAATCGAAGCCCATCACGTCGGCAGGGTCGAGGATGTAGCGCAGCTCATCCCGAGTCAGGCCATATAGGCGGGCATAGTAGGCATCCAGCTCGGCGCGCAGCTGGGTACGGAGCTTGAGATTCCAATCAAAAGGTTGACCACGTTCGGTTGTCGGGCGAAGGTCGTAGGCCGCCAGGGAGTCGGCCCAAGGTCGCAGGTCATGGGCAGTAAAAGTGAGTGCAAGCACGCGAGGGACGATGAAATCGAGGTCTCGTTGACCAAAGTGCTCTGGAGGCAGCGTCGGAAACTGCTTGACGTAGCCAAACGTCATATTAGTCCCCCCCAGTTTTTGACGGACGACATAGTCGAATGTGAGCGAACTCTGCATCCCTAGAAGCACTGCGGCCAGTTCAGGAGTGGCGGACACTTGATAAAGCGGCATCGAGTGCCCAACGCCAAGCCTAGGTATCACCGATGCGATGAAACTGCGTTCGTCGGTGCTGCGTGCGATATTCCTGAACCCGAAGAGCCACCGCGGGCTACGTTGGTCCATCCATTCATCCATCAAGCCCAACAGCGCACTCTGCACTGGCAGTTGCTTGAATGCCTGACCCAAGGCATTGAGCTCACTATCGGATAGACGCACGTTGATGTTCTGAAGGGCCCACTTCGGGAACTCAACCAGAGCCTTCTTGGTGGTCAGACCAGCACCCAGCAAAGCTTTCGAGAGTGGCTCAAAGCGAGTTCTGAGCTGCGTTTCGGTCGGCGCAATGTGGTGGAGCGCATGTTGTTGAGACCAACCAACATTTCCACGATCAGATGCCACTCCTGGTTCACCGGCTAAACGGGTGAACAGTTCACCTGCCACCCAGGCTGCCAGGGCCTGCAGCAGTTCAGCCAAGGCCTGGTCTTGGGCCGCCTCAGGGACGACCACCGCATGCCACGCAAGCCAGGCACGTGCCACTCGCGCTGGAACCCGCGCAATTCGAGCTAGCACCTCGCGCTCGGGTACCCAGTAGCGCGGACGGACAATGTAGGCCGGGTCGGCTTTCTGCGCGCAGTTCACGTCGGTGGTATCCAGTCCACCCGTTTTGTCAGGCGCATCCACATAGGTTGCCCAACGGTGGTCGAACTGATGAATCATCTTGGCCTCGTACAGCGGCAGAGAACGCAATGCATTCGCCGTGCTGTTTGGCTGGTCGAGGAACAGACCGCTGTCGTTGGACATATGTAGCATGGTCTGGAAACGGATACCCCAGGGGTTGGACTCGGATTCAAGCAGCTCGCCCTCGAGGCCAAATTGAGCTTCACGGATGAGCACAGGCGTAGCGCGGTAGATCTTCTTGGTCAGCTCTGCATCGCGCTCACTGCGGAAAATCGGCAGCGTCCCGGTGTTTGGGTTTAATAGTGCGAAATCTGATGGAGAAAGTTTGTAAGCTTTGGCGGACTTCGCGAGGTCTGCGACAGTTTCAATGTCGCACATGAAGCTGGCCTCGCTGTCTTTACCGAGAGTCAACAAACAGAACGGCTTGCGATCATCGGTGGCCGGGAACCAGCGCCGCACTTCATAGAAGCTCAACAGAGACACCAATCGCCCTCCTCGGGCCAAATGACCAAAGTAGTGTTTGGTGGTGTCATCAGTGGCTATACCGGTGGGTACGATGAAGCCAGCCCGCCCATGCGGGGAAGTCGCCTGCAAAAAGGTCTCAGCAAATAGCGCATAGGTATTCACGTCACCCACACCAGTAAGTGGGTAGCGTTTACCGTCGTGCGCAAAGAGGCTAGCCGCTTCCGCACCCCGGCGGGCGGCAATGAAAGCGTCGTAGAGAGCCATCTCGGCCTGGTTTGGTGGTGTAAGCCCTTCGGCGCGCTCCAGATCGGGATTCAGGTTGTGAAGCAGGACACCTTCACGCAACCACTCGATACGCTGGCTACGTTCAGCCTTGTTCTTGGCCATGGCCACCAGCGGACTGCGGCTGGCGAAGAATTCTTCTTCCTGCAGCTTGATGCGCTCCCAGGGTGGGTTGCCCAGCATGACCGAGAAACCACCTCTAGCTGCGACCTGGGGGAATGCGAGCCACCAATGGAAGACTCCGTGCATGCGGCACAGGGACTGCGCCGCCTCTTCCACGTCAGCCGTAGGTGCTCTGCCATTCAGCACCCCCCACAGGTAGCCAGACAGGGGCACCTCCGTACCAGTGTTCGCAAGCTTAGGTGCGAGGAAAGCCGCTACATAGGTGTCAGCCAAGCGTGCCAGCGTGGAGCGTTGGGCAACAGCCTGTGCTTCGTACCAGGCGTCGCGCTTAGCTGCGTTACTCTCGGGGGTATCATCAGAAAGCGTTTCAACCACCATCGCTTCGACGGCGAGCCCCGACTGGGTTAACAGGTCTCCGGAAGCTATCGCCTTCCAACTCTTAAGGTCAGACTTGTTCTGTTTTTTCAAAGCTGAGGCGACAGCCTTGTCGTCGCCAGAGAGGGCCGTGTAAGCCTCGTCCGGGATACCGCGCTCCAGCACCTTGGGGTCGAGCACGCCTAACAATGCGTCTCCCACCTGTAGGTGGTGGTCCACAAAGGACAAGGGACGGTCCGGTGAATATGCCTCCAACCACAGCGCGGTCTTAGCCAACTGAATGGCCATGGGGTTCTTGTCCACGCCGAAAATACAGTGGCTGACAACGTCGCGTAGAGCGTGGCGATAGTCAACGGGTGTGGGGGCGCCGCCCTCGCGTTCTGCCATGGCACGGTGCAAGGCCACCTCGTCGGCCAGACGACGGGCTGCTGAAAGCAAGAAGTGGCCGCTGCCGCAGGCCGGGTCGCAAATAGTGAGACCGAGCAGTGCCTCAACCGGACGCTCAGGGTGGGTGCGAACCGTGTTCGCAATGACAGGTTCCAGAGCCGTCTTGATAAGCTCTTGCACCAAGCTATCCGGGGTATAGTAGCTGCCGGACAGCTTCCGAGCGTTTCCTCTGGCACTGCCTTCTGTGTCCTCATCACCGACAAACATAAAGCGCGCAGCTGTCGGCTGCGAAAGCATCTGCATGTATGGTTCAAGCTCTAACAAGCTCTCGTAGACGCTGCCCAGCTCTTCCGGGCCCATATCGCGGTAGTTAACACGGGTCAGGCCGCCATCGGCTCGGAACCAGCCCAACTCGAACACTGCAGTCAGCAACCAGCGGTTCTCTAGCTGAGAGTCATCGAGCCACGTGCACTGGTCCGCATCGAAGAGGCCCCCAAGCGCAGGCAGACCCAAATAGGGTTCGCCTTTTGCCAACGAGCTGAAGGTAATGGAGAGTGCTTGCCAAAGGTCCGAGTGCCTGTCGTGCTGGCTGCGACGCACAGCCCGCTCCCGCAACCAGGTCATCGAATAGCCCGACAGGTAGCGTTGCTGTACTTCGTGTGAGGCGTCTGGAGCGAAGATGAGGCGTTGCCCGCTAGTATTGTCGCTTCGGTCCTCGACCGTCGACAGGAATATGAGGCGATAGATCAGGCGCAGCAGCTCCTCAAAGAAGGCTTGGCGACTCAAAGCGCCTTCCTCCCCATCCAAGCGCTGAAGAGCTGCCCGCAGCTCACCGTTGGCAGGGTGTGATAGGAAGCCGGTGCCCAGCGCACGCAAGGCATCGGCCACCTGGTAGCGTAGGTTGGTACGCACTGTGACGCCTGCTGCCTGGCCTATTGCTCGCCAACGCTCCCACACGCAGTTGGTGGGCTCACCCGGGGGACTTCCGAATCGACTGGCGTGCGCCAGTAACCAGAACGCAGTGAAGTCTGGGAGGAGCTGTTCATTAAAGAGTACTTCCAAGTCAACTTCGACGTACGCTGGACGGGTCAGGCTGGGGTTATCGCGCAGGATGCGCAGCTTCAAACCGTTGGTGACGATGGCCCAAAGGGAATCATCGGAGGCGTTGAGTGCTTCTTGGGTCAGCATGTAGGGACTGCGGCGACGGACCTTACCGGTGTCCGGGTTTGTTTCTCCAAAGCGCTCGGCCGGTGTGTCTAACGACTGGTTATGTGCAGCAAAGACGAGCGGCACGCGGCCACAATCCGCGGCATGGTCTATGGCGTAGCTATGGCCGTTGGCTTCAATGGCCGAACAACGGCCAACATCTGCGAAGTGTAGGACATCTCGCATTAAGGGCAGTAACAGCTCCCTGACGGTTATTTCATGGGCGTTTACATCGGCGCGCTTGCGCAGCGCTTGGAAGTCTTTCCAAAGACTCAAGGCAATCTTGAAGTCACGACCAATCTCGTCACGCAGTTTCAAGCCCTTAGAGATTCGGTAATGGGCTTCGGTCTGCTCTGTAGAAACCGAGTCGACCAGGGTGGTCAGACGGGTGAGTTCATCCGAGGGGATGAGCCCACCTTCAATTCGGATGGCGCGGTAAACTAGGGTGGTGATTTTTTTGCGTGCCATATCGTCAGGCTCCCTCGCCTTGAACTGCAGCGGCAGGGACCAGCACGTAGACGCCCATTACGTCCACCGGCAGGCTCGCGGTGACTTGATAGGTGCCCTTTGCATCAGCCGCCTCGCGCACACGGCGGTGATCTTGCAGCAGTTCCTCTGCGCGCTGCTTGGCAATAACTTCCAACTGAGGCAGCCATGTGGGCAATGCGTCAAGCGCTGACTGCAGATGGCGGTCTCGTAGAGGGGGCGGCATGTTGCGAGTGGCTTCGGTGCCTAGCAGCTCGCGGGTCTGGTCGACGGTCAACAGCTCAAACGCCGCAGCGCCTGCCGCGGTTACTGCGACGGATTCCTCACAGAGGATAAGCCGCGTCTGGCTTCCGTGGGTAACACTGAGTTGGTGACGCATACGCAGCAACAGCACAGTGGTCTTGAGCTGCACGTTGCCGACAAAGGCAGCACCGGCACGTGCAACCGCGCCGTTATCATTGGCGCCGTTGGCGGAATCAAGTGCCCGCTCGAGAAGGGTATCCGCCAACACCACCACCAGCGGGTGAGTGCGGTGAATGAACAGTGCCCCCTGTGCAACAGGTTGATGGAAGTCGATGCGCAGTGTGCCTTCAATGCCCTCAGCACTGAGACGTTCGCGAATTGACTGCGGGAAGTGCTCAGTCAAAAGCTTGAAATGTCCGCGAGTAGGCTCTAGCGGTGCACCCAGTTTGGCGGCTGCGCGACTGACAAAGCGCTCGACATCAGCCTCGCCACCCAGCACCGCGGCCGACTTGCGCCATTCGGGTAGCACATCCTCCGGCTTCAGGCGGCGCTGTGCGAAGATGGAGCGGCTCTGCTTTGCCTTTTCTTTGGCGCTCTGCCACGCCAGTTCAATCTGATTGGCGGGCTCGCCAAACAGGTCAAGCTGTGATTGCGAGTTAATGGCCGCGCCTTTGCGTAGCAGCACAGCGTTCAGCAATGCCTGAGTAAGCTTGCCCTCGTCGTCGGGCATGGGCACCAGAATTCCTAGTTCCTTCCGTATGCTCTCGGCCTTACGCAGGATGACTTGTAGCACGGCACCGTCTACCGGGTTGTCTTCCCCGTACAGCATGGTGCTGCGAACTTCTCGAGCCTTCTGGCCGAAGCGATCTACACGGCCTTCACGCTGCTCGTGACGGGTGGGGTTCCAACTGAGGTCGTAGTGTACGACAGCGGTGAACAAGTTCTGAAGGTTGACCCCTTCTGAGAGGCAGTCCGTTGCCACCAGGATGCGGGTGTCGTTCTCGCCAAGTTGCTCAACCGCGGCCTCTCGCTCGCTAGGGGTGAGTTCGCCGGTCACTGCTTTGACCGTGGCGGACTTGAATTTGTCGCGCAGGTAGGCCGCCAGGTAGTGGGCCGTGGCGATGTAGCGACAGAACACGATCGGCTGAAAGCCTTCTTTCAATAGGAGGACTAGGTGTTCCTGTAACTTGGCCAACTTGGGGTCGTTTTGACTGCCGGCCAGCGCATCGGCAGCGGCAATCAACGCCTGGAGTCGCTCGGAGTGTTCGATCTGCGCACCGGGCTCGATGTCATCGGTCGACAGGGCATCTTCCCTACCGTCCAGCACGCGGTCACTGGCCTGCTGTTCAATGTCTTCGAGGAAAAGCATCTCGGCTACCCCATCGTCAGCTTGTACTCCATGAAGGCGAGTGCGCAGCGAATTGACGGCCGCGGCAGGTGACGACGAAATACAGCGCAGTAATGCCAGCGCAGCCCACCAGTTCATGCGCTGCTCGCGCAGGCCTTGGCCTTCGGCACGCTCGACTAGTTCCCGTGCGTAGAGCAACACGTCGTTGAACAGTTGACCCCAGGCGCCGGTCAGGCGGTACGTTACCTCAGCCGTCTTGCGGTCTGGGAACATGGAGGTGTCTTGCCACTCAGCAATGTCGGGCCGGCGCCGCTGGACAAAGTGGCGCGACAGGGCCTCGCGCAGGTCGCTGCGCTGCGTACTGGGCAGATCCTTCAATTCCGTGAAGTCGGTGCGCAGCAAACCGAGTAGATTGAAGAACGCATCTTCGTCGCCGCTGTGGGGAGTGGCCGTCAGCAGCACCATGTGTCGGCTGGCGTCCTCAGCCAGTCCCTTGAGCAATTGATAACGCTGTTGTCGGCCTTGCCCGCCTTGCGTGCAGGTGTGGGCCTCGTCCACGATGACGAACTCTGGGCAGAATCGCTGAAAAGCTTCGCGCCGTCGCTCCGATTTGATGTAATCCAGGCTAACGACAGTGAAGGGGTGTGCATCGAACACCGAGGTACCGGGGGGCAAGTCACGCTCCAGCCGGTCGGCAGTGTTGGAGCGAACCACCATGGCGTGGATGTGGAAGCGCTCGGCCAGTTCACGCTGCCATTGCTCACACAGGTGAGGCGGACAGAGCACGGCTAAGCGCTGAACCTCACCACGGTCGAGCAACTCACGGGCGATCAGGGCCCCTTCGATGGTCTTGCCTATACCAACATCGTCGGCAATCAACAGACGTACCGTAGGAAGCTTCAATGCCATCAACAAGGGGACGAGCTGGTAGGCCCGAGGCTCGACCGCGATGTTGCCGAAGCTACGAAAAGGGCCGGCTCCACTGCGCAGTTTGAGCTGTAGTGCATCAAGCAACAGCTGACTGGCCGAGTGATTGCGAGCTTGGCCGACTGTGGGCCAAGGGAAGGTCGCCGGTTGAACCGGCTGACGTTCTAGAGGCAGGAAGATGAGGGTTTCGTCGCGTTCACCGCCACCCAATGGGCGCAGGTGAAGTGTAGTGGCGTCGGATTCGGGCAGCACTATCCATTCGCGGCCGCGGGCGGAAATTAGGCTTCCCGGCAGAAATTCGTGCAAAGCTATCACTTCAATGCTTCCTGAATCAGGCAGGTTAGTTCTTTAACCGGTGGGGACTTTTGCGATGCTGGCTTGACGATTGAACTATGGTCAGCATCCAGAACAGGTCGACTATCGCCTGGCCCAGCCATGGCGTCGCTCATTGGCACGACCTTGTCCTTTGTTCCGTAAAACTTGTATATGCGTTTCGTGGGATTCTTGCCGCACCAAGCGCTCCATGCATCATTGAGTTGAGCCAGCAACCCTGAATTTTTCTGAAGCGCTGTTAGTTGCTGATTATTGCTTGCCAAAGGAACAAACTTGGCGATGCTTGCGAGTGAAGCGCCGGCGTTTGGAGACGCAAACAGTGCGACCATACGTGTCCTTTCTATCAATGTTTGGTTCACAAGCCCTATAGCACCGAGCTCACCTAAGAGCTTTCGGACGACCAAACCACCGAGGCTGTGAGCAACGAAAATGATCGACGCATGGCCTCGCAACATGACTTCATTACCGAGGTGTTTTGCAATCGAATAGAGGTCAGCTCCACCTGTCACACGAGAGGGGTAGTTGTATGTCGCACAAATCGCCGGCACCTCTTCAGCAAGCCATTTTGGAAAGTCTCCAAAGGTTGTAGGCCCTCCTGTTAATCCGTGCACAAAGACAATCAGTGGGCTGTTATCGACGTTCTCGAGTGCTGACTTAATTTCACTCAGGCCAAGTGAAGGGACGACAGTAGCTCCGTGCAGCTTGGATGCTGGGTCATCTCTATGAGCTTCAATATCCGTTTGCAATTGCAGTAGATGCAGCATCTTCAGCTTAAGTTTTGCGATGATACTTCCAGGGGTGACTGCGCCTACAAATTGGACATCTTCGGGCGAGCAAGCTGCGGACTCACAAACCACCACTGCTACCGTGTCCTTAGCTTCTGCTGCGTTTGCCCCAAATGGAATTTCTAGACGTAACTCCACATCTATCCAATCTGAGAGTGTCCGGGCTTTTGAGGAGGTAGGCGCAAGATTTACAACCCCACTTCCAAACAAATCAGCATTCTGCTTGAAAACACTAGGCCATGACGCTAAGTCATTGGAAAACCGCACAACCAGATAGCCCAGTTCGTCGAGCTTACGATTGATGTCGGCGTCCTTCTGCTTTTGACCCTCGGCTTGATGGTGGGGGCCGTCAATGTAAACCGCCAGGTGAAAATCGTCATAGAAGAAATCCGCACAGGTGCCTGCAGCGGCAATCACGTGTTGGCCACGGTCCGGCTTGCGGTAGCCGTTTTCCGAGACAAGGGCCAGCCAGGTCTGCTCCAGAGTGCTGCCGGCTGTACGTGATAGTTCTGCGTCGTGCTGTTCAGGCGCACGGCCTTGCGTGCCTTGTGCAGTGCTAGCGAGCGTCAACCGGCAGAGGATGTCCAGCAGTAAGCCACCTGCATTCTTGTCTTTTCGGTCGATAAGTGTGTGGTCTGGCTGGTTGTAGTACGACAGCAGGCATCGATAGCAACCCGCCTCGCACAGGGGCTTTCCATCAGCATCACGCTCATCCTCCAAGGTTTTGTGCAGCCAGGGTTGCCCGAGGGCGGGCGGCAGGAAATGCATGACCTCCAGCGCCTTGGTAGCGATGGCAGCCATTGCGGTAGGCTCGGTTGCCAGACGAGTCAGTACGCCTGCTCCACCCTCAGCCGCCTCGAAAAAGAGAATGGACTGACGGTTGTCGCGAGTTGGGAGAGGCTCAGCCATCAGCTCGCTCTCTTCGAGCTGGTACACAGCCTCGATGCCACGTTTCAGGGCGTACTGCAGCGTGGTCAAGGTCTCGGAAGACAGAATGCCAAGCCGATAGTGCGGTCGCACAATGAGGATGTTTCGGCGGTCCTCAACGTAAGGGACGATGCGCTGCGGCGGCGTTCTGTCCGGTGGCGCGTCGCCTTCTGCTTCAGACTCACCATTGCCGTCGTCGACGCCGCCCACCCAGTGACCTGTGACGGGGTTCATCATGAAGCCTTGAATGGCTTTCTCTTTGCGACGGCGCCAGCCGAAGTTCATACGCCACACAGTAGCTGCAGGGCCGTACTGCAGTTCCAGCAAAGGGCCTTGGTCGTCACTTGCGAGCGTGGTCACCATCTGCAGTTTGCCGTCTGATTCAGCGAACTGCAGCGTGGTCTGCATCTCGTAGCCTTGTCGAACACGCTCTTCCTCGTTCGCGGTGATGCGCTCGGCCCGCTTGGTGGAGACGTTCTCGATGCGGTAGAGGTTCTTAACCTCCTGGGCGCCATCCAGCGATGCCCCACAGGAAACGCAGCGGTCTGCATCGCGCTGTGAGCGGAAGTGACCATAGCCGCACGCGGGACACAAGCGGGCAACCTCGGTGGGCAGGCGGGCGCCATCACTGACCTGGTCTTGCCCTGTGATGGTCAACAGCGCCTTGGTGACTCGATACTGGCTGCCTTCGTGATAGATCAGGCTGTAGGGGCCGAACTCGCCTAGGGCCAGAAAGCGTGGACGTGACAGGAAGCTTTCGCGGCCGATGTGCCCGCGACGAGCAGGCAGATAGGCCAGCAGTGGTAAGCGCGGAAAATTGTAGCCCGGCAAGAAGCCCTGACTCGCCATGTAGCGGTAGGTATAGAAGTCGCTGTTGAAGGCGCTATCACCAGCCAGCAGCAGGTCACGTTGCTTGCGAGCCTCGTTATGGCGCTGCTGGGCCTCGCGTCGTTCACGCTCACTCGCAGCGGGATTGTTTTCGATCTTGAAGTTCAGATCGATGGCCTGGGCCGTGGCGCGGTAGAGGTCACGCCAGCGCTGCAGAGCTGCATCGAACTCAATGTAGGAGCGCTGGAACACCATTTCTGCCCATTGCTCACTGAACCAGGGGGCTCGTAGCGGGGTGAGTTCATTTTGGAGCATGCCCAGGACCTTGAGACCCCGAGAATGCGCCCGTTTCTTCGCATCATTCTTGTCCAGGTCCGATGCCATCTCCTCGGTTACCGGGAGGGACTCTGGCTGGTTCATGTCTAGCAAATCGCGGACGCTGTTGCCTAATTTCTTGCCAGTTTCTGCCAGCCAGATGGCATGCATGTGACTTTTGATGAGTTCTAAGTTGGCCAGGTCCAGCGTCGGGGCGTTCACTTGGCCATGGACCATACGGACCGGGTCGCGGAAGTAATACTGGTCGTGCGGGCTCTGGGCGGCACAGTAGGTGATGACCAACGCTGGTTGTCCCGCGCGTCCCGCACGGCCGCTGCGCTGTGCATAGTTCGCTGGCGTGGGCGGTACGTTGCGCATGTAGACCGTATTCAGCGATGAGATGTCGACACCCAGCTCCATCGTTGGTGAACAAAACAGCACTGGAAGCCACTCGAGGGCTGTACCGTTTTTGTTCTGCCAGTCCGTTCGGTCTTTCTCTGTAAAGCGGAAGCGGGCCTCACGCTCCATTCGATCGCCCTGCTCGACTTGGGCAGTGTGTTCCCGTGCTTCGAATTCGAATAGCTGATGAATAGGGTTGTCCAGAAGCGAGGAGATGTTTTTGTAGAGACTGCGGAAAAATGTGTTGTCATCCGCTTGTCGTTGACTCTCTCCTGAGCCTGGTATCCAAACAAGCGCGGTGCCGTTCAATTGCCAACCGGTGAGACCGACGTCGGTCTCCTCCTTTCGAACCAGCCCGTAGGATTCGGCAGCATTCAGCAGCGCAGCGATGACATCCGGGTAGGTTTGGTCATTTACGTCTTTGTAGTACGGATTGCCCCCCCCCCACGCGCTGCTCTTGCGCAAGTCTTTGCCCAACCGAGACCGACTGGAGCCGATGACCAGGAAGTCATCCAGGTTGACGCGGCGGCCCTTACGATCGTTTTCTTCCTTGGGGCGGCTCGTGACAAACCATTTGGCCGGCTGCGGACGTTCGTCTTCGGTGAACCCCCATGGTTCACACAGGTTGGCGTAGCTTTGGGTGCGCAACTGGTCGAGCTCGGTCCGGTCCAGATAGCGCGTAGCGATGCACAGCCCCTGGCGCATGAAGTCGAACAGGACACGCAGAACCAAGGCGCGCTCGGCAGGCTTGGCAGCTTGTAGTACCTGGGGCGCGCTAGCCCACTCGGCCGTATCGGCCGCCAGTTCATCAATGTCCTGATAATCGATGCGCACCAGCCCCAACTGTTCCAAATTGGGGTTGTTGAAACGCCAGCCACGACGCAGGTCAAAGTAGGTTCGATAGCCCAGGATACCTCGCATGGCCTCTTGGACTTGGCGTCGGGTGTTGCCCTTGACGTCGGGCTGCTGCATGTATTCAGAACGAACCGAAGGGTCATCTCGATGGAAGCCGAGCGCTTCGAAGACGGCGTTGGCAACCTCCTTCTCGCTCAATACCTTGGACGGCGCCTTGTCGACAGCCGAAAGAAGCGCAGAGCGGGTCAATAAAACTTGCAAGAAGTCGTTGAAGTGCCCAGCCTGGAGCGCTGCGTCTTGGCGGTTGTCCGAGAAGCCAAGGACCTTCTTGGCGTCCGCCGAGAGCTGCTGGTCCTGCTCGTATAGATAGCGCAATGCCGACAAGGTCAACATGGTCGTGGCCGAACTGCGGCCTTCACCCGACAACGATGTCAGGCGCAGCGCATCTTTACCCGAGGTGGCATGGGCCGTTCCGCACGCAAGACAGAAGCGAAACGCGCCGGGGATAAACCAAGCAGTCAATCCCTGCTCCGTGGTCACTACGCCATCAGCACGGACCTTGACGGACTGTGGAATGAACTTGCGCTTGTCGGGTTTGACGCGCCATTCGCCGTCCACGCGCTCTTCCACCCATCCCTCTGGGTAGCGTTCAGGATCTAAAGGGTCCCATCCACCCAAGCTGGGCAGCAGGAAGCCAAACTTTACTTGGTCGTCTTCGTGCTGGCGCTCTTCGATGCTGCGGACGTTGAATGTACGCCCCTCTGGACTTTCTGCATCCCAGACTGGCAAATATTCTTGCCCGCAGTCGCGGCAGAAATGGACATGGTAGTAGCGGCGAAGGCGGTCTGCATCACCCGACACATACTGCTGGCCATCGAGAGTGATGGCACGAAAATGAGGCGCCTCCAACGTAGTGTAAACCTTACCGCCGCCCGCAATAAACTGATGGAGTTTGAACGCGAACAACGACTTGCCAGACTCGTCAGTGACAGCATAGGCCAGTAGCATGAAACGTTGCAGGTAGTCGAGACAGCTGTCTGTCGTCTCGCCCGACACCTCGTGCAAGAGCCTGGCAGCTTCTGCCAATGTGCGCGGGCGAGCGCGACGCGGCTTGTCATCTTCGTAGGTTAAACCCAACGTCAGTTCGACCCATACTGAAACTGGGTGTGCTGCAAGCTTCTTAAAGTCGGCGCTTTTGGGCACACCAGCACGAATGGCTTCGCCAAGCCGGCCAGCAACGGTCGTCAGGGTGTCTTGCTCAGGAGTGGTACGGCGCAGCGTCTCTGTAATGATATTCCGGTCTGGGATACTGGTGCCGAACAGGCGAGAGGCGACACCTGCAACGACGGCATTCCGAGCCATCTGTGAGCCCTCGGTTGCCATCGTTGCCGATGTTCCGATACAGATAAGGTTCTCGGCCAATGCCTCTCTCACGCGGCGAACAAGGAGCGCAACGTCTGCGCCCTGCCTACCGCGGTAGGTGTGCAGCTCATCGAGCACGAGGAAACGCAACCCTTTGGCGTTGCGCATCACTGCCTTGTCGATGTCATTCTGCCGAGTCATCAGCAGTTCGAGCATCATGAAGTTAGTCAGCAGAATGTCGGGCGGATTGGCCGCCATGGCCTGCCGCTCCTCGTCTGACTCTTGCCCGGTGTAGCGCCCGAAGGTCACGGCCCGTTCTGCAAGGCTCGAACCGAGGAACTTCTTCAACTCTTCTAGCTGCGAGTTGGCCAGGGCGTTCATCGGGTAGATAACGATAGCCCGCGTGCGCGGCTTAGGGTCGGCCGCCTTCGCCTTCAGGCAAGCGTCAACAATGGGGATGAAATAGCTTAGGGACTTACCGGAGCCAGTGCCGGTAGTCAGTACATAGCTTTCACCGGCGGCCGCTAGGCTGATGGCCTCTGCTTGGTGCTTGTGCAACGGGAGCGAAACACCTGCAGATGACGCGGTCTTGCCAAGACGGAAGATGTTGGCGCACTGAGCGCTAAGCTGATCGGCCGCCACGAACTCGTCAACCGTTCCCCCGGATTTGAAATTCGGGTTAATTTGGATGAGCGGCTCTGGCCAATACTTTTGGCTGGCGTACTGCTCGTTGACGTAGCCCCGAATATCATCAGATTTAATGCGCGTGAAGCTACGAGTAAACAGTTCGTACTCGGAAACAATGTGCTCACGAAACTGAAAGACGTCCATCTATCCTCCCCTGGTGGACTCAGCAGCTCTATGGCTGCTTAGCTGGAACAGCGATACCGTGCTCGCCACAGTGCTCCCTGACGAGCACTTCAATGAAATTGGCAATCGTTCGGTGTTCCCGCTCTGCGGCCAATCGAATCAACTCCTTCAGCTCGGGCGTAACCCGAAGGTTGAGGGTGTCGGTCTTGCGTTCCATGTTTCAACTCTTTGATGAAAGGCGTACCGCAAATGTAACGCAAAAGCGCACCAAAATGGGCCTCTCGCGTGCGTATACGAGAGAATCCCACGCGGAATTCGGACTCCCCGCCATCCGGCCACCCATTTCACCATTTTCGGGCTGGGTAGTCCGAGCGCAGCGACAAGAGTGGGGCGCTGTTAGATGGGGCCGTCAAGAATTTCTTCCCTACTTAGGTGAGGGCTACAGCCATGCCAAAGACCAGTGTTACTGCTCGGTCTGTAACGTCGCCATCGCGCCGGGCTATGTAAAAGTGCTCGATTCTCTTGATCGAGTAACTGAGCTCGGACACACGGATATTGGTGAACTCATTGAGCTAGCGCGTCAGCAACGTGCACTCAATTTCCAGCTCCCGGTCCCCCTGGAACACCTGGAACACCTAGAACACCTCGACTTTCTGCCTGATTTCAACTCATTGCTGCTTGAAATCCCAATCAAAAAAATTTCAAACCTATATCACCTCTGTGAACGCCCACCGCATCAAACGCGGTAGGGGTTTAGCGTGCCTGCTTTTTGGCTCAGCACGCTCATCACTTGAGAGGATCTGCGTATGTATACCCCTTGCCCAAGCTGTAACTCTGGACGCGTCGTCACAAAAAATATCGGTAAGCAAACAGGTGGATTAATTGGTGCGGCGGGCGGTGCGGCCAGTGGCGCTGCCGGTGCCCTGTCAGGAGCGGAAGTCGGCGCGGTGCTGGGAGTAATCGGCGGCCCCGCCGGCGTCGCGGTGGGCAGTATTGCCGGCGCCCTTCTCGGCGGGCTATTTGGCGGCGTCGCCGGTGGTCTCGCCGGCGCGACGATTGGTGAACAGATTGATGACAAGGTTCTGGACAACTACCAATGCGTGGAGTGCGGTCATCGCTTTAGCGTAATGCGTTAAGTCGTTATGAACCGGCGGCGTTTTCGCAGAAACGCTGTCTTTATCGATTATTTGCCAGGAATCATTCCCATGGCTCATCTTGTTGAAAAAATGGCTTACGTTGGCGCCACGCCTTGGCATGGCCTGGACAGTCGCCTCTCCCCCAAACACCCCCTCGAAGTCTGGCAACATGAAGCGGGCATGGACTGGAGGATCCAGGACAGCCCAGTGCATTTCAAATCTGAGAACATCGGTGCTCTTGGATCGATTCACTCTTTCCCTGAACAGAAGGTGCTGTATCGCTCTGACACCAAGACTCCACTGTCAGTGGTTTCCAACCGCTCTCAGGTTGTGCAGCCCCGTGAAGTGCTGGAGTTTTACCGGGATCTGACTGAGGTCTCGGGCTACGAACTGGAAACAGCAGGAGTGCTCAAAGGCGGTCGCAAGTTCTGGGCTCTGGCCCGTACTGGCCAATCCACTGTTTTGAAAGGTAACGATCAGATCAATGGCTACCTACTCCTGGCCACCTCCTGTGACGGCACCTTGGCCACCACCGTAACACCCACCACGGTGCGAGTGGTCTGCAATAACACGTTGACCATCGCTCTGGATGGTACGGCCCGGGCAATCAAAGCGCCGCGCAACACCCGCTTTGATCCGCAATCGTCTGGCCTGTCTACCCCTGGATCTGCGTCTACGTGGAAAGTCCACACGGCAGAGCCACGGCACACCAATCTTCTACGTCGACATCACGGTACGCAGTGGGCTGAGCCTACAAGACGCCTTGCTGGAAGCCAAGCAATTGGAGGAAACCCGACAAGCTTCAGGCTTTGACCAGAGCACCTTGGATCACGCGGCCCGGCTGGGCTTTAACAATGGGGCCTTTGAGGACAGCGAGGAGGA
>Ga0182007_10000479_pt1 | contig 24088 bp, 26 predicted proteins | sample Sormic07211113_1_FD_123023 | JGI IMG/M metagenome (GOLD analysis project Ga0182007, IMG submission 123023) | Rhizosphere microbial communities from Sorghum bicolor, Mead, Nebraska, USA - 072115-113_1 MetaG | ecosystem: Host-associated > Plants > Roots > Rhizosphere | place: USA: Nebraska...
ACCGCGATGGTGACGTTGGGCTGGATGTCCGGGTTGCCGGCCTTGCCGATGGCGGCGATGCGCCCGTCCTTGAGGCCGACGTCGGCCTTGACGATGCCCCAGTGGTCGATGATCAGCGCGTTGGTGATCAGGGTATCGACCACCTCGGCGGCCAGCCGTTGGCTTTGGCCCTGGCCGTCGCGAATGACTTTGCCGCCGCCGAATTTCACTTCTTCGCCGTAGGTGGTGAAGTCCTGTTCCACTTCGATCCACAGCTCAGTGTCGGCCAGACGGACCTTGTCACCGACGGTGGGGCCGAACATGTCGGCGTAGGCTTGTCTTGAGATTTTCATGCGCTTGCCTTGAAAGTGAAGTGCGGTAGTCCGCGGTCCATTGTGGCGAGGGAGCTTGCTCCCGTTCGGCTGCGCAGCAGTCGTAAAATCTGCCGCTCCGCTTATTCAGATAGATCGCACCAGCTGTGTTGCGAGCGCTTCTCACTCGAGCGGGAGCAAGCTCCCTCGCCACAGGGTTTGCGTGTCAGTCGAGGTCGCCCATGATCCTGCCGGCAAACCCGAACACCCGGCGATGCCCGGCCAGGTCCACCAGCTCGACCTCGCGGCTCTGCCCCGGTTCGAAGCGCACTGCGGTGCCGGCGGGGATGTTCAGGCGCATGCCGCGGCTGGCGACGCGGTCGAAGGTCAGCGCGTCGTTGGTTTCGAAAAAGTGGTAATGCGAGCCGACCTGGATCGGCCGGTCGCCGCTGTTGGCCACCTTCAGGCTGACAGTGCGTCGGCCCACGTTAAGCTCGATGTCGCCGGGCTGGATCTGGTACTCACCGGGAATCATCACTGGGCTCCTTGGAGAATCTTGTAGTAGAGGGCGGTCGGTTTGTAGCGCCCGTTCGGGTCGCAGGCGTAGTCCGGAATTTCGCCGGCACGGGTGTAACCCAGGGCCTTGTAGAAGTCTTCGGCGGGGGAGCCGGCCTCGGTGTCGAGGTAGAGCATGCCGCGCTTGTGCTGGCGGGCGGCGAGCTCCAGGGCATGCATCAACTGCTGGCCCAGGCCGCGACGACGGGCGTGTTCACGCACCAGCAGTTTCTGCACTTCGGCGCGATTCAGCCCATTGGCTTTCTGGCACAGGTTCAGTTGCACACTGGCCTGCACCTGTTCGTCCTTGACCACCACCCACAGCAGCACGTTGCCTTTGTTCAGGTTGTCTTGGACTTCATCGAAATGGGCTCGGGCCTGGGTGGCGTCCAGATCCGCCATGAACCCGACGCTGGCGCCATAGCCGACGGCGTCGAGCAGCAGATCAATCAATCCCTGACGATAGTGCGCAAAGCTTTCAACATTGACGCGTCGCAGTTGGGCGGCGTTCATGGGGCATCACTCCTTGTGGGGATCGGGTGGCATTGCGCCCGGATCGAGGATCAGTTGCATGAAGGTCAGGTCCAGCCAGCGGCCGAACTTGGTACCCACCTGCGGCATTTGGCCGGTGACGACAAAACCGGCCCGATCGTGCAGCCGGATCGAGGCGCTATTACCGCTTTCGATGGCGGCGACCATCACGTGTTTGTTGCAGCCTTTGGCGCGCTCGATCAGCGCTGCCATCAGTTGCGGGCCGAGGCCATTGCCACGCTGGTCGTTGCGCACGTACACCGAGTGCTCGACCGTGTGGCGGAACCCGTCGAAGGGGCGCCAGTCACCGAATGAAGCGTAGCCGAGTACGTTGTCGTCGCCGTCGACGATTACCAGAATCGGATAGCCCTGGGCTTGCCGCGCGCTGAACCAGGCCTGGCGGTTGCCCAGGTCCACGGCCTGTTCGTTCCAGATCGCCGTGGTGTTGAGCACCGCGTCGTTGTAGATGTCGCGGATCGCCGGCAGATCGGCGTGCAGCGCATCGCGGATGTGGTAAGTCATGGCGCAGCCTCAGGCGATCGGTTGGTGAACGGTGACCAGTTTGGTGCCGTCGGGAAACGTCGCTTCGACCTGGATCTCCGGGATCATTTCCGGGATGCCTTCCATCACTTGCTCGCGGCTGAGCAGGGTGGTGCCGTAGTGCATCAGCTCGGCCACGGTCTGGCCGTCACGCGCGCCTTCGAGCAGCGCCGCGGAAATGTAGGCCATGGCCTCCGGGTAATTGAGTTTCACGCCGCGAGCCAAACGCCGCTCGGCCACGAGGCCGGCGGTGAAGATCAGCAGCTTGTCTTTTTCGCGTGGGGTCAGGTCCATCGTAGAAATCCATAATCGGCAGTTAAAGGTGTACTCAACCTGTAGGAGCGAGGCTTGCCCGCGAAGGGGACGCCTCGGTTTAACGGGAAGACCGCGTTATCGTTCTTCGCGGGCAAGCCTCGCTCCTACAGAGTGGATCGTGTTCAGGTGGCCCATATTCTGGGCGGAACGGCTTCGCGGCCGAGCAACGCAGGCCGAAGCAATCGCCATAAATCAATCAGCCAGCCCCGTGCCAACAACGCCTCGCTGGCCAGGCACCGGGCGACCAACAGCCCCGGTAGCTGCGTCAGATCCCCGCGCACCTCATTGGGCAGCGAGCGGCACTTCTCCAGCAATTCACTATCAATCTCTCCGGTCACCAGCAACGTCGCAAACACCGGTTGCCCATCCAGCCCGATCGGCGAGTCCAGCAAACCGTCATCCCCGGTAATGCGCTGGCGTTCGTGCCAGAGCAACTGGCCGTCGCGGCGGATATCCAGGTGGGCCTGGAAGTGCCCGAGGTCGAAGCGCTCGCCACTGGCCGGACGCCCCAGCGCTACCACGTCCCAGTAGAACAACCGGGCATCGCCCTCAAGATCAATGCTCGTGCTGAGTTCAGCCTGAGCGGCGCTGAAGATAATCGTCTCTTGCGGCAGCCACTCCAACGTAGCACCGGCGGCAACGCGCAAGTCGAGTTTCTGATAAGCCGGCCCGGCCGCGCGATACCACTTGGCAGCGCCGGGGCTGGTAATTTGCGCCCAGGCGTGCGTGCCGACGCTGGCCGAGATGTCCAGCCGATCACCGCCGGCAATCCCCCCCGGCGGGTGGACGATGATGTGCTGACACACCTCGGGGCCTTCGGCATACAAGTGCTTCTGCACCCGCAGCGGGCCTTGATGACGGCGCTGTACCGGGCGGGTGCTGGCGCCGAAACGGGCGTAGCCCAGCTCCAGCTCGGCATGCCAGCTCGGGGTAAACAGCGCAGTGGGGAGAGGTAAATTCATATCGTCTAATTTATCGTCAGAAGGCTGCAGGTTAGATCGTAACCAGCCCGCGCACACCTTCGGCTTCCATATTTTCGCCACGACCCTGCTGCACGATCTCGCCCCGGGACATCACCAGGTACTGATCGGCCAGCTCGGCGGCGAAATCGTAGAACTGCTCCACCAGCAAAATCGCCATGTCGCCACGGGCTGCGAGCTTTTTGATCACCGCGCCGATTTCCTTGATCACCGACGGCTGGATGCCTTCGGTGGGCTCATCGAGAATCAGCAGCCGTGGACGACTGGCCAATGCCCTGCCGATCGCCAGCTGCTGTTGCTGACCGCCGGACAAGTCACCGCCACGCCGTTGCTTCATTTGCAGCAGCACCGGGAACAGCTCGTAGATGAACGCCGGGACCTCTTTGGCTTCGGAACCCGGAAACCGCGACAGGCCCATCAGCAGGTTTTCTTCCACGGTCAGCCGGCCGAAGATTTCCCGGCCCTGAGGCACGTAGGCGATACCGGCATGCACCCGTTGGTGCGGCTTGAACGTGGTGATCGGTTTACCTTCCCAGTTCACCGCGCCCTCCTTGGCCGGCAGCAAACCCATCAGGCATTTGAGCAAGGTGGTCTTGCCCACGCCGTTGCGCCCCAGCAGGCAGGTGACTTCGCCGACCTTCACCTCAAACGTCAGGCCCCGCAGGATGTGGCTACCGCCGTAGTACTGGTGCAGCTTGTCGACTTGCAGCATCTTCAAATTCCTCTCATTCCCTGTAGGAGCGAGGCTTGCCCGCGAAGGGGACGCCACGGTTGAACTGAAACACCGCGTTATCGTTCTTCGCGGGCAAGCCTCGCTCCGACAAAGGCAAAATCATCGACCGAGGTAGACCTCGATCACCCGCTCATTGTCCTGCACCTGCTCCAGCGACCCTTCGGCCAGCACGCTGCCCTGGTGCAACACGGTGACGTGGTCGGCGATCGAGCCGACGAAGCCCATGTCGTGTTCCACCACCATCAGCGAATGCTTGCCGGCCAGGCGCTTGAACAGCTCGGCGGTGAATTCGGTTTCGGCGTCGGTCATGCCCGCCACCGGCTCGTCGAGCAACAGCAGTTGCGGGTCTTGCATCAGCAGCATGCCGATTTCCAGAAACTGCTTCTGCCCGTGAGACAACAACCCTGCCGGGCGATTGACCGAACTGGTCAGGCGAATGGTTTCCAGCACTTCACTGATGCGATCTTTTTGTTCACCACTCAGGCGAGCCCGCAAACTGGCCCACACCGACTTGTCGGTTTTCTGCGCCAGCTCCAGGTTTTCGAACACGCTCAGGGCTTCGAACACGGTTGGTTTCTGGAACTTGCGACCGATACCAGCCTGGGCGATCTGCACTTCGCTCATCTGCGTCAGGTCCAGGGTTTCGCCGAACCAGGCCTTGCCGTGGCTGGGGCGAGTCTTGCCGGTGATCACGTCCATCAACGTGGTCTTGCCCGCGCCGTTGGGGCCGATGATGCAGCGCAATTCGCCGACGCCGATGTACAGGTTCAGATTGTTGAGGGCCTTGAAACCATCGAAGCTGACGCTGATGTCTTCCAGGGTCAGGATGGTGCCGTGCCGCGTATTCAGGCCGGGGCCGACGCGTTGGCCGAGGCCGATGGCATCGCGGCTGCTACCGGCATCCTTGTTGGGCTGCGGTGGGAAAAAGGCCGGTTCGAGCATGAATTCAGCCGTTGCAGTGATCCTCATTGTTCACCCCTTTTCTTCAGCAGACCGATCACACCCTTAGGCAGATACAACGTCACGACGATGAACAGCGCGCCGAGGAAGAACAGCCAGTATTCCGGAAACGCCACGGTGAACCAGCTCTTCATCCCGTTGACCACGCCGGCACCCAGCAGCGGGCCGATCAGCGTGCCGCGCCCCCCCAAGGCAACCCAGACCGCCGCTTCGATCGAGTTGGTCGGCGACATTTCGCTCGGGTTGATGATTCCGACTTGCGGCACATACAGCGCCCCCGCCAGGCCACACAACACCGCACTCAACACCCAGACAAACAGCTTGAAGCCGCGCGGGTCGTAGCCGCAGAACATCAGGCGGTTCTCGGCATCGCGCAACGCGGTCAACACCCGGCCGAACTTGCTTTGCGCCAGACGCCAGCCGATGAACAGGCTCGCCACCAGCAACAGTACCGTGGCGAAAAACAACACCGCGCGAGTCCCCGGTTCCGTGATGCCAAACCCGAGAATGCTGCGGAAATTGGTGAAGCCATTGTTGCCGCCAAACCCGGTTTCGTTGCGGAAAAACAGCAGCATCCCGGCGAAGGTCAGGGCCTGGGTCATGATCGAGAAATACACGCCCTTGATCCGCGAGCGGAAGGCGAAGAAACCGAACACCAGCGCCAGCAATCCCGGCGCCAATATCACCAGGCACATGGCCCAGAGGAAGCTGCTGGTACCGGTCCAGTACCACGGCAATTCGGTCCACGACAGGAACGTCATGAACGCCGGCAAGCCGTCACCCGAGGCTTGGCGCATCAGGTACATGCCCATCGCATAACCGCCGAGGGCGAAGAACAGACCGTGACCGAGGGACAGGAGGCCGGCGTAGCCCCAGACCAGATCGAGGGCGAGGGCGACGATGGCGTAGCAAAGAATCTTGCCCACCAGTGTCAGCGTGTAGGCCGAGACGTGAAGCGCGCTGTCGGGCGATAACAACGACAGCAATGGCAACGCCAGTAGCAAAACCAGAATCACCGCGCCAACAGTGATGGTGACTTTGGGGCCGGCTTTTTTTGTCGCGGTAACGAGCAGAGGCTGGTTCATCAGTCGATCACCCGTCCTTTCAGTGCGAAGAGGCCTTGCGGACGTTTCTGGATGAACAGAATGATCAACGCGAGGATCAGGATCTTGCCGAGTACCGCACCGATCTGCGGTTCGAGAATCTTGTTGGCGATGCCCAGGCCGAACGCGGCCAGCACGCTGCCGGCCAATTGACCGACACCGCCGAGCACCACCACCAGGAACGAATCGATGATGTAGCTCTGGCCGAGGTCAGGGCCGACGTTGCCGATCTGGCTGAGCGCCACGCCACCGAGGCCGGCGATGCCCGAGCCTAAGCCGAAGGCGAGCATGTCCACGCGCCCGGTCGGCACCCCGCAGCACGCCGCCATGTTGCGGTTCTGGGTGACGGCGCGCACGTTCAAGCCAAGGCGCGTCTTGTTCAACAGCAGCCAGGTCAGCACCACCACAAACAAGGCAAACGCGATGATCACGATGCGGTTGTATGGCAGCACCAGGTTGGGCAGCACCTGAATCCCGCCCGACAACCATGCCGGGTTGGCCACTTCGACGTTCTGCGCGCCGAACACCAGCCGCACCAACTGGATCAGCATCAGGCTGATGCCCCACGTCGCGAGCAGGGTTTCCAGCGGGCGGCCGTAGAGGTGACGAATCACCGTGCGCTCCAGCGCCATGCCGATGGCGGCGGTAACGAAAAACGCCACCGGCAGCGCAATCAGCGGATAGAACTCGATGGCTTGTGGGGCGAAGCGCTGGAACATCAGCTGCACCACGTACGTCGAGTACGCGCCGAGCATCAACATCTCGCCGTGGGCCATGTTGATCACCCCGAGCAGGCCGAAGGTGATCGCCAAGCCCAATGCCGCGAGCAGCAGAATCGAACCCAGGGACATGCCACTGAAGGCCTGGCCGAGCATTTCGCCGATCAGCAATTTGCGTTTGACCTGGGCCAGGCTGGTTTCGGCGGCGGTGTGCACGCTGGCGTCGGCTTCGACGCCGGGTTCGAGCAAGCCTTCTAGGCGGGTGCGGGCCAGTGGGTCGCCGGTTTCACCGAGCAAACGCACGGCGGCGAGGCGCACGGCGGGGTCACTGTCGACCAGTTGCAGATTGGCCAAGGCCAGGCTCAGGGCGGCGTGAACAGTTTCGTCTTGTTCGCTGGTCAGCTGTTGGTCGAGGAATTTCAGCTGCGCCGGTTTGGCGCTTTTCTGCAATTGCTGCGCGGCGGTCAGACGGGTTTTGGCGTCGGCGGCGAGCAATTGGTGGCTGGCCAAAGCGGTGTCGATCAGACCCCGCAGGCGATTGTTCAGGCGCAGGGTTTTCGGTTGGCCATCGATGGTCAGCTCGCCTTGTTGCAGGGCGTTGATCAGTTCGATACGGGCCGGATCGGGCTGCGCGGCCCAGGCTTCCAGAAGCTTGGCTTGCTGCACGGGATTGGCCGCGACGAAGTCTTCGGCGTCGCCGGCGTGGGTGACCATCGGCAGTAACAGTGCGATGGCAAGGATCAAGCGGTAAAAGGCAGTGGGCATGTCAGTGTCCTTGCGCGGACTAAGTGTGGGAGCAAACTGTGTGGCGAGGGAGCTTGCTCCCGCTGGACTACGCAGTAGTCCCGTTTTTTGGGGCCGCTTCGCAGCCCAACGGGGGCAAGCCCCCTCACCACAAAGCCCGCTCACACAGGAGTTGTGTCGGGCCTGAGCTCCATGCTCAGGCCCCAGTGGCTCAGTTGCTCTTCACCGCATACTCCGGCTTCTTGTCGTTACCCGGGATGAACGGGCTCCACGGTTGGGCGCGGATCGGCCCTTCGGTCTGCCACACCACGTTGAACTGACCGTCGGCCTGAATCTCGCCGATCATCACTGGCTTGTGCAGGTGGTGGTTGGTCTTGTCCATGGTCAGGGTGTAGCCGGACGGTGCGGCAAAGGTCTGGCCGGCCAGGGCTTCGCGGACTTTGTCGACGTCGGTGGATTTGGCCTTCTCGGCGGCTTGCGCCCACATGTGGATGCCGACGTAAGTGGCTTCCATCGGGTCGTTGGTCACCGCTTTGTCGGCGCCCGGCAGGTTGTGTTTCTTGGCGTAGGCTTTCCAGTCATTGACGAACTTCTTGTTCACCGGGTTTTCCACCGACTCAAAGTAGTTCCACGCCGCGAGGTTGCCCACCAGCGGTTTGGTGTCGATGCCGCGCAATTCCTCTTCACCCACGGAGAACGCCACGACCGGTACGTCGGTGGCTTTCAGGCCCTGGTTGGCCAGCTCTTTATAGAACGGCACGTTGGAGTCGCCGTTGACGGTGGAGATGACCGCCGTCTTGCCACCGGCAGAGAATTTTTTGATGCTGGCTACGATGGTCTGGTAATCGCTGTGGCCGAACGGGGTGTAGACCTCTTCGATGTCCTTGTCCGCCACACCTTTGGAGTGCAGGAACGAGCGCAGGATCTTGTTGGTGGTGCGCGGGTAGACGTAGTCGGTGCCGAGCAGGAAGTAGCGCTTGGCGCTGCCGCCTTCTTCGCTCATCAGGTATTCCACTGCCGGGATCGCCTGCTGGTTGGGCGCCGCGCCGGTGTAGAACACGTTCGGCGACATCTCTTCGCCTTCGTATTGCACCGGGTAGAACAGCAGGCCGTTGAGCTCTTCGAACACCGGCAGCACCGATTTACGCGACACCGAGGTCCAGCAACCGAACACCACCGCCACTTTGTCCTGGGTCAGCAGCTGCCGGCCCTTTTCGGCGAACAGCGGCCAGTTCGATGCCGGGTCCACGACCACAGGCTCCAGCATCTTGCCGTTCACACCGCCCTTGGCGTTGATTTCGTCGATGGTCATCAACGCCATGTCTTTGAGCGAAGTTTCGGAGATCGCCATGGTGCCGGACAACGAATGCAGAATACCGACCTTGATGGTCTCGGCGGCCTGGACAGTCCAGGTCATGCCCATCGCGGCAATGCTTGCCGTGAGTGTGAAAGCCTTGATCAAACTGCGACGCTTCATTGTGCGATCTCCATGAACGTTAAAGTTTTTTATGGTTGGCAGATGCGGACGACTGAAGGCTGTTTTGCAAGGGCTGTGCCCGGTCGGGGACGGGCAAGGAAATGTCGTATTAGAGTGGTTGCGGGGTTTGCGTGACGCACCATGAAGGGACGGGGCTGGCGCGTTGGTGCGAGAAGATGCGCCACATTGGGGCGAAGAATTGCCCCAATGCCGGTCAGTTAAGGTAAAGGCGCTGTGAATACAAAACCTGTGGCGAGGGGGCTTGCCCCCGTTGGGTCGCGAAGCGGCCCCAAAACCTGCAACTGCGGTGTATCGGGTGCACCGCGTGCAATGGTTTTACGACTGCTTCGCAGCCGAACGGGGGCAAGCCCCCTCGCCACAAAGGCTCGTTCCCAAAGAGTGGGGGGGCTATGCCGGGTCGACGTTATCCAGCGCCCGGTTCACCGCCAGCTCCGCCAGCATGATGCTCTGTTGAATCGCCAGCGCCGTGTAGCGCTGCGGGGCGGTCAGGTCGTTGGCGAAATCGCTGGCCAGGACACTCGCCGTGGCTAACGATTCGTAGGCGTGGGCCAGCAGGCTTTCGGTATCCATATTCGGTGCGACGATGAACATGGTGCTGGGGCGGCGGGGTTTTTCGGTGTAGGGCGCCGGGGGATCGAGATAGTAGTCGAGGGCGCGTTTTATGGCTTCGCGATCCTTGAGTAATTCTTCGTTGCGCGAGACTTCGGCGTTGGGGGTGGTGGTGTTGAAGGGTGGGTCGGGAATTAATTTGTCCATTGAAAAATTTCTCCAGCGTTGGAGCCCCCACTTGCCGCTTCTCACACGGGAAGAGGTGGCAGCTATGTGCGAGGTGAGAAGACCGGTTATGGACACCCGGCCGGACCGAAGTCCGCCCGCACACAGCCGCCATAACACATTTGCAGGCAGCTAATAGCTGGCGGCGATTATGCGTGTACAGACACTGGATGACCATAAGTTGCCGGGCTTCTCACACCCGATCGCTGAGTTGTCAGCGACAGCCAAAGACTAGAGAGCCCGCTTCCGACGGACAACCTGAAAGATGCGTGGGAAAGGTCTGCGTTCTGATACATCCGTTAAACATTCAAAGCGGAGCGCGGAGCGTCCCCGGCGGTATTCCCACGCAGGAGCGTGGGAACGATCACCCTGTGGGAGCGGTGAGTCAGCGCCGGCGCATAAGACCGATGAAGAACAGCCCGCCAATCGCGGCGGTGGCGACGCCGATGGGCAGGTCTTCCGGGGCGATCAGGGTGCGTGCGGCTACGTCGACCCAGACCAGGAACAGGCTGCCCAACAACACGCACACCGGCAGTAACCGTCGATGCTCGGCCCCCACCAACCGTCGTGCAATGTGCGGCACCATCAACCCGACAAAACCAATCGAGCCGCTGATGGACACCAACACCCCGGTCATCAATGAGGCAATCAAAAACACCCGCAGCCGCACGGTGCGGGCATTGAGGCCCAGGGTCACGGCGGTCTGCTCGCCGGCCATCAACGCATTCAACGGCCGGGCCATGCCCAGCAACAACACCAACCCGAGCAACACACTCGCGGCGGGCACGGCGAGCAATTCCCAACGCGCCAGCCCGAGGCCGCCGAGCATCCAGAACATCACCGCCGAACTGGCGCGATGGTCGCCCAGAAACAGCAGCAGGTTGGCGATCGCCATCATCACGAACGACACCGCGACACCGCACAGCAGCAGCCGATCACTGTCCAGCCGCCCATGACGGTTGGCGATCATCAGCACGACCAGCATGCTCAGCAGCGCGCCGATGAACGCCGCGATGGGCAAGGTCAGCAGGCCGACGATTTCACCGACATGCAACACCACGATCACCGCGCCGAGGGTCGCGCCGGAGGTCACGCCCAACAAGTGCGGATCGGCCAATGGATTGCGCGTCACCGCTTGCAGCACCGCACCGATCAGCGCCAGGCCGGCGCCCACCAGCGCGCCGAGCAACATGCGCGGCACGCGGATCAGCCAGACGATGTGTTCCTGGCCGGCCGTCCAGTTCTGCTCGCCAACACCGAACGCCTTGTGCAGCAGAATCCGCCACACCACGTCCACTGGCACCCGCGCCGGGCCAAAACCCAGCGACACCACACACGACATCAGCAACAGCACGCCGAGGCCGATCAGCAACAAGGCATAGCGACGGTCGATCATTCGCCGTGGAAACCCTTGGCCAGGGTTTCGACCGCCAGCACGTTGTCGATCCCCGGGGTGGCCTGTACGTAAGGAATGACGATGAAGCGCTGGTTCTTGATCGCGTCCACCGATTGCAGGGCCTGGTTGTTCAGCAAAAACTGCTCCTTCTGTTCAGCGGTGACTTCGCCGTTATCGACGATCACGATCACCTGCGGATTGCGCTCGACCACGTTTTCCCAGTTGACCCGGGTCCAGCTCGCCTCGACATCATCGAGAATGTTGCGCCCGCCGGCCGCGTCGATCAGCGCCTGCGGCATGCCCAGGCGCCCGGAGGTCATGGCCCGGTCTTCACCGCTGTCGTAGAGAAATACCCGAGGCTTCTCCGTCGGCAGATCCTGGCGCACCTCGGCGACTTGCGCCTGCATCCGGGCGATCACGGCATTGGCCCGATCCTGCACGTCGAAGATTTTGCCGAGGTTGCGCAGGTCGTTGTAGGTGTCTTCCAGGCTCGCGGGTGGGCGCTTCATCACGAACGCGCAGGACTCGGTGAGTTCGTAGACGTTGATCCCCAGTGGTTGCAGGGTTTGCGGCGTGAGGTCACCACCGACGCGCATGCCGTAGTCCCAACCGGCGAAGAAGAAATCGACGTTGGCGTTGAGCAGGGTTTCCACCGACGGGTACTTGGCTGCCAGCTCCGGCAAGCCATCGAGGATGGTTTGCATTTGGGGCGTCACCGATTTCCATCCGGTCACGCCGCTGTAGCCGGCCATCCTGGGTTTGAGACCGAGGGCGAGCATCATCTGGGTCATGTTGATGTCATGGCTGACCGCGTGTTTCGGCGCTTGCTTGAAGGTCACTGCGCGGTTGCAACTCTGGACAGTCAGCGGGTATTTCGTGGCCTCGGCGAAGGCATGGGCACTGCCCAGCAACAACGCGACGCAAAGCAGGGAACGCAAAGTCATGGTTGGGTTATCCAGGTGATTCGTGGGTAGCCGTGCAAGGGATGGTCATCGATCAGGGCGTCGACGCCGAACACGTTGTGCAAAAGGTGTGTGGTCAGGACTTCTTTGGGGGTGCCACTGGCCACGATGCGACCGTGATGGATCACGTACAGCCGATCGCAGAAGGCTGCCGCCAGATTGAGGTCGTGGATGCTCGCCAATGTGCCGATCTGCAGGCGTTTGACCAGTTGCAGCAGTTCCAGTTGATAGCGCGGGTCGAGGTGGTTGGTCGGCTCATCGAGGATCAGCAATTGCGGTTGCTGGGCCAGGGCGCGGGCGAGGATCACCCTCTGCTTTTCACCGCCGGACAGGGTGGCGAAGGCGTGGTCTTCGAAGCCTTTGAGGCCGACCGATTCGAGGGCTTGGGTTGCGAGCTTCCGGTCTTCGAGAGTATCGCCATCGAACAGACCTTTGTGCGGCGTGCGGCCCATGGCGACCACTTCATCGACGGTCAGACCGAAGGCGTCGGGAAACTCCTGCAACACCACCGCGATGCGTTGCGCGCACCAGCGGGAGGATTGCTTCCAGACGTTGTGATGGTCGAGCTTGACCTCGCCACTCTCGGGTTTGCTGAAGCGATAGGCGCACCGCAGCAGGCTGGTCTTGCCGCTGCCGTTAGGGCCGATCAACCCGACGAACTCACCGGCAGCCACGTGCAAGGAGGCGTCACGCAGCTGGAACTGGTGATGGCAGTGGCCGTGGCCCAGGGGTGTCCAGGCGAGGTTGGTGAGGTTCAGCGAGGTCATTTCATTCCTGATGATCGTTCAAGCCAGCACACAACCTGTGGCGAGGGAGCTTGCTCCCGCTCGGCTGCGCAGCAGTCGTAAAACCCTACAACGCGGTATACCCTCAGAAACCGCGGCGTCAGGTTTGGGGTTGCTGCGCAACCCAGCGGGAGCAAGCTCCCTCGCCACAAAAACTTGGCGGTTTGCCAAGGATTCAATGCTGGCCCGCATTGTATTGGCTTTACGCGTACGCGTATCTCGCCTGTTTCATGATGAAGGTGAGGTGGATTCAATTTGCCGGCCCAGGCGCGACAGCAGCCCCCAATCCAATAGCCACACGACAACCAGCGAAGCCCCCACCAACGGAAACATCACCGCCAGGGCGAACATGATGACCGTTGCGGTTTTCCATTTCGGCAGGTCGTGACGCAAGGGTGGCACACCGAACTTGCCCTGTGGCCGACGCTTCCACCAGATCACCACGCCGCTGACGGCGCTGAGCAAAATCATCAGGCAGATCAGCAGCACGATGATCTGATTGAACGGGCCGAACATCTTGCCTTCGTGCAGCATCACGCCGACCTCCGTGGCGCGGGCGACGTTGCTGTAATGCTGCCAGCGCACGTCGGCGAGGACGTCGCCGGTGTACTGGTCGACGTGCAGGGTGGCGTCGTTGCGCGGGTCGTCGGCGAACACCGCGATGGTGAACACACCGGTCGCGGTGGTCGGGAAGGTAATGCTGTAGCCAGGCTCGACCTTGCGCTGCACGGCAATGTTTTGCACGTCTTGCAGGCTGATGGTCGGCGCCGCCGGGCCGGTTTGCGTGCTGGCGTGAGCCATGTGTTCGGCATGGTCGCCAGACATTGGCATCGGCGTGTTTTCCATGGCCCACGGCACGGTCTGGCGTGTGGCGCTGTTGAGGCTGCGGGCCTCGACGTCGGACTTGGGCACGTCATTCCACATGGCGACCGGAAAGCGGTTCCAGAGGTCGGCGTATTGCTTGCCCCAGAAGCCGGTCCAGGTCATGCCGCTGAGCAGCATCACCAGCAAAAGCGCCGCCCCCCATAAGCCAGTCACTGCGTGCAGATCACGCCACAGCACGCGGCCGCGACTGTTCAAACGGGGCCAGAGAATGCCGGCGCGCTGGCCACGCGGCCACCACAAAAATACCCCGGAGACCACCAACACCACACCCCAACCGGCGGCCAGCTCCACCAGCCGATCACCGACGGTGCCGATCATCAACTCGCCGTGAATCGAGCGTGCGAGCGCCTGCAGATTGTTCTTCGCGTCTTGCTCGCCGAGGATGTCGCCGTGGTACGGATCGATGAACACGTTCAGTTCATGACCTTCATTGATCACCACAAATTGCGCGCTGCGTTCGGCGTTCACTGGCGGCAGGTATTGTTTGATCTGGCCTTGTGGATACGCCTCTTTTACCCGCTTGAGCAGGTCATCGGCGGCCACGGTGTGATGACCGGCCGGGACGTTCAGCAGGCTGCCGTACATCAACGGATCGAGTTGCGGTTTGAACAGATAGACGATGCCGGTCAGGGCCAGCATCACCATGAACGGCGCGACGAACAGGCCGGCGTAGAAATGCCAACGCCAGGCCAGGTTGTAGAAATTCGGTTTGGGCTGTTTCACTTCGAGTGCTCCGCTAGGCTTGGATCTTTTGTCATTGTCTGGTAACTGCTGCGCAGTCATTCGCGGGCAAACCCGCTCCCACGGCGGTGTTGAAGCTGTGGGGGCGGGCTTGCCCGCGATGCTCTTAGAAGCTCATGTCGACCTTGGTCCAGAGCGTGCGCCCCGGTTCGTTGATGGCTTGCGGATCATTGGCCGGGAAGCCGAAACCGGCGTTACCGGCCAGGTTCAGGTGTTCGGCGTAGGCCTTGCCGAACAAGTTGTCGACGCCGCTGCTGACCTTCCAGTTCTTGTTGATCCGGTACGCGCCGTTGAGCGAGAACACGCCGAACCCCGAGCTTTTGTCGAAGTCTTTGCCGACCACGTTGCCCTTGTTCCGGTCGATGCGGTTTTGCGCCGCGACCACCCGCCACAAGGCGCCGGCGCTCCAGTTGTCTTCGCTGTAGGTCAGGCCGAAGCGCGCATCCAGCGGTGGCATCTGCGGCAGGGCGCTGCCGTCGCTGCTGTTCTTGCCCCAGGCGTAGGCCAGGGTTGCATCGGCTTTCCAGTTGGTCGTCAGTTTGTAGGCCGCACCGAGTTCGCCGCCCATGATTCGCGCGTCGATGTTCTCGGCTTGCGAGGTCATGCCCATCATCCCCGGTGTGTAGTTGAACAGGATGTAGTCACGCACCTGCCCGACATATCCCGAGGCCCAGGCTTCGAGGTCGGCGGTCTTGTATTGCAGGCCGAAGTCGAGCTGGGTGGTTTTCTCCGGCTTGATCGCGTCGAACGCATTCACCGAACCGGCAGGGCCGGACTTGGGTGAAAACAGCTCCCAGTAATCCGGGAAACGCTGGGCATGGCCGAGTCCCGCATACAGCGTGGTCGGGCTGTCGGCCAGATCATGCTCGTAACGCACGAAACCGCTGGGCAGGGTGTCGGCGCGGGTGTCGTCGGCGGTCGGGTTGGGGCGGGCCATCATCCCGGAGCCGATGGTCTGCCGATAATCCTTGGCCGAAGCACGGTCCAGTCGTGCGCCGGTGATCAGCCGATCACGGTCGGCGGGGTACCAGGTCAGTTCGCTGAACACGCCGTAGTTGTGGAAGTCGGCGTCCTTGTTGCGCGGCACATCCTTGTAGGCGTCGACGCCCATGGCGCTGCGTTGGCGGTGTTCGTTGGTTTGCGCGTCCAGGCCACTGATCAGTTGCACATCGGCCCAGCGCCAGGTGGCTTTGATCCGCGCGCCGAGGGTTCGGCGATCGACATTGGAGGCTATGGGACCGGCCATCATCCCGGTGCCGGACGGCGTGCGCAGGGTGTAATTGTCCATCACGTGGTCGGCGTAGTTGTAGTAGACCTGCGCCTCGACCTTATCCAGCACTTCACCGATGTTCGACTGCTCGAAGCGCAGGCCCAGGCTTTCGCGCAAGAACTGCGAACCGTCCATGCCACGCCCGGCGTAACGGGCTTCGCCGTCGCCCTTGCCGGCAGTCAATTCCAGCAGGGTGTCGGCGTTCGGCGTCCAGCCCAGCGCTATATCACCGTTCCATTTGTCGTAGCGCGAGGGCACGGTGTCGTTGTTGCCGTCCTTGTAGTCATCGGAGTGCGCGGTGTTGCCGATCACGCGCACGTAACCCAGCGGCCCGCCAGCGGCGGCGTCCACCACTTTGTCGAAGCGGCCGTTGGAGCCGGCCAATACGCTGGCATTCACCCGGGTGCCGAGTTCGCCGAAGCTTTCCGGCTCCCGGTCGAACAGGATGGTGCCGGCCGATGCGCCGGGGCCCCAGAGCACGGTTTGCGGGCCTTTGATCACGGTGAGTTTGTCGTAGGTTTCCGGTGAGATGTACGAGGTCGGCGCGTCCATCCGGCCGGGGCAGGCGCCGAGCATCATGCTGCCGTTGGTGAGGATATTCAGGCGCGAACCGAACATGCCGCGCAGCACCGGGTCGCCGTTGGTGCCGCCGTTGCGCACCAGCGCGAAGCCGGGGATGGTCTTCAGGTAATCACCACCGTCGCTGGCCGGCACCGGTTGGCGCGGCTCCTTGGGGTTGGTGACGACGGTCAGCGGCGAGCTCGGCGCGATGGCGGTGATCACCGTCGGGCTCAGTTCTTCGGTGTGGCCGGCGTGTTCATCGGCCAGCACCATTGGCGTCAGCAACAAGCCGCAAAGAGCAGCGGTGGCGTGCCTGAAGCGAACGCGGGATGGGTTCAGGGCAAAAAAAGCCTGGGCAGCGCCCAAACGTGTGTCAGCAGAAAACCTGGACATGAAAATTTCCATCGAACAGTCGTAAACGACACGGCCGGCAGCCGACGCAAATTCCTGTAGGAGCGAGCTTTTGTGGCGAGGGAGCTTGCTCCCGCTGGGCTGCGCAGCGGCCCCTTTTGTGAGTGCTGCGCACTCAGGCGGGAGCAAGCTCCCTCGCCACAAAAAAATCGCCCCCACAGGTTGCTTGGGTTGACTTGCGGACCGTGTGGGATCGGAGGTAGGTGTTTACGCGGCGATGGGCGGGGCGCGTGTGCGGGCGCCAGGGAAGAAGGTTTGCCGGGCGTGGCCCAGGCGGGTGGCGGGTGTGGTGAAGGTGGTGGCGGGCGGGGTGTCGAACGCGGTGAATGAAGTGCCACCGGTGAGTGCCGGGCAATTGAACAGCAGGCTGCAATAGCCGCATTTTTCCCACAGCGCGTGATGCTCGGCTGTCGGCCGGCAGTGTTCGGCGGCGGGTTGTGCGTCGTGGTCGGCGTGCTCCATTGCCGACATGTCCGAGCCCATGTCCATCGACATGTTCATGGACATGCCTATCGCCATGCTCGAAGCAGCCGCGCGCGAATCCATCGGCATCGACTGAGAAATCAGTGGGCCGATAAAGATCATCAGCATGGCGAACAGGCTGATCCAGCTGCCGCGGGTCAGGCTCATTGGCTGACGGCGGCGCACGGATGGCCTGGCGCTATGCGGGCGCATAGGCGTTTTCAACGGGGGCGATTATTGGGCGTGCATGTGCGCTTGCATGCTGTCCGGCGCCTTTTTCTGCACCGAGACCTCGACCGTTACATCACCGGACTTCTCGAAGTGCAGGGTCAGCGGGAAGCGTTTGCCGTCGCTCAACAGGCTGCGGTCTCTGAGCTCCAGCAGCATCACGTGGTACGCCATCGGGGCGAAGGTGACTTCGCCGCCAGCCGGGATTTCGACGTCGGGCACTTGCTGCATTTTCATCAGATCGTTTTGCATCACATGTTCGTGCAACTCGGCCTTGCCGGATATTGGCGATCCGACGCTGAGCAGCCGATCAGCGGTTTTGCCGCTGTTGTGAATCACGAAGTACGCGGCGACGGTGGGCGCGTTGGGCGGCAACTCCTGCGACCACGGATGGGCGATCTCAAGTTCGCCAATCTTGTATTCGTGGGCATTGGCAAAACAGGCAGGCAGCAGCAACACAGCCAGGACGATGAGTTTGTTCAACATGGCAGTTCTCCAGAATGATTCAAAACGCAGGTCAATTGCGAGAAGGAATCACACCAGAGGGGACGCGCGGGGGTTGAGGCTAGGCCATTGCTGGCGCGGTGTCGGTGTGTCGAGCGTGGCAGGCGGCACGCTTCGATTGGCCTCGAATCGCGCGTAATACAACTGCGGCGTATGCCCCGGCAACGCCACCAACGGCGCGGAGCCCGAGCAACACCAGCAATGCTGCATGTTGGAATGATCGTCGTTCTGCGGGGCTTTCTGCTCGATGTCACCCAGGGAAATCGCCACCAGCTTCGTGCCGCTGGAAGAGCAGAAACTGCCCCACAGCAACTGTTCGGCCGGCGATTTCGCCGTTTGGGCCATCGCTCCGGACATCGGCATGGCGAGCATGTTGAACAGCACTGCAAAGCAGGCGATCCAGGCAAATGCGAGCCGTTGTCGGGACATGGGACAGATCCGTTTGAGTGGGCGATCAGGCGCGGCTATTTAGCCTGATCAGGGGCGATAAGTAAAAAGACCGCGTGCGGTGTGGTGTCGCAGCGAGTCAGTCAGCATATCGAGCAGCCGGCGTGCAAGCTCAGCCTCGCCGTTTTGAAAGAGTGTAGCGACTTCGACTCTTAATGCCTGAGCGAATTGAGGGGCACTTTGGATTCTTGCCCGGATTGTGTGTTTGACATCTCTGAGCGCTACACGATTGAAGCTTCCATCGCCCGGGTCTTCCTCTTCGCAGGCCTTGATGTAGTGCCACATATCGGCAGACGTCAGGAGAAACTCAGTGATATCGAAGCGAGTGAATTTTTCAGTCATCCGCCATTTCCCGTTACATGGGTGGGGCTTGAAATATGGGGGTTGGGTTGTGAGCCCACAAGTCAGTCGATTTGGATGATGTTGTGCGTTAGGTCCGATGGATATGTAGGGGATTGCGCATTTTATGTAGCAGCTGCCGAAGGCTGCGTTCGGCTGCGTAGCGGTCGTGATCCCATGCGCCGCAGTCAACCTGGCAGACCGTGGTGTTTGATTTTACGACTGCTGCGCAGCCGAACGCAGGCTTCGCCAGCTGCTACCAGTTTTGTGTGAGGGCCGTTAAAACCTCAGTCACCGCCCCAAACTCCCGCTCAACCCCCGGCAACACCGGCCGCTTCAACACCAGCACCGGCACTCCACGTTCCCGCGCCACTTCCAGCTTCGGCTCGGTGGCGGTGCTGCCACTGTTCTTGCTGATCAGCACATCGATCTGCCGACGTTCGAACAGCTCACGTTCATCCTCGATCAGAAACGGCCCACGGGCGCCGATCACTTCGCAGCGCGCGTTGCCCGGATAAACGTCCAGTGCACGCAACGTCCAGAATTGCTCCGACGGGATTTCGTGCAGGTGCTGCAATGGCTCGCGACCGAGGGTGAACAGCGGTCGGCGAAAGGGTTTCAGCGCTTCGATCAGCTCGGCCCAGTCGCTGACTTCGCGCCAGTCATCTGCGGCTTGTGGCTGCCAGGCCGGACGGCGCAAGGCCCAACAGGCAATGCCGCTCAACTTCGCGGCGGTGGCGGCGTTGTGGCTGATGCGGGCCGCGTAGGGGTGGGTCGCATCCAGCAGCAGGTCAATGCCTTCGTCACGAATGAACTGCGCCAGACCTTCGGCGCCGCCATAGCCGCCAACGCGGACCTGACAGTTCAGATCCGTCGGCACCCGACCGACACCGGCCAGGCTATAGATGTGCTCCGGCCCCAGGGTTCGGGCGATGGCCAATGCCTCAGTGACGCCGCCGAGCAACAACACGCGCTTCATTGAACAACTCCCGCATGGCCGACAATCCCGCCCTGGCGATCGATGGCGAACACTTCGACCTGAACCTGCGCCGGCACCACGCTGCGGGCAAAGTCGAGGGCGTGCTGGCACACCGCGTCGCCGAGGGCGATCCCGGCGGCGCTGGCCATGGCCAAGGCTTGTTGACTGGTATTGGCATCGCGGATCGCCTGTTGCAATGCTTCATCCGCACCGACCGCCGCGGCCCATTCGGCCAGTTGCGGCAGGTCGATGCTTGAATGCCGACTGTGCAAATCCATGTGCCCGGCTGCCAGTTTGCTGATCTTGCCGAAGCCGCCGCACAGGCTGAGTTTTTCCACAGGTACTTTACGCAAGTGCTTGAGCACCGCGCCGACGAAGTCGCCCATTTCGATCAGGGCGATTTCCGGCAAGTCGTAAACCCGGCGCATGGTGTCTTCGCTGGCGTTGCCAGTGCACGCGGCGATGTGCAGGTAACCGTTGGTTTTGGCGACGTCGATGCCCTGGTGGATCGAGGCAATGTAGGCGGCGCAGGAGAATGGCCGGACGATGCCGCTGGTGCCGAGGATCGACAAGCCGCCGAGAATGCCCAGCCGCGGGTTCATGGTCTTCAGCGCCAGGGCTTCGCCGTCCTCGACGTTTACCGTGACCTCGAAGCCGCCCTGGTAATTCAGTTCCTCGGCCAGCAACGTCAGGTGATCAGTGATCATCTTGCGCGGCACCGGGTTGATCGCCGGTTCGCCGACGTTCAGCACCAGCCCTGGCCGGGTGACGGTGCCGACGCCACGGCCGGCGCTGAAGCGGATACCCGGTTCGCTGTGCAGGCGCACCTGGGAAAACAGCAGGGCGCCGTGGGTCACGTCGGGGTCGTCGCCGGCGTCCTTGATCGTTCCGGCTTCGGCGCCGTCGTCCGTCAGTCGACAGAATTCCAGGCGCATTTGCACCCGTTTGCCTTTGGGCAGAATGATCTCGACGGCGTCCGCTTCCACGCCGCCGAGCAGCAGGCGGGCGGCCGCGAGGCTGGTGGCGGTGGCGCAGCTGCCGGTGGTCAGGCCGCTGCGCAGCGGGGCGGGTTGTTCGGCGGTTTCGTCACGCATCGAGGGGTTTCGTCACGTCCAGCAAGGTAATCGGCAGCGCCTGACGCCAGGTATCGAACTCGCCCAGCGGTTGCGCCTGGGCGACGTGAATGCGGGTCAGCTCACCGCCATGCCGTTCACGCCAGGCCATCAAGGTCACTTCGCTCTGCAGTGTCACAGCGTTGGCGATCAACCGGCCGCCGGGTTTGAGTTGCGCCCAGCAAGTATCGAGCACGCCCTCACGAGTGACGCCACCGCCGATGAAAATCGCGTCCGGGCGTTCGAGTCCGCTCAGGGCTTGCGGCGCACTGCCGCGAATCAATTGCAGGCCGGGAACGCCCAGGGCATCGCGGTTGTGTTCAATCAACGCCTGCCGTCCCTCATCCGCTTCGATGGCCAGCGCCCGGCAACTCGGGTGAGCGCGCATCCATTCGATGCCGATCGAGCCGCTGCCGGCGCCGACGTCCCACAGCAGTTCGCCGGGGATCGGGGCGAGGCGAGAAAGGGTGATGGCGCGCACGTCGCGTTTAGTCAGTTGGCCGTCGTGCTGGAAGGCTGAGTCTGGCAGGCCGGCCAGGCGCGACAGGCGCGGCGTGTTGGGTTCAGCGATGCATTCGATGGCGATCAGGTTCAGATCGGCGATCGCCGGGTCGCTCCAGTCGTTGGCAGCGCCCTCGATGCGCCGTTCGGCTTCGCCGCCCAGATGTTCCAGCACGGTCAGGCGACTCGGCCCGAAACCGCGTTCACGCAGCAGCGCCGCGATGGCCGCCGGACTCTGGCCGTCGTTGCTCAACACCAGCAAGCGCACACCACTGAACAAATGAGCGTTGAGCGCGGCGACGGGACGGGCGACCACCGACAGTGTCACCACATCCTGCAACGGCCAGCCCAGGCGAGCGGCCGCCAGAGACACGGAGGATGGGGCGGGCAGGATCAGCATTTCTGCGCCGGGCAGTTGCCGCACCAGGCTGGCACCGACGCCAAAGAACATCGGGTCGCCGCTGGCCAGCACGCAAACCGGCTCGCCCCGCAGCGCCAATAGGGGTTCAAGGGAGAATGGACTGGGCCAGAGCTGGCGCTCGCCGCGAATGCACACGGGCAACAAATCCAGTTGCCGTTGGCCGCCGAATATCCGCGAAGCGCCCAGCAGGGCGCGACGGGCGTTCTTGCCCAGCCCCTTGAAGCCGTCTTCACCGATACCTACTACTGTCAGCCAGGGCGACATCTGCAGTCCTCAAAAAATGCCTCAAACGGGGTGTTCCGACGGGCAGTCTTTTCATGCCGTCGGACAAAGCAGGCATAATACCGCGCCTTCGCCCGCGAAGCGCCTTTCCCACACAGCCGGTCGCCCCTTTGAACGAACGCCCGATGTCTACCGCCTTACGCCCCTCGGCCTGCCCGGGGTTGCTGCGTATCGTCCCGGCACTGGATGGCGGCATCTGCCGGATCAAATTGAACGGCGGCTCGATCAGCGCGACCCAGGCTGAAGCGGTGGCCAGCGCGGCCGAACGGTTTGCCGGGGGCGTGATCGAGGCGACCAACCGGGCCAACCTGCAGATTCGCGGAATTGGCAGTGAGCAGACGGCTTTGATCGACAGTCTGCTCGCCGCAGGGTTGGGGCCGCGTACCGCGGCGGGCGACGATGTGCGCAATCTGATGCTCAGCCCGTCTGCCGGGGTTGACCGGCACATGCTCTTCGACACGCATGCGCTGGCGGAGCAGATCCTCACGACGCTGCAAAGCCACGAACGTTTCCACGAACTCAGCGCCAAGTTTGCCGTGCAACTCGATGGCGGCGAGGCGTTGGCGATGCTCGAACACCCGCATGATCTGTGGTTGTCTGCTGCTGAGCGAAACGGCGAGCTGTTGCTGGCGTTCGGTCTCGCGGGTTGCCCTACGGACAGGCCCGCAGGCGCGGTGTCACTCGAGCAGGGGCACGCACTGGTGGTAGCGGTGCTGGAGTTGTTTCTCGACCTGGCGCGTCCGGATCAAACACGAATGCGTCATTTGCTGGCCGAGTATCCACTCGCAGAGTTTCTCGCTCGCCTGGCCGAGCGTGTGCCCTTGAAGTCGATTGCCGATTGGCAGCGTTCACTGAACCTGGACACTCTGCACATCGGCGCTCATCCGCAACGTGAAGCCGAACACGTCTATATCGGCGCCGTCCCCCCTTTGGGGCGGCTCGATCCCGTCATGCTCAGGGGCGTGGCGCAACTGGCGTGCGAATTCGGCGACGCGAGTCTGCGTTTCACTCCATGGCAAAGTCTGTTGCTGCCCAACGTTCGAAAAGAGCGGGCGCCTGAAGTGATTCGGCGTCTGGAGCAACTGGGCCTGCTATGTGAGGCTGATCAGCCTGTGTCACGGTTGATCGCCTGCACCGGTTCCGCTGGCTGCGGCAAGGGCCTGGCCGATACCAAGAGTGACGCCATGCAATTGGCCGCGCTGTTGCAACGTCACGATCAAACAGTGCATTTGTCCGGCTGCCAGCGTTCCTGCGCCGCGGCCCATGTAGCACCGGTCACGCTGCTGGCTGTCGCCCCCGGTCACTACGACCTCTATTTTCGCGATGCAGGGCATCCGGGTTTCGGCGCCCTGCACGCACACAACCTTACTATTGAAGCGGTCGCAGCCTTGCTCGACGCCCGCTCACGGAGCCCCCTTGATGCTTGATTACATCCGCGACGGTCAGGAGATCTATCGCAACTCCTTCGCGATCATTCGCGCCGAGGCCAACCTTGCGCGTATTCCGGCCGATCTGGAGAAACTCGCCGTGCGGGTGATCCACGCCTGCGGCATGGTCGAGGCCATCGATGGTCTGCAGTTTTCCGAAGGCGCCGGCAAGGCCGGGCGCGATGCGCTGGCCGCTGGCGCGCCGATTCTGTGCGACGCGCGGATGGTCAGCGAGGGCGTGACCCGCGCGCGTTTGCCGGCCAACAACCCGGTGATCTGCACCCTGCGCGACGACAGCGTGCCGGAGCTTGCCCGTGAGTTGGGCAATACCCGTTCCGCCGCCGCGCTGGAGCTGTGGCGTCCGCATCTGGAAGGCAGCGTGGTGGTGATCGGCAACGCACCGACCGCACTGTTTTATCTGTTGGAAATGCTCGATGCCGGCGCGCCGAAGCCGGCGCTGATCCTCGGCTTCCCGGTGGGCTTCGTCGGCGCCGCCGAATCCAAGGCGATGCTCGCGGCGGACAGCCGTGGCGTGCCTTTCGTCATCATGCAAGGCCGGCTGGGCGGTAGCGCCATGGCCGCCGCCGCCGTCAATGCCCTCGCCACGGAGATCGAATGATGCAGCAACCTGGA
>Ga0182007_10000482_pt1 | contig 24001 bp, 22 predicted proteins | sample Sormic07211113_1_FD_123023 | JGI IMG/M metagenome (GOLD analysis project Ga0182007, IMG submission 123023) | Rhizosphere microbial communities from Sorghum bicolor, Mead, Nebraska, USA - 072115-113_1 MetaG | ecosystem: Host-associated > Plants > Roots > Rhizosphere | place: USA: Nebraska...
CCGGTCAACGGATGTGATACGACCTGAGGTAGTACGGCGAGGGGGTGCCGAGACCGGTGGCGTTGTCGTAACCGCGGCCCGTCTTCAGCAGCCGGTCGTCGCCGAAGGTCACGGCGATGGCCGGGGTGTTCTGGGTCGCCGGAAGGACGGCGGCCGCGCGGGAACCGGCCCCGTCGGCGGTCAGGTCGGTGAAGGCGGGGCTGCCGGCCCGCGCGTAGAGGGCGGGGTTCGCCCAGCCGATGCCCACTCCGCCCTGCGCCTGGATGGCGTCGGCCTGCAGGCCGGCGAAGAGGGGGCAGGCGAGGCTGGTGCCGCCGATGTCGGTCTCGACGTATTCGGTGCCGCCGTCGGGCAGGGGCAGGGTCTTGCCGGCCATGAAGGCGGTGAAGGGATCGGCGGGCATCGACACGTCCGGGGCCACCCGCATCGGACGGGCGACCTCCGTGCCGTTCGGCAACGTTGTCGCCAGGTCGTCCGGGACCACACCCTTCTGGTAGTAGGGCCGTCCGAACACGGCGCTGGTGCCGCCACCGCCGCCGAACAGCCAGCCGGCGGACACCCAGGCGCCGTCCCGCAGGCCCCACGCGTCATTGCCCCACACGGAGCTCCACAGCGCCTGGTTGTGTGCGCCGATCGCCAGGCTGGTGCCGCCGACGGCGGTGACCCACGGACTGGAGGAAGGGAAGCCGGCCTGCGGGGTCGATGACTCGGACACCAGGCCGCACAGGGTGGCGGGGTCCGCGGCGCCGCAGTTGCCCGAGCCGAACTGGTAGCTGATGCCCTCGATGGCCCCCTGCGCGAAGAGCCGGTTGAGCTCGGCGATCGCCGGCTGGTCCACGTCGCCGGTGGTCCTGTAGATCAATCCTCCCCACGAGTTGGAGACGATGTCGGCGCCGTGCGTCTCGTTGATCGTCTCGAAGACCTGGAAGAAGCCGGCGTCCCTGCAGGTGTTGGCGCCGTAGTAGTGGACGTTCGCGTCCGGCGCCATCGCCTGCACGGCTTCGACGTCCAGGGTTTCCTCCTCCGCCCAGCTCTCGACCCCGCCGCAGCGGCTCAGATCGGTCCACTGCTCCGGGGTGAGCGTCTCGGTGTACTGGCCGTCCCTGAAGGGCTTGTCGCCGTGGTTCTCGGCGTGCCGGTTCGCGTCGGCGAGCATCGTGGACGAGCCGTAGACGGCGACGACCGCCACCGTCGCGCCCTTGCCGGTGAGCCCCGACCGGGTGACGCCGTATGCGCCGCGCAGCTGGGAGGGTACGTATCCGCACAGGACGTACGGGTTGTGCCTGCCGTTGAACGGCGGGTCGGTGACGTCCTTGACCTGCCCGTAGTAGGAGGAGCAGTGGGCCGGGCCGAGGAAGGCGGCGCCGTTCGAACCCTTGGACACAGTGGCCTTGGTCCCTGTCACGCTCTTCGCGAGCCTCGTGGTGACCTGGCCGACCAGGCCCGCCGACCGCGCCATGACCGGCATCGTCGTCAGGCCCGTGATGGTGTTCACGTCCCCGGCGACCGCGGTGGGCACCTGGGCGTCGGTCGCGGGCGCGACGTAGGTTCCACCGCTGACCTTGTAGCTGTGCAGGGTGACGCCGAAAGCCTTCTGGACGGCCGGGGCGGTGCCGGTCACGGTGACGCCGGCCGCGTTCGACGAGGTGATCTTCAGACCGGCTCCGGTGAGCCAGGAGCGCACCGCCTTGACCTGCGCGGCGGTGGCGCCGAAGCGCGTGTGGTACTCGGCGGGGGTGAGGTAGTGGCGGTAGAGGGGGCTGGTCGGCGTGGAGACAGCTTGCGCGTAGGCGGTCATGCCGGCGGGGTCCTGCCCGGCGTAGAAGACCGTGGGAGTCAACGTGGTGGAGGCGGCTGCTGCGCCGTGGTCGGCCGTGGCGGTGGCCCAGTCGGGGTGCGTGTGCGCGACCGCGGCCGTGGCCGAGGCCGTGGCTGAGGCGGCGGGACTCGCTACGAGAAAGCCGCCGACGAGCGCGGCGGTCAGCAGCGTGGCCGCGGTCCGCGCGCCGCCGGGGCGGCCGACTGAAGTGATGGTCCGGCGTATCCGGCCGGTCCGGGACTCGGTGGGCAACTGGATCCCTTCCCCCCGGGGCGTGCCCGGGCTTACCCAGGCGGCATCCTTGGCATCAGGGGTCGTTGACACCGCGGCGGCCGCTGTCCTCCTCGCGCCGCGGCGGATGCAGCAGCGCCTCAGTGCACGGTGTCCTGGTGCCGACACCGCTCCCGATGGATATCCGGCCCCGGTGACGACTGAATAGTCGGCGGTTTGAGCGCTCCTGGCTCCGAATGTGTAGGAAATGTAAGGCTCCCAGCAGAACTTGCAGGTGAACGGCCGTCGGCGAGCGAGCACTTGTCGTCGATGCGGCTGTTCACAGCGTCCCGCCTGGATTGCGTGGACGGCTGGGGTGTTGTCGCCGGTGGTTCCCTCTGCCGGGCCCTGACCCGTGAGGGATGGTGACCGCCATGCCGACCGAGGCGATCGGCCATGTCACCCGCGAGCGTTACGAGCAGATCATCGCCGGGGACCGGGAACCGGGCGGACAGATGCAGCGTATCCAGTTCACGATCGGAGACGCTGCCGGTTCGCCGCCCACCGCTGGCCCGCCGGCCAGCGTCGTCACGGCGTCTCCCACAAGGTCGACCACAGTCTCGCCGGAATCCCGGACGACGCGGAGCGCTTCGAGGTGATCGACGCCCCGCCGCTGGATGGCCGCGCCCGAATACGGCGCTGGACGACGGACCTGGCCAAAAAGTATGTCGGGCAACGCCCGGACCGCCCGGAGACGCCGGCACAGAAGGCGCCGGCCGAAGTGGTCGCGGACGACACCGCCCGGCACCTCGTCAACAAGGCACAGACCATGCGGCACAAGTCGGAGATCGGCCAGGACCTCATCACCGACAACCAGGTCGCCGCCCAGGTCGCCTCCGACGTGCTGCGCCGCCCAGAGGTCGCGGCCAGGGTGGTCGCCGACGACACCGCGCGCCACGCGGTCCTCCTTCGTGTCCCGGGCCGCCGCGACGGAGTCGCCCCGGCGGCCGGTAGCTGACGGTCGGCATGTGCTTTTCTGGCAGCACGTCAGTCTTGGATGAGGGCCAACTGCTTCCGGATTTCGCGGGGGTTGGTGTCGCCTGCGACCTTCTGCAGCAGCGGGGTGTGGTCGAAGATGAAGTCCCGGACGGGCCGCAGTGGTGCCGGTGTGTGGTGGAAGACCTTGCCGAGCATCCATGCCTGCTGGACCTGCCGGGCGGTGTGGGGCTTGCGCGGGTCCTCGTAGCTTTGCAGCGCACCTTGCAGGGCGGCGAGGTCGGTGAGGTCGACGCCGCGCAGGGCCCGGCCGAGGAAGTAGCCGTCCTCGATGGACATGCCCGCACCGTAGGCGGCGTAGGGCGAGGTCGGGTGTGCGGCGTCGCCCACGAGGGTGGTCCGTCCCCGGGACCACTGCTTCAGGCGGGGCCGGTCGCGCAGTACCCAGCGTTGGACGTTGTCCGGCTCCGTCCGGGCGATCAGGCCGGGCAGGGGCGCGGGGAACTCCGTGCCCAGTACGGTGGCTGCGGCCTTCAGGTCGGACGGCGCCGGGGCGTCCGGATCGGCGGCGGTGAGTACCCACCACTGGAAGCCGTCGCGGCCCTTGTGCCGGATCGATGTCCAGCTTCCCTGCACCGTCCTGCTGTGCGACACAACGCACATGTTCGCTTCGGTGCCGGGGACGTCGGCGAAGGTGAATCCGCCGAAGATGTGCAGCCGGTGCTCGCGCTTGGGGGCATCGCCCCACAGCGTGCGCCGGACCAGTGAGTCGATGCCGTCGGCGCCGACCAGGAGGTCGTGCTCGGCTGTGGTGCCGTCGGCGAAGTGCAGAGTGACCGCGTGGTCGTCCTGCTCGATGTGCGTCACGTGCTGGTTGAACCGGAGGGTGTCCGGCGGGATGGCGGCGAGCATCCGCTCGTACAGTTCGGGCCGCAGCAGCCCGATGAACCCGCCGCCGTAGGCACGCTTGGTCTCGGGATCCTGCATGACGTGTACGCGCACATGGCCGCGGAGGTTGCGGAACTCGGTGTCCGTGGGAGAGCCGAGGTCTTCGGTGTCCACCCCGAGCGCACGCAGCGCCTTCAGCGGCGGCGGCCACAGGTTGAGGATGTTGCCGGCCGGCCGAGCCTCGCGGTAGCGCTCGTAGAGGGTGACCTCGTGACCGGCCTGGGCCATGGACAGGGCCGCGGCCATACCGGCCGGACCGGCGCCGAGGACGGCGACACGGCCGCCGGGGTTGTTCGACACAGGCATGGAGCACCTCGCGTCAGCGGGAGGTAAACAGTAGCGGGCGCTACTGTTAGCCGCAGACTGAAGTGTGGACTACGGTTCAGTCAAGACCTGTGCACGCATCGGGGGAACGAGAGGCTGAGATCATGGGCGAGGCCCGAGCAGCACGGGCGGCCGACCTGGAGATCCGGCCGCCCAGGCAACGGCGCAGCCGCGAGGCGTGGAACCGGGTGCTGGATGCCGGAGTGTCGATCCTGGAGGACGGCGGGCACGAGGCGTTCACCATCGCCGCCGTGTGCGAGCGTGCCCAGGTCGCGCCGCCGGCGATCTATGCCCGCACCACCAGCAAGGACGCCCTCTTCCTCGCCGTCTACGAGCACGGCATGCAGCGCCTGCGCGCGGAGCAGCAGGTCTTCGCCGACAACGGGCGATGGGCCGACCTGCCCGCGACCGAACTCGTCCGCGGTGCGGTGGCCGAAACGGTCGGCATGTTCCTGCGCCACGAACGGTTCCTGCGGGCCGTCGTCCTGACCTCTGCGTCACATCCCGAGATCCGGCGCCGAGGTTCCCGCTACAGCCAGGACCTCGGGAACGGATTCGCCGGGGTGATCCTTCGTGCGGCGGACGCCATCACGCTCCCCGACGTCGATACCGCGGTCCGCTCCTGCTTCGGCACCGTCTTCGCCGCCTCGGTCATCCGTGTCGCCTACGGTCCGGGATTCGCCAGGCCGGTGCCTGTCGAGGACGACGCGTTCACCGCCGATCTGGCAGAGGCGGCCGTGCGCTACCTGCTGTCCGCCTGACGGCGTTCAGCACGGGCTCGGCCTTCGACACACACGGCCAGCGCTACGCCGAGAGCTTCCTGCTTCTGCTGCGCGCGCGGCTGATGGGGGCTCGCGGCGCGCCATCGGCACCGTGGACGGTACGTCATGGTGACGGATCGTCAGGGGCTGTTCCGAACGTATCCGCAGGCCGGTCGAAGGCGCTTGACGACAACGGAACCGATGGTGAACCAGACCCCGGCGCACTGCTCGGTGGTGTCGATCACCAGCGCGGACAGGCCATGGACCGAGCCGTCCGGGTCTTTGAGCGGGGTGAGGTACGCGGACCAGGCGTGCTCGTCGGCCTCGCCCAGGCCCCGGCCCGACTGTTGCTCGCTGTGGATCGGCTCCCCGGTGCGCAGGACCTCGCGCTGGAGGCGGTCCGTCTCCTTGTTGCTCGACTGGATCTCGGTGAGGGTCAGACCCTCCATCTCCTCGCTGGACATGCCCATGGCCTGGCTCATCACTTCGTTGCAGGCCACGAACCGGTTGCGGTGGTCGTAGACCGCGACGGGCAACGGAAGCTGTGCGAGCGTCCGGTCCCACAGTTCGGCCGCGTCCGCGAAGTGCGGGCCGGAGGCATGGGTGACCGTGGCGCCTGTGACGAGCCAGAGCGCACCCGTTCCCCCGGTGGACAGCGGCGTGCCGCACAGCCGTACGAGGATCCGGTCACCGTCACGGTGGCGCAGCGCCACCTCGCTCGTCCAGGGCCGGCCGGCGGCGAACCGCCGACCGGCGGGGTCGGGCAGGTCCGCGGCGAGCAGCTCGGCGACCGGACGGCCCACGACGTCGTCGGGCGCGTGTCCCGACAGGGCCTGGGCACCGGAACTCCAGGCCATGACTCGCCGGGCATCGATGACGACGGCGAAGTCCTCTGGTACTCCGGTGCCCCCTGCCGCACCGGAGCCGATGGACCGGTTGTCCATGGGACGACCCACTCTCGTTCCTGCCTGACGACGGCCCCGTCGGCAACGCGTCACGGGCGGTGCCTCCAGGATCGCGCCCCGGCAGGTTCGGCTCAACCGATGGTCAGGGCTGCCGGCTAAGTACTACTTATTTGGGGCAGCAGCGCCGTCAGCGGTCCATCAGGTTCAGGTGGGCCTGCGGACCGGAGCAGGACGGCCGGCCGTCAAGAGGACAGCCGGATCCGACAACGGGCACAGCTGAGGAGGGGAGGCCGCCGACCGGGCCGCCCCTCCTCGCCGCGGGGGATCACGACCGGACCGTGTGGCGCACCGGGAAGACGGCGAATCCCGTGCGGTGCGCCAGCGTTCCCCACAGCCCGCGCGGCAGGTACAGCGACACCACGATGGCCGCCGCGCCGACCACGACCAGGTACCAGACACCGCTCTGCGCGAAGTACTTGTCGAGCAGGAAGTAGGCGACCGCGCCGACGACCGGTCCCTCCACCGTGCCGATGCCGCCGATGACCACCATGAAAACCATCAGGGCCGAGTACTGGACCCCGAAGATCTGGGTCGGCGATGCGACGCCCAGGCTGTTCACGCAGATCACCGCGCCCGCCGCCGCACAGCCTGCCGCCGCGGTGACGTAGATGACGCGCTTGCCGCGGGTGACGTTGACGCCGAGGGAGGCCGCCGCGGTGTCGTCGTCGCGGATGGCCTGGAGGCTCAGGCCGAGGCGGCTGCGCAGGACGGCGTAGGTGCCGAGCACGGCCGCGGCCATGACGGCGAGCGCCAGCCAGTAGGTGAAGGCGCGTCGCAGCACCGGATCGGCGGTGACGTCCGAGAGGGTGCGTCCGCTGGCCGCGCCCAGGGAGTCGAAGCGGACCACGATCAGGCGGACGACCTCGGCGATCACCCAGGTGCCGACGGCGAAGTAGCCGCCCCGCAGCCGGAAGGCGAGGTACGACACCGGCCAGGCGAGCAGCGCCACCACGGCGGAGACGACGAGCGTGCCCGCGTAGACGTTCACGCCGTGGTCGTTGACGATGAACAGCAGGTAGGCGCCCAGGCCGATGAACGCCTGCTGGCCCATCGACATCATGCCCGCGTAGCCCGCGAGCAGGTTCCACATGGAGGCCAGGGCCACCAGGTAGCAGAGCTTGACCAGTTGGGCGGTGACGCCCGATTCGACGACGTAGGGGAGGGCCGCCATCGTCAGGAGGACGACGGCTGTTCCTGCCAGGCCCAGGGCGGTCGCGCGGCCACCGCGGTGTACGGCCGGCAGTGCGGTCGCCTCGGGGGCGGGGGCTGTCTGGACGGTCATGCGAGGACACTCCTGCCGAACAGGCCCTGCGGGCGGAACACCAGGACCAGGAGGAAGACCACGTGCCCCGCGAGCAGGGGAAGGTCCGGGGAGATCTGGGCGCCGACGGACTGGGCCACACCGAGCACCACGCCACCCGCGAGCGTGCCCCACAGCGAGCCGAGGCCGCCGATGATGACCGTCTCGAAGGCGAACAGGACGGTGAGCTGACCCTCGAAGGGGGTGACTCCGCCCTGCCGCATCGTGTAGAGGACACCGGCCAGGGCCACCGTCGCGAAGGCGATGACCGAGGTCAGGGCGTACACGCGGCGGTTGTCGACGCCCATCAGGCGGACCACCGCGCGGTCGTCGGAGGTGGCCCGGACGATACGGCCGGGCTGCGTGCGGAAGAGGAAGAGGTGGAGGGAGACGAGGACCGCCACCGCCGCCGCCACCGTGATCAGGGGGAACCAGCCGATGGCCAGGCCGCCGCCCAGGTCGATGCTCGCGGTGCCGAGCGAGCCGATGGGCAGGGGCTGCGCGTCGCTGCTGAACAACTGGACCAGTACGTTCGGGATGATGACCGAGATGCCGAACGTGACCAGCATCGGGGCGAGTTCACCGAGGCCCATCGCCCGGTCCAGCATGGAGCGTTGGACCAGGTAGCCGAGCCCGCCCACCGCGACCATCGACACGACGATGGTGACGGGGACCGGGACGCCGTAGTGCGCCGCGGTCACCGAGGCCACGTAACCGCCGAGGATCATCAGGTCCCCGTGGGCGAGGTTGGCGATCCGCATCACGCCGAAGACCAGGGACAGGCCCGCGGCGGCCATGGCGAAGATGCCGCCGAGCAGGACGCCCTGCAGGATTGCGTTGAGCCAGGTCATGGGGTCTTCACCTCCGGGAAGGCACCGGTGCCGAAGTACGCGGCGGTCACCTGGTCGCGGGTGAGTCCGGCCGCCGTGCCGGTCAGCACGATCCGGCCCTCCAGGACACACGCGATACGGTCCGCCACGGCGAACGTGCGGTTGAGGTCCTGCTCGACCAGGATCACGGTCGCGCCCTCGGCACGGATACCGGGCAGCGCCGTGTAGAGCTGGTCCACGACGAGCGGGGCCAGGCCCAGGGAGACCTCGTCGAGGAGCAGCAGCCGCGGATTGCCCATCAGCGCGCGGCCGATGGCGACGGCCTGCTGCTCACCGCCGGACAGCCGGGCCGCCTTGCGGGTACGGCGGTCGGCGACGAGCGGCATCGCCTCGTACACCTTGGCCAGGTTCCAGGGGCCCTTGCGCCCGGTGGCGGCGCCCACCTGGAGGTTCTCCTCCACGGTGAGCGACGGGAAGAGCCGGCGGCCCTCCGGGACCAGGCAGACGCCCTTGCGGGCCCGGCGGATGTCCGGCTCGCCGGTGACGTCCTCACCGGCCAGGCCGATCGTGCCGCGGAAGGGCTTCAGGGCTCCCGCGACGGTTTTCAACAGGGTGGACTTTCCGGCTCCGTTGGCGCCGACGAGGGCGAGCAGCTCACCCTCGGCCACTTCCAGGTCGATGCCGAACAAGGCCTGGAAGTCGCCGTATCCGGCATCGACGGAGTCGACTCGCAGAAGTGTGCTCATGCCGCCGTACCTCCCAGGTAGACCTCCGCGACCTCGTCGCTGGCCAGTACCTCGTGCGGGTCGCCGTCGACGCGGATCCGGCCGTAGGCGAGGCAGACCAGCCGGTCGACGACCTGGACCAGGGCCTTGACGACATGCTCGATCCACAGGATCGTCACGCCGGACTCCTTCAGGGACAGCACGGTGGCGACGAGTTCCTCCGCCTCGGCCTCGGTGAGGCCGCCCGCGATCTCGTCGAGGAGCAGCAGGTCGGGGCCGGTGGCCAGGGCCCGGGCCAGCTCCAGCCGTTTGCGGCCGAGCAGGGGCAGGGAGCCGGCGGGCTTGTTGGCGAGGTGGAGCAGCCCGGCGGTCTCCAGCGCGCGCAGGGCCTGCTCGCGGGCGGGGCCGCCCCGCAGCCGGGCCCCCCGCTCGGCGCCGACCAGCGCGTTCTCGAACACGGTCAGGTCGCCGAAGGGGCGCGGTATCTGGAAGGAGCGGCCGACGCCGAGCCGACATCGCTCGGCCGCGGAGGTGCGGGTGACATCGCGGCCCGCGAGCCGCACGGAACCGGCGGTCGCGCGCTCGACGCCCGAGATCGCGCTGAGCAGGGTGGACTTGCCCGCGCCGTTCGGGCCGACGATGCCGACCGCCTGCCCGCGGGGGACGGTCAGCTCGACGTCCTCCAGGACCCGCAACTCGCCGAAGTGCACGGCGAGATGGTCCACTTCGAGGAGTGGAGCGGTCACAGTTCTACCGCCTTGGCGTCGGGCTTGACCATCGGCAGCAGGCTGTTGCTGACGACCTTCAGTTCGTACGAGTTCCCGCTCCCCTTGATCCACTGGGTGCCGACCATGGGGATGGTGGCGACGTTCTTGACCGGGTTGGCCGGACCGCCGCCGGTCCAGGAGAGGTGGCCGAGGACGGTGTCGAGGCTGGTCTTCGCGATCTGGGCGGCGACGGCCTCGCGGTCCTTGGGGTTCGTGTTGCGAAGGACGTGGTTGGCCACCTCGAACAGCGCGTGGTTGGGGCCGAGGCCCTGGTTCCACGTCCGGCCCTTCGCCAGCGGGGACTTCTCGTAGTCGTCGGCGAGCGCGGTGGCGGTCTGACCGGTGAGCGTGGAGGTGAACGGGAACTGCGGCACCCACCAGCTCGCCGTGCACAGCCCGTTGCCGAGGTTGTTCGGCAGGGAGGCCACCGTCGACTCGAAGAGGATGGCCTTGGAGATGGTGGCGACCTTGGGCTTGAAGTTCTGCTGTGCGGCCTGCGTCCAGAACGTCGCGAAGTCGGGCGGCGAGGGCACGCCGGCGAGGATCTCGACGCCCTCGGACTTGAACTTCTGGATGATCGATGAGAAGTCCTTGGTGCCCGGCTCGTAGGAACCCGGGTCGACGAACGTGAAGCCCTTGGTCGAGGGCTGCGAGCGGTAACCGGTGGTCTTGTCCCGGAAGGCGTTTCCGTCGGAGTCGTTCGGCCACAGCACGCCGACCTTCTTGTTGGTGTGGTGCTGGCGCCACATGTCGCTCTCGACCCTGGACAGGTGCTCGATGCCGTCGAAGAAGTGGAACGTGTACTTGAAGGTCTTCTTCGGCGTGCCGCCGCGTCCGAAGAACCAGGCCTGCCAGGGCTCGATGGTCGAGACGCAGGGCACGCCCTCGCTCTCGCACTTGGCCGCCACCGGGTGGATGGTGTCCGGCGTCGCGGTGACGAGGACGAGGTCGACCTGCTGCTGGGAGATCAGCTCGTCCGCGATGGTGGCCGCCTGCTGCGGGTCCGAGCCCGTGTCACGGTCCAGGATCTTCACGTCGTACTTCTTGCCGTCGTGGGTGATCCCCTTGGCGAAGAAGGCACGCACCTGCTCGAGAATGTAGGCGTCGGACTCGGCGAAGGCCGCGTAGGCGCCGGTGCGCGGGCTGACGTAACCGATCTTGATGGTGTCGCCGGTCGAGCTGCCCGAGCCCTTGAGGCCGGAGGAACAGGAGGAGAGGATCGGGGCGGCCGCAACAGCAGAGACGCCGAGGCCTCTGAGGACGGTACGGCGGGAGGGCTTGGTCGCGGGGTGTTCCATGGCGGGCTCTCCGGAGGGCCTTGAGCCGCAGGTCACGCACTGCGGCGGGTGGAGGAAGTGGCCGCGAACGTAGGCCCGCCGTCCGTGCCTGGACAGGGCACGGATTCGATATGAGAGACGGCGAAGTGGTCGGTGACCTTAATGAAACATCAGCTGTACGCAGTAAGACGTAGAGGGATTACGGCTGGTCCGGCGCGCGACCTGTCCGGCGTCTCGCATAGCGAAACCGCCCTGTTCACCGGTGGGGCCGAGGGCCCCTAGGGTCCGCCCATGCACACCGCCCTCTCCCGGCTCGCCGCCGGGGCGCTCACCAGCGTCTCGCTCACCGAAGAACTCATCGCGCGCGCGGAGCGGGCGGGCGACCTGGGAGCCTTTGTCACCCTCGACGCCGACCGCGCTCTCGCCGAGGCCGCGGCAGCGGACCGCAGCCCCGCTCGGGGCCCGCTGCACGGGCTGCCGATCGCCGTCAAGGACAACATCCACGTCGCCGGACTCCCCAACACCGCGGGGTGCGAGGCGCTCGCCGGGTTCGTCCCGGACCGTGACGCGCAGGCGGTCACCCGGCTGCGTGCGGCGGGCGCGATCGTGCTCGGCAAGGCCAACATGCACGAGCTGGCCCTGGGAGCCACCACCGCGGGTGGCCCGTACGGCCCCGCCCGCAATCCGGCCGACCCCGACCGCTTCGCGGGCGGCAGCAGCGGCGGCACCGCCACGGCCGTCGCCGCCGGTCTGGCCCCGGCCGGTCTGGGCACCGACACCGGGGGCTCGGTCCGCATCCCGGCCGCCCTGACCGGCATCGCCGGTCTTCGCCCGACGACGGGCCGTTACCCGGCCGACGGAGTGACCCCGCTGTCGTGGACGCGCGACACGATCGGCCCCATGGCCCCCACCGTCGCGGACCTGATCCTGCTGGACACCGTCCTCGCCGCCGACCGGGGCCCGGCCGAGGCACCCGACCCGCGCGAGGTCGTGCTCGCCGTCCCCGAACACCACTTCACCGAGCCACTGCACCCGCGTACCGCCGAGGTGTGGGAGCACGCCCTGGACGTCCTGAGGACCGCCGGGATCCGGCTCGTGCCGGCACGGCTGCCGGAGGTCGAGACGGCCGAGGAACTGGCCGGATTCCCCATCACCCTCTACGAGGCCGCCTGCCGGCTCCCCGGCTACCTGAGCGTGGCGACGGGCGGCACGGAACCGGCGGAACTCCTGGCCCGGATCACCCACCCCGACGTCCGCTCGACGATGGAGCGGGTCGTGTTCCCGCAAGCGGTCACCCGGTCGGCGTACGAGGCCGCCCTCGACGTCCGCGACCGTGTCCTCGTCGACGGCTACCGGCGGATCTTCCGCGAAACCGGAGCACACGCCGTGCTCTTCCCCACCACACCCCTGCCCGCCGGACGCATCGACACCGACACCGAGCGGGTACGGCTGGACGGCGACCCGCGTCCGACCTTCCCCACGTACATCCGCAACACGGGGCCCGGCAGCGTCGCCGCTCTTCCCGGCCTCACCGTGCCCGTCCGGTCGGCGAGCCCGGGACTCCCGGTGGGTGTGGCGCTCGACGCGCCCCGCAACACCGACCGACGGCTCCTGGGCCTCGGCCTGCTGGTCGAAAAGCTCCTGGACGCGGGAGCATGAAGAGAAGGAGACGATCCGACATGACCGAGACCACTCGCCGCTTCAAGGCCGCGGCCGTCCAGGCCGAGCCCGCCTGGCTCGACGCGGAGGCCGGGGTCGCCAAGACCGTCGACCTGATCGCGGAAGCGGCCCGGGGCGGTGCCTCGCTCATCGCCTTCCCCGAAGTGTGGATCCCCGGCTACCCGCACTTCCTGTGGCTGGGGGCGGTCGCCGACCAGGTCCCCTACGTCGGCCGCTACCACGCCGCCTCGCTCACCCCCGACAGCGACGGGATGACCACGATCCGCCGCGCCGCCCGGCAGCACGGCATCACCGTCGCGCTCGGATACAGCGAGAAGGACCACGGCTCCCTCTACATCAGCCAGACCGTGATCGCCGCCGACGGCAGTGTGCTCCTGCACCGCCGCAAGCTCAAGCCGACCCATGTCGAGCGCAGCCTGTTCGGCGAGGGCGACGGCAGCGACCTCAAGGTCGTCGACAGCGCGCTCGGCCGCCTCGGCGCCCTGAACTGCGCCGAGCACGTCCAACCGCTCAGCAAGTACGCCCTGTACGCGCAGAACGAGCAGGTGCACATCGCCAGTTGGCCGTGTTTCGGTCTCTACCGCGACCTCGCCTTCCAGCTCAGCGCCGAGGCCAACACCGCCGCGACCCAGGTGTACGCCATCGAGGGCAGCGCCTTCGTCCTGATGGCCACCCAGGTCATCTCCCCGGCCGGCATCGACATCTTCGCGTCCACCCCCGACCAGCGCCGCCTGCTCACGGCCGGCGGCGGCTGCTCCCGGATCTTCGGCCCCGACGGGCGTACCCTCACCAAGGATGTCGACGAGGGTGAGGAGGCACTGGTGTACGCCGACATCGACCTCGACGAGATCGACATCGCGAAGAACGCCTATGACCCGGCCGGGCACTACGCGCGCGCCGACGCCACCTATCTCGTTCACCGTCGCGAAGCCCGCCGACCCGTGGTCCGGGAGGGAAGCCCCGCCGAGACCGTGCCCCCGGTGTTTCCGGCGCTGGACGACGAGATCCCCGAGCCATGAGACGGCCTGCCGAAGACTCCCCGCCACCGGGCCGGCCCCCCGTCCAGACCCTGGACCGGGGGCTGCGGCTCCTGGAAGTGATCGCGCTGTCGGACGTACCGCTGACGCTGGCCGAACTGAGCGAGCAGATGGGGTTGCACCGCTCGATCGTCTACCGGCTGCTGCGCACCCTCCAGGACCACCACCTGGTCGCGCACACCACCCACGGGTACGTCATCGGCACCCGCGCCCAGTCACTGGGCCGGCGCACCCTGCCCATGCTCCAGCGCATCGCCAAGCCGGAGATCGCCAAGCTGGCCGCGCGTGTGGGCCTGACCTCCTTCTTCGTCGTCCGGGACGGCGAGGAAGCGGTGACGCTGGTCTCCGTCGAGGTCGAGAGCACCCGCTCGCGCACCGTCTACAGTCCCGGCGACCGGCATCCGCTGACCCTGGGCTCCCCGGGCATCGCCATGCTGTCCGCCGAGCCGCAACTGCTCGGTGAGCGGCCGGAGATCAGCCGGGCCCGGGCCAGCGGATACGCCACCACACGCAACGAGGTCGTGCGCGGCCTCGGGACGATCTCCGCGCCGGTCGTGTCGGCGCCCGGCCACGCCGTCGCCGCCGTGTCGATCGCCTTCACCGTCGAACACCCCGGCCCGCCACAGGTCGAGGCAGTCCTCGACACCGCCCGCCTCATCACCGGCCGGCTGCGCGCGGAGCTGTCCACCGGAGCGGTCCTGCCCGGAGTCGACTGACCCGACGGCCGGCTCACGCACGTTTCGCATAGCGAACGTGCCCGTGGCCTCCCGGGGGTGGGCGGCTTAGCTTCCACTCCTGCCAGAAAGGGGATCCGCGATGACCACGGCCGCCCACACCAGGACCGTCAAGGAACAGACCTTCGACGTCCTGCGCCAGTACGACCTCACCACCCTCTTCAGCAACCCGGGCTCCACCGAGGTCGGCTTCCTCGCGGACCTGCCGGCCGACATCTCGTTCGTACTCGGCCTGCACGAGGGCTCGGTCGTCGGGATGGCCTCCGGCAGCGCCCTGGCCACCGGCCGCCCCGCGCTCGTACTGCTGCACACCACCGCGGGATACGGCAACGCGGTCAGCGCCCTGGCCACCGCCCGCGCCAACCGCGCGCCCCTGGTGGTCATCGTGGGCCAGCAGGACCGCCGGCATCTGCCCCACGAGCCGTTCCTGGCCGGGCGGCTGGACGGCCTCGCGGGGGAGTACCCCGTGTGGCAGCACACCCCGGCCCGTCCGCAGGACGTCCCGGGCGCCGTCGCCCGCGCCTGGCACGAGGCCCTGGAAGGCCGCGGTCCGGCGGTCGTCGTCGTCCCGATGGACGACTGGTTCGCCGAGGCCGACGACATCGCCCAGGCCGCGCCGCGCGGACCGCTCGCGGTACGAGGCGCTCGTACGGCCTCCGACGACGCGCTGGCCGCTCTCGCCACGCTGCTGACGGCCGCCGACTCGCCCTGTCTGGTGGCGGGCGCGGGCAACGACACGGCGGACGGCTGGCAGGCGCTCGTCACGCTGGCCGAGCGCCTGGACTGCCCGGTCTACCAGGAACCGTTCGGCGCCCGCGCCGGCTTCCCCCAGGACCACCGGCTCTTCGCCGGCCACCTGCCCGCGGTGCGCCCCGCACTGCGCGAGGCGCTCGCGCCGTACGACACGGTCCTCACCGTCGGAGCCGCCGCGTTCCGCCAATACACCTACGCCCCGGGCGAGTTCACCCAACCGGGCACCCGGGTCGCCGTCATCACGGACGACCCGGAGGAGGCCCACCGCAGCCCGGCGGAACTGGTGCTGCTCGCCGAACCGGCAGACACCGTACGCCGGTTGGCCCCGCGGCTGCCCGCCGTCCCGCGTTCCTCGGCGCTGAACCGGCCGACCGCACCCCAGCCGCCGCTGCCCGGTGGGCCCCTGCGTGCCGCTCATGTACTGGCCGCCCTCGCCGAGCGGCTCGACCCGAACGCCGTGGTGGTCGAGGAGACCCCCTCCAGCCGCCCGGACCTGCACCGGCTGCTGCCCGCCCGGGCGCACCTCGGCTTCCTCAGCGCGGCCATGGGCGGACTGGGCTTCGCCATGCCGGCCGCGATCGGCGTCCGCCACGGCGCCCCGGACCGGCCCGTCGTGGCCGTCCTCGGCGACGGCTCCTCCCTCTACTCGATCCAGGCCCTGTGGAGCGCCGCCCACTACGGCATCGGCGTCCTGTTCGTCGTCCTCGCCAACGGCCGCTACGCGATCATGGACCGCCTCTCCGAACGCGAGGGCTCCGCCGCCCCGGCCTGGCCCGCGTTCACCGAGCTGAGCGTGTCGACCCTGGCCGAGGGCCTGGGCTGCCCGGCCGAACGGGTCGAGGACCACACCGCGTTGCTGTCCGTCCTGGACAAGGTCCTGCCGACCCTGGCGGACCGGCGTGAACCGCTCGTCCTCGAGGTCGCCGTCGAGGCCGACGCCCACTACTCCTCCTGACCCGCTGAACGGAAGGCACAGACCCGTGAAGGTCGTCATCATCGGAGGCGCCGGCGGCATCGGCTCCTCCGCCGCGTTCAACCTGCTCTCCGCGCAGGGGACGTACGAGATCGTGCTCGTCGACACCCGGCCGAACATGATCACCAGCCACACCATGGACCTGGAGAACGCCCTCGGCCTCGGCGCCACCGCCGACACCGTGCGGGGCGGCACCCCCGAGGACGCGCTCGACGCGGACGTGGTCGTGCTGAGCGCCGCCGTCCCGCTGCGGCTGAACTCCTCCCGTTCCGTCTTCCTCGCCGACAACGCGCGGATCGTGAGCGAGTGCCTGCTACCCCTGCGCGCGGCGGGAGCGGACTTCGGCGGGCTGGTGCTCATGCTCACCAACCCCGTCGACCCGCTGCTGACCTGGGTGCACCGGCAGGGCTGGCTGCCGCGCGAGCGGCTGATCGGCTACACCCTCAACGACAGCCTCCGGCTGCGCACCGGCATCGCGTTCGCGCTCGGCGTGCCGCCGAAGGACGTCGACGCCTGGATGCTCGGCGAGCACGGCGAGGGCCAGGTCCCGCTGTACAGCCGGGTCAGGGTCGGCGGGGAGCCCGTCGTACTCACCGGCGAGCAGCGCACGGCCGCCGAGGAGTACGTGGACACCTGGTACTCCAAGCACGTAGCCCTCGACTCGGGCCGCACCTCCACCTGGACCACCGGCCTGGGCACCGCCCGTCTCATCGAGGCGATCGCCACCGGCACCGGGACCCTCGTCCCCGCCTCCGTCGTGCTGGACGGCGAGTACGGCGTGCACGGCACCAGCCTCACCGTGCCCGTCGAGCTCGGCCCCGAGGGCGTACGCCGCATCGCGGCCTGGGAACTGTCGGCCGAGGAAGCGGCCGGCATGGTCCGGGCCGCCGAGCGTGTCGAGGCGGGCGCCTGCGAACTGACCGACCAGGCCGTGGCCCAACCGTCCTGACCTGACCCATCCCACGTATCACCACGCAAGAACGCGTACCAACGACGCTACGTAGCAAGGAGAACGACCTCATGGCCATCACCCGAGACCTGTACATCGCCGGCAAAGACGTGCCCGCCGCCTCCGGCCGCACCACCGACGACATCAACCCCTTCACCGGGGAGGTGTACGCCACCGTCGCCGCCGCCGGTCCCGAGGACGTCGTACGTGCCGTGGACGCCGCCGACGCGGCCTTCGAGGCGTGGGCCGGGCTGGCCCCCTTCGCCCGTCGGGCGATCTTCCTCAAGGCAGCGGACCTGCTGGACGCGCGCGGTGCCCAGGTCGCCGACCTGATGGCGCAGGAGGCGGGCGGCACACGTCCATGGGCGTTCTTCAACGTGATGCTGGCCGCGAACATCCTGCGCGAGGCGGCAGCCGCGATCACCGCCCCGCGCGGTGAGGTGCTCAGCGCGCAGGAGCAGGGCGCGCTGGGCCTGGCGGTACGCGAACCGCTGGGCGTGGTCGCGGCGTTCGCGCCCTGGAACGCGCCGGTCATCCTGGGCGTGCGCGCTGTGGCGGCGCCGCTGGCCGCGGGCAACACGGTCGTCGTCAAGGCGAGCGAGGACGCGCCGATCGCCTGTGGGCTGCTGGTCGCCGACGTGCTGCGGGAGGCCGGGCTGCCGGACGGCGTGCTCAACGTCATCACCAACGCCCGCGAGGACGCGGCCGAGATCGCCGAAACCCTGATCGCCGACGAGCGGGTGCGGGCGGTGAACTTCACCGGCTCCACCGCCGTCGGGCGGATCGTCGGAGAGCTGGCGGCCCGTCACCTCAAGCCCGCCGTACTGGAGTTGGGCGGCAAGAACGCGGTGCTCGTCCTCGACGACGCGGACGTGGACTACGCCGTGGACGCCGTGACGTTCAGCGTGTTCATGAACGCGGGGCAGATCTGCATGTCCGGCGACCGGATCCTCGTCCACGAGTCCCTGGCGGAGGAGTTCACCCGCAAGTTCACCGCGAAGGTGGGTTCGCTGCCGGCCGGCGACCCCGGGGAGCCGTACACGGTCGTGGGCCCGCTGGTGAGCGCACAGGCCGCCCGGCGGGTGGCCGGCCTGGTCTCGGACTCCGTGGCCAAGGGCGCGAAGGTCCTGGTCGGCGGCGGTGAACCGGACGGCGCGGTCCACCCGGCGACCGTCCTCACCGATGTGCCGAGGGACGCGACCCTGTACCACGCGGAGGCGTTCGGCCCGGTCTGCGTGATCGAGACCTTCACCGACGACGACACCGCGGTGGCCCTCGCCAACGACACCGACAACGGCCTGACCTGCGGCATCATCACGGAGAACGCCACCCACGGACTGACGGTGGCGCGCCGGATCCGTACGGGCATCGTGCACATCAACGACCAGTCGGTGGCCGACGAGCCCCAGGCCCCGTTCGGCGGCGCGAAGGCCTCCGGGTACGGACGCTTCGGCGGCCGCTGGGGCATCGAGGCGTTCTCCAACACCCGCTGGCTGACCATCGCCACCCAGCAGGCGCACTTCCCGTTCTGAAACACGGGTGCTGAAGCACGGCTTCTGAAGCACGGGCGCCCGCCCACGCGTGTCTTCTCCGTCGCTGGCTCCGGATGCATAGGAGTCAGCGACGGACTCTCCGGTCCCTCTCGCCGTGACCGGATCGGTCCGGTTCAGGACTGGATGAGGCCTGTCGCCACTGTGGCCGCGCCGGTCAGGCTGGGCCACATGAACCGAGCACTGATCGTCATCGACGTCCAGGAATCCTTCCGCGCCCGCCCGCTGTGGGAGACCATCTCCAATCCGAAGATCGCCGACCAGGTGGACCGACTGGTCCGGCTCTCCCGCCGGGCCGGGGACCTCGTGGTGTGGGTCCTGCACGCGGAGCCCGGCAGCGGCGACGTCTTCGACCCCGCCCTCGGCCACGTCCGGCTCATGGAGGAACTGGAGCGCCAGGACACGGAACCGCTGATCCACAAGACCTCGCACAACGCCTTCACCACCACCGGCCTCCAGCAACTCCTCACCGAGCGCGGTATCCGCGAACTCACCGTCTGCGGCATCCGCACCGAGCAGTGCGTGGAGACCACCACCCGCGTCGCGAGCGACCTCGGCTACCGGGTCACCTTCGTCACCGACGCCACCGCGACCAACCCGATCCCGCACCGCGACGCGCCCGCCGACCAGAGCGTCGCCGAGCTGCTGGCGGACCCCCGCACCCTCGGCGCCGAGGAGATCATCACGCGCACCGAGTACGCGCTCGCCGGACGCTTCGCCACCATCGCCGCCGTCGAGGAACTGGAAGCCGCGGCAGGGCAGCGGGCATGATGACCGGATCGTGAGCCACATCGCCTTCCTCCTGGTGCCGGGAGTCCATCTCCTCGACCTGGCCGGCCCCGCCCAGGTCTTCTCCACGGCCGCCGACTTCGGCCACCCCTACACGCTCAGCTACATCGCCGAGCAGCCGCAGGTCCTCACCGCCCAGGGACTGCCCCTGGTGGCCGGGCTCGACTGGCCCCGGCTCGGCCCCGAGGACCTGATCGTGGTGCCCGGCTGGCGGGCGCGCACCCTGGCCGGCGCTCCCGCCGTCGGCGCAGCCGCCCTGGAGCGGCTCCGGGAGCACCACGCCGGAGGTGGCACCGTCGCCAGCGTCTGCGCGGGAGCCGAGGCACTGGGCCGGGCCGGCCTGCTCGACGGCCGCCGCTGCACCACCCACCACGACGTGCAGGACGAACTGGCCCGCCGCTACCCCGCAGCCACCGTCGTGCGCGACGTCCTGTACACCGCCGACGACCGGGTGGTCACCTCGGCCGGCATCGCCAGCGGCATCGACCTGGCACTCCACCTGATCGCCGCCCGCCACGGCCCCGCCGTCGCCGCGCAAGTGGCACGGGAGATGGTCGTCTACGCCCGACGCAACGGCCACGAGCCACAGGCCAGCGCCATGCTCCGCTACCGGTCCCACCTCGACGACACCGTGCACCGGGCCCAGGACCTCCTCGACGCCCGCTTCGACCGGCCCTTGCCCCTGCCCGCCCTGGCCGCGGCCGCCGGCGTCAGCGAACGCACCCTCACCCGCCTGTTCACCCGCGCCACCGGCGGCCTGACCCCACTGCGCTACCAACAGGCCCTGCGCCTCGAACGCGCCGAGCACCTCATCAGCCACGGCACCACCCTCGACGCCGCCGCCCGCGCCGTCGGCTTCGAGGACCCCCGCATGCTGCGCCGCCTACGAGCCCGCAAGCCCTGACCACCGACCGCACGGCGATGCTCACCGGCGACGGCGCGCGCACCGGTCGGCGGGTTGCCGACGTCTCCGTCGGGCGGCGACACGGTTCGGCCCCGGACGAGGAGTCCGAGGCCGTTTGGGCACCAGGGGGCTTGGCCGGTTCACCTCATGGGTTGTACGGCGTGTGCGTGATGGAGGAGATCTTGAGGTAGCGGGCTCCGTCAGAGGTGGACCAGGTGGAGGAGTCCGGGTTGCCGGGCCAGTCACCACCGACCGCGATGTTGGCGATGAAGCGCAGGCCCGTCCCGGCCGGGGTGCTGTACCAGGTGGTGCCCGTGATGGCGCCGTCCACGGCGAAGTCGATGTGGTCCGGGAACCAGCTGAACGAGTACGTGTGGTACGCGTTTGTCCAGCCGGAGGAGTTCGACTTCGAGAACTGCTGCTGGGAGTTGTTGACGTCATGGGACGTCTGGTAGACGACACCCGGGTTCTGTCCCACGATCTCGGCGGCGTCGAACTCGGGCAGCCACGGATTCAGGTACGCCGCCCACACCGCCGGAAGCAGTCCCCGTCCGTTGGGCATGTTCGCGGTGAAGCTGTATGTGCCGTACCCGTACCGCGCCGTCGACTCCACACGGCCCGAGTAGTAGGTCCCGCCCCCGGCGTTGTACGCCTTGATCACCAGAGTGTTGCCCTCGTACCAGACGCAGTCCGGCCGGTACGTCTGCAGCTCGTTGTTGGCGGTCCATCTCGCGTTGATCTTGTTCCAGGAGTTGACGGTCACCGGAGAACCCCAGGATGCGGCTCGTGCGGTCTGGGTCCCCAGCATCAGCGCGGGAGGCACGGCCAGTGCGGCACCGAGTATGCGTCTGCGGCTCGGCCCGTGCGACGGAGAGGTCATCGCAGCTCCATTGCTTGGATGAACGAAGAGGGGTGGGAGCGGTCCCATGCTCCACCTGTGGCTGGACTGTAGGAGTCCGTTTGACCTTTGACAAGATGTACCGCACGGATCGATGCGTTCCTTTGGTAGTTGAACGATCCGGGTGGGACACCTGTCGGCCCCGGCATGTCGGCTTCGCGGCAGGGCGCCGATGACATACACGCTCACCGAACCGGTGTTACGGCGTGACGTCGTGTGCGTCAGTGCGGCAGCCAACGCAGTTCCTGTGCCAGGGCTTTGGCGGCGGCATGGATGCGGCGGTGGAGCGGTGACTGCTCGCGGGGGAGGACCAGGTGGATGGTGAGGCCGGGTGCGCCCCGCAGTGGTCGCCAGGTGAGACCGGCGGGTTGTGTGCTGACTGCGGCTTCTCCGGCCGGGGCGAGGGTGAGCCCGTCGCGCAGGTCGCGCTGGGACATGTCGAAAGAGACCGCGGGCGTGTGGAATCGGGGGTGTGGTCGGATGTCGCGGAACAGGGCGGACAGCTGATCGTGGATCACGGGGTTGGCCGTACGGTCGGGGAGTCGCAGCGGATACGCGGCCGCGTCGGCGATCTCGATCTGCGGGTGTTGGGCCAGTGGATGGTGCTGTGCCAGCTGGACCCCGAGGCGCTGACGCCGCAGCAGGATTCGGCGCACGCCACGGCCCGGCTGTGCACCGCGGGTGATCCCGGCATCGATGTGGCCGTCGGCGACCGCGGGGGAGATCTCCGGTGTCGCCATCTGGACCGCGCTGACCTCCAGTCCCGGGTTGGCTTGTATGAGCCTGTCCACCAGGGCGGGTGTCGTCTCGGCCCCGGTGCTGAGGCTGTATCCGACGCGCAGGGTGCCCAGTTCACCGGCGGCCGCGCTGCGGGCGGTGTCCCATGCCCGGTCCAGTGCCGCCAGCGCCGGTGGCGCGGACTCCGCCAACGCCGCACCGGCCGGGGTCAAGACGACGCTGCGCGTGGTGCGGACCAACAGGGCCGTACCGAGTTCCGCCTCCAGCCGGCGTATCCGGGCGCTGAGTGCGGGCTGTGCGATGCCGATCCGCGCGGCGGCGCGGGTGAAGTTCAACTCCTGCGCCAGCACCAGGAAGTACCGCAGGCTCACGGTGTCCGGCGCCACGTGGCCCCCCTGCCGATTGATAACGATCTGTTCTGACTCTATCCCCAACCGGTCTTTCCCTCGGCCGCACATCAGGCCCTAGCCTGCGCATATGACGGTTCAACTGACCGCGTTACCCGTCGCCGGGACCGGTCGACGGGAGTGTCTATTCGACGTCGGACCTGTCCGGCGGAACACAGGAGGTTTCCATGGCCAAGGGCTATTGGGTCAGTGTCTACCCCGCCGTTTCCGACCCGGAGGGGCTGACTGCCTACGACAAACTGGCCCGTCCGGCTGTCCAGGCCGGGGGCGGGCGCGTGCTGTCCCGTGGCGCTCGAGTCGTCGCCCACGAGGCCGGAATCACGCAACGTGTCGTTCTGATCGAGTTCGACAGCTTTCAGCAGGCCGTCGCGGCCTACGAGAGTGAGGAATACCAGAAGGCGCTGGTGGCCCTCCCCGACGGCGTCGAGCGCGACTTCCGCATCGTCGAAGGCATCGGCTGACCGGCGGCCCCAGCCATCGCTGAGCATCCGTCACCGGGTCTGCCAGCGGTGCTCTACGACGACTCACGAGACGCGTTCGAAGCCGTGCCCCGCGTCCCAGTTCGTCGTCGACGTCCTCGGCGGGCGTGATCCCACTCGGGCGGATCGACGAAGCGGCGCGACGCCAGGGCCGGCTGGACTGTGTGGCTGACCTCGTCCACGCAGCAGCAGTCCGTGCCGCCATGGCGTCGCTTCAGCCGTCCAGCCGTGATCACCGCAGTCGCGGCGGCTCCGTGCAGCATGGGGGCTCCGCCGACGCGGCACGACGGCTCGCGCCTCTGAACCACCCGGAGTCCTCGGGCTCAGGGATCCTACGAGTGACCGATGGGCCCGCGCCAAACGGCAGGACGGTGAGTGGGTCGGCGCACTTCGGCCGGATCCCCGCAGCCGTCATGATCCGCATCGGCGAGGGCGGGGGCCGTTTCCTCTTGACGGCCCCCGCCGGGCGCTGGGCCCGTCGCCTGCTCATCCTCTGCGGCGCTCCGGCTCAGCAGTTGGCGAGCCACTTGTGGGAGAGGACCTTGAGGCCGGGGCTGCCGCTGACGCCAGGGCCCTTCACGCCCTGACCGATGCAGCCGAGATAGCCCGAGTAACCCGCTCCGGAATAGAGGCCGACGCCCTCGTAGGAGGAAGAAGTCCCGTGGTTGTAGACCGATTTGACGTTGCGGTCGTCGGCCCATGAACACGTCACGGACCCGCTGGTCCAGTCACTGTCGGCGTTGCTCCAACTGCAGCGGTTTCCGGTGTAGTTGATCTGGTCCCAGACGCACAGGCTGCCGGAAGGGCAGTCACTCGCGGCGGCCTCGGCCGGACTCGGTGCCAGCAGGCCCACGGCCGCCACCGTGGCGGCGACGACACTCGCGCTCAGCGTCCTGCGGACAGTGCGGGTTGTGCGGGCTGTACGGGTTGTGACGTTCATTCATGGTCCATTTCCGTGAGTGGTCCTTCCGGCCCAGGACACGTCTTGGGCCGGGCCTCGGCGGTGCATGCACGGAGTGTGGAATACCGACCTTGTCGAAACCTTGTCCGACCTGTACGCGTCTGCTGCGACGGATGCGCACCCCGATGACCAAGCGGACCGAGCAGCGGGCCTGCTGGGCGTTTCGCGTCGGTGATGTCCTCAGTCGCGGACGACGTCGAGTGCACCGACTGGCATCTGGGTGGGCG
>Ga0182007_10000483_pt1 | contig 23980 bp, 21 predicted proteins | sample Sormic07211113_1_FD_123023 | JGI IMG/M metagenome (GOLD analysis project Ga0182007, IMG submission 123023) | Rhizosphere microbial communities from Sorghum bicolor, Mead, Nebraska, USA - 072115-113_1 MetaG | ecosystem: Host-associated > Plants > Roots > Rhizosphere | place: USA: Nebraska...
CCATCACGCTGACTCGCTCACCGGCGGCATTTCGGTACAGCATCCTCTTGGACTTTCCGTCTTCGCGCCCGGTTACCTGCCAGCCTGCATAGGCAGGGTTATCAATCATGTTGGCAACCGTACTAAAGGCCCACGTGCCACCGGTTGGCGACGGAACGCCACGATCGTTGAGCATTCGGGAGATTTTCCGTTTGGCGTTCCCGGCAATAGGAGCTTCGTACGTAACCCATCGAGCAATTTCTAGCTTGGTCACTGTCGGCTCGCCGGGGATTCCGGCGGACGTTTCGGTGTCACGCTCCAACTTGCGCTCTTCGATCTGTTCCCCGTCTTCGTCCTCAGCCGTGACCATGACGATTCTGAGACCGTAGGGGGCCACGCCGTTAAGCCATTCTCCATTGTCGCGCTGAAACGTCTTCGTGTTCCGCACGCGCTCACTAAGGATTTCCGTCTCTTCCCGGGCATCCTCGGCACGACGAATCAGTTCCGAACGGTCGCGCGGGTTAGCGGAATCCAGCCCGATTCCAGGGGTTTCCGGGTCGCCGTTGTCCACCAGCAAACGCCGGGGCCGTCCGTCCTGCGGCTCAACAATGCTGAGAATTGCTCCTGCCCCACGCCGCGTCCACCGGTCAAGGCGAAATACCCAGAGGGCGCCAATCTCGCCTTTCTCAAGCGCCTGCAACGCTAGGTCTTGCTGGGCCACCTTCTTGCTTCGGCGGAACCGGCTAGCGCTACCGACTTCCCGCCAGACGTGCCGCACGGTGAGACCCAGCTCAGCCGCTGTACGTCTCCCCCGTGCTTCCTGCGCACTGACAGAGATTTCCCGGCGCCCAGTCTTCGACTTCACGGCTTGACTCTTGCGGCACACCAGGTCAATCAGGGTGCTGGTGTCTTCGGTTGGGGTGCTCATGGGCCAAGATTCGCACGTCAGAGGCAGGGACCGCCAGTGTCCAACGGGCCGAGGGCCGCTACCGGCTCATGCCGGGCATCCTGACCGCCCTGCGCGACCACGCGAACCCCTTCTCGATCCTGACGAAGGGGACGCTGATCCTGCGCGACCTGGACCTGCTGGTACAGGCGTCCGAGGTGACGGACGTCGGCATCTCCGTCTCGGTGGGCTTCACCGACCCCGAACTGTGGCGCACCGTGGAGCCCGGCACACCATCGCCGGAGCGCCGCCTGGACGTCGTACGGGCGCTCGCCGAGCACGGCATCGGCTGCGGGGTCCTGATGGCCCCGGTGCTGCCGTTCCTGAGCGACCACCCGAACCAGCTGCGGGCCACTGTGCGCGCCATCGCGGCCGCCGGGGCCACCTCCGTCACCCCTCTGGTGCTGCATCTGCGGCCCGGCGCCCGCGAGTGGTTCATGGCCTGGCTGACCCACCGTCACCCGCACCTGGTGCGACGCTACGAGCGCCTGTACGCGGACGGCGCCTACGCCCCGAAGTGGTACCAGCGCCGGATCACCCGTCAGGTCCACGAGCTGGCCCAGGAGTACGGGATCGGTCCCACGCGCGCGGGGATGCCACGGCGGATCGCGCCACCCGAGCCCGCCGAACCGGCGATGTCCGAACCTACGATGTCCGAACCGACCCAACTCACGTTGATTTGAGAGCGTTCGAGCGCATCCCTCGATCCGATCGGGTCAAGTATCACCAGAACGGGTTCTTCCGGGCCCGCTTTCCGGGACGATGCGGTTCGGACCATGACACTCGCGGTCCGAAGCCCCTCCGTCCTGGGAGGACTCCATGAGAAAACGCGCAGCCGTGCTGTGCGGCGCCGCCGTCGTCGTGGCCGGGACCGTCACGGCCGTTCCCGCCGACGCGAGTGCCCCGAACAGCGCGGAAACCGCTCACGCGGCGAAACTCACCTGGAAGAAATGCGGCACGACCGACTATCCGACGCTCCAGTGCGCGTCCCTCAAAGTGGCGTTGGACCATCGGCATCCGGACGGGCAGCAGATCACGCTCGCCCTCTCGCGCGTGCCGCACACCGCTCCTAAGAGCCAGGGCCCGCTGCTGGTCAACCCCGGCGGCCCCGGCGGCAGCGGTCTCACGCTCGCCGGGTTCGTCGCGTCCTCGCTGCCCAAGGCGGTCGCCGCACAGTACGACGTCATCGGCTTCGACCCGCGCGGGGTCGGCAAGAGCAAGCCCGCCCTCGACTGCGAACCGGGCCACTTCAACCCGGTGCGCCCCGACTCGGTACCCGTCACCCAGGCCGTCGAGAAGGCCAACCTGGCGCGCGCCAAGTCCTTCGCCGACGCCTGCGGCAAGAAGTACGCGGGGGTGCTGCCGTACATCAACACGGTCCAGGCCGTGCAGGACATGGACTCGATCCGCGCGGCCACGGGCTGGCGGAGGACCAGTTACTTCGGCTACTCGTACGGCACCTATCTGGGCGCGGTCTACGCCAGGCTGTTCCCGCACCGGGTCAAGCGCCTGGTCCTGGACTCGATCGTCGACCCGACCGGGGTCTGGTACGACGACAACCTCGGGCAGGACTACGCCTTCAACGACCGGCACCGGGCGCTGATGTCCTGGATCGCCAAGTACGACTCGACGTACAAGCTCGGCACCGATCCGGAGAAGATCGAGGCCAAGTGGTACGCCATGCGCAAGGCCCTGGCCAAGAAGCCGGCGGGCGGCAAGGTGGGCGCCTCCGAGCTGGAGGACACCTTCATCCCGGGCGGCTACTACAACGGCTACTGGCCCTACCTCGCCGAGGCGTTCGCGGCCTACGTCAACGACAAGAACACCGCTCCGCTGGTCGAGGCGTACGAGAACTTCGCCGCGGTCGACGCGTCCGGGGACAACGGCTACAGCATCTACACCTCGGTGCAGTGCCGTGACGCCGCCTGGCCGCGGGACTGGGACCAGTGGCGCAAGGACAACTGGGCGGTGTACGGCAAGGCGCCCTTCATGGCCTGGAACAACGCCTGGTACAACGCGCCGTGCGCGTTCTGGCCGACGGACTCGCTGCGGCCGGTCAATGTCGCCAACGGTCAGCTGCCGCCGACGCTGCTGTTCCAGGCGACCGACGACGCCGCCACGCCGTACATCGGCGGTCTCACGGTCCACCGTCTGCTGGCCGGTTCGAGCCTCGTGGTCGAGCAGGGCGGCGGCAACCACGGGATCACGCTGAGCGGGAACACCTGTCTGGACAAGTACCTCGCGAACTATCTGTCCGACGGCACGGTGCCGCGCGGCAACGGCGAGATCGACGCCGTCTGCCAGAAGCTGCCCGACCCGAAGCCCCTGAGCACGAAGGCGGCGACCACGTCGTCCGGGTCGTCGCGGGGCGCGACCCTGCACGGCATGCTGGGCTTCCGCGGCTGAGGGGTCGACCGCCCGTCGGGGGCGGGGCGTTGTCAGACCCATGGTCCACCATGGACGCATGAGTGACCTGACCCGAATCCCCGCCCCCACCGGGGTCTTCCCCGCCGCGCAGTACAGCCACGTGGTCATGGGCACCGGCCGCTTCGTCGCCGTCGCCGGCCGGCTCGCCCTGGACGGGGACGGCAAGCTCGTCGGCGAGGGCGATCCCGGGGCCCGGGCCCACCAGATCTTCGAGAACCTCGCGCGCTGCCTGGCCTCGGCGGGCGCTGCCTTCGACGACGTCGTCGAACTCACCTACTTCGTCACGGACATGGCCCACATGCCCGCGATCCGCACGGCCCGCGCCGCCCACATACCCGACGACCGCCTCCCGGCCGCCTCGGCCGTACAGGTGGCCTCGCTGGTCCGGCCCGAGTTCCTGATGGAGATCGAGGCGTTCGCGGTCGTGGGGCGATAATCGGCGGCGGGCCCGGTCCGCTCCTGCCTAGGGTGCGGGCATGGACGACCACATCCTTGTCCGCGCCATGGCCCTCGCCGACTGCGAGCGCGTCGCCGAGATCCGGGTCGGCGGCTGGCGGACCGCTTACCGGGGGATCATCCCGCAGTCCTATCTCGACGCGATGAGCGTGCCGGAGGACACCGAACGCCGCCGCACGCGCTTCCGGCAGGGCGATCCCGGGGTGGTGAACCTCGTCGCGGAGCGGGACGGGCGAGTCGTCGGCTGGGTCTGCCACGGCCCGTACCGGGACGGCGAACTGCGCACCGAGGACGCCGAGTTGTACGCGATCTACCTCGACCCCGCCCACTTCGGCGCGGGTGTGGGACGGACCCTGCTCAAGGAGTCGCTACGGCGCTGCTCGTCCGCCGGACACCCCCGCATGCGCCTGTGGGTCCTCAGGGAGAACGCCCGCGCCCGCCGCTTCTACGAGGCGGCCGGCTTCCGCCCCGACGGCACCGAGGAGCCCTTCGAGGTGGACGGCGTGCAGGTCCCGGAGGTGCGGTACGTCAGGGAGCTCACCGGCTGACCCGCCGTCACCGCTGCCGGGGAATCCGCCCCAGCGCCCGCACCGCCGCCTCCGCGAGCGCCGGATGCGCGAGGGCCTCGTTCAGTACGGACCTCGCACGGGCGTCCTCCAGGCTGCCGAGGCCCTCCACACAGGCGAGGGCCACGCGACGGTACGGGTCGTGCGGGCGCAGCCGTCGCTCCAGGGTGGTGATCAGGGCCGGCACGGCCTCCGGGGCGCGCAGTTCGGTCAGCAGCCGGACGGGGTGCAGGGCGTAGGCGACGCGGAGTTCGTTGGTGGCGAGGGCGGCCGCCGCACGGGCCGTACGGGGGTCGCCGAGCCGGGCCAGGGCGTACGCGGCGGAGGCACAGCGCTGCGGGTCGCGATGGTTGAGGAGGAGGACCAGAGCCTCGAAGGCGCGCCGGTCACCCGCGAGCCCCAGCCGGAACGCCACCAGTTCCCGGGCCCACAGCGGCTGCCCCGGCTCGGTGAGCACCGCGGCCAGCTCGTCGAGGTCCTCGGTCGCCGCCAGCCGGTCGCACAGGGGGGATCCGCCCGACTCCTCTCGTAGACGCTCCGTGAGCGATCGCAACTCTTCGTCCATGACTCCGAGCCTAGAGGGACCCGGGATCGCTCGGGACGTACATCACAAACACGAGGGCTGGCGCGCTCGTTACCCGCCGGTTAAGCTCACAAGAGCGAGTTACCCACTCGCGGCACTGCTTACGACGGCCTGGTGACGCAGCCGTCGTGAGAAGAAGCAGTCGGTTCGGTACGCCAGGTACCGCAGCACGACCCGGCTCCGGGACAGGGCCGGTCGGATTCCCACCGTTCGCTCCAGGCGTGTGCACGCCCATGGCGACGGCGGCACCGGGCGTGTGCGCTCGCAGCCCGGCAACACCCGCACTTCTTCACGCACCCGGTGGTGCCATGGCTCCGCCTCAGGCCGAGCCGCCTCGGCGCACCCGGGCGCACTCCCAGTCGTCACCCTCATTCCTGGAGTCCCGCGATGGCCACTCCCCTGTCCGACACCCCTCTGTCCCAGCTCAAGACCATTGCCGTCGTCGGCCTCGGCACCATGGGCACCGGTATCGCCGAGGTCCTCGCCAAGGCCGGTCGCGAGGTCGTCGGCATCGACATCAGCGAGGCCGCGGCCGCCAAGGCGGTCGTCGCCCTGGGGGCCGCCACCGCCCGCGCCGTGGAGAAGGGCCGGCTCACCGAGCAGGAGCGCGCCGACGTCCTCGCCCGCCTCCACACCTCCACCGACCTGGCCGCGGCGGCCGACGCCGACCTGGTCATCGAGGTGGCTCCGGAGTCGTACGAGATCAAGCACCGCATCTTCCGCGAACTGGACGGCATCGTCCGCCCGGAGACGATCCTGGCGACCGGCACCAACGCCCTGTCCGTGACGCGGCTCGCGGCGGACTCGGCCCGTCCGGAGCGTGTGCTCGGGCTGCACTTCTTCAACCCGGCGCCGGCGATGAGGCTGGTCGAGGTCGTCTCCTCGGTCCTCACCGCGCCCACCGCCGTCACGGCCGTCACCAACCTCGCGCTCGACCTCGGCAAGGAGCCCGTGGCGGTCGGCGACCGGCCCGGATTCGTCGCCGACGGGCTGTTGTTCGGCTACCTCAACCAGGCCGCCGCGATGTACGAGGCCAAGTACGCCTCCCGCGAGGACATCGACGCGGCGATGCGGCTCGGCTGCGGTCTGCCGATGGGCCCGCTCGCGCTGCTCGACCTGATCGGCGTCGACACCGCCCGTACGGTCCTGGAGGCCATGTACGCCGAGTCCCACGACCGGCTGCACGCCCCCGCCCCGATCCTCAAGCAGCTCAGCGAGGCGGGTCTGACGGGCCGTAAGGCGGGCCGCGGCTTCTACACCTACGGGGCCCCTGGCAGCGCGACCGTCGTGCGGGACGCGCTGACGCCGCTGGAGGGTGCCGTGCCGACCCCCGGCCGGGAGGTCCGCTCGGTCGGTGTCGCCGGCTCCGGCACCATGGCCTCCGGCATCGCCGAGGTCTTCGCCAAGGCCGGCTACGAGGTCGTCCTGGCCGCCCGCAGCGAGGAGAAGGCGCAGACCGCCAAGGCCCGTATCGGCAAGTCGCTTTCGCGCTCCGTCGACAAGGGGCGGATGACCGCCGAGGCCGCCGCGCAGACGCTGGACCGGATCACCGCGGCGGGTTCCTACGAGTCCTTCGCGGACGTCGACCTGGCCGTCGAGGCGGTCGCCGAGGACCTGGAGATCAAGCAGCAGCTGTTCCAGGCGCTGGACAAGGTCTGCAAGCCGGGCGCGGTCCTGGCCACCACGACCTCCTCGCTGCCGGTGGTCGCCTGCGCCCGGGCCACCTCGCGTCCGCAGGACGTGATCGGCATGCACTTCTTCAACCCGGCGCCTGCCATGAAGCTGGTCGAGGTCGTCCGTACGGTGTTGACGGCCGAGGACGTCCACGCGACGGTTCGCGAGGTGTGTGGACGGATCAAGAAGCATGCCGTCGACTGCGGCGACCGTGCGGGCTTCATCGTGAACGCCCTGCTCTTCCCGTACCTCAACAACGCGATCAAGATGGTGCAGGAACACTATGCATCTCTTGACGACATCGACGCGGCGATGAAGCTGGGCGGCGGCTACCCGATGGGCCCGTTCGAGCTGCTGGACGTCGTCGGGCTCGACGTCTCCCTCGCGATCGAGAAGGTCCTGCACCGTGAGTTCCGCGACCCGGGCCTGGCCCCCGCCCCGCTCCTGGAGCACCTGGTGGCCGCGGGCTGCCTCGGCCGGAAGACGGGCCGTGGCTTCCGCGAATATGCCCGCCGCTGACGGCGCCGGCGACTGGTTCCCCGGCGGGACGGACTGGGGTGGACTGCTCGACCCGAGCGGCCACCCCGGCCCCGCCGAGCCCGGCGCACCCCCGCCCCCCGCGGGCGGGGGAACCCCGGTACATGCGCATCAAGCTGCACACATGCAGTACGTTCGGGTCATGTCCCAGCCCGCCAGGTCCTCACGTACACCAGCCACGCCCGACGCGCCGGAGAGTGCCGCAGGCGGTCGCGCCGCCGCCCAGCGGCTCAAGATGCGCCGTGAACTGGCGGCCGCGGCGATGGAGCTGTTCGCGACCAAGGGGTACGAGGCGACCACCGTCGACGAGATCGCGGCCGCGGCCGGGGTCGCGCGCCGCACCTTCTTCCGTCACTTCCGCTCCAAGGAAGAGGCGATCTTCCCGGACCACGACGACACACTGATCCGCGCGGAGGCCGTGCTCAACGCGGCTCCCCCGCACGAGCACCCGCTCGACACGGTGTGCCGGGGCATCAAGGAAGTCATGCGGATGTACGCGGCCCGGCCGGAGATCTCGGTCGCCCGCTACAAGCTCACCCGCGAGGTGCCCACCCTGCGGGAGGCGGAGATCGCGTCGGTGGCCCGCTACGAGCGCCTCTTCACCCGCTATCTCCTCGGCCACTTCGACGAGCACGCGCACGACGACGACGCCAACGACGACCCGCTGCTGGCGGAGGTCGCCGCGTCCGCGGTCGTCACCGCCCACAACCACGTCCTGAGACGGTGGCTGCGGGCGGGCGGCCAGGGCGACGTCGAGGCGCAGCTGGACCACGCGTTCGCGATCGTCCGCAGGACGTTCGGGACGGGCATCGGAGCGGGCCGCAGCACGGCCCCGACACCGCCGGCCGCGGCGGCGGTCTCCGCCCAGGGCGAGGTCCTCGTCACCGTCGCCCGCACGGACGCCCCGCTGGAGGAGGTCATGCGGACCATCGAGCAGGCGCTCAAGGAGCGTTGAGCGGCTGCGACCTCGCGCCACTGTGACGACGGCCACCCTTCGGGGTGGCCGTTTTGCCATGCCAGGGCCCCTTTTCGAGCGGATTTCAGACCCCGTTCGATCGATCATCGCTCATTTGTTACGTAAAGATTTCACCTGAGAGCAATCTCTGGCACTCAGTGCCTTGCAAGGTGACACGCGGTGTCATACGTTGAAGGAGTCCGGGCGGCCGGCGTGCAGAGACCAGACGCACGTCGGCTGTCCCCTCAAGCCCATGGCCTGAGCGCCCGGACGCCTGCGTCACAGGCAACCTCCCGCGCCACAAAGCGCTGCCGAACAGCACCACAGCCGAACCGACGGCACTTCCCGAACTCTCAGCAGCACACCCGACGTAACCCTCAGCACCCCTCCCTCAGGGTGCGCATCGCCGGAGGCAACACCGTGACCGTGAAGGACATCCTGGACGCGATCCAGTCGACCGACTCGACACCGGCCGACTTCGCCGCTCTGCCGCTCCCCGAGTCGTACCGCGCGATCACCGTGCACAAGGACGAGACGGAGATGTTCGCGGGCCTGGAGACCCGCGACAAGGACCCGCGCAAGTCGATCCACCTGGACGACGTCCCGCTGCCGGAGCTCGGCCCGGGCGAGGCCCTGGTCGCCGTCATGGCATCGAGTGTCAACTACAACTCGGTGTGGACCTCGATCTTCGAGCCGCTGTCGACCTTCGGCTTCCTGGAGCGCTACGGCCGCACCAACGAGCTGGCCAAGCGGCACGACCTGCCGTACCACATCATCGGTTCCGACCTCGCGGGCGTCGTCCTGCGCACCGGCCCGGGCGTCAACGCCTGGAAGCCCGGTGACGAGGTCGTCGCGCACTGCCTCTCCGTCGAGCTGGAGTCCTCGGACGGCCACAACGACACCATGCTCGACCCCGAGCAGCGGATCTGGGGCTTCGAGACCAACTTCGGCGGCCTCGCCGAGATCGCGCTCGTCAAGTCCAACCAGCTGATGCCGAAGCCGGGCCACCTCAGCTGGGAGGAGGCCGCCGCTCCGGGACTCGTGAACTCGACCGCCTACCGGCAGCTGGTGTCCCGCAACGGCGCCGGCATGAAGCAGGGCGACAACGTCCTGATCTGGGGCGCGAGCGGCGGACTCGGCTCGTACGCCACGCAGTTCGCGCTCGCGGGCGGCGCCAACCCCATCTGTGTCGTCTCCAGCCCGCAGAAGGCGGAGATCTGCCGGTCCATGGGCGCCGAGGCGATCATCGACCGCAACGCCGAGGGCTACAAGTTCTGGAAGGACGAGAACACCCAGGACCCGAAGGAGTGGAAGCGCTTCGGCAAGCGCATCCGCGAACTGACCGGCGGCGAGGACATCGACATCGTCTTCGAGCACCCCGGCCGCGAGACCTTCGGCGCCTCCGTGTTCGTCACCCGCAAGGGCGGCACCATCACCACCTGCGCCTCGACCTCGGGCTACATGCACGAGTACGACAACCGCTACCTGTGGATGTCCCTGAAGCGGATCATCGGCTCGCACTTCGCCAACTACCGCGAGGCCTGGGAGGCCAACCGGCTCATCGCGAAGGGCAAGATCCACCCGACCCTGTCGAAGACGTACTCCCTTGAGGAGACCGGGCAGGCCGCCTACGACGTCCACCGCAACCTCCACCAGGGCAAGGTCGGCGTGCTGTGCCTGGCCCCCGAGGAGGGGCTCGGTGTGCGCGACGAGGAGATGCGCGCCCAGCACATCGACGCCATCAACCGCTTCCGCAACGTCTGAGACACCCGGGGTCATACATGACTGAGCGTCAGCCCGCCGAAGGCGCGCGGGAGAAGGACCGGCCGTGGCTCATGCGCACGTACGCCGGCCACTCCACCGCCGAGGCGTCCAACGAGCTGTACCGGCGCAACCTCGCCAAGGGCCAGACCGGTCTGTCGGTCGCGTTCGACCTGCCGACCCAGACCGGCTACGACTCCGACCACATCCTCGCCCGCGGCGAGGTCGGCCGGGTCGGCGTGCCGGTGGCGCACCTCGGTGACATGCGCCGGCTGTTCCAGGACATCCCCCTGGAGCAGATGAACACCTCGATGACGATCAACGCCACCGCCATGTGGCTGCTGGCGCTCTACCAGGTCGTCGCCGAGGAGCAGGGTGCGGACATCACCCAGCTCCAGGGCACGACCCAGAACGACATCGTCAAGGAGTACCTGTCCCGCGGCACGCACGTCTTCCCGCCGGGGCCGAGCCTCCGTCTGACGACGGACATGATCGCGTACACGGTCTCCCACATGCCGAAGTGGAACCCGATCAACATCTGCAGCTACCACCTGCAGGAGGCGGGCGCCACACCGGTCCAGGAGATCGCGTACGCGATGTCCACCGCGATCGCGGTTCTCGATGCCGTACGCGACTCGGGGCAGGTCCCCGCCGATAAGTTCGGGGACGTCGTGGCCCGTATCTCCTTCTTCGTGAACGCGGGCGTCCGCTTCATCGAGGAGATGTGCAAGATGCGGGCGTTCGGGCGGATCTGGGACAAGGTCACGCGCGAGCGCTACGGCATCGAGAACCCCAAGCAGCGCCGCTTCCGCTACGGCGTCCAGGTCAACTCCCTCGGTCTGACCGAGGCGCAGCCGGAGAACAACGTCCAGCGGATCGTGCTGGAGATGCTGGCCGTGACCCTCTCCAAGGACGCACGGGCGCGTGCCGTGCAGCTGCCGGCCTGGAACGAGGCCCTCGGCCTGCCCCGCCCCTGGGACCAGCAGTGGTCGCTGCGCATCCAGCAGGTCCTGGCTCACGAGAGCGACCTGCTGGAGTACGAGGACATCTTCGAGGGCTCGCACGTCATCGAGGCGAAGGTCGCGAAGCTGGTCGAGGAGTCCCTCGCCGAGATCGAGCGGATCCAGGAGATGGGCGGCGCGATGGCCGCCGTCGAGTCCGGCTACCTCAAGTCGCAGCTGGTCTCCTCGCACGCCGAGCGCAGGGCCCGTATCGAGTCCGGTCAAGAGAAGATCGTCGGCGTCAACATCTTCGAGACGACCGAGCCCAATCCGCTGACCGCGGACCTCGATACAGCCATCCAGACGGTCGATCCGGCTGTCGAGGCCCGTGTCATCGCGTCCCTGCAGCACTGGCGCGACACCCGCTACCAGCCCCCCTTCAACCACCCGCGCCCGTGCAAGGCGCTGGAGAGGCTGAAGGAGGCCGCCAAGGGCACCGGCAACCTCATGGAGGCCACCCTGGAGTGCGCCCGCGCCGGGGTCACGACCGGCGAGTGGGCCGGGGCCCTGCGCGAGGTGTTCGGGGAGTTCCGGGCTCCGACGGGTGTGTCGTCGGCCCCGGTCGCGGTCGCCGCAGCGGAGGGCTCGGCGCTGGGCGAGGTGCGCCGCAAGGTGGACACCACCGCCCGTGACCTCGGTGTCGGCAAGCTGCGCTTCCTGGTCGGCAAGCCCGGCCTGGACGGGCACTCCAACGGCGCCGAGCAGATCGCCGTGCGGGCCCGTGACGCCGGCTTCGAGGTGGTCTACCAGGGCATCCGCCTGACGCCCGAGCAGATCGTGGACGCGGCCCTCGCCGAGGACGTGCACGCGGTCGGCCTGTCGATCCTCTCCGGCTCGCACGCCCAGCTGGTGCCGGACGTCCTGGAACGGCTCCGTGTGGCCGGTGCCACAGATATACCCGTCATCGCCGGTGGGATCATCCCCAATGGAGATGCCGAGCAGCTCAGGGCCGCCGGCGTGGCCGCCGTCTTCACCCCGAAGGACTTCGACATCACCGGCATCATCGGCCGCATCGTCGACGAGATCCGGAAAGCGAACAAGCTCGACCCCCTGGAGGTCCCCGCATGACCACGCCCGTCAACCGTCTGCGTCCGCGACGCTCCTGCCTCGCGGTCCCGGGAAGCAACCCCCGCTTCCTGGAGAAGGCGCAGGGCCTCCCGGCCGACCAGGTATTCCTCGACCTGGAGGACGCGTGCGCGCCGCTCGCGAAGCCCGAGGCGCGGCACACGATCGTCAAGTTCCTCAACGAGGGCGACTGGACCGGCAAGACGAGGGTCGTGCGCGTCAACGACTGGACGACCGAGTGGACGTACCGCGATGTCGTGACCGTGGTCGAGGGCGCCGGCCAGAACCTCGACTGCATCATGCTGCCGAAGGTGCAGACGGCCCAGCAGGTCGTCGCCCTGGACCTCCTGCTGACCCAGATCGAGAAGACCATGGGCTTCGAGGTCGGCAAGATCGGCATCGAGGCGCAGATCGAGAACGCGCAGGGCCTCAACAACGTCAACGAGATCGCGACGGCCTCCCAGCGCGTCGAGACGATCATCTTCGGCCCGGCCGACTTCATGGCGTCGATCAACATGAAGTCGCTGGTCGTGGGCGAGCAGCCGCCCGGCTACCCGGCGGACGCCTACCACTACATCCTGATGAAGATCCTGATGGCCGCCCGCGCCAACAACCTCCAGGCGATCGACGGCCCCTACCTGCAGATCCGCAACATCGACGGCTACCGCGAGGTCGCCCAGCGCGCCGCGGCCCTCGGTTTCGACGGCAAGTGGGTGCTGCACCCGGGCCAGGTCGAGGCGTCCAACGAGATCTTCTCGCCCTCGCAGGAGGACTACGACCACGCCGAGCTGATCCTGGACGCGTACGACTACTACACGTCCGAGGCGGGCGGCAAGAAGGGCTCGGCGATGCTCGGCGACGAGATGATCGACGAGGCCAGCCGCAAGATGGCGCTGGTCATCTCCGGCAAGGGGCGTGCGGCCGGTATGCAGCGCACGTCGAAGTTCGAGATCCCGGAGGCCTGAGCGCGATGCAGTTCGGACGCACCTACGAGGAGTTCGAGGTCGGGGCGACGTACAAGCACTGGCCGGGCAAGACGGTCACGGAGTACGACGACCACCTGTTCTGTCTCCTCACCATGAACCACCACCCGCTCCACATGGACGCCAACTACGCCGAGAACACCACGGACTTCGGCAAGAACGTCGTCGTGGGGAACTACATCTACTCCTTGCTGCTCGGCATGAGCGTGCCGGACATCTCCGGCAAGGCGATCGCCAACCTGGAGATCGAGTCGCTCAAGCACGTGGCGCCGACCTTCCACGGCGACACGATCTACGGCCAGACGACCGTGCTCGACAAGTGGCCCTCGAAGTCGAAGAACGACCGCGGGATCGTCCACGTCGAGACCAAGGGCTACAAGCAGGACGGCACGCTGGTCTGTGTGTTCCGCCGCAAGGTGATGGTGCCGACCGAGACGTACATCAAGGAGCGCGGCGGCGAGCAGCCCGGGCGCCCGGAACTTCAGGAGGGCTGAGCCCCATGGCGCGCCTCGCCCAGACCGCGGGTCTGACCGACGTCCAGCAGGAAATCCTCTCCACCGTCCGCGACTTCGTGGACAAGGAGATCATCCCGGTCGCGACCGAGCTGGAACACCGTGACGAGTACCCGCAGCAGATCGTCGACGGGCTCAAGGAGTTGGGCCTGTTCGGCCTGATGATCCCCGAGGAGTACGGGGGCTTGGGCGAGTCGCTGCTCACCTACGCCCTGTGCGTGGAGGAGATCGCCCGCGGCTGGATGTCGGTCTCCGGCATCATCAACACCCACTTCATCGTGGCGTACATGCTCAAGCAGCACGGCACGCAGGAGCAGAAGGACCACTTCCTGCCGCGCATGGCGGCCGGCGACATCCGCGGCGCCTTCTCGATGTCGGAGCCGGGCCTGGGCTCCGATGTGTCCGCCATCACGTCCAAGGCGGTCAAGGACGGCGACGAATACGTTCTCAACGGCCAGAAGATGTGGCTGACGAACGGCGGAACGTCAAGTCTCGTCGCCGTACTCGTCCGAAGTGATGAAGGACACCCCGAGGGCACCGCGCCCCACAAGTCGATGACGACCTTCCTGGTCGAGAAGGAGCCCGGTTTCGGAGAGGTCCGCCCCGGCCTCACCATCCCCGGGAAGATCGACAAGATGGGCTACAAGGGCGTCGACACCACCGAGCTCATCATGGATGGCCTGCGGATTCCGGCCAACCGGGTGCTCGGTGGCAAGACGGGCCGAGGTTTTTACCAAATGATGGACGGCGTCGAGGTCGGACGGGTCAACGTGGCGGCGCGTGGCTGTGGCGTCGCCCAGCGTGCCTTCGAACTCGGCGTCCGGTACGCCCAGCAGCGCCACACTTTCGGCAAGGCGATCGCCCAGCACCAGGCCATCCAGTTCAAGCTGGCGGAGATGGCTACCAAGGTCGAGGCCGCGCATGCGATGATGGTCAACGCCGCACGCAAAAAGGACTCCGGGGAGCGAAACGACCTTGAGGCCGGCATGGCGAAGTACCTCGCCTCCGAGTACTGCAAGGAGGTCGTGGAGGACGCCTTCCGGATCCACGGTGGTTACGGCTTCTCCAAGGAGTACGAGATCGAGCGTCTCTACCGTGAGGCACCAATGCTCCTCATCGGTGAAGGTACCGCCGAGATCCAAAAAATGATCATCGGTCGCAGGCTGCTCGAAGAGTATCGCTTCCAGGGCTAGATGTCCGGATACGGGGTGTTTTCTTGGAGAAGAAGGTCACACCCCGTAGACACTCTTCGATCGCCGACTCGGCTTCCTGGCTTGCCCAGTTGTGGTCGTCGACCGGTACGATCCCCGGAAAGCCGCCGTCCCGTGTTACAGCGCGGCATCATCCGCTACGAAGGTCATCCATGCCCCACAGCCAAACCTCTGCACCTCGCGACAGCCGGGCCGGCGTACGCCTCGCGCGCGGAGCATCGCCGTGGCTCCTTCCGACCGTCGCCACCGCAGCCCTCAGCCTGGCCCGTGCGCGCCGCTCCGGCGTCGCCAGGGCCGTGGCCGTGCCCGCCACCGCACTCGCGGCGGGCATGCTGTGGTTCTTCCGCGACCCCGAGCGCGAGATCACCCGGGGCCGGGTCATCTCGCCCGCCGACGGTGTGGTGCAGAGCATCATGCCGTGGAAGGACGGTCGCACCCGCGTCGCGATCTTCATGAGCCCGCTCAACGTCCACGTCAACCGCGCACCCCTCTCGGGTGAGGTGACGTCGGTCGAGCACATCCCCGGTGGCTTCGTTCCCGCGTTCAACAAGGAGAGCGAGAACAACGAGCGCGTAGTCTGGCATTTCGACACCGAACTCGGCGACATCGAGATGATCCAGATCGCCGGCGCGGTGGCCCGTCGCATCGTGCCCTACATCCCGCAGGGCACGAAGGTCGAGCAGGGCGACCGCATCGGTCTGATCCGCTTCGGCTCGCGCGTCGACATCTACCTGCCCGAGGGCGTGGAGGTCGCGGTCGAGGTCGGTCAGAAGACCGTGGCTGGGGTGACTCGCATTGACCGTGATTGATCCTGATACCCAGGCGGGCTGGGTGCCCGAGGCCGACGAGGCGGACGAAGAGGAGGAGATGCCCCTCTCTCTCCGCCTCTCAATAGCGGACACCCTCACCCTCGGCAACGCCACATGCGGCTTCATGGCGGTGTACTTCACCACCACGGGCATCCTGATCCCGCACCTCACGGGTGACCAGGAGACCGGCATGGCCCGCCACAGCGCGGCCACGGCGGTCATCCTGATGCTGTGCGCGGCGGTCTTCGACCTCTTCGACGGCCTGGTGGCGCGCAAGCTGCGCTCCTCCCCGATGGGCGCCGAGCTGGACAACCTCTCGGACCTGATCAGCTTCGGGCTGGCGCCGGCGTACTTCGTCCTCGTCTACGGCATGGTCGCGGACGACGCGCACCAGAGAGTGGCCGCGGTGGGGGCGATCGTGGTGCTCCTGGCGGTCGTGCTCCGCCTCGCGCGCTTCTCCTGTGTGACGGTCCCGAACGGCATGTTCCAGGGCATGCCGTCCCCCTTCGGCGCGCTGACGGTCGTCTCGATCGTGCTGCTGGAGCTCCCCTTCGTGGCGACGCTCCTCGCCATCGTGGGCACGGCCTGGCTGATGGTGAGCCGCGTCGAGTACCCGAAGCCGCGGGGCCGCCTCGCGGTGGCCATGCTGTCCTGGATCGTCGTGTCCATGGGCCTCCTGGCCGCCTGGGCCTTCGACGCCCCCAGCGGCCAGCTTCTCCTCCAGACGGGCTGCGCGCTCCAGCTGGTCACCGGCGCGGTGATCCCGCTGTTCGCCACGGCCCGCCGGGTGAACAACTTCCGCGGCAACCGACGCGAGGCACGGGCGGCCCAGCTGCCGTAGCGGATGTCCTACGACGGTGAAGGGCCCCGAACCCACTGGCCACTGGGTTCGGGGCCCTTCGGCGTCCCCAGGGCGCACCGTCAGGTGAGGAAGTCCCGCGCGATCTGCTCCGCCACCCGCTCCAGGATCGGCCCGGCGTCCGCGATGCACTTCGCCACGTCCGGCTCGACCTGGGTGAGCGGGTACGCCCGCCGGATGCCCGCCCGCCCCAGCGCCTCCGGCGGCAGTGCGAGCCGTCCGCACACCGCGATGACCTCCTTGTCGGCCGCCCGGGCCGCCGCGGCGACGCCCGCGGGGGCCTTGCCGTGCAGGGTCTGCTCGTCCAGGGACCCCTCACCCGTGATCACCAGCGAGGCCCACTGCAGTGCCGGTGCGAAGCCCAGCACGTCCAGCATGACCTCGATACCGGGGCGGAACTCGGCGCCGAGCAGCAGGGCGCCGTAGCCGATGCCGCCCGCAGCGCCCGCGCCCGGGGAGGCCGCGTACTCCGCCGCCTCGGGGCCGGCCGCCTCCTCCAGCGCCTTCGCATAGTGCGCGAGGGCCGCGTCCAGGATCTCCACGTCGTCCGGCGAGGCACCCTTCTGCGGGCCGTACACGGCCGGGGCGCCCTTCGGGCCGGTCAGCGGGTTGTCGACGTCACTGGCCAGGATCAGCTCGACGGAGGCGAGCCGCGGGTCGAGATCGGAGAGGTCGGCCCGCGCCAGCTCGGCGAGGCCGCCGCCGCCCAGGGGAACCGGCTCGCCGTCGGCGTCCAGGAACCGCGCGCCCAGCGCGGACAGCATCCCGGCGCCGCCGTCGGTCGTGGCGCTGCCGCCGACCCCGAAGACGATGGTGCGGGCACCGGCGTCCAGGGCCGCGCGCAGCAGCTCTCCGGAGCCGTAGGTGGAGGCGCTGAGCGGTGCGAAGACACCCGCCGGCAGGCGCTGCAGCCCGCTCGCCTCCGCCATCTCCACCACGGCCGTCTCGCCGCGCAGCGCGAAGGCCGCCGTCACCTCGTGTCCCAGCGGCCCGGCGACGCGCGCCTCCCGCCGCTCGAAACCGGCCGCGACCGCCGCGTCGACGGTGCCGTCGCCGCCGTCGGCCACCGGCAGCGCCTCGACCTCCACGTCCGGTACGACCCGGCGCAGCCCGGCCGTCACCCGCTCGGCGACCTGCACGGCCGTCAGCGACCCCTTGAACTTGTCCGCGGCGATGAGCACGCGCTGTGTCACCTGATGTTCCCCTTGCTCTCCGGGCCTCTCGCATGTCAAGGCCAGTCGCGCCGCTGCGACCTTAACCGGCGGACGTCGCCGCCGCCATGCTCCGCCCGGACGCTGGGAACGGCGTGGGAGCAACGTACGAGCGCCCTGGGAAGCGCCTGTGCGGACAGCCGGATCCCTCGCAGCCACCGCCGTAATCGGTTAAACCGGTCCTATGACCCCTGTGGGCACTGAGCCAGAGCTCGCCGACCGCGTCCTCGGAGGCTGGCTGGGCCGGATCGCGGGCAACATGCTCGGCAAGCCGGTCGAGCAGGGCGACCTGTGGACGCGCGACCGTATCGACCGCTATCTGCGGCAGGCCGCCGCCCTGCCCCTGACCGACTACCTGCCCGAGCCCGCCGACGAGAGCGACGGCTTCGAGCTGCGGCCCGAGTGGCGCCAGTGCGTGCGCGGCCGTATCCACGGCAGCTGCCGCGACGACGACGTCGACTACGCCATCCTCGGCCTGGACCTCCTGGAGACCCACGGCTTCGGCTTCAGCACCGAGCAGGTCGGCGAGCTGTGGCTGCTGCGGCTGCCGTACCTCCAGACGTTCACCGCCGAACGGGCGGCGTACCGCAATCTCGCGAACGGCCTGAAACCGCCCCTCACCGCCACCTACGACAATCCGTACCAGGAGTGGATCGGCGCCCTGATCCGCGCCGACATCTACGGCTGGACCTGCCCCGGCGTCCCGCGCCGCGCCGCCTCCCTGGCCCGCCGGGACGCGGTGCTGTCGCACACCGGGAACGGCGTGTACGGCGCGATGTGGGCGGCGGCGCTGATCGCGGCGGCGTTCACCGCGCCGACGGTGCGGCACGCGGTGGACGAGGCCCTGGCCGTCATCCCGGCGAGCAGCCGCCTCGCCCGCACGGTCCGCCGGGTCGTCTCCCTCCACGACACCCGGATGACCTGGGAGGACACCTTGACGACGGTGGCCGAGGAGACCACGGGCCTCGGCTGGATCCACACGATCCCGAACGCGGCCGTGCTGACGGCCGGGCTGCTCTACGGCGACGGCGACTTCACCCGCACCATCACCCTCACCGTCCGCGGCGGCCTCGACACCGACTCCAACGGCGCGACGGCCGGCTCGGTGGCCGGCGTACTCACCGGCGCCACCGCGATCCCCTCGCAGTGGAAGGACCCCCTGGAGAACACCGTCCACAGCGCGGTCTTCGGCTTCGACGGCTCCCGGATCAGCGAACTGGCGGAACGGACTGTGCGGTTGGTGGGGGCGGAGGGATGAGGGGTGAGGGATGAGGGATGAGGGATGAGGGGTGAGGGGGTCCGTCCGGGTATCCGGAGATTCGGGGATTCGGGGATTCGGGGATTCTGGTTACCCTTCGTGGGTGACCTCCAGCCAGGACTTCGCCGCGTACATCGCGAGCCTCCCCCGCATCCTCTCCGGTGCCGCCGCCCTCTTCCGGGACGTCGAGGGGCGGGTGCTGATCGTCGAGCCCAACTACCGTGAGGGGTGGGCCCTTCCGGGCGGGACGATCGAGTCGGACGACGGCGAGACCCCGCGTCAGGGCGCCCGCCGCGAGACGCTGGAGGAGATCGGCCTCGACCGGGAACTCGGCCGCCTTCTCGCGGTCGACTGGGTGTACAGGCCGGGCTGGCCGCCGCTGGTGGCCTACCTCTACGACGGCGGTGTCCTCACCGAGGACGACCTCAAGGCGATCCGTCTCCAGGAGGAGGAACTCCTCTCGTGGCGCCTGGTCAGGCGCGAGGACCTCGCGGACTACCTCCTGGGCACCCTCGGCCCCCGAGTCCTGGCCGCCCTGGACGTCCTGGCGGAGGGTTCGGGGACGGCCGAACTGGAGAACGGGCAGCGGGTGGGCTGATCGGGGCACCTCACGGCAGCTGCCTCACGGCAACTCGGCGATGTCGATGCCAGGAGGCAGCTGCAGACCGGGTGGGGTCTCCTGTAGGCCGAAGCGCGGGGGATGGCTGAAGTCGGTGGGCCGGCTGAGGTCGACGGTGGCGCCGGTGAAGCGGGCCGGGGGGACGGTGGCGTAGACGGACTCGAGACGGTGTTCGCCGAAATCGACCGTGCCGCCCGTGAAGGCCGCCCCGGTGAAGTCGACCCGCCCGCCACGGAACTCGGCGCCCTCGAAGAGGATCTCGCCCGCGCCGAACGTCGCGTCGCGGAAACTCACCAGCGCGTCGGCGAAGCAGGCGTTGTCGAAGGTGACCCAGCCACCGTTGAAGACAGCCCGGTTGAAGCGGACGGCCCCGTTGCGGAACTCGGCCAGGCGGAAGTAGACGTGCGCACCTTCGTCGAACCGGACCTCGTCGAAGACGACCTGGTCATGGCCGTGACCGACGAACAGCGCCTTGATGAAGACGATCTCGCCCCCGGTGAACCGGGCCCGCCGAAAGTCGGCCTCGTCCAGCACGGCCCCTGTGAAGTCGAGATCGTACCCCTGCCAGGAGTGCGGGGAACCGTCCCGCAGGTGAGCGGCGATGAGCCTCAGGACGGTGAGGCGGACTTCGCGTTCGCGCCGCCATGCCGTGAGCGCCTCCTCCTCGCCGGGCGGCTCGGGAGCGTGCGGCATCCTCAGGTATCCGCACAGGACGTCGATGCACATCTGCCGTTCCTGCGGCCACTGGTCGGCAAGCCGAGCCATGGCGGAGGCACCCGCCATGCGCACCGCGGGCCGGTCCGCCCCGAGTTGCTCGGCGGCAGCGCCGAAGCGTTCGGTCAGCGCCCTGTCGCGTTCCCGTGCGTCGCCGCTCTCAGTGAGCTGCTGTCGGCGGTAGGCGACGACGAGCGCCACCACGCCCCCGGATCCCGCGACCACCGCCAGCGCGATCTTGATGGCGTCGTAGGTGTCGGCGGGGTCGAGCGGCCCGGCCACCCGTATCGGAGGCGCGCCGAGCAGCAGCCACAACAGTCCCAGGACCGCGACCGCGGCCACGCAGGCCAGTGCCAGGACCACGCCGACGTGCCGGCCCAGGGACCAGCTCATCACACCGCGCCCGGCGGTACGGGAACTCGCCGCCGCCCCCGTGTTCCGCCGGTCTCGGCTCCCTCGCCCGGTGCCCGCCCGATATCCGTTCGCTCGCGTCACATCGGCGTCCTACCCTCGGGACATGAACAAGCCCCTTGTCGCCATCCTCAGTGGCGCGGGTGTCTCGACCGATTCCGGGATCCCCGACTATCGCGGCCCGAACGGCCTGTGGCGGAAGGACCCGGGGGCCGAGAAGCTCGTGACGTACGAGTACTACATGGGGGACCCGGAGATCCGCCGGCGTTCCTGGCAGATGCGGCGCAGGAACCGGACACTGCTGGCCGAGCCCAACGCCGCGCACCTGGCGGTGGCCGAGCTCGAACGGTCCGGGGTACCGGTCCGAGTGATCACGCAGAACGTGGACGGGCTGCACCAGAGGGCGGGGATGCCGGCTCGGAAGGTCCTGGAGCTGCACGGCAGCGCGCGCAGTGTCGTCTGTACGAACTGCCATGCGCGCGGACCGATGGAGGACGCCATCGCCCGCGTCGACGCGGGTGAGGAGGATCCCTCCTGCCTGGAGTGCGGCGGGATACTGAAATCGGCCACCGTCATGTTCGGGGAACGGCTCGATCCCGAGGTGCTCGGGCAGGCGGTCGCGATCAGCAAGGCGTGCCAGGTGTTCATCGCCGTCGGCACCAGCCTGCAGGTCCAGCCCGCGGCCGGTCTCGCCGGAGTGGCCGCCGACCACGGGGCTCGGCTCGTCATCGTCAACGCCGAGCCGACACCGTACGACGACCTCGCCGACGAGGTGATCCGCGAGCCGATCGGCACCGCGCTGCCCGCACTGCTGCGCGAGCTGGGTGCCGACAAGGCACCCTAGGCTCCGGGCGGGTCCACCCGCACCACGTGCACGCCCGCTTCCCGCAACGCCTCGCAGGACGAGGCGTCGGCCGGGGCGTTGGTGACGACGACGTCCAGGTCCTCGGGGTCGCAGATCTTCACCATGCCGGTGCCGGGGAACTTGGTGTCGTCCACGAGGAGGGCCACCTTGTCGCCGGCGGCGATCATGGCGCGTCTGGCCGGTACTTCGGCGACCGTGGTGTCCATGACCTGGCCGCCCGCGCGAACACCGCAGGCCCCCATGAAGAGCCAGTCGGCGTGCACCTGGCGCAGGTTGTCCTGCGCCATGAAGCCGTCGAGCATGCGCGATTCCCGCAGGACCATGCCGCCGAGCAGCATCAGTTCGATGTTCTCGTCCTGGACGAGTTCCTCGTACACCGCCAGGTTGTTGGTGATCACGGTGACGCGGCGGCCGCGCAAGCGGCGGGCCAGCCGGTGGACGGTCGAGCCGGAGTCGAGGATGACCGACTGACCGTCCTCGATCATCGCGGCGGCCTCGGCGGCTATGACGTCCTTCGCGTCCACCCGCGTGCGGGCGGCCTCGGCGAAGGGCGCGGGGGCCTCCTCGATGACCGCTCCCCCGTGGACACGGGTGAGCAGCCCGTCCTCCTCCAGCTTGAGAAGGTCCCGGCGGACCGTCGCGGCGCTGGCGTCCAGCCGATCCGCGAGATCCGTGACGGTGACGGTGCCGCCGGATCTCAACGCCCGCAGGATGAGTTGGTGTCGTTGTTCAGCCAGCACGCGACGAAACAGTACACGGCACAGTCGCACGACCTGGGAGGTGATTCCCTGTCAGAACAGCGCGGTTCCGCTCTCGAAGTCGAGCAGGCGCTGTTTGCGGGCCAGGCCGCCGCCGTAGCCCGTGAGGCTGCCGTCGGCGCCGACCACCCGGTGGCAGGGGACGATGATGCCGATCGGGTTCTTGCCGTTGGCGAGACCGACCGCGCGGGAGGCGGACGGGTTGCCGAGGGCTTGGGCGAGTTCACCGTAGGTGCGGGTCTCGCCGTAGGGGATCTTGCGGAGTTGTTCCCAGACGGTGCGCTGGAACGGGGTCCCGTGCAGGTGGAGTTCGACGGTGAACTCCTTCAACTCGCCCGAGAAGTAGGCCTGCAGTTCCTCCTCCACCGCCGCGAAGAGACTGTCGTCCCTGGCTCCGAAGGTCTCCGCCGCCGGGCGGTGGCCCTGTTCGGTCATGTAGAGACCGCACAGGACTCCGTCCTCGGCGACGAGGGTGAGGAGACCGTACGGGCTGTCGGTCACGGTGTGCTGCTTCATGAACATCCTTATACGGGAAGGAAGTTGATGGGGTGGTTGCCGGTCGCCCACAGGTACTGGACGGCGTACGCCCGCCAGGGGCGCCAGGCCGCCGCGCGGGCGGTGAGGACCGCCGGGGTGGAGGGGAGACCCAACTCCCTTGCCGCGTACCGGATTCCGAGGTCGGTGGGGAGGAAGGCGTCCGGGTCGCCGAGGGCCCGCATGGCGATGACGTCGACCGTCCAGGGGCCGAAGCCGGGGAGGGCGAGGAGGCGGGCGCGGGTCTCCGGCCAGTCGCTCTCCGGACCCAAGTGGATTGCACCGGACGCCAGTTGGGTGACGAGGGTGGTGAAGGTGGCGCGGCGGGTGCGGGGCATCGCCAGGGACTCGGGGTCCACGGCGGCCAGGGCCTCGGGGGTCGGGAAGAGGTGGGTGAGGCCGCCCTCCGGGTCGTCCACCGGGTCGCCGTACGCCGTGACCAGGCGGGCCGCGTGGGTACGGGCCGCCGCCGTGGAGACCTGCTGACCGAGGACCGCCCGTACGGCGAACTCCGCCTCGTCCACCGTGCGCGGGACGCGTCGGCCGGGGGCCTTGTCGACCAGCGGGGCGAGCACCGGGTCCGTGCGCAGCTGGTCGTCGATCGCCACGGGGTCGGCGTCCAGGTCGAGCATGCGGCGGCAGCGGCTGATGGCCACCGGCAGATCGCGCAGGTCGCTGAGGGCGAGACGGCCGGCGATGTGGTCGGCCGCGGGGGTGAGGGCCACGATGCCATGACCGTAGGGAAGGCGGAGGGTCCGCCGGTAGGCACCGTCCCGCCACTCCTCGACCCCCGGGACGGCGGTGGCGGCGAGATGACCGAAGAGGTTGTCGGGATTGAGCGGGGCACGGAAGGGGAGCCGGAGGGACAGGGTCCCCGGGGTGCCGGGTGTCTCCGGGAGCGTCTTCTTCGGCAGGCGGGCGCGAAGCTCGCTCGGGGAGAGGGCGTAGACCTCGCGGACGGTGTCGTTGAAGGTGCGGATGGAGCAGAAGCCGGCGGCGAAGGCGACGTCGGCCATCGCCAGTGGGGTCGTCTCGATCAACAGGCGTGCGGTCTGGGCGCGTTGGGCGCGGGCCAGGGCCAGCGGGCCGGCGCCGAGTTCGGCGAGGAGCTGGCGTTCGATCTGCCGGGTGCTGTAGCCGAGGCGGGCGGCGAGGCCGGGCACGCCCTCGCGGTCCACGATGCCGTCGGCGATCAGCCGCATCGCGCGGGCCACCAGATCGGCGCGCTGGTTCCACTCGGGAGACCCGGGGCTGGTGTCGGGTCGGCAGCGCTTGCAGGCCCGGAA
>Ga0182007_10000484_pt1 | contig 23927 bp, 13 predicted proteins | sample Sormic07211113_1_FD_123023 | JGI IMG/M metagenome (GOLD analysis project Ga0182007, IMG submission 123023) | Rhizosphere microbial communities from Sorghum bicolor, Mead, Nebraska, USA - 072115-113_1 MetaG | ecosystem: Host-associated > Plants > Roots > Rhizosphere | place: USA: Nebraska...
AGGAAATTAAGTGGTTGACTTGGACAGCAGGCGGGTTACACGTTCCACTGTGCCGAGATGTGAGGTGCAGGTGGTGATGATCACCCCGGGGTATGCGCTAGCGCCCTTGACGGGCACTCCAGGACCCGCCTACGCTCGTGAAAACCCAGGTCGGTCCTCCGACCAGATGTGTGGATAACGAGGCCACCTTCACAACCTTCTCCCTTCTATCTTTATCCAAAGTCAGGTAGAGCGGTTCGCTTGAGTTGCTCAACCGTCCCTTTGCCCGGTGCTCATGACGCGCTACTCCACCGTGCTAGCGGCATAGGAGCCTACTCAGCGTCAGCGGCTTCGTGCCGCACTGGAGTGATCCAATATGTGGTTCCGCACGTTCCACCACTTCTCCGTTCATTTCCAATACTGATCGTGAAACACCATGAGCAGCAGGATGTTGAGGTCCGGAATTCGAAGTGAAATTCTTGATTTGCCCGTTCCTAGTCGTCATGGGAAAGAAATAAGAAAGAAATAAGAAAGAGATTATTCCCCTAGAGCTTGTCCAGTACCACCTGTACTCAAAATGCATCTCCGCGCGTCTACCTGGCGCTTTTATTAGCCGCCTTGCATGCAAGCGAAGCGCTATTGGCGGCAATTAATAGCTCACTGAGCGATGATTGATGCAGTCAGTCAGTGCCCTCGATTATTCCTGATAGAAGGATCATGGCGCCCCGGAAGCATTCCATCCAGCAGCAGCATCTCCTTCAACCACGCGAGGACAAAACTGATGTTAGCTACATTCGAGCGTTCACCGCACAGAGGCGATCTCGAACACTACCTATGATAATAAATCCAAAGGAAAGGTCGATAAAATGATTCAATCTGACTTTATCGGTATTCTGGATTGAGTAAAAAAGGGATATATGAAGTTCAAGGCCTTGCCAAAACCGTCATGGCCCTATTATGTATAGGCCGTACTAAGCCAATAGCGAATAACAAACTCTTTCCTGCTCCCTCGACCTTAATTCACTCCCATCCTGCCAAGCCTCAGCTGCCAGCGCATTGTATCTAAGCACACTGTGGCAAATTGATACAAGTAGCTAAAGATCTCGCATCCGACATCTCCGGCCGAACGGTTAGGCAACACTAGGGCGCCTGGGTCAAAACAAAATTCCGTTTACCAAACAAGATGTCGAGAGGCGAACTCTGTAATTCCCCTCCTGCAAAAGTGATAGCGGCTGTAGCATCCGTGTGGAAGAGGGTAAGCTTTCGGCAACACCTTTTTCAGATTGGAAAGGATGAATACTTGTGTTGGGTCCTGCAGACCAGGATAGCCTCAGATCAAAACCTAAATGTGCCAGGGGTTGATCATAGAAGCCAGGGCAATAAGTATTCAGGAATTTGAGCGCTTATGTAGCTAATAACTCTGCCACCTGAATACTTTATTCATTAAGGTCGTCACCCTATACCCGGAAGTCTCTATCGTTTTCTTTGTCTGTTAAGCTTCACAGGGTTAGGACTCCCTAAATCAAACAGCAATCGCTGTTTATCAACCACTCACGGCGACACCGAGATCTTCGACTTAGCTCCCTCCCACAGGTCATCCCCCCGGGGCGGAAGATAACGAAAGGGAGACAAAAAGTCCTAACTAAATCAACACACAATAACCTAAACCTTCTACCCATTCCATCCATCATATCCGTCGAGTCGAGGAGATTCGTTCTTATCTATAGATAAGGCAAGAGAGAACTTATGCCCTCGCGGATGGAGAGGGATTCGAACCCCCGGTATTCCTATCAATACTTCGGTTTTCAAGACCGACTCTTTCAACCGCTCAGACATCCATCCCTGCGCTCGCCCGCCCTATCTATCTGCGCGCTGGCAGGTAGGGGCAACTCTATGTGATTCGCTACGCTTACTTGCGCCCCACCCCGTAAGCTGACTCTATTGCCTAGCACACTTTTCCGGTAGTACGAATCGCTACGCTTCGCTTCTTTCTATATGATAATATGCACCGTCGGTTGCTGCGCTCCCTGCGGGTAATAGCAAGAGAGTGAAGAACGAACGATCCTCAAAACTAAAAAGTCAGCAGTGAATGAGTCCGACTCGAGTTCGTGAGTCAAAGGCGTGGCAAGAGAGCGAGTTCGACTCGCGAACGATCCGCAAGTGAAGGACCGATCCTTTAACGCCAGTACTGTTGCGAGACTGGTACTTGGCGGCTCACGAGCAACATATAGACTAAGGTTGCCCATCACTCCCTCGCTCCTTTTTGAAGGCCCACCGCTCCCCCTTTCTTTAAGTATCTATCCCGGCTTGCATTTTGGGGCGAGTACTACAGTTCCTCCATAATCACACAGAACGCCCAGCTTCGCAGAGCTGCTCTCTCCCCAGTCCACAGCAAGGTGTGGAATCTGGATCTACTGTGTGTTCTTACTCTATTGGATCAAGTCAGATACTAAGCCTTCTACTACTACTACTTAGGTTTACTACTTAGGTTAGGAGATAAAATGCTATATTTCAGAGATTGGACTCTCTTACTGTGTTTTTTCAGGGCTGTTCCCGAGCCAGGTTCCCTGGATCCATTCTGACCTAAATGGATGAATGAAGAAGGGGTGTGACCTTATGGCCAACTATACTAGCTCCCCTAGAGGGATAATATAGCTCCTAAAGGATGATTGTTTATGGTATATTACCGTAATTGGAGAATTTGACCTGGTGCTGACTTGCTGCTGTTCTGAGAAGGGGACGGACCTTGCAAAGCTTTACAAGTTTTTTTTAGATTTATCGATCCAATCTGTCTACAGATAGGCGCCTGCTGTGGCAGCAATTAATTAATCTCCGCCTTAGCATACAAGGACCATGGCTCGCAGCGGGTGATTTTCATACTGTCAGAACCGTCGAGGGAGGTAGAGTTCCTTTTTTAACAGGAGCCCAGCCTTTTTTTTTTTCTTGACTGTCTGCAGAATGCGAACCTGACCGATCTTCGTTCCTCGGGGCACATACTCTATTGGAGCAATCAATCCGGTGGGGCCAGACGCATCATCGGCAGACTAGATCGAGCCTTAGTTAATCCTGAGTGGATCCAAAAGCTTCATGCTTCCTGTGCGGAATATCTTACGCCGGGCTGCAGTGATCATGCCCCGATCCTCGTCTTATTCCGGCTGTCAGCTCTGGACCAAAGCCATGAAAGTACTTTCGCATGTGGGAATCCCACCCCTATTGATGTAGTGAAGAAAGCTCCCGGTCACGAGAAATCCAATGTTTCTTCAAAAAAGAATAAACTGAAGAACACCAAACTAGCGCTCAAAGCATGGGATAAGCAATCTTTCGGAAAAACTGGAGACAGAGTGAGGATATGCGGAAATAAAGTAAATGAAATTCTATTCAAGCAAGACTTGATCCAAATGGATCCCCTCAATGCTGAGCTTGTTGATGAAGAAAAAGAGAGCTGAAAGCTGGTACAACAGTTTCTTAGTGAATAGGGGACAAGTATCTTGGCAAGAGTGAATTCAAGAGATTGTAGAGAGGTTTGAGGTCAGAAATGTGGTTGGTGTAGTTGATGAGTTTAATCACTTGAGGCAAAGAGGAAGCCTAGAAGAGTACAAGTCACAATTGGAAGAATTGAGGGCTGCCATGTTGATGTGCAATCCCTATTACGATGACAACCTTTTTCGACAAAGTTTTCTTGGGGGTAAGGGAATGAGTTAAGCCTGTGCTGGGAGTACGGTTTATTGGGTATCTTTTTGGTCACCATAGTGGGTGTAAGCCATGCAGCCTTTAAACACCATCTCAAAATACTTGTGCTACGCCTTAGTGTAGGGGTGAGCTAGGGCAAAGAGATGGCAATACTTGGTTAATCTTTCCTCTATTACCAATATTACCCCCTTACCCTCCAATTTAGGTAACCCTGTGAGAAAAGAAATTCCATTAGCTGCTCATGCCTCCTCAGGTACCTGTACCCATTTGTGAGCGCCTTTGGATCAGCGAAAGAGCTCTGACTCTCCGATACATTTATAGGAGAAAGGGGCGAGACCTTGATTTTCACCTATTGAGACGAGGTAGCCCATTATGATATATAAGGTGAGTCATTGATTTAGTTACACACCCTCTTCTCTTAATAAATAGTCAATTTCGAGTTCCGTGAAAGGCATATGGTTTAACACTGTTCCATTCCACTTTTACCGAAGTGGTGTGCTTAACAGCATCCTGTTCTTTATACTAATCTTAACATAGTCTTTGTACGTTAATAAGCAAAAATCCTCTACCAGTGAAATCTGAGAAGTCTGGCACTACCTGTGTATCCTTAAACCTCTGACCATCCGTTCTCGTACCAAAAGGTAAGAGTTGAGAAACCATAGTTAGTGGTAGAATGCTTATTGAAAAGAGAGGTTCCACGTAATTCCCTTATAATTCTAAGGCCTTGAACTTGAGGACAGCAACTCTTTTTCTATTGATCAGAAACATAAGTAAGAAAGTAGCTATTCTGAGAGGTACTTTATTCTTCTCATTCTTCAGTTCCTGCCTATTATTTACCAGAACTTAAGATCTTTACTAACTTAACCTCACGCCATAAATGGAATTCCCTATCATGAGCGCAACTGTATTTACAAGTTCAGTAGCCAGAGTGAGCTTTCTCCTCAATATGGATGTGGTGATTGTTCCTCCATTCTAATCATACAGACTTATTATCAGTGCTCCAAGCTCCATGTGTTCTAGGGCTAAGACTACGTTGGTGTGGGCTCCCCTTATCCTTCTTCTGGCATTTGCTGATCGATTTCTAAATGAGTGGAATTTCGATTCTCTAACTGCTCAAATAGCAATGGTTTCCAGTTCCGCATTGACCATAGGATTGGCTTGGCAGGCAGCTTGGCTTAAAGAATATCATCTTGAAAATCCGGTGGAAAATGTCATCTTCAAAATGAGACTGAGACCTACCTTTTCGAATTGTCAGAGGCTATGAGATCCACTTTCTTTTGGAAAGATAAATACATGTATTTAGGGAAGGTTCATTGGTAGAAATCAAAGGGGTAGCAAGCTCAGTGGCAGGGGAGCAGCGTGGTGTAGCTCCCCTTGGTTGCAAAGAAAAAACGTGTAGTTAAGTATGCGAGGAGTGAATCAATAAGGTTCCACGGTTCAGTACTCTAATTGATCAGTTAATAGCAATTATAGACTCTCATTCAATAGATAATAGTATTGTTTTTCTTTACCTGTGCCATGGCCAACTCTTCTCCCCGCCGAAAAATGAAGTTATGCTTTCACAACTGTAAAAAATGCCAATACATTGCTTGCCCAATGACCTATTGGAAATTTCCTCTTATCGCTGTTTGGTGAGACTTTACCAACCCTTACTTTACACCTAAGGTAAGGTAGCTGCTTTACCTAGTAATTCTTTTCTACTTTACTACATCATTAGATCAAAGCAATAACCTATTCCTAAGCTTCACTACTTAATACTCCCAATTCCTACAGTCCTACTGTACACCTATAAGAACTCCTTTGAAAAAACATACTAATCCTAAACAATGAAAACTACCTAAGCATAAGCAAGCCTTAGTCACAAGCCCTAGTCTGAATCTTCCTTGTGTCTAGTTGATAGGATGATCTGGTGCAAGCTGGTTGTGGAAGCGGGTGCTTTCTATCTGATCAAGTAGAAGTTGTCTATTTTGTAGACATATAGGAGAAGAAATGCTTAGCATCTATGGCTACGTCGCCTATGTGCAGTAAAAAGAATCCCTCCTTCAAGTTGGTATGACTTGGTTCTGATGCTCTAGATGTCCTATGATGAGAAAGATCAGTTCTGTAGACAATGAGTAAGAACAAGAAAATCCTGCTATTGCTATATAGTCTAGTTGACAGCCAATATTGATAAGAGTTTGACGGGGACAATTCTGCCTGAAGGACTCACCCTCTCTGGTCAAGCAGTGTAGAACAACCAATAGTTGAATATCTTCCCAAGAGGCAGTAGTTTCAAGTCAAGCACTGAACAAAGAAGAGTGTTTCAGATGGCTATCCTCTTTTCTCTAGTAGTAGAAGTTGACTTCCCCATGAGTTTACGCTTTGACTGTCTCAGTCGGCTGGAGTCAATAAAGTGGTTCTTCTTCATTATTCAGAATTGAGTTAGGTTCACGGAGTTTCGTAGAGTACTTTGTCATTGACTTTCTTCTACAATGAATTCCCAAGCGCCAAGCTCCAAAACTTATTTACCCTTCTCCTTCCTGATAGTAGTAGAATGACTCAAGGCTCAAGAAGATTGACCCTAGCGCAGATGTACCCGATTCACTACTCTATTTGTAAGACACTTGCTTTTGATTTGCTTGATTTCCTGTGCATATTCCTTTAACCGAGCAAGAGTATGCGCGTGGGCGCAACGGCTTTCGCGCTAGTTGCTCAATCCGTTGCTTGTTTGGAACAAGAGTTTTCATAAAAAGAATGGTTCTTTTATGCAATTATGAACGGGCAGGCCTCTTGTGGATTCCTCCAACTCCATGAATGAAGGGGGGAGTATGAGGAAGGCCGATTTTCTTTCTATATGAAGATGAAAAAAGGATCAGGGTCAAACATTTCTTACTTTTGTTGAGTATGACTGAATGAGGAAGAGCTCCTTATGTGGTATCACTTTACCACCATCTGAAATGCGCGAAACTCCGATTGGTGGAAGCCAGTCCATGAAGATTCTCCCTTCTCTTACGTGAAATTCCCCTCTTTCGGTAAGCATCCAGTATCTCATCAAATGAACATTTCTCTAAGCTTATCCTGTAGCTTATACGTCGTTTGAAAGCTGCTCCAAGGATCCAACGAATAGCTAAGGTTTGTTGACGATCCCTGGCTACAATCCCAGGAACATCATAAATAGTACCTGCGACTCCTACTTTGACCACTTCGCATATTGGCTTTATATTATCTACGGCGTCAACCATAAGTTTGATTACATCGCGTTCAGTTCGAGCTAGGCGGTGAAAAGTTTGATAAACAATAGCACGAACTCTCGTTCTTTTACCATCGATCATGCGAAAGTTTACCAATTTCTTGATCAATTCTTTTTGCTCACCATCAAAGTCACCCATATAGCTGAGAATTTCCGAGCAATTGGAAGCCGCTTTCGATGACGAGGCCGACAAATTGATATTACGCGTTCGTTACTGTCCATCTTTTGAAGCTCTGCTCACGAAAGAAAGGGAGACTTTGTAGGGGTGGGCGTTGGTCTTTCCAACGAACATGAAATGAGAAAACCAATAAAATGGAAGAGAAAGCCAAATTACAAACCTAATTAAGAAAGAGTACACCAACGGAAATATACTATACTACGGGGAACATTTCTGAATGGAATTCGTTCTCTTTCCATTCTATTAAACCCAGCTTTATCTAGGCTGTTTGCTTACGTAAGCCCCTGGATTTGGTTCTCTACAAATTGATTCGTTCTTGGGAGAGATAGGATTCGAACCTACGAAGAAGAATACCTTCAACAGATTTACACTCTGTCACTTTTAACCTCTCTATCACTCTCCCTGGGATACACCCTCCTCATTCTAGTCCACCGAGTGATACCACGAATAGTACCCTTTTCCTCCTCATTCTAGTCCTCGCTCTGCCCCGAATAGTAGGGGATTGGGTTTCAGAAGTACTTGACCAATCTTTCTAGCTCCATTGCGAAACCACGCCCAAAAGTCAGATGCGAACCAATACCAATCAATCACAAAAGCAGTGCTTGTTCTTGGAATAGCATACTCCGACTCGCATATCTAGCAAATGAACAAACTGTTATCCCCATCGCCAAGCATTTCTTTTCATGCATTGTTCGATTCCCACTGCTCCTTGGTCTGTGGCTAGTGCTTTTCTTTTCGCTAATCACCCAACTCTCAGGCCAGTCAGAAGGGCATTGATGGAACACAGACCGGTAAGCTCTTCGATTAATGCCGTCCGAACTATTGCTTGATAGGACTTCCTATTCTTAACCTGGGCCTGGGCGTGGTACTATTCCTTCCTTCCTTCAAGATTGGACCCTGCGGTGCGGATATCTCTACTATGGCTACTATGGCAGAGAACCGCGTATAGAAAGAAGAAGAACAAGCTAGGTCAAGATGTATTTGATTTGGATAGAATAGAAAGCGAATTCCCTGGCCATTAAGCGAATATCTCCCTTACCATTAAGCTAATATCTCTCTTACCATTAAGCATAGCTCCATGCTCTTCAAGTCATGTATCACTCCTTTCTTCTTCCCAGCTAGCTCTCTTCCTCCAACGAGTTATCTTCCTAACCTGCTTTCTATCTGAGGGTTGTTTCTACACACTGATCCGCGTATCCGACCTGGCCCTGCGGGGCTAGGGATTGCTTTTCCTACCTGGTTCCTAACCACCTTATCCTTGATTGACGCGTTGCCAATGAGAAAGAAAGGACAAGATTCCAGCTTCTTTGCCAATGCGAATATCAACAACCAGATCTTTGAGAATCTCAAGCAGCAGATTTCTTTATTCCTCTATTCTCCGTTCCTGATACCCATTAAGGGCATCACTCACTGAAAAGAGAAGAAAGGACCATGCATGCTTACCTCCCTCTATTATCAGGACAGGATAAGAGCAACCCTACCTATTGTATATTAGAAGAGCATGCCTGCCTACCTATTGTATATTCGTCCTCGGCTCTACCAGTGATCTTTGCTACCTATTCTTTTCTCTTAATAGAGAATGTGATAGATAGGCGAGGAAATGGTGGTTGTCTCCTAAATTAATCGTATAAAACACACAAGGGAAACTCATCTGCTTGTAAATTGAGTTGTGTAAAATATCTGCTTGTAAATTCATTGTGTAAAATAACTCGTAAATTCATTGTGCCAGAATTGATCACTGATCAGGTGTGATCAGTCTCATCCGTCTAAGAGACTGATCCGGTGCGATGAGTCTATTCCGTGTAATATTTTGGAATTCCTCTTCCAACTCGTCCCGGAATGGGCGTTATGGCAAAGAACAAGAAGAAAAAGAAAGAAGAAATTTGTCCAATAGTAACAAATGGTGCCTCCACAGGTTGACATCCGATCCAACCTAGTAGTAAGCAATCCGCCAAAAGCAACCAAAATATTCCTTGGTGAATCGGTCGAAAACTTGAACTACGCACATACATTTCTTTAAAAAAAGGTAAAGCCAAGAGAGATATAAAAACTGGTGCTATTGCGGCTACACCTCCCGCTTTGTCAGGTATACTGCGAAGAATGGCATGGATCGGTAGGAAATACCATTCCGGCACAATATGAGGCGGGGTGGGCATCGGATTAGCAGGTATATAATTGTCGGGATGCCCCAAAACATTTGGAGCAAAAAAAATCCAAATGGAAAAAAAGATAGCAGAAGCTACCCGACCTACAAGATCCTTTACATAAAAATAAGGGTAAGAAGCAATTTTATCCATCTCAGAATGTACACCCAATGGATTATTTGATCCATATTGATGCAATGCAGCCAGATGAAGAAGACTGGCGCCTGCTAAAATAAGGGGGAGTAAATGATGGAGACTAAAAAAACGATTTAAGGTGGCATTGTCCACGGAGAAACCACCCCAAAGCCAAGTCACTATGGTATCTCCTACTACTGGTATGGCGCTAGCTAAGCTTGTAATTACTGTTGCTCCCCAAAAGCTCATCTGACCCCAAGGTGGTACGTATCCTATAAAAGCTGTCACAATCATTAATAGGAATATGACAACTCCGAGACACCAAACAAATTCCCTAGGACTGCTATAACTCGCATGATATAGACCACGAAAAATATGAAGGTGAACCACAATGAGAAACATACTTGCCCCATTAGCATGCATATAACGGAGCAACCAGCCCCCTTCAACATCTCTCATAATGTGTTCTACGCTGTTGAAAGCTAGATCCACATGAGGTGTGTAATGCATAGCTAAAAAAACGCCAGTCACTATCTGAATGACTAAACAAATACCAGCTAACGAACCGAACCCCCACCAATAACTAAGATTGCTCGGGGTTGGATAATCTATTAAATGCTGGTTAAGTGTGGAGTATATAGGTTGTTTAAGAAGAGAGAATCGTTGGTTCCTTATAGTCATTTCTCTTTTCTATCGTGACAACTCCTCTTCCCCCTTATTTTATTTACCCCCTTGCCTTGATGGAAATTGGCTTCGCAGCGCCCTGAATAAGAAAAAAGCTGCATGAGAAGATTCATCCCATTTTGGTTTGGCGAGAGGGAGGCAGCGAATCACCTGGGCTACGGATTTGTTGGTTAGTTGATTCTCGAAATCAGGTCATTCGGAAAAAAAAACTGCCGCTTTCTCTGCCGGTTTCTTAAGGCTTCAAACGAACGACTAGTCATGTTGATGATGAAATCAAAGTCTATTTTTTACCTTTCATGAAGAAGCCTGCGTGCAAACTACCTAGCCCTTTTCAAAAGAACGTCGATTTCCATCTCAACAAAGAAAGAACTAAAAATAAATGAAAGCAAGATTGCTTGTTGTCCTATTACTCTTTTTGTCAGCCTTGTGGAGCTTTGGAAAGGAGAGAATTTGAATAAAGTAACTCTCCTCTTATTGGACGAGAGAGAGTCAATATGATATTGGGCGTGGGTTTTTCCAACGAAACGACGAGTGAGAAAGATAAAGAACGCGACGTGGTTCATTGAAGTAGAGGTTTGATCGAGGATTGGGTGTCCTACGCTACTTCCGTTCATGTTCCAAAAAAATAGAAAAGAAAAGACCTTGGAAAAACCAACGAAACGCAGAAGTTTAGGATTGTCTTTTTCATGCGGAACCCTCTCCGTATTAGTAAGCGGGCCCTCCTTTACGCGATCGTTACTGTCCATCTTTTGAAGCTCTGCTCCCGAAAAGAGAAAGGAGACTGAACACATTTCTATACCCGAAATAGGGACGATCAATTCAATTTAAGTATACGCATACCTTTTCCCACGATTCAGGAATAGCCATAGAGGACTACGTTTTATAGACGTACGAATCCTACGATACGCGCAAAAGCTATGAAACCATTAGGAAGGGCACAGCAGCCCCATTTGATTCGGCCGGCTCCTTCTTTTACCTTGAAAAACAGATAGGAACGGCAAATCCTTGTTGAAGAAGAGAGGTGAGCAAGAGTGAAGAGTAGAGCGCGCATGGGAAGTGCGGTCGCTATGAACGAAGTGGGATTAGATATGGATCTTCGAAATAAGAGTCTTTCTACTTTCTATAAGTGAATTATTGATCAAGAGAATGGAAAGAACCCCATGTATATGTGAAACTATGCTCTTAGAACACCTTCTTCCATGCTATTGAAGCAGGCGAACAGGCGAGTGAGTGAAGAGAGAAGCCATGCCTCTTTCGAGGTGAGGCAAGCGATGAACGAGTAGATGCTGCCCTTAGACCTATTCTCTCTTTCGGTAGCAGACACCGTGATGGGCTAGGCTAGGAAACCTTATTCGATACGATAGGACAGGTAAACAAAGCAAGGCCTGGGTCGAGAGCCAATTTCATATTCTCCGGTTCCATTCCTGATCGAACTCCCTTCCTGTCATCGTATCTTGTGTAAGAATCGCTTTCAGGCTTCTTATCGCTTTCTCATCAGTGGCAGTTTTGTCTCCCGTCCCTACCGATAGTAACTGATCAACTTACTGTTGGAGTTCTTAAGCATATCTTTTTCCATTATTAGTTCTATCTTCCGAGTGGACTAAGGCATCAATCTGAACTATAAGCCCTATCGCTTGGGAATAAATGCTTCCCTAGCAGCTTGCCGGAGAAAAACGAAGCCTTAGAAATTGTAAATGAATCCCTAAAAGCGGATAAAGGCTTAAACCTATTCATCTATCCTATCCCTCGCTTGACTCTTCTCGGAAAAGGTTCTCGTTCCCATGAATCTTGATCTGCCTCCTGGCATTGATAGCGATTGATCGAATTCCTACTCTGGTTTGAGAAGCTTTTCCGTTTTCCTTATCTCTCGTGCCTTTGAACTGTCCTGACTGAAAAGAATTCAAAATACGTATATTTAAAATAAACCGCCTTCGCTGGCTAATCCCTATGTCTTGGTACTCTACCCTCCCATTCATAAGAGAGTGGTAGTTGTCACCGGAAGCAGGTGTGAGTTGAGTAAGTCTTGTCAACAACGCTTCGCACAACTAAATACTAACACACTGTTGACTTCTGTACTTCTCCACCGCCAAAACACAATGACTTATGCAATTCATACAGGCACGAGCGAAAAACGAGCTGAACGAGTGATCAGGTGCTTCGACCTCTCTTTCTACGGTTGGTTTCTGACATCGATCGAGATTCAACATTCAGTAGGTTTGCTTTGACGAGTTAAAGGTGGAAGCTTCGAAGCATCAGTGAAGAGAGTGACCCGGAGCCCATCCTTCCTGTACGCATTTCTTCCTTATTTTGAAAAGCAGCACGGGGACTTCATCTGCCCATGATTGATTCCCTCACGAGGGCTATGATTTATATAAAAAAAAAGGATTTATATAATCCTGACGTCTACACAGAAAGGAAAGGGGTGAACTCCTTCCATCTTGGGTTTAGTTGCCCTGCCTGCTTTGTCTCAACGAAAGCTTTTTTGTATGGAAAAGGAAAGGCTCTTAGCCACCGGTAACCGGCTCAATGATCCCCTTTGGGCAGCTATTTCTCTGCTGCAAATGAAGAAGAATCTGGAATCGCTTGACCAATCGACAAGTTCTCTTCTTTATCTACGACCAAAGTAAAGTGAGGATCCCATCTAGAAAAAGCCTGCTTTTCAAAAGCAAATCCTCCGTCTGAGTGTAAGACCACCAGGCTGAAGCAGAAGTGTGCTAGAGCCGGTGCTTGTCGAACTACTTGCACGTCGGGAACATCCGTTGTAGCGGCGCATACCTTTGGAGTGGGGAAGGAGATGGTATGGAACCTCAATTTCTTCATTCAAGGAAATGGGGAAGGACCAAGGACGGTGCACACTCTTCACCGATAGCCGCCAAAGTGCCCTATGTCTCGCGAAGAACCCGGGTGGAAGTGAATTCTTCAGCTGAGTTGAGTGCCGCATGCTTTCAGGTAAGCAGTCAAGCTCAAAACCATCCGGACGATTCTCGGTATAGTAGCGGCCGAGGACTTGCATCTATTTCAACTAGACGTGAATACGGTCTTTCTCCACGGCAACAACGAGGAGGAGGAGATCTACATGGTGCAACCCGAGGGGTTCTCGGGGAAAAGAAGGTCACATATGGTTGTTGAAGAAGAGCTTGTATGGGCTCCGAGGCAGTGGTCAAAGAAATTCGACAAGTTCATGGTCGATCGATACCTTTCCATCCCTGTTGTGGGGGCAGATGAGCCTCCCTCTGTTCTTGCAGCTGCCTTAGGAGGTCTTTAGCAAGTCGGACTCTTCTGGTTAACATGTATTCACGATTCGCCAAAGCCGGAAGCTCGGGTAAGTAGGGATCCCCAAAGGAGGTGGGGGTGTAGACGGCCCCTTTTTTTAAGTGGGGTTCAAACCTATTTTCTCTTCCAATTCCATGTAGGTAGGCTACCCTCTAACCTTTACTTTTTTATGTTAAAAAGGTCCTAGCTTTCTAAGAAAAAAAGTAGGATCATATACCGGCAAAAGTCCTAATCTCGCTACGTCCTCAGTAGGCCGATCCTGGAAATGAAAAAAAGAAGCTTTAACTGGTTAAGTCACTGGTGCCAGCGAATAGGCGGCAAATAAAGTAGGAGTTGGAAAAGAAAACCAAGTTACTAGGTTTCTCCACGGAAAGAAGAAAAAGCGGCTGCTCACAAGGAGGTAGGCGGAGTAAAAAGCTTATTTCTCTTGGCAAAATCTATGAACCTTCCCTGGGCAGGTATTGAATGGGTAGGGCACTGGTAAAGGTCTTGAATTCCTTTCTTTTCTTACGGATATGACTCAAAGTTGGAGGGCCAACCTATCCCTCTAAGTACTATACAGACAGATTTGGAATCAACTCATTATTTATATTAAACAGCCAAGCAAGCCAAAGCTAGCAAAGGATGATATAATTACCCGTTAGCCATCCTGGCATCTGTCCGGAACTCAACCTGGTGGAGGCCACCGCGAAGATCTTTAATCAATAGAAAGGGTATCCTGCTGGTTAAATCAAGAGTGAAGGTTCTTGGATTTGTCCGAAAGGTTGATTTCAGTAAACCCGAATGAAATGCACCACCTCATCATCAGGGAGAAAAGAAGCTAGACAGATTGTGCAAAGTGTCAACTGATTGGAATTCAGCGCATGGCGAAAGGTAAGGGGTTGAGACCTACGCTCAATGTGAGTCTGTCTTGACTGGTTGGATAGAAAAAAGAGTTCTTGATGAGTGGCCTTACTAGGAGGAAACCGTTATGATACTGACCCTCATGCCTTATTGAGCATCTTATCCCATCTTAAAGTTGGTTTATTCGGCAGCAGCAAATGCTATTCATTATAGGGATTTCGACAAAGCGAGCTCTTCAATCAAAATATCCCTTCCCTCACCAAACACTCACCGTAGGAAGGGGGTATTTCATTCAACAAATGGAACAGGTGCAAAAGGAAGTAGATCTTGTCTTACGGAAGACTCCCTGGATCGCTTGTAGCTATCCCACTCTCCCTTCCTCATTGAGTCACTGGCTGGTCTTGATTGCCCAAGACCCCTGCAAGAATAACTAGTAAAAGCGGTCTGTCCTCCAATTCATCGATTCACTGCCCCTACACCAAAGGTTCCTAGAATGTATTGAATCATACCGAGCTTTTTTCGGTCAACACAAGAAAGAACAATCTAGAAGCGCAATGGAGGCTGAAGATTCGAGAGAGAGTGAATTGATCATGGTACGAAGCTAGGCCCACTGCTAGATTCTTGGTGGTTGACCACATGCTCCCCTTTTAGAGTGTTCTCTGGAGCCCTCTATTGGGATGGTGACGGTCTTTGCTATACCAAATCCTCTGTTTTTGTCCAGAGTCCGCCAGGAAATAATATTTCATCTGCAACATAAGTTTGAAGTCGTCTTCTACCCGTAAAAGAGATAATTTCTGTACATGAGTTAGCTTTACAAATACATACATGTGCAGAACAATATCTGTAATTTCAAAAATCACAACCGTCAAGATCGCAGTTCACAAAGCACACCAACTATATGTGACCCTATACAGACCAATGAATACAAGGAATAAGATAAGCCCCTGGCCCGACTACTACTACTGTATTCCTCTCCACTCTCCTCGTCAGTTCGAGCCCGGCTCGCAACAAGGCCTTTGGTCATATCATATCTCGGCGCCTCCCTTGACATGTTATAATGCATCTATAATTTAAAGATTAGTGTCCCTGGTCCACCTGAATTCCATTGTGTGATCAGAATACGCAAGCTAGAACGTTGTTGAAGCAAACATATAGGTAGAGGTAGCTTAATCACTAAATCAAAGAAGCCAAGGTATCGAAGGAACATAAGGTTTCCAATGCTACTAGGTAACTCCAAAAGGTTCCAATTTCCATTTCCTAAATCGTTTGTTTGGAGGTTGTAAAGAAGATAAGTTGACTCAGGCTATTTCTTCAGCTTAGAACTATAAACTTTTAGGTACCTTTTGTGCTTTAACATGTGAATAGCATCCGGCAAGCAATATTCGTCTCTTCCAGTGCTAGAACATGCAAGCAAACCTTCTTTGAATACGAAAGAATGCTTGTTTTAAGGCAATGCGAGAGCTTACCAGAGAACAAAGGAGAGTAATGAGTTGATAGATAGGAGGCAGGCCCAATGATATTCAATAAAGGATAGACCGAATTCCGTCCGTATAAACATAATTTTGATTTTCTTGTAAAGTATTTCTTTTATTTTAGAGGAGTCTCTAAAGAATATTCATCATCATCTCTAAAGATAAAGGTGAGTTCCAGCAGAATGTCTATTGAACAAGAGCACTGCTAACTTCGAAATAAGATAAATGCTTTCAACTTGCATGCATGTCTTTAGCCCATCGCTACCGCTCTCTATCCTTCCAACATTAGCTGACACATGAGTATCTATAGTTCATCCTGACCCTTCGCTACCGCTTTCCTTTAACAAGCTACTCCGCCTTGCCAACGCTTGCCTTACCGCTTGCCAGCAAATAAGGTTATTTTCTTTTTAGTATTTGCTATTAAAAAATCCATGAATTCGGTCCAAACAAGCAACGGATTGAGCAACTAGCGCGAAAGCCGTTGCGCTAACGCGCATCCTCTTGCTGGGATGGTTTGAGACAAAGATTTTACATAGATAATGCTTTCTCGCTACCCGCCCGCAATGGTTCACTGATCAATACTTCACAAAGTCATCAACATGTGATACGACAAAACTAGAAATCAAATCGTTTGTGGCTGATCTCTCCATCTACTTACTTCTATTGGACCCATAGGACCAGCGCTCACAACAAATCCAATAAGATAAGATCTAATAATGAAACCCGGGAACACTAATTCAAAAACAAAGCGATAGCAATGTTTATAGAAAAAGCAAAACAACACTCAAGAGAAACTCCACCTAGAACGTACCAGTCAGCACTTCGTTATTGTCGACCGCGCGGATCATCATAAGCAACAAAGTAGCAAATACGCGTCGGTATCACATAAAGAGGATTTTCGACAGGCTCCACAAGAACATTCGTTCCTAGGTGCATGACTTGGAGGGGAGCTCCTTCTTGCTAAGAGTGCCAGTGGATTCTCCTCCTATTCCTCGACTCTTTATTAAGGAGACAGACCGCTCGCTTCTGATAAAAGATCGGCTATTCCCCTAAGAAAGCAAAGGGGTATTCTTCCTTCATAGATTCCCGATGCCGAGCTACTCTTGATAGGCTTTCCAAGACCAAGTTTATAGAATGATCCCTTGCACATTGAGCAAGACAGTGTATTCTTTAGGTTGGAGTAAGATCAATGGAGCCGAAAGTAAAGCATCGGTAGTGAGGCTTTCCTCCATGAGGAATTAATCCTTTGGTCGTCAATGGTTTAAGACGAGAGCCAATGTGTCCAAACTTCCGGCTGAATTGTTGCTTTCTAGTGGCCGACCATCCTTTCCAGACCTTCTCTAGAGCTCTTCAATCCTTCCTCCTAAGATCCAGGCTAACTTTTTCAAGCAATGGAATGACTGGTAGGCGATCTCAGGCTCGCTCGTCGTTGGGTAGTTTCCGATAGTTCTATCACCATTCCAGGCTCTTCGCATATAGAGAACTCGAAGGTGGTCGATGTAATAGAGCAGGCCTGAGGCCATTACGTACTTTCTTTGTTTAAGTTATTATTGAGAGGGTCTTTCAATGATAGCTATACACAATGAGCGCTGTTTTCTACATGCGAGATGAAATGCCATTCAAGAGCGGATAAGGCTAAAAAGAGAAAAAGCAGGGCTTGGCTTATTCTATTCATCTGCACCACCTGACAGAGATTCTTTCACAGCCTCGTTCAGCTAGTAGAATTCTTTCTAGATCTCGTTCTTTTCACTTTCTGGGCTGAGACCGTCCAATTTCATTCTTGCCTGGGAAGAGAGGATCGGAACTCACACTCGATCCCTACTCTTTCCTCGTACTTCACAGGTTTTCGAGGCCGAGGGTGAACTGGACTCGCATTCACTTGCTGGGAAAAAGAGAGTGGATCAGGCTACGACTGAGGCTGAGGATAGGTCACAGGACGGATGAGGTAAAGTATTCCAAAACGGAGGATTCCAACCCGAGGAAGTAGGTCAACCACCTTGAATATGGCTCCGCGGAAGTAGTTAGGGGATAAGCCCAAGGAGGATAGGCCTATGGGATTTCCACAATGAGTCCTAGTACCAGGTAGGTTAAGGCGTAATAAGTAAAAGAGGTCTTAGCGGAACTCGATAGGCCAAAAAGGAGGGATGTGACTCATCAAAGGAAGTTGCCGACTCGGGTAGGTAAGCAAGAAAGTAGACTCCTTCATCGGCCAGGGTACTCCTGAAATCTATCTCAGTAGGGAAAAGAGGAGTTATGGTATAGAGAATTCTGACCTAAATGGATGCATGGGTCTTTGTCCCTAAGAAATGCATCCTTACGAATACAAGAGTGGTTTTTTTGGGTATAGCAGGACTTGAACCTGCGACCATTAGGTTAAAAGCCCAATGCTCTACCAACTGAGCTATACACCCGATTTTACAAGAAGGCTTGGTGCGGAAAAGAAAAGAGGGTGGCCTGGCCCCTTTTCTTCTTATCATATCACAAGGGCGCGGCTCTGTATGGGGCTCGTACTGCGGAGCAAGTCTGGGAGTCCTTTCCACTCATTGAGGATTCTATCTAAAAAAGAAGGTCAACGGGGGAGACTACAGTAGCTCGAACTCAGACTATCTACGAAAAAGCTAAAACTCCCTTGTCTTCAACTATGAACTTACATCTATCGATAACACGGGCTTCTTAGGTCAATCACATCCCCAGGAACTTCTAACTGGCCTAGCAAGGACCAACTTGATAAATTGATTCGATTTAACGAGAGGCTCGGAGATGGTATACGTAGAATAGGGGAAAGTAAAGACAAACTTCGGTCAATTTACGTTTTCAAAACTACAGCTATCTTGCCTAGAGTCCCAGAGCTTAACGGAACTCTTGTTTACTATAAGAGAAGAGCCCACCGCTTTATAAGTGCTTTCCTCTCTCTTTCTTTCGAACCATAAACTCCGAAGCGGTTTCACTTTACCATACTGGAGAAGGGCTTCACTCGCGCCTTGGGGACAGAACTAGAGTACAAAACTAGCTTCCTCTGTACATATTGTTTTCGGGTAATAATACTATCATTGAGAAAGAATAGATAACGACTATCAGGCATATGACTGATTTCTATATGGGTGTAGGCTCATACTCTCATTTTATCCTTGCTCGCTGTTCCCGACAGGAATACGTCACTTAAAATAAGCTATTGACGTCTTAGTTCCGACCTTGTCTCCTTTCTTTTGTTCACCGGTGCAAGGCAAGGGCGGAGCTCTCTTATGTTCATCTTCCACGCCTGTCTGCATCCCAAGCACTAAATGAGTGAAATCCAATCCCGGAAAAAGGCTCTCTTGCATCTTTTGCTTCCCCACCCGGCCTCTATTCTAGATTCACCGTCTTCGGATGCATCAGTTTATTATGCTTATGCCTAATCTTAATACTGGCTAGTTACTTCAATTACCTTACCCCACAGCCCCTCCTTTTAAGGAGGTTTCAGAGCACCCAGTCACAGCTCGTCACAAGAAAGGATTGATGGTCGAGTCCCCGTGCATGAAGTCAGTGGATTCGAGTGAACTGACCGTACTACAAATCGACATACTTGAGGAAGCTTCTTACTAAACCAAAGAAAGGGCAGCTCCAGTTGTCGATTCCCTTCTCCCGAGAGCTTTCACACTCTGGGATGGGAGTCCCTTCCAAGACTTGACCAAAAGCTTATCTCTTTCATCTCAATTTAACATTTTCCGAAACGCGGCTAGACCGAGGCAGAGCAAGAGTGCAGCTTCAACCGATCCCCGGCGACATCTTTTAGGCCGATGTTGGGCGTATCAGCTATCTCACCTGGAGAGTGAGGAAAGAAAACGGTCTCGATAGCGGATAAAGCTCTTCCGGTTTAATAAGTTTCTCTTGGACCGTGCGTTCCGCCAACAGACGAGACGTGAGGAGAAATGGAGACTTCTCCCCATATCTGGTCTAATCCATACTTTTCTTTAAAGTCTCTAGTGGGTGCGAGCGGCTCCCGCACCGGGTCGGGTCTGTAGTCTGTCGTTTTGACCAAAAGATGAAGTTTGGTTAAGTCCTCCAAATGAGTCCATTCGCCTCGTTCACATAGGTCCTTTCCACGAGGGCCAAAGTGAACCCAAAGTCTTGTGTAGGCTTTTTTGTTTATATCCATGTGGCCAAAACAAGATATTTAGCAGGGATACAGACGACGCGATTCCTGCTTTCATAGTTTGATCAGGTAGCTGAAGTCGTGGTGCTGATCGCGTGGTTTGCCTCCTCTCTCGCGGCCGTGTGTTGGTCAGCGTGGTATGGAGTAGCGGTTCCTCGGTAGTCTGACTGTTTCGATGCAGCATCTCTATCTTTCGTCCCGGGCAGGCCTTTTCTAAAAAGTCTTGTGCTCAGGTGCCCGTTTTAGAGTAGTTCGTGCGTTGGGTAAGGTTTCCGTTCGAGACCATGAAAATGAGATATTTTATTAGATAGAGCCGATGAATCAAAAGAAAAGCAAGCCTCTTTTTCCTGTACGTACCGGTACTATATCCTTTCTTCTTCCTTCTGCATATGATAAAAACTTCATCTATTGGAGTGCCCGGTGAATATGTCTAGTCGAAGTTTCCTTCCATAGTCATGCCTTTTTTCCTAGGTTTTTTTCAGCTAGGCCCGCTTTTTGTCACTAGTAAAGCATATTCTCTTTCCAGTTTAGATGTTTCATCCCCTATTTGTAGTTTCTTTCCATGTGGGTGCAGGCGATCCAGTGGTAGTCTCTGACTCCCTCTTGGAGTTTCTGTTGGAGTTGCTCAACCATTTCTTGTCTCTTTCTCTTCCCTTAATTAGGACTACTCTCCTTTTTTCTTCTATATGGAGGGACTATAATAGCATTTATGAACCTTTCGTAATTCCTCTTGCAATCCCAAATAGAGACTTGTTTTTTTTTAATGGGAATAGGCTCCGAACATTGCATCGCCAAGAGTCTGAATCGAGCAATGAACTCCTGGGCTTTCTCTGTCGGTTCCTGGATGCATTTCCTCAACTCGTCAGTAGTGACTGACTTCTTTCTTTAGAAGGTCGGAATCCGCCTGAATAAATCGCACATATGCTCCCAGGACTTCACGGAATTAGGAGGCACAGAGGTAGGTATACCAAGAGAAAGCTATGTGGGTAAGCGACGAGGGTTAAACCTAAATAACAAGTTTGAGTTTCCAGAAGTATCTCCACGCTGAGCGATGAACCTCGCCAAATGCTCTTTTGGTCCATCTTTTAGGTGAAATTTGGGCAATATGTATCCCGCTGGGTATGGCTCGTAGTCAATCTCTGGAGGATATGGAGGATCATAGGCTAGGTAACCTTTTCACTATTCATTTATAAAGCTTCAAGTAACCAGGTCTCTTCATCCTTATTGGGCACTCCCACAAGAGACAATTCTTTTTAGCCTCTAAGAGACAACAAGAAGAGCCTAACCAGGACCTTGAGATAACAGCCCATAGGGTAGCCCCTACAGAGCAAAAATCTAAGGCCGGAATACCGGAGTTCTTTCTTTGCTTCCAAGAACATAGATTCCTTCTTCAACCCAGGTCATGACCGAGGGCGGGTATCTCACTCGCATATCTAGAGCCCAGCATCTCTCCTGAACGACACCTTCCGCAGACTCTACTGGTGGTATTTCCCGAGGCGAGGGTAAATATGTGCATCCATATCGGTCAGGAAACGACAATGACTCTTCTTCTTCCGGGAAGCTATGGGCACCTCACAATTCTTAGACGACATTAGTGGAAGCGAACATTCGTAGCATTCATTGTCACCGATCATTGAAAAAAGAAGCCGTACGAAAACTTAAGGAATCTTTAGATTTGGCGGCTATAGACTCAAAGGGCACAGACAGGCTGCTGGTACAGTTTTTTTAGCTAACTAAAGTCCAACTTCCTTTGCCGAAAGAGGATGAAACGGATCAGCCGATTCAACTTAGCATTACCCGACTCGTAACTTCAAGCACAACCATCCATCTCAATCCAAAATCTCCGATCGTCTGTGATCCCTCCTCCGGTTTTGGATATATAGACAGTGCCTGCTCTCAAACCAACCAAGACAGCAGCAAGTTCCTATCGAGAACAAGACGACAGATCAATATGACCAATTTATCTAATATCTCGGGTGAATACGTGAAAAAGTGTTGCTTAGCTCAGTGAAATGGAATAAGGAAGAGAAAGTGTAGTGTGATAAGGGAAGATGCAAGTCAATTTTGAGCAAGCAAGGGCTGAGATAGATATACAAACAAGAAGAATTCACATCAGAACCCTTTCCTGCTTCCCTTTTTTACCCATCGGACTCACATTTTTATCTCCTACGCTTGCTTTCACAGTCCCCCTACGAGCAGCCCGGAATCAATGAAGGAGTTCATTCAGCACCGAGCCGAGCGAGCGTAGATTCAATATGTTGATTGTACCGAACGAAGGATTTGCCTTATCACGAAAGCCACATTCGTTTGAGGAAGTCACACGTCCTGTTCCCTATAAATAAGGAGATTCATTCTTTTTTTCAGACTCTTCTTCCTCCTCAAGCCCCTATCACAAGACCAAGCGGATCTCATCCTGCAGAAGACTCAGAGCGGATCTATCTAATGGCATGGCTGGCTGTCGGATGTGATCTATTCTCGTGTCACATCGCTTTCTTTCTTCTCCCTCCATTTTCTTCACTACTACCGCTCCTACACATAAATCAAAGAAGCATTGTGGAATAGTGGCATTTCGTTAATGGCGAAAATGTTCTTAGTGAAAGGGTTGCCTGCGGTCAGAGCGGTCTCTGAAAGTGAATAGGAGCATAGCGGTATCATCCAAGCCAAACACGTCTCCTCAGTCAAGCTCGCGCAAAGAAGATCAAAAACATAACAACTGATTTCGCTTAATGCATGTCACCCACCCGCTCTCAATACAGCAAGTGACTCTCTCTCACAAGACAGAGAAAGATTACCGATTCATCCAATTTGATCAGAAGTGAGTTCATTGTTGTTGTATAGCGAAACCTTTCCTTGACAAAACCATTCTCAGCTAATAGAAGCCGAGCTATCTATCCAGATCAGGGTTGAACGAAGCGAATGGAAAAGCCAAAGAAAACATAAATCCATTGCGATTAGAAACCTGTGACTCTACAGCCAGGGCTCGATGGCGATGTAAGATAGAAAGAATGGGGAGTTAGGGCTTCGGTTTCCTCTGTGGCCAGTTCCAATTCCAAATCATTTGCCGACATGCGGACTCACTTCTCTTTTATGGGATGAAAGCCCTTGTCTATTTACGTGGGTGAATCAAGTACAACAAGTCAGGTCAGAGCTTGTGGTAGAAGATTGGGCTCTGCTACGCAGATCCACTCAACTAGGAAAGAAGTACGCATTGCTGACTGACTGTTTGAACGATCCTAGTTACTAGTAAGTAGCTAATCAAGTCAGAGTAGGGTGGCCGAGAAGCTTCTTGCCGGTGCCCCCCAAAGCAAAGCACAGACTCTACTCACCCACGCGTTTTCCACCTACGGAGGGAGAAATCATCGAAATATCCTCATCCCCTGAAAGGGAACCCGAAAACAGGACGAGAGTGGATAGGGTGACTAAGGAGGTAGTAAAAATTAGTAGTGAATTTTGGAAAGAGAAGATTACAAAAAGGCGAGAGCAGCATAATCGTTAGTTAGGGGTAAGAGGGGACGGGCCCGTATAGAAAGTCAATCCTTCTTTTTCCGATATGCCGCTCCGCAAGCAAGGAGTGCCACGCACGAGCGGAGCGAAAACTAAGCAAGGGGAATTCCGTCATTCCATGGAAAGCATGCGAAATCCTTTGATTGTTTATAGAATCAAAATCACTATATAGTCTTTCTTGTTCCACTTGCAAGGCAAGGAAAAAGAAAATGTCAGTTTCGTTATTACAACCTTATTTTTTTATGTCAAAGACAAAAAGCTACGCGCAAATTCTCATTGGATCTCGGTTGTTCTTAACAGCGATGGCTATTCATTTAAGTCTTCGGGTAGCACCACCAGATCTTCAACAAGGTGGAAATTCTCGTATTTCGTATGTACATGTTCCTGCGGCTCGGATGAGTATAGTTATTTATATCGCGACAGCTATAAACAGTTCCTTGTTCCCATTAACAAAACATCCCCTTTTTCTTCGCTCTTCCGGAACCGGTACAGAAATTGGTGCTTTTTCTACTTTGTTTACGTTAGTGACTGGGGGGTTTCGGGGAAGGCCTATGTGGGGTACCTTTCGGGTGTGGGATGCTCGTTTAACTTCTGTATTCATCTTGTTCCTTATTTACCTGGGTGCACTGCGTTTTCAAAAGCTTCCTGTCGAACCGGCTCCTAT
>Ga0182007_10000486_pt1 | contig 23830 bp, 20 predicted proteins | sample Sormic07211113_1_FD_123023 | JGI IMG/M metagenome (GOLD analysis project Ga0182007, IMG submission 123023) | Rhizosphere microbial communities from Sorghum bicolor, Mead, Nebraska, USA - 072115-113_1 MetaG | ecosystem: Host-associated > Plants > Roots > Rhizosphere | place: USA: Nebraska...
CGACGCGCGCCGAGGGCGACACGTTCCACGTCGTGCGGCTCGACGCCACACGCTACCGTCTCACGGGCGCGGACATGCAGGGCGACGCCGTCGGCACCGTCGGCACCCCGGAAACCTTCGCCACACGCTACGGCCAGCTGCACGTCGAGGTCACGGGTTTCGACGCGATGCCCGGCACCCGCTTCAAGCTAATCCGGCAATCGCGCGGCGAAACGATCGACACGCTGCGCACCGCGCTCGACGTGCAGGAGAAGGTCAAGCAATCGGGCGTGCTGGTCACGTCGTTGCGCGGCAGCGATCCGGCCGAGATCAGCGCGACGCTGAACGCGATCGCAAGCCGCTACGTCGAGCAGAACATCGCGCGCCGGTCCGCCGAGGCGGCCCAGTCGCTGACGTTCCTGAACGGGCAGTTGCCGATCGTGAAGCAGCAGCTCGAACGCGCGGAAACGCGCTACGCGGCGCTGCGCAGCCGCACCGGCTCGGTCGATCTCGCCGAGGAAGGCAAGCTCGCGCTCCAGCAGGGCGCGGACCTGCAGACGCGCGCGCTCGAACTGCAGCAGAAGCGCGACGAACTCTCGCGACGCTTCCTGCCGACCCACCCCGACATGGCCGCGCTCGACGCGCAGCTCGCGACGCTGAAGCGGCAGCAGGGCGCACTCGATGGCCGCATCGCGCGGCTGCCCGCGCAGCAGGCCGAGGAAGTGCGCGCGCAACTCGACGTGAAGGTCAACACCGATCTGTACACCGCGCTGCTGAACAACATCCAGCAGCTCGAACTCGTGCAGGCCGGCAGGACGGCCAGCGTGCGCGTCGTCGACGCGGCCGTCGCGCCCGCCGATCCCGTGCGTCCGAACCGGCCGGTCGTGATCGCGGCCGCCGCGCTCATCGGCCTCGCGCTCGGCGTGATCGCCGCGTTCATGCGGGAGTTCCTGTACGGCGGGCTCACGGCCGTCGACGAAATCGAGCGCCATACGTCGCTGCCGGTGCGCGCGGTGCTGCCCGCCGCCACGCGCCAGCGCCGGTTGATGCGCGCGGTCGAGCAGCACGACCAGGGCCTGCACGTGCTCGCGTACGACGATCCGTACGAGCCGGCGATCGAAGGCTTGCGCAGCCTGCAGACCTCGCTCCACTTCTCGCTCGCGGATATCGCGCACCCACTGGTGCTGGTCAGCGGCCCCGCGCCCGGCACCGGCAAGTCGTTCGTGTCGGTCAACCTCGCCGCGGTGCATGCGGCGAGCGGCCGGCGCGTGCTCCTGATCGACGGCGACCTGCGCAAAGGCTATCTGCACCAGTATTTCGGCCTCGAGCGCGGCCCGGGCTTCGCCGAACTGCTCGACGGCCGTGCCGACGCCGACGACGTCGTGCGCCGCGGCGTCGCGCCGAACCTCGATTTCCTGCCGACCGGCGAACTGCCGCACGCACCGACCGCACTGCTGCAACACGCGCGTGCCGGCACGCTGCTCGCATCGCTGCGTGCGCGCTACGACCTCGTCGTCGTCGATTCCGCGCCGCTGCTCGCCGCCACCGACGCCACCTGGCTCGACATGTACGCGAATGCGGCGCTGCTGGTCGCGCGTGCGGGCTCGACGCGGGCCGGCGAACTGGTTGAATCCGCGAAGCGGCTGCCGCAGCGGCCGGACCGGCTGGTCGGCGTGGTGCTGAACGGCCTCGATCCGCGCTCGGGCGCGTCCGCGTTCGGCTCGAAATACGGCGGCTACCGCTACGAAGCGTATCGCTACACCTGCGAGACGCGCTGCACGCACGTCGCCCGCCTGCGCGCGGTGCTGCAACGTCTGCTGCGGAGGTCCGCATGAGCGACATCGAACTCGCGCCGCCGCCGGTCGATCATCGCGCCCCGCGCGCGGCGAAGCCTTCGGTTCCGGCCACGCCACCGCTGCGCATCGCGCTCGTCGTCGAAGCAGCCGGCGGCGGCGTCGCCGTGCATCTGGCCGACCTGATCGCGGGGCTGCGCGCACGCTCGAACGTGGAAATCCATCTGATCGCGCCGCTCGGCGAGCGCTTCGACGACGCGATGCTCGCCGGCGCCGCCGCGCAATGCCATTCATTCCACCGGCTGCCGCTGCGGCGCCCGGTCGGTCCGCACGATCTGACGGGCCTGCTTGCGCTGCGCCGGCTGCTGCGCCGGCTTCAACCCGACATCGTGCACAGCCACAGCTCGAAGGCCGGTGCGCTCGCTCGGCTGTGTCGCGGGCCGTGGAAGCAGGTCTACACGCCGCATGCGGTCTATACGCTGAACCCGACGCTGTCGCCCGCGAAGCGCGCGTTCTACGGCGGCATCGAGCGCGTGCTCGGCAATGCGTGCTCGGATGCGGTGGTCGCAGTCTCGCGGGACGAGGCCGACCACCTGCATGAACTCGGCATCGCGCGCCAGCGGATTCGCGTCGTCGAGAACGGCGTGACGCCGCCGCGGCTGCTCGCGCGCCAGGCCGCGCGCATCGCGCTGGGCCTCGCCGACGACACGTTCGTCGTCGGCTTCGTCGGCCGCTTCGATCACCAGAAGGGTGTGGATCGCCTCGTGCGCATCGCGCGCCTGCTCGAGCAGCGTTATGGCCGTCGCTTGCAGGTCGTCGCAATCGGCTCCGGCGATTTCGCTCGCGCTGCCGGCGACGAAGCGCGCGACCTGCCGCTGAACCTGCACGTCGCGGGCCGCGTCGACGACGCGCGCCGCTACTTCTCCGCGTTCGACCTGCTCGCGCTGCCGAGCCGCTACGAAGGCTTTCCGTATGTGTGCCTCGAAGCCGTCGCCGCACACGTGCCGATGGTCGCGACCAAGGTCGCCGGCGCGGCTGAACTGATCGCCGCACATCGCGTCGGCCTGGCCGTGCCGAACCACGACGATCCGGCCGCGTTCGCCGCGGCGGTCAGCCGGCTGGTCGATCACCCGGGCGCCTTCGGGCTGATGCGCGATCAATGCGAGCGCGCGTACCCGCATTTCTCGGCCGACGCGATGGTCGACCGCACGCTCGCCGTCTATCGCGAGCTTCTCCAGGAGAACACACGATGACCCGCACCGTTCACGTCGCGCTGCTGCATGCGTACAGCGCGCGCAATTCCGGCGACGGGCTGCTCGTCGAACTGTCGGTCGCGCTGTTGCGCGACGCGTTCGGCGCCGACACGCAGGTGTCGATCGTCGCGGCCGATCCCGCTTCGTTCCCCGGTCATCCGGACGTACGGCCGGCGCCCGTGCTCGCCGCCGGCGGCGCCGGGCGCCTGATCGGCGCCGCGATGGCCGCGCTGCCTATCGGCGCGAACCCGGCGCTTGCCGACCTGCGCACGCTGCTGCGGCGCGCCGACCTGATCGTCGGCGTCGGCGGCGGCTATCTGCGCGCGCGCAATGCAATCGAAGCGCTCAAGCTCGAAGCCGGCCATCTCGTGCAGATGCGCGCGGCCCGCGCGGCGCGCAAGCCGGCCGTCTATCTGTCGCAGAGCATCGGGCCGGCGGCCGGCAATCCGTTGCTCGCCGGGCACCTGACTTCGCTGCTCGCGGGCTTCGACGCCGTGTTCGCGCGCGACGACCGCTCGGCCGCGTTTCTCGCCGGCAATGCGAACACGCGCCGCGCGCCCGATCTCGCGGTGCTCGAATTCGGGCGCCGCGCGACCGGCCTGCGCGACCGTGTGCGCTCGGCCGCGTCGACGCCAGCACACGTCGCGCTCGTGCTGCGCCGCCCGCCCGCGTGGAACGATACGCAACGCGCGCGCTATCTCGCGTCGACCGACGCGCTGATCGAGCGGCTCGGCGCGTTCTGCCGCATCACGTTCGCGGTGCAAAGCATGGGCCGCGGCAACGACGACGCCGCGTACTACCGCGAACGCGGCTTCGACGCCGCGCGCTCGCTGAAGGACGTGCTCGCCGACGACACACCCGACGCGGTCGTATCCGTGCGCCTGCACGGCGCGCTCGAAGCGATCCTGCACGGCGTGCCTGCGTATCACCTGAGCTACGAGCGCAAGGGCTTCGGCGCGTATGACGATCTCGGTGTCGGCCAGTGGGTCGCTAATGCCGCCGACTTCGACGCGAATACGGTCTGCGACACGCTGCTCGCGCCCGATGCGCTGCGCCGGTTCTGGATCCACGCCGAGGTCGGGCTCGCGCGCCTCGGGGACGAACGCGCGCGGATCGTCGCCGTGCTGCGCGACGCGCTCGCGAACGGAGCGGCACGATGAGCGCCGCGTGGTTTCGCCTGGCGCTGCGGGTCGGTGCGCTCGGATTGAAGTTCATGCTGACGATCGTCGTCGCGCGCACGCTCGGCTTCGACGCGGTAGCCGTTTATGGTGTCGCGCTCGCCGTGTCGGTCGTATCGTCGAAGGTGCTGGGGCTCGGCTTCAGCACCGAGATCAATCGCCGGCTCGCCGGCCCCAATCCGCACGACGCGGTGCGGACCTGCGTGCGATTGTCCGTGCTTTATGCGGGCGTCTATGCGCTGCTGTGCGGCATCGCCGCGCTGCCGGTCGACGCGTTTGGCGCGGCGCGCATCGGTGCGTTGCCCGATATGCCGCTCCTGCTCGTGGTGCTCGTCGCCTGCGCCGAACACGCGGCGCTCGAAGTCAATACGTGGCTGTTCTCGCTGCATCGCGCGCGTGCTGCGTCGTGGCTGCTGTTCGTCCGCACCGGCGCGTGGGCCGGGGTCGCGATCGGTGCGCTGACGACGCGCGCGATCGATTCGATCGACGGACTGTTCGCGATCTGGATCGCGGCCGACGTCTTTGTCGTGGCGGCCGGCTGGGTGCTGATCGCGGGCGCCGCGCACCGGTTGCCGGCAATGCCTGCGTTGTCGGCGACGCGCGTGCGGCTCGGTGCGGTCTGGCGCGACGGCGCGCCGTTCTTCGTCGCGCTGCTGTTGCTGTCGGTGCTGCAATATCTCGAACGCTTCGTCGCGTCAGCACAGCTCGATGCGAACGAACTCGGCCGCTACGTGTTCGTCTGGTCGATCGCCAACGCGATCCAGACGATCGCATCGGCGACCGTCGTGGCGGTGGCCGCGCCGCGCCTCGTGAGCGCGCTCGACAGCACGCGCGCCGCCGCGCCGGCGTTCCGCGCCGAACTCGCGCGGGCCTTGCGCGCGTCGCTGCTGCTGACCGGCGCCGCCGCGCTCGCGATCGCCTTCATGCATCCGTGGATCTTCAGGCTCGCGCACGCAGGCAACGATACGCCGTCGGCCGCGATCCTCGCGGTGCTGCTGCTGTCGTTCGTGCTGCGCGCCGCCGCCGACGTGCTGTGGGCCGCCGCCGTCGCGTTGCGGGCCGGGCGCGTGGTCGCCGGCGTGATCGCCGTGCTGACGCTCGCCTGCGTGCCGATGTCGATCGCGCTCGTACAAGACCAACACGCGCTCGGCGCGGCCGTCGCGCATCTCGTCGCCAGCATTGCGGTGACCGCGTGGCTCGCGTGGATCGTCACGTCGCGCGTCGCCGCCGTGCGCGGCAAACGCGCCGGAGCGGGCAATGCTGCGTAACGTGATCCGAAGCGTCATCTGGAGCGGGCCGCTGCTGAGTCGCGGCCTGCGCGACGCGATCGCGGCGCTCGTCGCGCTGCTGTATGTCGGCGTCTATGCGAACGCGCGCACGCTGCTGCCGGAATTCATCTTCCGCGACGCGGACAAGATCCAGACCCAGATCGGCGGCGGCTCGACCTACGACGGTTCGTCGTTCGACGCGGTCGGCAAGCTGTATCAGGCACTCGGCAACGCCGGCACGGCCGTGTTCGTGGTCGCGCTCGGCGTCGTCACGATCTGGGTCGCGCTGCGCGAGACGCGCCGGCTCGGCGGGCTCGTCGTTTATCTCGCGCTGCTTGCGCCGTGCCTGTTCTTCAACCTGTTCGTCGCCAGCAAGGACACGATCGTCGTCGCGATGTCGCTCGCGGTGCTCGCCGCCGCGCGCCTGCGCGGCACGGCGCGGCCGATGCTGATCGCCGCCGCGCTGTATCTCGGCTATGCGGCGACGATCCGCAGTTATTTCGCACTGATTCTCGCGATCGCGCTCGCGGCATGGGTGTATCGGCGCGTGTCGACGCTGCCGCGAGTGGCCGGCGTGCTGCTGGTCGTCGCCGTGCTCGTCGCGCTGCCGAACGCCGCCTATACGCTGCTTCAGCAGCCGCGCGACCTCGCCGTCGACTATCTCGTCTATTCGTCGCCGTTCGGCGCGCGCACGAGCTTCTACAATCCGTTTCCGCCCGATTCGTTCGTGCATTTCGTCGGGAATTACGCGTATTCGCTCGTCCGGCTGAACCTGCCGGTGTTCTTCTCGTTCGATCCGAAGGGATGGGCGATGCAGGCGCTGATCGCGCTGTTCCTGTGCGCCGCGTGGCGACGCGTGCCGGCGCGGCGGACGGTTGCCGACGCAACCATGCCGGCAAGCAACGGCGAATTGCCGGCTTGCCTCGTGCTCGGCCACGTGGCCGTATCGATGCTGTTCGAGCCCGATCTCGGCAGCTATCTGCGACACCTGTCGAGCGTCGCGCCGTTCGCGGTCGCGCTGTGGTCGATCCGCACGCGGCGCGCGCGAGCCTGATTACCGGGCCGGAGGCGCTGCGTGCAGCGACGCGCGAACCGCGTCGAGCGCGGGCTTCGGCGTCCGGTCCGCCTGCACGATCCCGTAGCTTCGCTGGGCCGTGTCTCTGGCGTTCCCGGTATCGGCCCATTCGTAGATCGCGATCAGCGGGGTTTGCAGTTCACCGCGCGCGTCGAGCAGCGTGCGCAGACGGTGCGCCTGGCGCAGTTCGCCGTCGCCGCCCACCGACGCCGCGCCGACTTCGGTGACGATCGCCGGCAAGCCGTAGCGCGCATCGATATCGCGTGCCGCCGCGCGGATCTGCGCGGGCGTCATGCCGTACGCGTGATAGGAAACCGCATCGAGACAACCCGGCGCGGCCGTCTGCACGCTCGCCAGCAGGCCGCCCGGCACGCTGCCCGGCAGCGGCGCCCGCGCGAACCCGAAGCCGACGATCGGCACGGCCCTTGCCCCTTCCGCCAGCCGCCGGCAAAGCGCAACGGCGAACGGCGGAAAGGTCTGCGCCACGTCACCCGTCGGCCAGTAGCGGGCGAGGTCCGGTTCGTTCCAGAGTTCGACGGCGATCAGGTCGCGCCGATGCCGTGCGGCCAGCGCCGCGACCGCATCGGCGATCCGTTCGCCCGCGGCCGCGAGCGCGGCCGCCTTCGGCTTCGTGCCGCGCGCCACCGCGAACGAGCCGAGCGCACGCACGGTCAGCAGCACCGGCAAGCCGGCGGACCGCGCGGCATCGAAGGCTTCGTCGAGCTGCGCGCGATAGGCGGCTTGATCGAGTCGGTCGGCCCATGCGCCGAAGCGGACGAATGCGAAGCCGGTCGCGTGAATCCTGCGCGCGTAGTCGGGCGTGAACGACTGGATCTTGACCTGCACGCCGACGAGCGGTTTTTCGCTCGATGCATCGGGCCAGCGCGTGCGGTCGGCGGCGCATGCCGCGGCCGTCAGCAGGCAGCCGACGGCCATGATCGCCAGCTTGCGAATCCGGTTCGTCATCGAACGGAGGGCTCCTTTTCAGTCATGGAAAGTTCGCATGTCATATCGACCTGAATCGGTCACAACACGAAGAATATGGCGACGGTGACGCATATCGCGATGATCAGCAGACCCATGCATTGAATCCTCGAAAGTCCGACAGCATCGCCTACGTCGATCGCGCCGGCAATCAGACCGGTCCGATCCGCGCCGTCCCGTGCGCGCGGGGCACCCCGGACCCGGTGCCGGTTGGGACGGCTGCCGCGGGCTGGTCATTGCCGCATCAATCACGACGGGATACGGCGGGAGAGCGCCGGAATGCGCCATAACGAAACGAATGAAACACGATCCGGGCGGATCGGTTTGTCATATCCGTCGACGTGGATCGACAGATGCGATGTCGGCAACGATGTTCAGCCGGCATTCGACCACTGAGATCAGGAGAAACGATATGAGCAAGCTCATCGCATCCGCTGTCGCGGCCGTCATTGGCATGCTGTCGGTTCCGGCGCAAGCGAATCAAGCGATGGTGACGCGCGCGCAGGTCAAGGCCGAACTGGCCGCGCTGCAGGCGACGGGTTATCGGGTGTCCGGCGAGGAGCCGGGCTACCCGGTGAAGTTGCAGGCGGCGTTGTCGAAAATCGACGGGACCGGCATGGCGGCAGAGGACAGAAGCGGCTATGGGTCGATGCCGGCGACGATGTCGGAGTCGGCGCACCGGAATGATCCGTTCAGGCGCGATCTGCCGGTCTACCGTGGACGATGAATGAACGGCCCGGTGCTTCAGGCACACGCAGCGTCGTCAACCGCGGCGCCGCTCGGGGTTTCAACCGATGCGGTAGCCGCGGCCTGCGTGCTTACGGCGCGCCATCGTGGGTCCCGCTTCCCAATGAACGGCCAGCTGTTCGCAGCAACGCAATCTGGTCGCGGAAGTTGCGGCAGCCGCGGCAGATCGGCAAATGCACGCGCACACGCAGCCATTCGCTTGCAGTCAAAGGTCGGTCCAGCGAATCGGACACCAGACGCGCAATGGTCTTACAGGCTTCCGGCAGCATCTTCGGCCCCCACTCCCTGTTCGGTCAGGCACGCGCGCAATCGCGAGCGGGCACGGTAAAGCAGGACGCTGCAGTGATTGGCGGTGAGGTCCAATTCGTCGCAGATGGCGGCGATCTCCAGGCCGAGGAGCTCACGCATGACGAACACCCGGCCGATATGCGCTGGCAGCCGGTCCACGCACGCTTCGAAGAGCGCCCAGAATTGTTGCTGCTGCAACAAGGTTTCCGGCTTCGGCCACGGATTGGGCTTGGCGTGACCCGCCCAATGCCCGCGGTCATCGAACAGTTCGCGATCGAAAATCGATTCGCCATCGAGCTCGGATTCGAGCGCCGATGCATTGATCGTTCGACGGCGCGAGCGCAACGCGTCGATGAGCTTGTGTCGCAGAATCGCGAATACCCACGTCTTGTGCGACGACTTGCGGTCGAACCGGTCGGCATGGATCCAGGCGGCGGCAAGGGATTCCTGCACCGCGTCTTCCGCGGCGTCGGGATCGCGCAATTGCAGGCGAGCGAAACGCAACAGGTCGGATCGCAGTCGATCGAGATAGGTCGGATCGTGGAGTGTGTCGTGACATGCATCCATCATCTGGATACCTCGCTAATGGCTGTACTGCTATGAAGCGGATTGGGTACGGCGGTTGCCCCGCCGATCGAATGCGAACGTTTCCCGATGCCTTCGGGTTCTTCGGCTTGACGCGGTGCGGGACGAAACCGTCCGCACCATTGCCGGCGCTTTCAATACCGGCACGACGACCGCGACTGCGACGCGCCGAGGCTCATGCCGCGAGAAATGGCATGCGAAAGGGTGCGCCTGGCGGATTGCTTCCAGCCGGCGAGCGAGCCCCACAAGCGACTTCTGTCAAACCAGCCGAGCTATGTGCTCCGGCCGTATTCGAGGTTGCCTAGATTCAGTCGTGACCGACGCAAGGCTGGCGCGACGCTGTTCGCGGCCGACCGGCTGATGAAATCTCGTTCCATCAGGCTAGCGGCCTCGCGCCGCCGATGAAATCGGACTGGGCTGATTTCCTGGCCGCGTAGGCATCCTCACCATGCAATCCATCAGAATCCGACTAGTCCGATTGCCGCACCTGTCGATTGTTGGGACCATGGTCTTTTAGTGCGGGCAAAACCTTCATCTGCCCGCGTTCGCGCGCGCCGTGTGCGAGTCGCGATCGCGCTGCCCGGTTTTTCGGCGCGCCCGCGATCGAACCACGCACCGGCCTCAACGCGGGCGTCGCACGACAGCCCGCGATGCGTTTCATCCAGCCGTGCGTCGCCTGGCGATGCCGGCATCGCCGCCTTCGCGAGCGGCCCGCCACACCGATCAATACGGATCCGGTCCGGCCTCGCGCCCGTGCCGCCGCGCCGCTTCCGCCCGACAACCGAATCGAAACAGGACATTCTCGATGAGCGATACAGGACTGCCTCCCCCTAGCGCCGACCTGACCGGTCGGCCGGCGTCGACCGCCCCCGAAAGCCAGACGCTGCAACGCACCCTCACGTGGAAAGACGGCTTCTGGGTCACCAGCGGCGTGCCGGCCGGCGTGCTGTTCACGATCGGCGGCGTATCGGCGACGATCGGCCATCCCGCGTGGGCGATCTGGATCGCCGCGATCACGATGGGGCTGATCCAAAGCGCGACTTATGCAGAAATATCGGGGCTGTTTCCTCATAAATCGGGCGGCGCATCGGTATATGGCGCGATCGGCTGGGTGCGCTACAGCAAGCTGATCGCGCCGGTTTCCGTGTGGTGCAACTGGCTCGCGTGGTCGCCGATGCTCGCGCTCGGCTGCGGCCTCGCGGCCAGCTACGCGCTCACGAGCTTCTTTCCGGCCGACGCGGCCGTGCTGCAATGGCGGCTCACGCTCGCCGACCTGAGCTTCATCAAGCCCGGCCTGTCGCTGCGGATCAACGCGACGTTCATCATCGCGGCGATCCTGCTGCTCATCACGTTCAAGCTTCAGCACAGCGGCGCGTCGAAGGCCGCTAAAACGCAGCGCATTCTCGGCATCGCATCGCTCACGCCGCTGTTGATCGTCGGCATCGTGCCGTTCGTCACCGGCGACGTGCCGATGTCGAACCTGCTGCCGCTGCTGCCGCTCGGTCACGACGCGCAAGGCAACCTCACGGCCGCGACCTTCGGCGCGTGGAACGGGCAGGGCGTCACGATGGCGCTCGGCGCGATGTTCATGGCCGGCTGGGCGTCGTACGGCTTCGAGACGGCCGTCTGCTATACGCGCGAATTCCGCGATCCGCGCCGCGACACCGCGAAGGCGATCTTCTGGTCGGGCGCGCTGTGCCTCGTCGTGATGACGCTCGTGCCGATGGCGTTCCAGGGTGCGCTCGGCACGCAGGCGATGCTCGACCCGTCGATTCGCGACGGCACCGGCGTCGCGGCCGCGATGGCGAAGCTCGTCGGCGGCGGCGCATGGGTTGCGAACGCGATCGTCGTGATGCTGATGCTGTCGATCCTGCTGATCGTGATGACGTCGATGATGGGCTCGTCGCGCACGCTGTACCAGGCTTCCGTCGACGGCTGGCTGCCGAAGTACCTGTCGCACGTGAACGAGCATGGCTCGCCGACACGCGCGATGTGGACCGATCTCGGCTTCAACCTCGTGCTGCTGATGATGTCGGACTACTTCACGGTGCTGTCGATCTCGAACGTTTGCTACATGCTGTTCGTGTTCCTGAACTTGCAGTCCGGCTGGATTCACCGGATGGACCGCGGCAACTGGGATCGTCCGTTCCGCTGCCCGACGTGGCTGCTCGCCGCGGGCGCGGTGTGCGGATTCGCGAATCTGGTCTATGCCGGCGCTGGCGCCGATCTGCAAGGCGAAGGCACGCTGCGCAACGGGCTGATCGCGATGCTGCTGATCGTGCCGGTATTCGTCTATCGCCACTACTGGCAGGATCGCGGCCGCTTCCCCGCGCAGATGCAGCAGGACATGGAGCTTGAAGTACCGAAGCGGAGCGCGTGGACGAATCTCGCGCCGTATGCGACGTTGGTCGCCGCGGCACTGACGATCGGCGGTGCGTATTACTTCGCCTGGGTGCGTTGAGCGTCGCGCGCCGATCGCCGTGCCGGTTCGAATCAGCCTGGTCTGATAGGCCTGCGCGGCTTTCGGCGATAAGCTTGTTTTGCGCGGTGCCGGATTCGCGTGGTCTGACGGCCCTGTAAAGGGCTGCGCTCGGGAGGCGCGAGCGAATCCGGATACCGCGCACCTTTCGCTTGCGACGGCTTCGATGCGGGCGCTCGATGGTGGCCGGTGGGCGCGGCCACGCTTTGAAGGGCGCTGATCCTGCTGCAACTCGATAACGCTGCCATATGCGAGCGTCGAGCACCCGCATCGAAGCCCTGCCGCGCGTGCGCGATACCGATCACGATGGAGTCAGCATGAATCATCGACAGACGACACTACAGGACGGCGAATACTGGGCCGCCTGCAAGGAACGCAACGATCTTGCCGCCGCCGTCAACGGGCACGGCGCCGTGTATCCGCGCACGCGGATGACCGTCCGTGACGGCGTCGCCGTTTTTCATCGCGGCGGCAATACGCTCTGGACGTGCCGCGCGCACTACGCGCTCGCGAACTTCACGATCGATCCGGCGTAGCGCGGCGCATCGGTCGGCAAAGGCGGACGCGAACCGCCCGCCTGCCTCTACTCGGGCGCCCCCTCCGCCCACTCCCGCAACGCCGTGCGCTCCGGCGCGACCCTCGGCGGCGGCACCGTCGGCACGTCGGGCCACGGCAGGTTCGGAATCTCGTCGAACACCGAACGCTGCCGCGCCGCCCACGTCGTATGCAGCATCCCGTAGTACGGATCATGCTCGTCGAATGTCGCGAACTTCGTCGCGCGCAGCGCATCGCGCTCGTACACGAGCAGATCGACCGGCAGCCCGACCGACACGTTCGAACGGATCGTCGAATTCATCGAGATCAGCGCGCATTTCGTCGCGTCCGCGAGCGGCATCGCCTCGCACAGCATCCGTTCGATGATCGGCTTGCCATACTTCGCCTCGCCGATCTGCACGTACGGGCTCAACGTCGACGCCTCGATGAAGTTGCCGGCCGCATAGATCTGGAACAGCCGCGGCGCCTCGCCGCGCACCTGCCCGCCGACGATGAAGCTGCAGTTGAAATCGACGCCGAACTGGCTCAGCGACTGCGCGTCGCGCGCATGCACCGCCCGCACCGCGTCGCCGACGAGCCGCGCCGCGTCGTGCATCGAGCGCACGCGCCAGATCGACTGCGGATCGGTCTTCGGCTGCGACGCGAGGCTTTGCGTGACCGCCTGCGTGATCGCGAGATTGCCGGCCGACAGCAGCACGACGACCTGCTCGTCCGGCACTTCGAACAGCGCCATCTTGCGGAACGTGCTCACGTGATCGATGCCAGCGTTGGTGCGCGAGTCAGACAGGAACACGATCCCTTCGTCGACGCGCATCGCCACACAGTAGGTCATAACGCGCCTCCCGCCTGCACGTCCACCCGCACGTCGAGCGACTCGTCGCCGCCGCCGATCCGCACGCCGCGCACCGGCGCGGCCGCTTCGTAGTCGCGGCCGGTCGCGACGCGGCAATACGCTTCGCCCGCGAAGCGCGCGTGCGTGACGTCGACCGACACCCAGCCAATCTCGCGCACCCATACGTCGACCCACGCATGGCTCGCCGCATGCGGCACGTCGCCCGCGTCGAAATAACCGCTCACGTAGCGCGCGGGCACGCCGCGCGCGCGGCAGCATGCGAGCATCAGGTGCGCGTGATCCTGGCATACGCCGTGCCGCAGCGCGAGTGCGTCGGCCGCCGTGCTCGTCGCGGCCGTGATTCCTTGCCGGTACGCAACCGCATCGGCGATCCGCTCGGCCAAAGCAATGAACGCGCCGGAGCCGTCGCCCGCTTCGAGCGGGGCGGCAAGCTCGCGGATCGCGCCGTCGGCCTCGGTCAGCCGCGTCGCACACGTGTAGTGCGCGACCGGCACGGGCCCCGGGTCGAGCCCGAGCCGGCCGTCGTCGAGCGGCTGCGTGTCGATTGCACCGTGCGCATGCAGCGCGATTTCGGTCAGCGGCCGCGTGACGACCAGCGCATGCAGCGCGTTGCCGTACGCATCGGTCGACGCATCGAGCGCGCCGGGCGCGGTGATCCGCCAGCCCGCGACGTACTGCGACGGCAGCGCCGGCGGCGTCATCCGGATCTGCTGGATCGAATAGGTGAGCGGTGCAGAATAACGATAGATCGTGTCGTGTCGAATGGTCAGGTACATGGGAACCTCGATTCAGCTCGCGGACATCATGAAAGCGCGCGAGACCATGTTGCCGAGCGCATACACGCGCTCGAGCGATTCGTTCAGGAATGCGTGCAACCCCTGCGCGCGGATCTTGCGGATGTCCGCGTAATGCAGCTCCGCGCGCAATCGGCCCGCCTCGCGTTCGCACTCGGCCGACGCACCGTTTTTCAGCTTGTCGAGCGTCATGCAGAAATCGTCGATCGCCGCGCGCAGCGAGCGCGGCATCGCGGGGTTCAGCAGCAGCAGTTCGGCCACGCGGTCGGGCGTCACGACGTCGCGATAGACCTTGTGATAGATCTCCATCCCCGACACCGACGTGAGGATCGACGTCCAGTAGTAGAACTCGTCGATCTCGTCCGGAGAATCGGCCGTGGCCTGCTCGATGTCGAGAAAGCGCACGTCGAGCATCCGCGCGACGTTGTCCGCGCGTTCGAGAAACGTGCCGAGCCGCGAGAAGTAATACGCGTCGTCGCGCATCGCGGTGCCGATCGATACGCCGCGCGCAAGGTGCACGCGCGACTTCACCCATTCGAGGAATTCGTGCGGATCGGCCGCGAGCGCATCCGCCGCGAGCTGCTCGACGCATTCGATCCACGTATGGTTGATCGTCTCCCACCACTCCGTCGTCAGCAGGCCGCGCACCGCGCGCGCGTTCTCGCGCGCGCTGCGCAGGCACGACACGATGCTCGACGGGTTGTCGCGGTCCGCAACGAGGAACGCGATGACCGCCGACGGTTCGGGTTCGCCGTGTTTCGCCTCGAATGCGGGTTCGAGCTCGACCGAACGCAGCAGCGCGCGCAGCGTGCGGCGCTGCCGCTCGTGGTCCTGCGGAAGCAACAGTGATTTCAGGTTGATGTCGACGATGCGCGCGGTGTTCTCCGCGCGCTCCAGATAGCGCGCCATCCAGTAGATATGGTCCGCGGTGCGGCTCAGCATGCTGCCTCCTTGATCTTGTACGCTCGTGTGTCGGGCCGCGGCGCGGCCAAACGGTCCGGTGCGTGCGTTCAGCCCGCGACCCACGTGTCCTTCGTGCCGCCTCCCTGCGACGAATTCACCACCAGCGAGCCCGCCTTCAACGCCACGCGCGTGAGCCCGCCCGCGACCATCTTCACGGTGCGGCCGGACAGCACGAACGGACGCAGGTCGATGTGGCGCGGCGCGATGCCTGCTTCGACGAACGTCGGGCAGGTGGACAGCGCGAGCGTCGGCTGCGCGATGTAGTTGTCCGGTTGCGCGGCGAGCCGCGCACGGAACGCGTCGATCTCGGCCTTCGTCGCGGCCGGGCCGACGAGCATCCCGTAGCCGCCCGCGCCGTGCACCTCCTTGACGACGAGATCGGGCAGGTTCGCGAGCGTGTAGGCGAGATCGTCCGGCTTGCGGCACTGGTAGGTCGGCACGTTGTTCAGGATCGGCTGCTCGCCCAGATAGAACTCGATCATGTCGGGGACGAACGGATAGATCGACTTGTCGTCCGCGATGCCGGTGCCGATCGCATTCGCGATCGCCACGCGCCCCGCGCGATACACGTCGAGCAGCCCCGGCACGCCGAGCGCCGAATCGCTGCGAAACGCAAGCGGGTCGAGAAAGTCGTCGTCGAGCCTGCGGTAGATCACGTCGACGCGCTTCGGCCCGTGCGTCGTGCGCATGTAGACATGCCCGCCGTCGACGAACAGGTCCTTGCCTTCGACCAGCTCCACGCCCATCTGCTGCGCGAGGAACGTGTGCTCGAAATACGCGGAGTTGTACATGCCGGGCGTCATCACGACGACCACCGGATTGTCCACGCCGTCCGGCGCGCTCGCGCGCAGCGTCTCCAGCAGCAGGTCCGGATAATGCGCGACCGGCGCGATGCGGTTGTGCACGAACAGGTCGGGAAAGAGCCGCATCATCATCTTGCGGTTCTCGAGCATGTACGACACGCCCGACGGCACGCGCAGGTTGTCTTCCAGCACGTAGAACGCGCCGTCGTCGCCTGCACGCACGAGATCGACGCCCGCGATGTGCGCACGGATGTCGCGCGGCACGTCGACATGCTGCATCTCCGGACGGTACTGCGCGTTCGCGTAAACCTGCGCGGCCGGTACGATGCCCGCGCGCACGATGTCGCCGCGATGGTAGACGTCGTGCAGGAACAGGTTGAGCGCCCGCACGCGCTGGCGCAGGCCGGCTTCGAGCGTGCGCCACGCGTCGGCCGGCACGATCCGCGGAATCTGGTCGAACGGAATCAGGCGCTCGCCGCCCGACTCGTCGCCGTTGACGGAAAACGTGATGCCGACCCGACGGAACATCAGGTCCGCTTCCGCGCGCTTGCGGCGCATCGTCTCGTCGGTCTGGCGGCTCAGCCAGCGCGCGAACGCACCGTAGTGGTCACGGACGGCGCCGCTTTCGAGATGCATCTCATCGTAGAACCGCATGCCGGTCTCCTTTTTATGGTTGGATATGCCGCCGCCGGCACGCCATGCCGCGCGCGTCGGAAACGAACGGCGGGAGCGGCCGACAATACCGCCGGCCGCGGAAAGCCATGTCGTCGGCCCGGATCAGGAATCGGTCGGATGGACGGCGTGCATCGGATGCAGCTGGGCCTCGCCGCCTTCGCGCGGCAGAACGATCGGCGCCGACGCTTGCCGGCGGATGTCCGTGAGCCACGACGCCAGTTCCGCGTCGGTCATGCCGAGCGCCTTCGCCGTATCGGACGACGCGGCCGGCTTGCGCGGATAGCGCGCCTTCGCATGTGCTGCCGATTCGTGCGCCTTGCGGCTCGATTCGGCGATGCCCGGCGGCGCGGACGCCACGGGCGCGGCGGCGTGGCGCGCACCGAAGCCGGCAGGCGCGCGAGTGGCAGCATCGTGAATCGCGATTGGATGCGGCGCTCGCCGCTCGAGCGGGCGGGATGCCGCGACGCAGACGGATGCGGACAGTACGCCGGCGGTCGCCGCGACGACCGCGGCAAGGCTTTGGCGCGACATACGACGCGACGCGCGCGTCGGGATAGTGGCAACCGCTGTCGCAACCCGCTCGATGATGTTCTGATGGCCCATGGCGTTCATGCAGCTCCGTCCCGGCCGGCCCGAACTGCGCCCGGTCGAGCTGAAAGTGGCTGATGCGTGTGCTTCGCTCGGTATGCCGACGAACCGATCGGGCCGAACCGGTTGCAAACCGGCTACGGCCTTCATCCGTCGTCAACGACACCTGCACGATTCTATGAACGACAAGGAGACGCGTGAATCGGACCCGTCTGAATCGACTCGATATGGGAAAGGATGTCGCGTTCGCACGCGAATGGAGCTGTCTTTTTTTCGATTGCCGGCTTGAACGGGCTCAAGCAGCCCGGCCATCGCACGCGTCGCTCAGATACTCCGCTGATTGACCCGCTGCGACAGCGCCTCCGCGCTCTCCTTGCGCTCGCTGTACCGGTCCACCAGATAAGGACCGACATCGCGCGTGAGCAACGTGAACTTGACGAGTTCTTCCAGCACGTCCACCACGCGATCGAAATACGCCGACGGCCTCATCCGCCCGCCTTCGTCGAATTCCGCGAACGCCCTGGCCACCGAAGACTGGTTCGGGATGGTCAGCATGCGCATCCAGCGGCCGAGCACGCGCATCTGGTTGACCGCATTGAACGACTGCGAGCCACCGCTGACCTGCATGACCGCGAGCGTCTTGCCCTGCGTCGGCCGAATGGCGCCCAGCGACAACGGAATCCAGTCGATCTGCGCCTTCATGATGCCGGTCATCGCGCCATGCCGTTCCGGCGAACACCACACCATGCCCTCCGACCATGTCACCCGTTCGCGCAGCTCGACGACCTTTGGATGACTCTCTGGCGCATCGTCGGGCAACGGCAAGCCGCTTGGGTTGAACATGCACACCTCGGCGCCCATCGCCCTCAGCAGGCGTGCGGCTTCCTCGACCAGCAGCCGGCTGAACGAACGCTCGCGCAACGAGCCGTACAGCAACAGGAATCGGGGCGGATGCGCGGATGGAACAGCCGCCCGCAGCTGCCTGGCATCCGGCACACGGAACGATTCGATATCGAGTTGCGGCAGGTCGTTCGACAGATCAGACATGCTTGCCCTCCGTGCGATGGCGATGAATCGTGACGTCGTTCATGCAGGTGAATACTCCCGTTCGTTCACGCGCGTTCGTACCAGCCCTTCGACCGGTTCACGACGCGCACCACCAGCAACATGACCGGCACTTCGATCAACACACCGACAACCGTTGCCAGCGCCGCCCCCGAATGAAAACCGAACAGGCTGATCGCGGCCGCGACGGCCAGCTCGAAGAAGTTGGACGCGCCGATCAGCGCCGACGGGCACGCAATGTCGTGCTTCTCACCCACCGCGCGATTGAGCCAGTAAGCGAGCGCCGCGTTGAAGCACACCTGGATCAGGATCGGCACCGCGAGCAGCGCGATCACGAGCGGCTGCGCCAGGATCGCCTCGCCCTGAAATGCGAACAGCAGCATGAGCGTCGCGAGCAGCGCGGCGATCGACCACGGGCCGATCTTCGCCATCGCGGCATCGAACGCCGGCTGCCCTTTGACAAGCAACCGCTTGCGCAAGACCTGCGCGACGATCACCGGAATGACGATGTAGAGCACGACCGACGTGAGCAGCGTCGCCCATGGCACCGTGATTGCCGACATCCCGAGCAGCAGCCCGACCAGCGGCGCGAACGCGACCACCATGATGCCGTCGTTCAATGCGACCTGCGACAGCGTGAACAACGGATCGCCGCCCGTCAGCCGGCTCCACACGAACACCATCGCCGTACACGGCGCGGCGGCCAGCAGGATCAGCCCGGCGACGTAGCTGTCGAGCTGATCCGCGGGCAGCAGCGGTGCAAAGAGATGACGGATGAACAACCCGCCGAGGAACGCCATCGAGAACGGCTTGACGAGCCAGTTCACGACGAGCGTGACGCCGATGCCCTTCACGTGCTGACGCGCTTCATGCAGCGCACCGAAATCGACCTTGACGAGCATCGGAACGATCATCACCCAGATCAGCAACCCGACCGGCAGATTGACCCGTGCATATTCCACCCGGCCGATCTGCCGGAACAGGCCGGGCAGCCACTGACCGAGCGCGACGCCGACGACGATGCAGAGCGCCACCCACACGGTCAGGTAGCGTTCGAAGAAGTTGATGGCTGGCTTGGCGAGGGCCTTGCCCGGCGGAATGACGTTGGATGTGTTCATGGGACCATGCCTATCTGGTCGACGCAGGCATCACAGGCCGATGCACGTACGCCGCCGTGCGTGTGCTCAGTTTCGCGAGATGTCGGTGAGCGCCGCCTGAAGTTCGGCATCGCTCATGCGATCGAGTGGCAACGCCAGCAACTGCAACATCCGGTAGCCGATCGCCTCGCGGGTGAGTTCGAATGCGAGGCGCTTGCCTTCGTCGCCGCCCAACGCGTGCGACGGATCGGCATAACCCCAATGCACTTTCACGGGGCTGCCGGGCCAATAGGGGCAGGTTTCCGACACCGCGCTGTCGCACACCGTAATGACGACGCGCATTTGTGGTGCACCGTCGCCGACGAATTCGTCCCAACTCTTGCTGCGGTAGCCGCTCACGTCGACACCGGCATTCGTCAGCACCTCAAGCGCGAGCGGATTGAGCCGGCCGCTCGGCGCGCTGCCTGCGCTGTACGCCCGCACTTCCCGGCCGAGCTTCGCGGCCCAATGATTGAGCATGCCCTCGGCGAGCACGCTGCGGGCGGAGTTGTGAGTGCAGAGGATCAGGACGTTGGCGATCATGAGCGAGGGACACGAATGCGCGTCAGGAAAATTGCGCGCCGGAAGCCGAACACGCGGACACCGGCGAGCACGGATTGCCGCCGCAGCAGTTCTCCGTGAGATAGCCCAGCAGCGCGTTCATCGTGTCGAAGTTCGCGCAATAGATCACAAAGCGCCCTTCCTGGCGGCTGGTGACGAGTTGCGCGTGAGCCAACTCCTTCAGATGAAAGGACAGCGACGAGGGTGGCACATTCAACAGCGTGGCGATCTGGCCGGCCGGCAGGCCCTGCGGCCCCGCCTGCACCAGCGCGCGGAAGACCGCGAGCCGGGATTCGTGCGCGAGTGCCGCGAGTGCAGCAATGGTTTCGTTCGTTTCCATATTTCGATAATAGTCGAAATATGGAAACCTGAAAAGCCGGCACGCGGAGGGGAAACGGCCGAGCAATAGGACGACGCAGCCGGAATGGCATGCCGCCAACGACCGCGTCATGTTCACCCGAACCGGCGCGCCGCTTGCACGAACGCTCGTTATGTGAAGTCATCGCCTGTCGGGTTTGTCAGGCCCGCGCGCTGCCCCTGGGCCTTCGTGGCCCTTGCCCCTTCAACACGAACGCCGCCGCCGTACACCCGATCATCGCGCCGCCGCGCTCGTGCAGCATCGCTCGGACGAGGTGAGAGCGTTTCTGGTGTATCCGTCGCGCCGGCATCTCGATGCGAAGACGCACGCATGGGCGGATTTCATGAAGCAAGCGCTGCAGGTTGCACTCTCCGAGCCATGCAGTGACCCTGTCGGCGACGCGGCCACGCCGGAGACCCCCGACGCGACCGCCCCTGCCGCCGTTACGCCACGGCCTTCACCGCCTGCGCCACGTCGAAGAACGTCGCCTGCACCGCAGCGTCCGCACGCGCATACGCGCGGTTCACGCCGCTGATCACCGCACGAATCGAAGCGGTCGTCAGGTTCGCATCGACGCCGACACCGAACGCGCTGCCGCGCACGCCCGTGCCGGCCAGCTCGGCGATCGCGATCGCCTTCGCATCGGCGCCCTGCGACAGCGCGCGTTCCTCGTAATGCTGAATTCGCAGCGGCGTGTGCAGCGCGTGCATCAGCGCGTCGAGCGGGCCGTTGCCCTCGCCGCGCAGCACCCGGCGCTCGCCCTGCACGTCGGCGGTCAGCACGATCGATTCGCGGCCGTCGCGCTCGCTCAGCTCGTGGCCGACATAGCGCAGCGGCGTATCGCTTTCGACATATTCCTGCTGGAACAGCGACCAGATCTGCGCGCTCGTCACCTCGTGGCCGCTGTCGTCGGTCAGGCGCTGCACGGCCGCGCTGAAATCGACCTGCATGCGGCGCGGCAGCACGACACCGTAGCCCTGTTCGAGCAGGTACGCGATACCGCCCTTGCCGGACTGGCTGTTCACGCGAATGATCGAATCGTACGTGCGGCCGAGGTCGTTCGGATCGATCGGCAGGTACGGCATTTCCCACACGGCGTCGGGCTTCTGCACGGCAAAGCCCTTCTTGATCGCGTCCTGGTGCGAGCCGGAGAACGCGGTGAACACGAGGTCGCCGACATACGGATGGCGCGGGTGGATCGGCAACTGCGTACATTCCTCGGCCGTGCGCGCGACTTCGTTGATCTGCGAGAAATCGAGGCCCGGATCGACGCCCTGCGTGTACAGGTTCAGCGCGAGCGTCACGAGATCGACGTTGCCGGTGCGCTCGCCGTTGCCGAACAGGCAGCCCTCGATCCGGTCGGCGCCGGCCATCACCGCGAGTTCGGCCGCCGCGACCGCGGTGCCGCGATCGTTGTGCGGATGCACGGACAGGATCAGCGAATCGCGGCGCGCGAGGTTCCGGTGCATCCATTCGATCTGGTCCGCATAGTAATTCGGCGTGCCGATTTCCACCGTGGCCGGCAGGTTCACGATCGACTTGCGCTCGGGCGTCGGCTGCCACACGTCGAACACCGCGTCGCAAACTTCCTTCGCGAAATCGAGTTCGGTCGCCGTAAACGTTTCCGGGCTGTACTGCAGCGTGAATTGCGTGTCGGTCGCCGCATCGGCGCACCGCTTGATCGTGCGCGCCGCATTCACCGCGAGCTGCTTCACGCCGTCGCGATCGAGGCCGAACACGATCTTGCGGAATTCCGGCGCGGTCGCGTTGTACAGGTGCACGATCGCGCGCTTCGCGCCGCGCAGCGATGCGAAGGTGCGCTCGATCAGGTCGTCGCGCGCTTGCGTCAGCACTTCGATCGTCACGTCGTCGGGGATGTGGCCGCCTTCGATCAGCTCGCGGACGAAGTTGAAATCGGTTTCGGACGCGGACGGGAATGCGACCTCGATCTCCTTGAAGCCGATCGCGACCAGCGTCTTGAACATCCGCATCTTGCGCGCGGCGTCCATCGGTTCGAACAGCGCCTGGTTGCCGTCGCGCAGGTCGGTGCTCATCCAGATCGGCGCCTGCGTGATCGTGCGCGACGGCCACGTGCGGTCGGGCAGGTTGACGGGCGTGAACGGTCGGTATTTCGTCGCGGGATTTTTCAGCATCATGATGTCGGTCCTCGGTCTGTTTGTCGGTGAAGCGCGGCGCGGTAGCCATCGGCGTCAGAAGCCGGCTGCGCGCGCAGCGGAAAAAACGGCAAGAAAGCGGCACAACGGCAAAGCGGTACGGCAAACGACAGCCTTGACGGTTGAGCGACCGGGACGGAGCGGAGCGATGACGGAAAAAAGACGAACTCAGGCGCCGGTCGACAACCGGGGCCAGGTCGGTGATGCGGGGAAAATCTGGCGCTTCAGGAAAGAAGCAGATGGAACGCGCGCAGCCGCAGACCCAGCCCGGAGAAACGGGCTAGTAGTCGTAGCGAGAAGAGGAACTGGGCGGCGTGCATGGCCGGCATCAAATCACAGGGTGACCACGGCTGTCAACCGGGTGCGCTTGCATCCCGCTCCATTCCGCGATACGCGCATTCGCGCAGAATCAGTCCCGTCCGATAGGCGGCAGCCTCCCCCGTCGCTATGCTTCACGGGTGCGGCGCCGGTGATGTCCTATTCATGTTCGGAGTGAGTCGGTCCATCCTCTTCGCCGGTCGCCGCACACCCCTCCCTCGCAATCGGGCTTCGGCGTGGGCGTTCGGCGGTGGCCGGTGGGCGCGGCCACGACAGAGATGTCGATGTTGAAACGAAACGCTGCCATATGCGAACGCCGAGCGTCTGCTCCGAAGCCCGATTGTGCCTCGCCGCTCTCGCTCCGCGTTGCACGCTCGCGCATCGTTCAAGAAATCGATACACACGTCGATATAATTTATTGAATATATCGGAATCGGCTTCATTAAGCACATTTTATTAAATCGATTAGCGCCATCTTTCGATTTACTGAACAATAACCATTCCCATCCGAATATTTTTTTATTTATTTTTTGCCATGCTTTGCAAGCCGCGTTTCAAACGGCAAACGTTTGCGCGGCAAGGCTCGCGCCTTATCCAATACTTCTCAGGAGGCAAGCATGGCCGATTCTCAAACGTCATCCAACCGCGCCGGCGAATTTTCGATTCCGCCGAATACCGATTTCCGCGCGATTTTCTTCGCGAATGCAGCCGAGCAACAGCACATCAAGCTGTTTATCGGCGACAGCCAGGAACCCGCCGCGTACCACAAGCTGACGACGCGCGACGGCCCGCGCGAAGCGAAGCTCAATTCCGGCAACGGCAAGATCCGCTTCGAAGTGTCGGTGAACGGCAAGCCGTCGCCGACCGACGCGCGCCTCGCGCCGATCAACGGCAAGAAATCGGATGGCTCGCCGTTCACGGTCAATTTCGGGATCGTCGTGTCGGAAGACGGCCACGACAGCGACTACAACGACGGCATCGTCGTGCTCCAGTGGCCGATCGGCTGACCTGACGCGCGATCGACGGTCGACCGCTGCCGGCCGCCTCCGTGGCGGCCGGCGGGTTTGCGCCGCGTTCCGCGGCCCCTCATACCGCCTCATCCCCGGAGACTCCCATGCCCCTCCTTTCGGCTTCGATCGTCAGCGCGCCCGTCGTGACGTCGGAGACCTACGTCGATATCCCGGGCCTGTACATCGACATCGCGAAGGCCGAGATTCGCGACGGAAAACTGCAGGTCATTCTCAACGTGCCGACGCCTTACGCGACGGGCAACAACTTCCCAGGCATCTATTTCGCGATCGCGACCGACAAGGGCGTCGTCGCGAACGGCTGCTTCACCTATTCGTCGAAGGTGCCCG
>Ga0182007_10000488_pt1 | contig 23798 bp, 18 predicted proteins | sample Sormic07211113_1_FD_123023 | JGI IMG/M metagenome (GOLD analysis project Ga0182007, IMG submission 123023) | Rhizosphere microbial communities from Sorghum bicolor, Mead, Nebraska, USA - 072115-113_1 MetaG | ecosystem: Host-associated > Plants > Roots > Rhizosphere | place: USA: Nebraska...
GAGGTGACTGCGGGCTAGCGTCCGCCGTCAGACTCGGTTCGGCGCCGGACCCGCGTGTGCGCGTCATACGCAGCCGGCCAATCCAACGCAGTCACCCGACCCGCAAGCTCGCCGGTACGTCCGGCCGGCTCCCCCGCCGCGAGGCGAACGGGACCAGAGCTTGCGGGTCGTCTGCGTCTGCGGGGACGCAGTACCCTGACCACATGCTTTCGCTCGTTCGACGCCGCCACGTGGACTTCGTCCGCGTCACGAGCATGGGCTGTCGGCGCTCCGCCTGACCCCGGCCCGCTTCTTCTCCGCCTTCCTCTCCACCTTCCTCCCCACCTTCCTCCCGTTTCCCGTTTCCCGGCTTACGGCAGCCGTTGCGTCGCCCACCCATGGCGGCGGCGGCCCGTGCCCCGTACACCCCCGCGGACGCACCCATGACGCACAGCGCGACGAATCCGTCGTACACCCAGCTCCCGATCATCGACCTCTCCGCCGCCGACCGGGGCCCCCAGGCCCGTGCGCTGCTGCACGCGCAGCTGCACAGCGCCGCCCATGACGTGGGCTTCTTCCAGCTCGTCGGACACGGGATCAGCCCCGCGGAGACCGACGCCCTGCTGCGCGCGACGCACGCCTTCTTCCGGCTTCCCGAGGCCGACCGGCTCGCGCTCGACAACGTCAACTCGCCGCATTTCCGCGGCTACACGCGCACCGGCGACGAGCGCACCGCGGGCGCGCGCGACTGGCGGGACCAGCTCGACATCGGCGCCGAACGGCCGGCGCGGGCGCCCGCCGACGGCGAGCCCGGGTACTGGTGGCTGCAGGGCCCCAACCAGTGGCCCGCCGCCCTTCCCGAGCTCCGTGTCGCCGCGCTGGCCTGGATCGACCGGCTCAGCTCGGTCGCGGAGCGGCTCCTGCACGAGCTGCTCGCCTCCATCGGCGCCCCGGCCGACTTCTACGACCCGGTCTTCGGCGCGCACGCCCATCCGCACCTCAAGCTCGTCCGTTACCCGGGGACGGCGGGTGACGGCGCGGACCAGGGGGTCGGCGCCCACAAGGACTACGGCTTCCTGACCCTTCTCCTCCAGGACGGGGTCGGCGGTCTGCAGGTGCAGCGCGAGGACGGGCGCTTCCACGACGTGCCGCCGCTGGAGGGTGCCTTCGTGGTCAACCTGGGCGAGCTGCTGGAGGTCGCGACCAACGGGTACCTCGTCGCCACCAATCACCGGGTGGTGAGCCCCGAGGGAGCGACGGAACGCTTCTCGGTGCCGTTCTTCTACAACCCGCGCCTGGACGCCCGGATAGCCCCGCTGCCCTTCCCGCACGCGTCCGCGGCCCCCGGCATCACCGACGACCCGGCCAACCCCCTGTTCGCCGAGTACGGCTACAACGAGCTGAAGGGCAAGCTGAGGGCCCACCCGCTGGTGGCCGAGCGCCATCACGCGAACCTTCTGACACCGGCGTAGGAAGGCGCGACTGCGGCAACACGACCGCGGCGGCACGACCGCAGCAGTGCGACCGCAGCAGTGCGACCGCAGCAGTGCGACCGCAGCAGTGCGACCGGCCCCGCGGTCGGGGCCGGTCGCGCGTCGGCACGCTCAGTGGGCGATGTCCCCGAAGCCCTCGATGTCCCGGGGAGCCCGTGCCCCCGGTCCCACATAGCGCGCGGACGGCCGTACCAAGCGGCCCGTCCGCTTCTGTTCGAGGATGTGCGCCGACCAGCCGGCGGTGCGGGCGCACGTGAACATGGACGTGAACATGTGCGCCGGCACCTCGGCGAAGTCCAGCACGATCGCCGCCCAGAACTCGACGTTCGTCGCCAGTACCCGGTCCGGTCGCCGTGCGTGCAGTTCCGCCAGTGCCGCCTTCTCCAGTGCCTCGGCCACCTCGAAGCGGGGCGCGCCGAGTTCGCGGGCGGTGCGGCGCAGCACGCGCGCGCGTGGGTCCTCGGCCCGGTACACCCGGTGTCCGAAGCCCATCAGCCGCTCGCCCTTGTCGAGGGCCCGCTTGACGTAGGCGTCGGCGTCCCCGGTCCGTTCGATCTCCTCGATCATGCCGAGGACCCGGGACGGGGCCCCGCCGTGCAGCGGTCCGGACATGGCTCCTACGGCGCCGGAGAGCGCGGCCGCCACATCGGCGCCGGTCGAGGCGATGACGCGTGCGGTGAAGGTGGAGGCGTTCATGCCGTGCTCGGCGGCGGAGGTCCAGTAGGCGTCGACGGCGGCGACGTGCTTCGGGTCGGGCTCGCCGCGCCAGCGGATCATGAAGCGTTCGACCACGGACTGTGCCTTGTCGATCTCGCTCTGGGGGACCATCGGCCGTCCCTGTCCGCGTGCGGACTGGGCGACGTAGGAGAGGGCCATGACGGCGGCTCGGGCGAGGTCCTCGCGGGCCTGTTCGGCATCGATGTCGAGCAGCGGTTTGAGGCCCCAGACGGGGGCCAGCATGGCCAGCGCGGACTGGACGTCCACCCGGATGTCGCCGGAGTGGACGGGGATCGGGAACGGCTCGGCGGGCGGCAGGCCGGGGTTGAAGGCGCCGTCGACCAGGAGCCCCCAGACATTGCCGAACGAGACGTGACCGACGAGGTCCTCGATGTCGACGCCCCGGTATCGGAGGGCGCCGCCCTCCTTGTCCGGTTCGGCGATCTCCGTCTCGAACGCGACGACTCCCTCGAGGCCAGGTACAAAGCCGGGGTCGAAGTCGGACATCAGGCGGCTCCTAGTGATGTGTACGACGCGATGCCTATGAACCGGAACGGCATCAGCACGATAACTCCGAGTGTCACTTTTGGGGAGACTCGCGGCACTCAGTGCCATGCCATTCTGCGGGGCCCGTCCATACGGCAAGATGACCGCGTGACCGACCGAGACGCCGTGCCCCTCGATCCCGCCGCCATGCGCAAGCAGTACCGGGCCGAAGGGCTCGCCGAGGCGGGGCTGGCCGCCACCCCGGTGGCGCAGTTCGCGCACTGGTTCGAGCAGGCAGCCGTCGAGGCTCATCTCTTCGAGCCGAACGCCATGATCGTCTCCACGGCGGACGCCGAGGGCCGGCCGAGTTCCCGCACGGTGCTGCTGAAGGGCTTCGACGAGCAGGGCTTCGTCTTCTACACCAACTACGACTCCCGCAAGGCCCGCGAGCTCGCCGAGAACCCGTACGTCTCGCTGCTGTTCCCGTGGCATCCCATGGCCCGTCAGGTCATCGTCACGGGGGTCGCCCGCCGCACGGGGCGCGACGAGACGGCCGCCTACTTCCGTACCCGCCCGCACGGCTCGCAGCTGGGTGCCTGGGCGAGCGCCCAGTCGTCGGTCGTCGCCTCCCGCGCGGAACTGGACGCGTCGTACGCCGAGTTGGAGGCCCGTTACCCGGAGGGCGAGCAGGTCCCGGTCCCGCCGAACTGGGGTGGTTTCCGCGTCGCCCCGCGGACGGTGGAGTTCTGGCAGGGCCGTGAGAACCGTCTCCACGACCGGCTGCGGTACGTGGCCGAGCCGGACGGCGGCTGGCGGGTGGAGCGGCTCAGTCCCTGAGCACCGCGTCGAGGATCCCCGCCCACTGCGCCACCACGCGCTCCCGCCGTCCGGCGTCGTCGGTGAGGAGGTTGGCGAGGCCCAGTCCGCGGGCCATGTCGAGCAGGCCCTGGACGGTCTCGCGTACGCCCGGCCGGGATTCGTCCGCGCCGAGCAGGTCGACGGCGATGCGGTGGCTCTCGCGGCCGACGTGTGCCTCCAGTTCGGTGACGCGGGGGCGGAGCTGCTCCTCGTTGGAGGCGGCGACCCACAGGTGGAGGGCCGCGCGGAACAGGGGGCCGGTGTAGAGGTCGACCAGGGCGGAGATCACCGCCCGGCGGTCGTCGGCCGCCGCGCCCTGGGGGAACAGGGCGCGCAGGGCCGTGGAGCGTTCCTCGGCGACGTACTCGACGGCCGCCGTGAACAGGTCCTCGCGGGTCGGGAAGTGGTGTTGGGCGGCGCCCCGGGAGACGCCGGCGCGTTCGGCGACGACCGAGACCGTGGAGCCCGCCCAGCCGTGTTCGGCGAGACAGGCCACGGCGGCTTCCAGGAGGCGCTGCCGGGTCGCTCGGCTGCGGTCCTGTCTGGGGGTACGTTCCGCGCGGTCGCCGACCGTGCTCACAGCGCCCATGCGGGATCCCGTCGTTCCAGAAAGGCCGTCATGCCTTCCCGGGCCTGTTCGGAGGCGAACAGGCGCGCCGAGAGCGCGGTGAGGTCGGCCGCGTCCCGGTCGAAGGCTTCCAGCACCCTAGCCGTGAGCAGCGCTTTCGTCTCGGCCAGGGCTTCGGGGGCGGATCGCCGCAGACCGTCGAGGATCGGTTCCAGTACGGCGTCCACGTCGTCGCCCGCCGCGGTGAGGAGGCCGATGCGGGCCGCCTCGGGTGCCTCGAAGCGCTCGCCGGTGAGGTAGTAGCGGGCGAGGGCGCGGGGGTCGGTGCGGGGCAGCAGGGGGAGGGAGATGACGGCCGGGGCGACGCCGATGCGTACCTCGGTGAAGGCGAAGGTGGCATCGAGTGACGCCGTCGCGATGTCGCACGCCGCCAGCAGGCCGAGGCCGCCCGCGCGTACGTGTCCCGTCACCCGGGCCACGACCGGTTTGCGCAGCTCGACGATCTGCCGCAGCAGTCGTACGAGCCCGTCGGGGTGCGGCGGGTCCCGCAGGTCCGCGCCCGCGCAGAAGGTGTTGCCGGTGTGGGTGAGCACGACCGCGCGTACGTCGGTGTCCTTGGCGCAGTGGGTGAGGGCGTCCGTGAGTTCGCCGACCAGGGCCGCCGAGAGGGCGTTGCGGTTGGCCGGGGAGTCGAGGGTGACGGTGTCGACTCCCCGCGCGCGTGTCCGTCGGACCAGGGTCATGTGCCCTCCTTGAGCGCCCGCAGTTCGCGGCGCAGGATCTTGCCGGAGGCGGCCCGGGGGACGTCGTCGATGAAGGTGACCCGGCGGACGCGTTTGTAGGGGGCGACGCGTTCGGCGACGTACATCATGACCTCTCCCTCGGAGAGGCCGGTGGCGGTGGGCTGGCGGACGACGAAGGCGTGCGGGACCTCGTTGTCGTCCTCGTTGTAGACGCCGATGACGGCCGCGTCGGCGATGCCGGGGTGGGTGAGCAGGAGGGCTTCCAGTTCGGCGGGGGCCACCTGGAAGCCCTTGTACTTGATGAGTTCCTTCACCCGGTCGACGACGAAGAGCCAGCCGTCGGCGTCGACATGGCCGACGTCCCCGGTGTGCAGCCAGCCGTCCTCGTCGATCATCGCGGCGGTGGCGTCGGGCTGTCCCAGGTAGCCCTTCATCACCTGGGGGCCGCGGATGACGATCTCGCCGGACTCGCCGGCGCCGAGGTCCTTGTCGGGGTCGGCGAGGGAGAGGACGCGCATCTCGGTGCCGGCGATGAGCTTGCCGACGGTGCCGGGAGGGGCGTCGCGCATGGCGTCGCGCGGTACCACGTGGGTGCCCGGGGAGAGTTCCGTCATGCCGTAGGCCTGGCCGACCGGGGGCAGGCCCAGGCGCCGGGAGCAGGCGGCGGCGAGTTCGGCGTCGAGGGGGGCGGCGGCGCTGAGGATGTACTGCAGGGACGACAGGTCGTAGTCGGCGACGGCCGGGTGCTTGGCGAGGGCGAGGACGATCGGCGGGGCGACGTAGAGGCCGGTGATGCGGTGGTTCTGGATGGCCGCGAGGAAGCCGTCGAGTTCGAAGCGGGGCAGGACGACGACGGTCGCGCCGAGCCTGAGGGGCGCGTTCATCAGGGCCGTGAGGCCGTAGATGTGGAAGAAGGGCAGTACGGCGAGGATGCGTTCGCCGGGGCCGGACGGCATCGCGGGTTCGAGCTGGGCCAGGTTGGTGGCTATCTGGCGGTGGGTGAGCATCACGCCCTTGGGGACGCCGGTGGTCCCGGAGGAGTACGGGAGGACGGCGACGTCGTCGGCGGGGTCGATGTCGACCACCGGCTCGGGGGCGGTGGAGGCCAGCATGTCGATGAGGGACCGGTGCCCGGGGGCGCTGTCGCAGACGAAGATCTCCTCGACGCCGCCCGCGAGTTCGGATGCCCGGCGCGCGGTCTCCAGGAGCGGGGACACGGTGACGATCCAGCGGGCCGCCGAGTCCTTCAGCTGCTTGGCGAACTCCTCTGCGGTGGACAGGGGGTGCACGGTGGTGACGGTGGCGCCCGCGCGCGTGGCGGCGTAGAACGCCGTGGGGAAGGCGATCGTGTTCGGGCTGTGCAGCGCGAGTACGTCGCCCTTGCGGACGCCGGCCTCGGTGAGTGCGGCGGCGACCCGGCGGTGGAAGCGGTCGAGCTGTTCGTAGGTGAGGGTGGTGCCGTCGATCCCGTCGATCAGGGCGGGCGCGTCACCGTACTGGGCGGCCCGCCCGAGGACCGCCTCGTGGATGGGGAGTTCTACGGGCAGGACGTCTGCGTACTCGCTGCGGAACATCGTTCCTCCAAGGCGGCGGCCTAGTACGACTTGGGCAGGCCCAGGGTCTGGTGGGAGACGTAGTTGAGAATCATCTCCCTGCTCACGGGGGCAATACGAGCCACGCGCGAGGCCGTTATCAAAGAGGCGAGCCCGAATTCGCGTGTCAGGCCGTTTCCGCCGAGGGTGTGCACGGCCTGGTCCACGGCCCGTACACAGGCCTCGCCGGCCGCGTATTTCGCCATGTTGGCCGCCTCCCCCGCGCCGACGTCGTCCCCGGCGTCGTACAGGGCCGCGGCCTTCTGCATCATCAGACGGGCGAGTTCGAGTTCGATGTGCGCCTGGGCGAGGGGGTGGGCGATGGCCTGGTGGGCGCCGATGGGCGCGTTCCAGACGGTGCGGTCGCGGGCGTAGGTGATCGCCTGTGCGAGGGCGTAGCGGCCCATGCCGATCGCGAAGGCGGCCGTCGTGACGCGTTCGGGGTTGAGACCGGCGAAGAGCTGGAGGAGACCGGCGTCCTCGTCGCCGACCAGGGCGTCGGCGGGCAGGCGTATGTCGTCGAGGGTCAGCTCGAACTGCTTCTCCACGGCGTCGAGTTCCATGTCGATCCGGCGGCGCGTGAAGCCGGGGGTGTCCCGGGAGACGATGAACAGGCAGGGCTTGAGGCGGCCGGTGCGGGAGTCTTCCGTGCGGCCGACGATGAGGGTCGCGTCCGCCAGGTCGACCCCGGAGATGAAGACCTTGCGGCCGGTGAGCAGCCAGTCGCCGCTGTCCGGGTCGCGGCGGGCCGTGGTGGTGATGCGGTGGCTGTTGGAGCCGGCGTCGGGTTCGGTGATGCCGAAGGCCATGGTGCGGGTGCCGTCGGCGAGGCCGGGGAGCCACTGCTGTTTCTGGGCGTCGGTGCCGAAGCGGGCGATGACCGTGCCGCAGATGGCCGGGGAGACGACCATCATGAGGAGGGGGCAGCCGGCGGCGCCCAACTCCTCCAGGACGATGGAGAGTTCGGAGATGCCGCCACCACCGCCGCCGTACTCCTCGGGGAGGTTGACGCCCAGGTAGCCGAGTTTGGCCGCCTCCGACCAGAGGGCTTCACGGTCGTAGGCGCGGCCGTGGCGCTTGCCGAGGGCGGCCACGGCCGAGCGCAGGGCTTTGCGTTCCTCGGTTTCCAGCACGGTGCTCACTGCTCCTCCTGAGAGACCTCGACGACGGCGAGTAGCTCACCGACCTGGACCTGATCCCCCGGTACGGCGTGCAAGGCCGTCAGCGTGCCTGTGAGCGGGGCTGAGATCTTGTGCCGCATCTTCATCGCCTCCAGCCACAGCAGGGGCTCTCCGGCCCGTACGGCGGCTCCCGCGGCGAGACCGTCGGCGACCTTGACGACCGTTCCGGGCATGGGGGCCAGGAGGGAGCCGGGGGCGTGCTGGGCGGCCGGGTCCGGGAAGCGGGGCAGTGCCTTCAGGGCTGTCGCGTTCACGTACACGCGGTCGCCGTACCGGGCCACCTGGAACTTCCGCCGGACGCCGTCCACTTCGAGTACGACGAGGTCGGGGCCGGCGTGCACGACCCGGACCCCGTCGGCTTCCAGGGCGCCCCCGCGCGCGTGCCGGTACCGCGCCTCGTGTTCCTCGCCCGCCATCGCGTACCGCTTGGTCTGCGGCTGGGAGGGCAGGTTGCGGAAGCCGCCGAAGCGGGAGGCGGTCAGGGCCTCGGAGAGGGCGGCGGCCAGGGGGGCGTGCGGGTCGGGGGCCTGGGTGGTCAGTTCGGCGAGGTGGCGGTCGTAGAAGCCCGTGTTCATACGGGCGGTGGTGAACTCCTCGTGGCGCAGGGAGCAGACGAGGAGCTCGCGGTTGGTGGTGGGGCCGTGGAGGGTGGCCCGGTCCAGGGCGCCCGCCAGTTTGCGCAGCGCCTCCGCGCGCGTGGGGGCGTGGGCGATCGCCTTCGCGAGCATGGGGTCGTAGTGGACGCCGATGGGGTCGCCGGACTCGTAGCCCGTGTCGAGGCGGATGCCGTCCGGGACGGTGAGTCGGTGCAGGGTGCCGGTCTGGGGGGTCCAGTCGGTCGCCGGGTCCTCGGCGTAGAGGCGGGCCTCGACGGCGTGGCCACGCGCGCGTGGGGGTTCCTTCTCCAGCGCGTACCCCTCGGCCACCCGCAGCTGCAGGGCGACCAGGTCCACGCCGAACACCGCCTCCGTCACCGGGTGTTCGACCTGGAGGCGGGTGTTCATCTCCAGGAAGTGCGCCTTCTCTCCGGCCACCAGGAACTCGACCGTGCCGGCGCCCACGTAGTCCACGGCGCGCGCGGCGCGTACGGCCAGCGCGTGGAGCTCCTGCGTGAGCCCCTCGGAGAGACCGGGCGCCGGGGCCTCCTCGATCACCTTCTGGTGGCGGCGCTGGAGGGAGCAGTCGCGGGTGCCCAGCGCCCAGACCGTGCCGTGCGCGTCCGCGAGGACCTGCACCTCCACGTGGCGCCCGCCCTCCACGTACGGCTCGACGAACACCTCCCCGTCCCCGAAGGCGCTCGCGGCCTCGGCTCGCGCGCCCTCCAGCGCGGCGCTCAGCTCCTCAAGGCGGCGCACGATCCTCATCCCGCGCCCCCCGCCGCCCGCGGCCGCCTTCACCAGCACCGGCAGGTCGGACTCGGTCACCTCGGCCAGGGGCGCGAGCCCCATCAGCTCCTTGGCGCGCGTCTTGGACGCCATCGCCTCGATGGCGGACGGGGGCGGCCCGATCCAGACCAGGCCGGCGTCCAGGACGGCCCGCGCGAAGTCGGCGTTCTCGGAGAGGAAGCCATAACCGGGGTGCACGGCGTCCGCGCCGGCGGCGACGGCGGCCTTCACGATCAGGTCGCCGCGCAGGTACGTCTCGGCGGGCGCCGCGCCGGGCAGCCGTACGGCCGTGTCGGCCACGCGCGCGTGGAGCGCGTTCTCGTCGGCGTCGGAGTGCACGGCGACCGTCCGGATGCCCAGCTCACGGCAGGTGCGGAAGATCCGGCAGGCGATCTCGCCCCGGTTGGCGACGAGCACGGAGGCGATCACGGAGGTCACCGGCTCCCTCGTGTCAGCGGGATCACCCGCGTCCCCGATATCACCTGCGTCCCCGATGCCACTCGTGTCCCTGATATCACTCATGTCCCTCACATCCGGAAGACGCCGAAGCCACCGCGCGCGCCCTCGTAGGGCGCCGTGTGGATGGCCGACAGGCACAGGCCGAGGACCGTGCGGGTGTCGCGGGGGTCGATGACGCCGTCGTCGTAGAGCCGCCCGGACAGGAACATGGGCAGCGACTCGGACTCGATCTGCTGCTCCACCATGGCGCGCAGGGCGGCGTCCGCGTCCTCGTCGTAGGGCTGTCCCTTGGCGGCCGCCGACTGCCGGGCGACGATGGAGAGCACGCCGGCGAGCTGCTGGGGGCCCATGACGGCCGACTTGGCGCTGGGCCAGGCGAAGAGGAAGCGGGGCTCGTACGCCCGCCCGCACATGCCGTAGTGCCCCGCGCCGTAGGAGGCGCCCATCAGGACGGAGAGGTGCGGGACCTTCGAGTTGGAGACCGCGTTGATCATCATCGCGCCGTGCTTGATGATCCCGCCCTGCTCGTACTCCCTGCCGACCATGTAGCCGGTCGTGTTGTGCAGGAAGAGCAGCGGGATGTCCCGCTGGTTCGCCAGCTGGATGAACTGCGCCGCCTTCTGGGACTCCTCGGAGAACAGGACTCCCTGAGCGTTGGCCAGCACGCCGACCGGATAGCCGTGCAGGGCGGCCCAGCCGGTCGTCAGGCTGGTGCCGTACAGCGGCTTGAACTCGTCGAAGTCGGAGCCGTCGACGATGCGGGCGATCACCTCCCGCGGGTCGAAGGGGACCTTCAGGTCGCCGGGGACGATGCCGAGGAGCTCGTCGGCCGCGTACTTGGGCGGCTGCGCGGGGCCCGGATCGCCGTACGCCTTGCGGTGGTTGAGGCGGGCGACCACCCGGCGCGCCTGCCGCAGCGCGTCCCGCTCGTCCACGGCGAAGTGGTCCGCGAGCCCCGACACGCGCGCGTGCATCTCCGCGCCGCCCAGGGACTCGTCGTCGCTCTCCTCGCCGGTCGCCATCTTCACCAGGGGCGGACCGCCGAGGAACACCTTGGCGCGCTCCTTGACCATGATCACGTGGTCGGACATGCCGGGGACGTACGCGCCTCCGGCGGTGGAGTTGCCGAAGACGACGGCCACGGTCGGGATCCCGGCGGCGGAGAGCCGGGTGATGTCACGGAAGATGGCGCCCCCGGGGATGAAGATCTCCTTCTGGGAGGGCAGATCCGCGCCGCCCGACTCCACCAGGCTGATGCAGGGCAGTCGGTTGGCGAGGGCGATGTCGTTCGCCCGCAGGGCCTTCTTCAGCGACCACGGGTTGCTGGCGCCGCCGCGCACGGTCGGGTCGTTGGCGGTGATCAGGCACTCCACGCCCTCGACGACCCCGATGCCGGTGACGAGCGAGGCGCCGATCGTGTAGTCGCTGCCCCAGGCGGCCAGCGGCGACAGCTCCAGGAACGGCGTGTCCGGGTCGAGGAGCAGCTCGATGCGTTCCCGGGCGAGCAACTTGCCCCGCTTGCGGTGCCGTTCGACGTACTTCTCGCCGCCCCCGGCGAGCGCCTTGGCGTGCTCGGCGGACAGCTCGTCCAGCTTGTCGAGCATGGCCGCGCGGTTGGCCCGGTAGTCCGGACCGGCCGTGTCCAGGCCGGATTCGATGACGGTCACAGCAGGGCCTCCGGGATGTCCAGGTGGCGGGAGCGCAGCCATTCGCCCAGGGCCTTGGCCTGCGGATCGAAGCGGTGTTGCGCGGCCACACCCTCACCGAGAAGCCCCTCGACCACGAAGTTCAGGGCGCGGAGGTTCGGCAGGACGTGCCGGGTGACGGTCAGGCCGGCCGTCTCCGGGAGCAGTTCACGCAGCAGGTCGACGGTGAGGGTGTGCGCCAGCCAGCGCCAGGCCTCGTCCGTCCGCACCCAGACGCCCACGTTGGCGTTGCCGCCCTTGTCACCACTGCGGGCACCGGCGACGAGCCCGAGCGGGGCGCGACGGGTGGGCCCGGCCGGTGGCGGCTCGGGCAGCGGTGGTTCGGGCAGATCGTCGAGTACGAGTGTGTCGTGGGGCGGCGGCGGCACAGGGACCGGGCGCCCGTCAGGGAGTACGGCTCTGTGGTCGGCGTCTCCATGGGGGACGTACACATCCTCGAAGACCCCATAGGGCGCGCCCTTTCCAGGTGGCGAGAGCACATGGAAACCGGGGTAGCTGGCCAGCGCCAGCTCTACGGCGGCCCCGCTCAGCGCCCGCCCGACGACCCGCTCGTCCGCGTCCCGTACGACGAGCCGCAGCAGCGCGCTCGCCGTCTCCTCGGTCGGGGCGTCGGCCCGGTCGGTGCGGACGAGGTCCCACCGCACCTCCGTGGGACGGGACTTGGCCTGCCCGAACGCGTCCTCCATCTGCTCCCGCACCAGTGCCGCCTTGGCCTCGATGTCGAGGCCGGTGAGCACGAAGGCGACCTCGTTGCGGAAGCCGCCGAGGCGGTTGAGGCCGACCTTGAGGGTGGGCGGCGGGGCCTCGCCGCGTACGCCGTCGACACGGACGCGGTCGGGGCCGTCCTGGGTGAGGCGGACGGTGACCAGGCGGGCGGTCACATCCGGGCCCGCGTACCGTGCCCCGCCCGTCTCGTACAGCAGCTGCGCGGTCACCGTGCCGATGTCGACGAAGCCGCCGGTACCGGGGTGCTTGGTGATGACACAGCCGCCGTCCTCATGGAGTTCGGCGAGGGGGAATCCGGGCCGCCGCACGTCCCCCGAACCCCGGTTGAAGAAGGCGTGGTTGCCCCCGGTGGCCTGCGCCCCGCACTCCAGCACATGCCCGGCGACGACGGCGCCCGCGAGCCGGTCGTACTCCCCCGCCTGCCAGCCGAAGTGGGCGGCGGCGGGCCCCGTGACCAGGGCCGCGTCCGTCACCCGCCCGGTGACGACCACGTCCGCGCCGGCCCGCAGACACTCGGCGATCCCGAAGCCGCCGAGGTAGGCGTGGGCGGCGAGGCTGTCCGGGTACAGGGCCCTGAGGTCGTCCCCCTCGACGTGGGCGACCCGCACCGGAAGCCCAAGGCGCTCCGCCAACTGCCCTACGGCGTCGGCGAGTCCGGCCGGATTGGGCCCACCGGCGTTGGTGACGACCTTGACCCCGCGCTCATGAGCGAGCCCCAGACACTCCTCCAACTGCCGTAGAAAAGTGCGGGCATAACCGCCGGCGGGGTCCTTGAGCCGGTCCCGTCCCAGGATCAGCATGGTCAGCTCGGCGAGGTAGTCGCCGGTGAGGACGTCCAGTTCACCGCCGGTGAGCATCTCGCGCATGGCGTCGAAACGGTCGCCGTAGAAACCGGAGGCGTTGCCTATGCGCAGGGGTGGCGTCATACGGCGCCTCCCTTCGGCGGGCGCCCGCCGCCGGACGGGCCCGCGAAGGCCTGGGCGATGTCCAGCCAGCGGTCCGCGTCCTCGCCCTCGGCGCGCAGGGCGAGGTCGTCGCGGTGGGCCCGCTGGGTGACCAGGAGGCAGAAGTCGAGGGCGGGGCCGGTGACGCGGCCGTCGGCGTCCTCGGGGCCGTAGATCCACAACTCGCCGGACGGGGCCACGAGTTCCACGCGGAACTCCTCGAACGGCGGGGTCAGCCCGTTCACCCCGAAGGCGAAGTCGCGGGTGCGGACGCCGAGTCGGGCGATATGGCTCAGCCGGTCGGTGGGGGTACGGGACACCCCCAACGCGTCGGCCACGTCCAGGCCGTGGGCCCAGGTCTCCATGAGGCGGGCGGTGGCCATGGAGGCGGTCGACATCGGCGGGCCGTACCAGGGGAAACGGGCGCCGGGGGGTGCGGCGCGGAGGGCTTCCGCCAGGGCGTCGCGGCCGGTCCGCCAGTCCGCGAGCAGCCGCGCCGGCGGCCTGGCGGCCCACTCCTCGGCGCCGTTGTCCACGAAGTCCCCGGGCTGGCCCAGGGCCTTCTCCAGCTGCCGGGAGAAGGCGTCCTGGTCGGTCACCGCCAGCAGGGAGGAGTGGTCGGTCCAGGCGAGATGCGCGATCTGATGAGCGACGGTCCAGCCGGGCGCGGGCGTGGCGAGCGCCCACCGCTCCGGGCTCGACTCGGCCACGAGCAGGTCGAGTTCCTCGCTCTCGGCACGCAGGTCGTCGATGACGGGCGTGGGGTCTGCCATGGGGCGAGCATGGCAGGGGCACCAGAAACAAGCAAGCGTGCTTGCATTAATTCGTTTTTCCACAACCCGGGAGCCGTATGCAGTTGCTTGGCTACTCTTGGTGATCGGAGGTGGTGGGGATGCCGGTAGTGCGTGAAGTGGATCCGAGTGCGTCACCGTTGGACTACTACGGATACGAGCTGAAGCGTGTTCGAGAGGGGGCGGGACTCACTCAGAAGGGGCTCGGTTCGCTCGTGTTCTGCACGGGTTCGCTGATCGGGCAGATCGAGAACGCGGCCAAGGTTCCACAGCGGGACTTCTCCGAGCGGCTGGACGCGGCGCTGGGGACGGACGGGGCGTTCTCACGGCTGGTGGGGCTGGTGTTGCGGAGCCAGTTGCCTAGTTGGTTTCAGCCGTATGCGGAGATGGAGGCGAAGGCCACTTACATCTCCACCTACCAGTGCCAGTTGATCTATGGGCTGCTGCAGACGGAGGAGTACGCACGCGCCGTGATCGGCGTGGAACACACCGACCGGCTGGAGGAGCTGGTGGCAGCACGGTTGGATCGCCAGCGCATTCTGCAACGGGACGATCCCCCGGTGCTGTGGGTCGTACTGGACGAGGCCGCGCTGTACCGGCAGATCGGCAGTCGTGAAGTCATGCGGAACCAACTGGCCCATCTCCTGGGCATGTTCGGCCGTCCGTGGCTGGACATCCAGGTGCTGCCATTCTCAGCGGGGCAGCACACCGGAATGATGGGGTCGTTCAATCTGCTCCGCTTCGACAACGATCCCGACCTGCACTACTGCGAGAGCTACGACCAGGGCCACATGACCCCCAATCCGGAGGTGATCAAGGAGCGTTCGGTCGGTTACGCTCGCTTGCAGGCCTCAGCCCTCTCCCCGGGGGACTCGGCAGCCTTGATCGCCCGCGTGATGGAGGAGCGCTATGGAGAGCAACCGGGACGTGACGCGAGTGCAGTGGCGCAAGTCGTCGTACAGCGGGAGCAGCGGCGGTGATTGCGTCGAGTGCGCCCCCCTCGGCATGGCGACATGGCGTAAGTCGTCGCACAGCGGTGACACGGGCGGCCAGTGTGTCGAGATCGCCGACCTCGTCCCCCACATAGCCGTCCGCGACTCCAAGCACCCCACCCTTGGCGCCCTCACCCTCACCCCCAAGGCCTTCGCCGCATTCGTGGAGTCGGTCAAGGGCTGACGTTCGCGTGCGGGTCGGTGTGCTGGTCCTCTCGGGTTCGAGTGGTCGCGTCGAGGTGGAGCGGGCCCGCCTGTTCGCCCGGGAGGGCATGACCGCCGTACCACTCCGGTGGTTCGGTGGGCCGGGGCAGTCGCCGGGGATCTGCGAGATCCCGCTGGAGACGTTCACCGACGCCATCGACCGTCTGCGTTCGGACGGCGCGGAGCGCATCGGCATGGTGGGGGTGTCCAAGGGGGCCGAGGCGGCGATGCTCACGGCGGTGCACGATCCGCGCGTGGATGTCGTCGTGGCGCTGTCGCCCACGTCCCGTGTGTGGTGCAACGTCGGGCCGGGGCTGGACGGGGTCGAGCGGCCGTATCGGTCGTGCTGGACGTGGCGGGGGCGGGCGTTGCCGTTCGTTCCGATGGACGATTCCTGGACGCCCGCGGAGACGGACGGGGGCGGGCCCGTCGCCGTCCGCGGGTGGTACGAGCGGAGTGAGCGGACGTTCGCCGACCGGCTCGCCGCGGCGGCGATTCCCGTGGAAAGGGCGCGGAGCGAGCTGGTGCTGGTCGCGGGCGGTGACGACGCGATGTGGCCGTCCCTTCCGTACGCCGGGCAACTGGCGGAACGCCGGCGCTCGGCCGGAGCCACGGTCCGCCTGATCACCCACCCCGACGCCGGCCACCGCCCCCGCTTCCCCGGCGAGAGCCCAGCGCCACCGTCCCCACACTTCCGCTACGGCGGCACCCCGGAAGCCGACGCCCTGCTGGGTGCCGCCGCCTGGCCCCACGTCCTCGACGCGCTGCGCGGCGTAGGTTGAGCGTGTTGGTGATCAGTTGTTTGTGATCAGCTGTTCGTGATCAGTTGTGGTCCACGGAGACGAGAGGCCCCCCATGTCCGGCGACACCCTGTACGAGATCCTGGACGATCGTTTCCGTACCGGACACTGCGCCAGCGGTGATCAGCGGCTGGAGGTGCTGTACGACGGGTGCCGGTGGGCCGAGGGGCCGGTGTATGTGCCCGCGTGGCGGCAGGTGGTCTGGAGCGACATCCCGAACGACCGGCTGCTGCGTTGGGACGAGGTGAGCGGGGCGGTCGGCGTCTTCCGGGAACCGGCCGGGAACAGCAACGGCAACACCCTGGACCCGCAGGGGCGCCTGGTCAGCTGTGAGCAGGGCAACCGCCGGGTCACCCGCACCGAGCACGACGGCACGGTGACGGTCCTGGCCGAGCGGTTCCGGGGCAAGCGGCTCAACAGCCCGAACGACAGTGTCGTACGCTCCGACGGCACCGTCTGGTTCTCCGACCCGGACTTCGGGATCCTCAGCGACTACGAGGGCCACCGCGCCGAGTCCGAGATCGGCGCCTGCAACCTCTACCGCGTCGACCCGGCCACCGGTGAGGTGCACCTCGCCGCCGACGGCCTCGACGGGCCCAACGGCGTGATCCTGTCCCCGGACGAGCAGCGGCTGTACGTCTCCGACACCCGCGCCGCCCGTGTCCTCGCCTTCGACGTCCACGCCGACGGCACCCTCACCGGCCGCAGGGTCGCCGCCGAGGCGCCCGCCGGGGTCCACTTCGACAACATCCGCCTGGACGACGCGGGCCGCCTCTGGGTCGCCGCCCTCGACGACGGCGTCCACTGCTACGACCCCGACGGCACCCTCATCGGCCGCCTCCGCGTGCCCGACCGGGCCTCCAACATCGCCTTCGGCGGCCCGAAGAACAACCGCCTGTTCATCACCGCCGGCACCACGCTGTACTCACTGCTGATGTCGGTGACGGGAGCGCCCCGCACCTCGCTCTCACGATGACGCGAGGTCGGCGCCCTTCACTTCTCCCCGATCTCCCCGACTCGCCTCTCCCCGACTGGCCTCTCCCGGCCCCACTTCTCCCGGACCCGCCTCTCCCGGACCCGCCTCTCCCGGACCCGGCTTTCCCCGCCCCACCTGCGTCCGCACCGCCCCCATGCTCGCGCCGATGACCAGCGCGATCGCCCCGGCCTGGACGAGGGACAGGGCCTGGCCGAGGATCAGGAAGCCGGCCGTCGCCGCGAGGGCCGGTTCCAGGCTCATCAGGATCGCGAAGGTGGAGGCGGGCAGGCGCCGCAGGGCCAGCAGTTCGAGGGTGTACGGGAGGACGGACGACATGATCGCCACCGCCGAGCCCAGGGCGATCGTGACGGGGTCGGTGAGCTTCGACCCCGACTCGGCGATCCCGAGCGGCAGCATCATCACCGCGCCCACCGCCATCGCCAGCGCCAGCCCGTCCGCCTGCGGGAACCGTCGCCCCGTACGCGCGCTGAACACGATGTACGTCGCCCACATGGCCCCTGCCGCCAGCGCGAAGGCCACTCCCACCGGGTCGAGGTCGCCGAACCCGCCGCCGCCCAGGAGGATGACGCCGGTGAGGGCCAGTGCGGCCCAGACGAGGTTGATCGCGCGGCGGGAGGCGAGGACGGAGAGGGTGAGCGGGCCGAGGACCTCCAGGGTGACCGCCGCGCCCAGGGGGATGCGGTCGACCGCCTGGTAGAAGAGGCCGTTCATCGCGCCCATGGTGACGCCGAAGGCGATCACCGTGCCCCAGTCGGTGCGGGAGTGGCCGCGCAGACGGGGGCGGCAGACCAGCAGCAGGACCACCGCCGATGCCAGGAGGCGGAGGGTGACCACACCCAGCGCACCCGCCCTCGGCATCAGGCTCACCGCCAGTGCCGCGCCGAACTGCACCGAGATACCGCCCGCCAGCACCAGACCCACCGGGCCGAGAGAGCCCCGGCGGTGTGGTCGCGCGGTTGTGGTGGCGGAGGGCGCCACGGAGGAGGTGGTGCTCTGGGTGGTCACGGGCGGTCCAGGGGCTCGGCTCGGGGTTCGTTCATCTTGATTCGTTCATCTTGATGCACTGCCAAGTCCAGAGTAATGACCTCGGTCAGGCGTGTGAACCCGTTTTGCCACTGTCCTGAATGCTGGACCGCCGACTCGGCCCCTAACCTGCCGGGGTGAAGTGGACCGGGATGTACTGGTCGTAGAGGCGTACGTCTGTCGCTGTGAAGTCGGCTCGGGTGACTATCGCGCAGCGGACCGTCACGTCGCAGACGACGCCGTCGGCGATCTCGGGCTTGAGGTTGAGGGTCGTCACGAAGGAGCCGCCCTCCTGGTAGGGGATGGTGACGCCCGGCGTGCCGGTGCCGGTGTCCGTGATGCGGCGGGCCGAGCCGTCGGTCGACTGACGGCCGCCGAGGCACGGAGTGGGCAGGGCGGTGTACGTGGAGGGGTCGCCGACTTTCGCGCTGTCCGGGATCACGCAGAACGCCAGGAAGATGCCCTGCGCCCGGTTGTACCCGGTGCCGGCGACATCCACCGTGGCCCCGGTCGAGGGCAACACGGTGGGCGTGGCGGCCAGTTTCAGCCGGAACGTGTCACCGTCGGCCGTGGTGACCGTCCGGTGCGCGAAGCCGAACTGCGGTGCGGCGCTGGCGGTGCCGCCCAGGGGGAGCAGCGCGGCGAGACCCGCGGCCGTGGCCGCGAGCGCGCCCTGCAGCAGACGCTTGGTGGGGGGGTTCATGGACGGAGTCCGTCCTTTCCGTTGTGGCTCTGGGGTGAACTCCTTGATCGTTCTCATGGCTAGAACACAACTGGTCGATAGGCAAGTTCGGGCGAATGCCTTCACCTTCCGCCCACCACATCGCCACGGGAGCCGTCATCGACTCCGACCGTCCCGCTTCGGGTTCGGTCAGCACCGCTTCCAGGGCCGGCAGCACGCCGTGGATGTCCGAGAGGACGGCCACAGCGGTCATGGTCGCCCTGCCCGGGGGTCGGTGCCGGTGTCGGCGTCGTCCTGGTCCTCGGGGCGGAGTTCCCCCAGCGCCTCCGCCAGCACCTCCGCCAGATGCCGCCCCTGTACCCCGGCCAGTTGTGCCAGCTGGGTGCGGCAGGAGAAGCCGTCCGCCAGGACCACCGTGTCCCCGGGGGCCTGGCGCACCGCCGGCAGCAGCCGCTCCTCCGCGCAGGCCTTCGAGACCTCGAAGTGCCCTTTCTCGAAGCCGAAGTTGCCCGCCAGCCCGCAGCAGCCGCCCGTCAACTCGCCGGTGAGCCCCGCCGCCTCGCGCAGACGCCGGTCGGGGGCGTCGCCGAGGACCGCGTGCTGGTGGCAGTGGGTCTGGCCGGTCACCGGACGGTCGACGGTGGGGGGTGTCCAGTCGGGCGCGTACTTCTCCAGCGCCTCCGCGAAGGTCACGACCGCCCCGGCGAGACGCGCCGCGCGCGGGTCGTCATGGAGGAGTTCGGGCAGGTCGGTGCGGAGGGCGGCGGCACAGCTCGGTTCCAGGACCACGAACGCCGGGACGTCAGTGCCCGACCCGGGGTGGAGGAACGGGTCCAGCAGGTCGAGAGTGCGGCGCAACACCGTGCGGGCGCGGTCGAGTTGGCCCGTGGAGATGTACGTCAGCCCGCAGCAGACACGAGCACGGCCCGACGTCCCCTTCATCCACGACTTCTTCCCCTTCATCCACGGCGTCCGCATCACCGTCAACCCGGCCGCCTCCAGCACCCGCAGGGCCGCCTTGCCGACGTCCGGTGCGAAGTGCTCCGTGAAGGTGTCGGGCCAGAGGACGACGAAGGCCGGAGAGTCGTCCCATTCCCCCACCCCGGCCGGCATCCGCCGCGTCTGCGCCTTCGTCCTCCTCCACCACCACGAACTGAACGTCTCCGACGCCACCCGCGGCAGCTCCCGCTCGGGCGCGATCCCGCCCAGCCGCTTGGCGAGCGCCGCCAACGGGCCGACGGCGGCGAGGGAGTTCACCAGCCCGGCGGTCCGTGTACGCGTCACCCAGCGCAGCCACAGCGGCAGCCACCCCATGCTGTAGTGCGCGGCCGGGCGGCGCCGTCCCTCGTAGTGGTGGTGCAGGAACTCCGCCTTGTACGTGGCCATGTCGACCTCGACCGGGCAGTCGGAGCGGCACCCCTTGCAGGACAGGCACAGGTCGAGGGCGTCCCGCACCTCCGTGGACCGCCAGCCGTCGGTGACCACCTCACCCGCGAGCATCTCGTGCAGCAGCCGGGCACGCCCGCGCGTGGAGTGCCGCTCCTCGCCGGTCGCGCGGAACGACGGGCACATGACCGATGCGCCGGCCGCGGATGTCGTACGGCATTTCGCGACCCCCACACAGCGCCGGACCGCCGCCGAGAAGTCGCCGCCGTCGGTCGGGTAGCCGAAGGCGACGTCGACGGGCGCGCCGGGGAGGACGGAGAAGCGGAGGTTCGAGTCCAGGGGCGAGGGGCGCACCAGCATCCCCGGGTTGAGGAGGTCGTCCGGGTCCCAGACGGCCTTCGCGCGCTCGAAGAGGGCGACCAGTTCGGGGCCGTACATCTTCGGCAGCAGTTCGGCGCGTGCCTGACCGTCCCCGTGTTCCCCGGAGAGGGAGCCGCCGTGGGCGACGACCAGTTCGGCCAGTTCCTCGGAGAAGCGGCGGAAGCGGGCGATGCCCGGCTCGGTGAGCAGGTCGAAGTCGATACGGACGTGGATGCAGCCGTCGCCGAAGTGGCCGTACGGGGTGCCGCGCAGTCCGTGGGAGGTCAGCAGGTGCCTGAACTCCCGTAGATACGGACCGAGGCGCTGCGGCGGCACCGCGCAGTCCTCCCAGCCGGGCCAGGCCTCCGAGCCGTCCGGCATCCGGGTCGCCGTACCGCTGGCGTCCTCCCGGATGCGCCACAGCGCGCGCTGGCCGGCCGGGTCGGTGACGACCAGGGAGTCGAGGACGTCGGCGGCCCGCACGATCGTCTCCGCACGCGCGCGTGCCTCCCCCTCCGAGTCACCGCCCGTCTCCACGAACAGCCAGGCCCCACCCCTGGGCAGCCCGGCGCCCCCGGACGGCACCAGGTCGGCGGCCATCCCCTCGACCGTGAGCGGCCCGTACGGCAGCAGACCGGCCGCGGCTTCGGCGGCGGCGCCCTCGTCGGCGTACGCCAGCACGGCGAGCGCACGCGCGCGGGGTGCCTCGACGAGTCGTACGACGGCTTCTGTGACGATCCCGAGCGTGCCCTCGGAGCCGCAGAAGGAGCGGGCGACATCGGCGCCCTTCTCGGGGAGCAGGGCGTCCAGCGCATAACCGGAGATACGGCGGGGCAGCTCGGGAAAGCCGGTGCGCAGGCGGGCCAACTCGCCCTCCACCAAAGGCCGTAGCCCCGCGGGCGCGCCCGCCCAGTCCTTCCCGGGCCGCAGTCGCTCGCCGCGCGCGGTGACGATGTCCAGCTCACGCACGCTGTCCGCCGTCGTGCCCCAGGCCACCGAGTGGGAACCGCAGGAGTTGTTGCCGATCATGCCGCCGAGCGTGCAGCGGCCGTGGGTGGAGGGGTCGGGGCCGAAGCGCAGGCCGTGCGGGGCGGTGGCTTCCTGGAGGCGGTCCAGGACCAGGCCCGGCTGGACGACGGCGGTGCGGGCCGCAGGGTCGAGCGAGACCAGGCGGTTCATATGACGGGTGAAGTCCAGGACCACGCCGGTGCCGGTCGCCTGCCCCGCGATCGACGTGCCCCCGCCCCGGGCCACCACCGGCACTCCGCGCTCCCGGCACACCGCGAGGACGGCCGCCACGTCGTCCGCGTCTCTGGGCGCGACCACGCCCAGCGGGACGCGCCGGTAGTTGGACGCGTCCATGGTGACCAACGCCCGGGACGTGACGTCGAAGCCGACCTCACCCCGGACGGCCCTGCGCAGCTCCGCCTCAAGATCCGTCATGCCACCAGCATGCATCCCGCCACTGACAGTGACGACTCTTCTGTACACAGGTACCGCGGAGCGCTCCCCGCCACGGTCGTCGGAATCTGTGAACGGATGCGGAACCTTCCCAATTCGATCACGAACTCCCATATAGTGACCGCCAGTTGAGCAACGGCTGTCTCTTCTCGCCCAGAACCACCGATCGGAACAGGTATCGGAACAGGTATCGGAACGCGGATCGGAACGCGGATCGAGACACGGATCGGGACACGGATCCGGACACGGCTCGCTCAGGCACGGACAAGGACGACCGAGGACCCCTACCGAGGACCGACTCATGACCGCCCCCCTCCAGCCCGGCGAACGTCCCTCCCTGCGCACCCTCGCGCCCGTCCCGCTGCTCACGGCCGTGCTGGCCGGGCTCGCCGTGGCCGGTGCGGTGGCTCGGGTGCCGGACTCGGAGCGGGTCGCGCTGGCGCTCGGCGGGGGCGGCGGGGCGCTGCTGCTGTGCGCGGCCGTCGCGGTGGCCACGCACGCGTACCAGACGGCCCGGATCGCGCGACGGCGTCTGGAGGCGGTCACCGCGGACACCGGGCGGCTGCTGCAGGACCGGATCCGGCAGAGCGCCGAGTTCGACCAGGAGCGGGTGCGGCTGGCCGAGGAACTGACCCGTGAGCGGGCCCGGTCGGCGGCCGAACTCGCCCAGCAGCGGGACCGGTTGACGGCGGGGTTCGCGGAGGAACGGCGTCGGCTGACGGCCGACTTCGCGCAGGAGTGCGAACGGCTGACGGCCGACTTCACCGAGGAACGGGAGCGGCTGACGGCCGATTCGGCCGCGGAGCGGGCCCGGCTGAGCGGTGAACTGGCCGAGGAACGCGCGCGTCTCACCGCCGAGAACGCCCGTCTGGCCGAGCAGGCCCGCCGGGCCGACCACGACCGGGCCACCGCCGTGTCGGCGACCGCCAACGCGGCCGGCCGGATGCAGGCGCTGGCCACCGGGATGCTCGCCGATCTGCGGGCCATGGAGGAGCGGCACGGTGACGAGAACGTCCTGGCCGACCTGCTCCACCTCGACCACCGCACCGCGCAGGCGGGTCGCCTCGCCGACTCCGTCGCGGTGCTCACCGGGGCGCGCTCCGGGCGCCGTTGGGCCCGTCCCATCGCGATGGAGTCGATCCTGCGTGGGGCGATGGGCCGGATCAGCGGCTACCAGCGTGTGCGCGTGCACTCCGCCTGTGAGGCGGCCGTCGCCGGGCACGCCGCCGAAGGCGTGATGCACGCCCTCGCGGAACTTCTCGACAACGCGGCCAACTTCTCGCCGCCGACGGCCGAAGTGCATGTCTACGTCGAGGAGGTGCCGGCCGGTGTCATCGTCTCCGTCGAGGACAGCGGTCTGGTCATGGGCGACGTCCAGCTCCGCCGTGCCGAGAGGGCGGTGGCGGGCGACACGGAGGGCCTCGGCGGCCTCACCGGCACGCGCCTGGGCCTCGCGGTCGTGGGCCGACTGTCCCGCAAGTACGGCCTGAAGGTGTCCTACCGCCCGTCCGCACGGGGCGGCACGGGCGTCCTGATGCTGGTCCCACAGGACATCCTGGTACCGGAACAGGGACCACCCCGGGTGCCGGAGGGCTTCCCCGTACCGAAGGCCTCGCCCGGGCCAACGAGGAAGGCGGCGCTCGGGCCGTCGAGTGGGGTGCCGGCCGGGCCGGGGAGTGAGATGCCGGGCGAGCCGTCCGGTGGGGTACCGGTCAAGTCGTCGGGCGGGGAAGCGGGTTCGGTCGTCGCCAACGGGGCGCGGGTGTCCTACGACGGGACGTCGCCGGTGTCCTACGACGACTACGCCGCCGGCGGGGGGACTGGCGAGGGCGCGGCGACGGGTGCCGGGACCGGAATCGAGATCGGGACCGGAATCGGTGGCATCGCCGAGGTCGATGGCACGGGCGCTGGCGCAGGGGCCGGAACGGGCAGGGGCGCTGGCGCAGGGAGAACGGGCACGGCCGCGGGTATAGGCGCCGGAGCGGACACGGGCGCTGGCACCGAGACCGGAGCGGGCGCGGCCGCGAGCATCGGAGCGAGCGCGACTGCGGGCATTGGATCCGGAGCGGACACTGGTGCGGGCGCTGGCGCTGACACAGGGGCCGAAGCGGGCACGGCCGCGGACATAGGCGCGGGCACGGGCACGGCCGCGAGCCTCGGAGTGAGCGCGGGCACGGACGCAGGCGCTGACACAGGGGCCGAAGCGGGCACGGCCGCGGACATAGGCGCGGGCACGGGCACGGCCGCGAGCCTCGGAGTGAGCGC
>Ga0182007_10000490_pt1 | contig 23678 bp, 24 predicted proteins | sample Sormic07211113_1_FD_123023 | JGI IMG/M metagenome (GOLD analysis project Ga0182007, IMG submission 123023) | Rhizosphere microbial communities from Sorghum bicolor, Mead, Nebraska, USA - 072115-113_1 MetaG | ecosystem: Host-associated > Plants > Roots > Rhizosphere | place: USA: Nebraska...
ATCAAGCACTACAACGGCCGTTTCTACGCCAAGGCGCAGAATCTCACACGCATGGCCCGGGCCGGTTACGACGCGGCGCTGGCGCGCTACGACCTGCTGGTGATGCCGACCGTGCCGATCATCCCCCAGCCTCATCCGGAACCCGGTTGCTCGATCACGGAATACGTGGCCCGGGCGCTGGAAATGATCGGCAACGCCTCAGCCCAGGACATCACCGGCCATCCGGCCATGTCGATTCCCTGCGGGCTGGTGGACGGCCTGCCGGTCGGGCTCATGCTGGTGGGCAAGCACTATGCCGAAGGCACGATTTACCAGGCGGCCGCAGCGTTCGAAGCGTCCGTTGACTGGAAAAACAATTAACCGGTCGGTCCCCGCGCAGCGCACAAAAACAAACACCCCAGGCGCTGCTTAAACGCTCAACGATGAGGAGTTAACTGATGAACACCGATGAAAAAACCACCTCGACCCCAGGCGAGCGAGCCCGCGCCCTATTCCAGGTGCTCAAGCAAAAGGAGCTGATTCCCGACGGCTATATCGAACAGCTGACCCAACTCATGGCCCACGACTGGAGCCCGGAGAATGGCGCTCGAGTGGTGGCCAAGGCCTGGGTCGACCCGCAGTTTCGTGAACTGCTGCTCAAGGACGGTACCGCTGCCTGCGCGCAATTCGGCTATACCGGCCCACAAGGTGAATACATCGTCGCCCTGGAAGACACCCCCACGCTGAAAAACGTGATCGTCTGCAGCCTGTGCTCCTGCACCAACTGGCCCGTCCTCGGCCTGCCGCCGGAGTGGTACAAGGGCTTCGAATTCCGTGCCCGCCTGGTCCGCGAAGGGCACACCGTTCTGCGGGAACTGGGCACCGAGCTGCCAGAGGGAGCCACCATCAAAGTGTGGGACACCAGTGCCGAAAGCCGCTATCTGGTGCTGCCGGTACGACCCGAGGGCAGTGAGGGCATGGATGAAGAGGCCCTTCGGGCCCTGATCACCAAGGACGTCCTGATCGGCGTGGCGCTGCCGCAGGTAGCGTAGCCAGGGCGCTGGGTTTCTTTCACTTTTCAGAGGTATTCACAATGGATGGCTTTCACGATCTCGGCGGTTTTCAAGGCTTTGGCAAAGTCCAGCACACCATCAATAGCCTGAGCTACAAACAGGTGTTCAAGCAGGACTGGGAACACCTGGCCTACAGCTTGATGTTCATCGGCGTCGATCACCTGAAAAAATTCAGCGTCGACGAAGTGCGCCACGCCGTCGAACGCCTGGATGTTCGCCAACATGTCGGCACGCAATACTACGAGCGCTACATCATCGCCACCGCGACCCTGCTGGTAGAAACAGGCGTGATTACCCAGGCAGAACTTGATGAGGCCCTAGGCTCTCACTTCAAGCTGGCGAACCCCGCCCACGCGGGCGGTCGCCAGGCGATCACCGGTCGGCCCCCCTTCGAGGTGGGCGATCGGGTGGTCGTTCGCGACGAATATGTGGCCGGGCATATCCGCATGCCGGCCTACGTACGCGGCAAGGAAGGCGTGATCCTGCACCGCACGTCAGAACAGTGGCCCTTCCCGGATGCCATCGGCCATGGCGATGTGAGCGCGGCGCATCAGCCGACCTACCACGTCGAATTTCGTGTGAAAGACCTTTGGGGCGACGCGGCGGACGATGGTTTCGTGGTGGTCGATCTTTTTGAAAGCTACCTCGACAAGGCGCCCAGCGCAAAAGCGGTGAACGCATGATTGACGGCGCCCAGGCGGGCCGACTGCCGGTGACGGTCCTTTCGGGCTTCCTCGGTGCCGGCAAAACCACCCTGCTGAACCATATCCTGCGCAATCGCGAAGGCCTGAGAGTCGCGGTCATCGTCAACGATATGAGCGAAGTCAACATCGATGCCGAAGCGGTGCAGCGCGACGTGTCGCTGCACCGTGGTCGCGATGAGTTAATCGAGATGAGCAACGGCTGTATTTGCTGCACACTGCGCGCCGATTTGCTGGAGCAGATCAGTGATCTGGCACGTCAGCAGCGTTTCGACTACCTGCTCATTGAATCCACCGGGATCTCCGAGCCGATGCCGGTGGCGGAGACGTTCGCCTTCCTTGACACCGAAGGCTTCAGCCTCAGCGAACTGGCACGCCTGGACACCTTGGTGACGGTGGTCGATGGCAGCCAGTTTCAGGCGCTGCTCGAGTCGCCGGATACCGTGGCCCGTGCGGATGCCATGGAAGACGCGCCGGAGCGCCATCTGGCCGACCTTCTGATCGAGCAGGTGGAGTACGCCAACGTTATTCTCGTCAACAAACTGGACCTGATCGATGACGCCGGTTACCAGGCACTGCACGCCATTTTCGCCGGCCTGAACCCCGGCGCGCAGATCCTGCCGATGACCCACGGTCAAGTCGCGCTGTCGAGCATCCTCGGCACCCATCTGTTTGATTTACCCAGCCTTGCCGCGTCGCCGGGCTGGATGAGGAAAATGGAGGCGACCGACGCGCCAGCCTCCGAAGCGGACACCTACGGTGTGACATCCTGGGTCTACCGTGAGCGGACACCCTTTCACCCACAGCGCTTGCTCGACTTTCTCCAGCGCCCCTGGCGCAACGGACGGCTGTTGCGCAGCAAAGGCTATTTCTGGCTCGCCAGCCGGCACCTGGAAACCGGCATGCTGGTGCAGAGCGGCGGGCAGTTCCAGTGGGACTATGTCGGCCACTGGTGGAACTTTATCGAACCGTCGCAATGGCCACGGGATGAATACCGGCTCCAGAGCATCATGGCCAAGTGGGACAACGTGGTCGGTGATTGTCGCCAGGAATTGGTGTTCATCGGCCAGGGCCTCGACACCGAGGTTTTACAGCGCGAGCTTGACCACTGCCTGCTCAGTACCCGGGATATCGCCGCCGGCCCACTGGCCTGGCAAGCCCTGCCGGGGGCGACAGTGTTTGATTCGCAGTCGTTGTCGGTACGTCCCCCGCAGCCCCTGGCGGCTGACATCACTTCACTCAGGTAGAGGTGCTCCATGTTTTTTTCAGCCGGACAACCCACTGGGTATTGGCTCCGCTCGCCGACAGACTGGACCAGCCTGACCAGGCGAGCACGCCGTTGTCGTCGAACAACCCGTTGTTGCGACGCATCCTGACCAGCGTCGAGCAATTGCTGCAAGAGCGTCGGATGCAGAAAGACGAGGTGCGCGCACTGAGCCTGGAAGTCGCCGAAGTGAACGAGCGCCTGGCCTGCCGCGACAGGCTGTTGCGCCAATGGGAGGCTCGCCAACAGCTTATCGCTCAAGGCGCCTTGTCCTGGATCTTTCCATCGGTTTGACACAGCCAATTGCCGTCGGCGTCAACGCGCTGCTGGGCGACCCGCGCCATTACCTCGCCGACTTCTATAGCCCGATTGGGCGTCCGTCGAAACGGCAGGCGTCGATTCAAGGCTACCTCCTCAACCCTAACAACCGCGCCGCATTCCCATAAAGCAACTTATCCAGCACCTGATCCTTGAACCCCAGCGCCTGAAAATCCTCGATCGACTGGCGGATCGGCCGGAACGGGTAGGACGAGCCAAACAACAGTTGGTCGCCCAGAAAGCCATTGGCTGCTGCGACAAAGGCCTCGCTGCCCGGCAGGAACAGGTACATGTCTGGCACGGCGAAGATGTTTTCATAGCGAAAAGCTACGCCCAGCAGTTGCGCCACGTTCGGCCAGTAGCCGTGGTAACAGACTATTTTCAGTTCGGGAAACGCTCGTGCCACCGCTGCCAGGCGGCCAGGGTCGTTGAAGGCCGGATCCGGCGTGGTCGGTCCGCTCATCAGGAACAGCGCAATGCCACGGCGCGACAAGTGTTCGTAGAGGGGAAAGTACAGCGGGTCATCCGGATGCCGTGCCGGCACGGCGAAACCCGGCTCCAGGCCGATACCGACCAGACCGAGTTGATCAATCACCCGGTCGATTTCGGCAATAGCGCCATCGATACCCTGCAGCGTCGGGTCAACCCCGGCGATACCCAGCAGCTCCTGATGGGGATGGGTGATTTCGTGGATGAAATCATTCGGCAGGTGTTGCCCAGGGGTGTGTCGCCCCACCACCACCGCCTGGCTCAAACCGGCTTCTCGGACTTCGGCAATAAAACCCTCTGGCGTCAGCGAGCGGGCAAAATGCTCGTCGCTGCCGCGAGCTCCGACGCGGCGATTCAGCCAGCGCGCGGTGGCGTAGCCCGCCGAGCCCGGGTTGGCGCCAAAGAAATCGTGCAGATAGGCCGGCCGGCAGCGCATGTCGATCACTTTCATACCGCGGTTTCCTCTTGTTTGGTCTTGGCTCGCACATCGAAGGCTCCGCCCGTGAGCACCTCATTGACGGTCACCGCCTGTTTACCGGGCAACGACGGGAACACCAGTTCGGCGAAGCGGTAGGCCTCTTCCAGGTGCGGATAACCTGAGAGCACGAAGCTGTCGACGCCAAGGTCGACGTATTCCTGCAGCCGGGCGGCGACGGTCTGCGGGTCACCGACCAAGGCAGTACCGGCACCGCCGCGCACCAGGCCGACACCGGCCCACAGGTTGGGACTGACTTCCAGCTGATCGCGACAGCCACCGTGCAGCGCAGCCATGCGGCGCTGGCCTTCGGAGTCCATGGTCGCGTAGTTGGCCTGGGCCTGGGCGATGGTCTCGTCGTCCAGGTACTGGATCAGTTCGTTGGCAGCGGCCCAGGCTTGCTCGTTGGTTTCACGCACGATCACGTGCAGACGTACGCCAAAACGCACTGTGCGGCCGTGCTTCGCGGCGCGGGCACGTACATCGCCGATCTTCTCGGCCACCGCGGCCGGTGGCTCGCCCCAGGTCAGGTAGGTGTCCACGTGTTTGGCCGCCAGCTCGTGGGCGGCCGGCGAAGAGCCACCGAAGTACAGCGGCGGATAGGGCTTCTGCACCGGCGGGAAGAAATTCTGCGCCCGCTTCACATGGATGTGCTTGCCCTCGAAGTCGACCGTTTCACCCTGCAATACCCGACGCCAGACGGTGAGGAACTCATCGGCGGCCTCATAGCGCTCATCGTGCTTGAGGTATACGCCCTCGGCGGCCAACTCGGCCGCATCGCCACCGGGGACCACGTTGAGCAGCAGGCGCCCACCCAGGGCCTGGTCGAGGCTGGCAGCCTGACGTGCCGTTACGGTCGGGCTGCTGATTGACGTGCGCAAGGCCACCAACAATTTAATCCGGCTGGTCACTGGTACCAGGCTGGCGGCGGTGACCCAGGGATCAAGACAACTGCTGCCGGTGGGAATCAACAGGCCGTCGTAGCCAAGGCTTTCCGCAGCCACAGCAATCTGCCGCATGTACTGGTTGGTGGCCGGGCGGCCGGACTCGGACTTACCCAGGTAGCGGGTGTCACCGGAGGTGGGGAGAAACCAGAAAATATCCAAATTCATGGTACGGGCCTCAGGGAGTGATACAGGGCTGGATCACAAGGCGCACGGCACATCGGCCGGCAGATATAGGAAACGAGCACTCTGTGGCGCCCTGATCAGCACTGTTGCTGGAGAGTCAGGTGCCTGAGCAAGAGCCATACCAGAAGCCCTGAAACCCTGCGTCGCGGGCCTGCAGGCAGCGTACACAACCACCTGAGCGGCGACGGTGGAAGGTGAATGCCGTGCGCTTTGGTCCACCCACTGTTGCCCACCCAACAGCGATGTTGAACCGCTATTGTCTGAGCAACACTTGGCCGATCCGAGAAGCATTACCCACTGATTTCGGCCGGCTAAAGCCAGCCAAAAGCTGCTCCCCTGGCGCTGACAGCCCGACAAAGTCTTAAGCTAATAACCAAAAAGTATTTATTAGATGTTTTTTAGATCACTTACATTCAATTCATGGATGCCACAGTGTTGCCCGACAAACAGCAGCGCCATTGCTGCTCACGCAACAGTCGCTCAACAGTTAGCTGCCCAGACAACAGCAGTCGAGACCAAGCAACAGACTAACTTATTGTTTTTCATAGCTCTTTTAACCATGGAACAACTCTTGCTCTGATGGCTGCACATCCCGCAACTCGAACAGGAACAGACCCCATGAGCACTCCACTTAAAGTCGTCGCCGTTTCCGGTGGAACCTATCGTCCGTCGCGCACCCTGGTACTGGTCCAAGCCATCGTTGCTGAGCTGAGCCAGTACCTGCCAATCGAAAGCCGCATCATCGAGCTGGGTGACATTGTCCGCCCGCTGGGCAGCGCCATATCCCGTCGGGAGCTGCCGGAAACTGTTGAGTACGAGTTGAATGCGATTGAGTCGGCGGACCTGTTGGTGGTGGCCGCACCGGTCTACCGTGGTGCCTACCCGGGCCAGTTCAAGCACCTGTTCGACCTGATTGGCCAGGACGCATTGATCGATACCCCGGTGTTGCTGGCCGCCACCGGTGGCAGCGACCGGCATGCGCTGGTAATCGATCACCAGTTGCGCCCGCTGTTCAGCTTCTTCCAGTCGGTGACCCTACCCCTGGGCGTGTATGCCTCGGAGGCCGATTTCACGAATTACAAGATCAGCAGCGAAGCGCTGAAAACACGCATCCGCCTGGCAGTCGAACGGGCCGCTCCGCTGTTCACCGCCAATGCCGCCGACCTGCGGAAAACAGCCTGAGGAACAGCCTGTGACCGCTATCCATACATCCAAACTTGAAACCCCGCTGCAGATCGCTCGGACGCTCGCCGCCGAGTTTTCCCGAACCGCCGCCGAACGCGACCATCTGGGCGGCACGCCGAAAGCCGAGCGCGACGAGTTGCGCCGTAGCGGTCTGCTGGCGATGAAAATTGACCAGCAATACGGTGGCCTTGGCGCCAGCTGGAGCGACACCCTTGAAGTGGTGCGCGAATTCGCCAGGATCGACAGCTCGATCGCCCACGTGTTCGGCTTCCAGCACTTGATGCTGGCCACGGTGCGGCTGTTTTCCCGGCCCGAACAGTGGCAGCCCTGGTTCGAACAGACCGCGCGCAACAACTGGTTCTGGGGTAATGCCCTTAACCCGCTGGACACCCGCACCCTGTCGAAAAAGTTTGCCGGCTATCGCGAGTTTTCCGGGCGCAAGAGTTTCTGCTCCGGCTCCGCCGATTCGGAAATGCTGATTGCCTCGGCGCTGGATGAATCCACCAGCGGCAAGCTGTTGATCGCCGCCATTCCCAGCCACCGCACCGGCATCACCTTGCACGGCGACTGGGACAACATCGGCCAACGGCAGACCGACAGCGGCAGCGCCACCTTCGAACGGGTGCGCGTGGAAGAGAATGAGCTGCTGCTCGATCCCGGCCCGCTGAGCACGCCCTTTGCCTGCCTGCGCCCGCTGATCGCCCAACTGACCTTCGTCAATATCTTCCTCGGCATTGCCGAGGGCGCGTTCGAAGAGGCCCGCGATTACACCCTCAAGGAAACGCGCCCCTGGTTCAAGGCCAACGTCAGCCAGGCCAATCAGGACCCCTATGTCCTGCGCCATTACGGCGAATTCTGGGTCGGGCTGGAAAGCGTGCGCCTGCTCACTGAACGAGCCAACGCCCTGCTCGACCAAGCCTGGAGCAAGGAGCACCAGCTCGCCGCCGAGGAACGTGGCCAACTGGCCCTGGCCATTGCCACCGCCAAGGTCGCCGCCACCCGCACCGGCCTGGACCTGACCAGCAGCCTGTTTGAAGTGACCGGCGCCCGCGCCACCCATGCCGCGCTGCGCCTTGATCGTCACTGGCGCAACCTGCGCACCCAGACCCTGCACGACCCCGTGGACTACAAGCTCCATGAACTGGGTGACTGGGCGCTCAACACGGCGCTGCCCACTCCGTCCTTTTACTCATAGGCCCGACCATGCAACTACTCACGCTGCCGCCCTCACCAGCCTTGGCCACCTCCATACGCGCCACCGCGCAAGTCTTCGAAGACCCGAAATCACAGGCGCTGCTGGCGCACCTGCAACAGGTTGCGCCCAGTGATGCCAGCGTGTTGATCATCGGCGAAACCGGGACCGGCAAGGAGCTGGTGGCCCGTCACCTGCACAACCTCAGCGCTCGTCGCAACAAACCGTTTATCGCGGTCAACTGCGGCGCGTTTTCCGAAAGTTTGGTGGAGGCCGAACTGTTCGGCCACGAAAAAGGCGCCTTCACCGGCGCCCTGAGCGCCAAAGCCGGCTGGTTCGAGGAAGCCAACGGCGGCACGCTGTTCCTCGACGAAATCGGCGACTTGCCGATGCCAATCCAGGTCAAGTTGCTGCGGGTGCTGCAGGAGCGTGAAGTGGTTCGCCTGGGTTCACGCAAAAGCATCCCAATCGATGTACGGGTGCTGGCTGCGACCAACGTGCAGCTGGAAAAAGCCATCAACGCCGGGCACTTTCGCGAAGACCTCTATTACCGGCTAAACGTGGTCAGCCTGGAACTCAGCCCGCTGCGCGAGCGACCGGGCGACATCCTGCCGCTGATCCGCCACTTCATCGCCGAGTACAGTCGTCGGCTGGGCTATGGCGAAGTGGTGCTGGATACCGAAGCCGAACAGAAGCTGGTGAATTACTCATGGCCGGGCAATATTCGCGAGCTGGAAAACGTCATTCACCACACCTTACTGATCTGCCGTAACAATCTGATCCGCGTCCAGGACTTGCACCTGTCCAACCTGCGTATCGAACGCCTGGACGCCAGCAATACCGTCCAGGACGACAGTGCCGACGCCCTGTTGCAGCAAGCCTTCAAGAAGCTGTTCGAGGAAGAAAGCGGCGCCCTCCACGAGCGGGTCGAGGAAGCGCTGTTGCGCGCGGCCTATCGCTTCTGCCACTACAACCAGGTGCACACCGCCAGCTTGCTGGGGCTGAGTCGCAACATCACCCGCGCGATGCTGATCAAGGTCGGTGAACTGGTGGTGAACAAACGCCGCCCGGTACAGGACGCCCAGACGGTCAAAGTGGTCAACCTGTCGATCTGACTGGTGGCGGTCAAGCAGCAGCTCCTTTACCCGCTGTCCCGCCCCCCAGGTAGAAGTCCTGAATATCACTGCGCGCGGCCAACTGCCCGGTCGTGCCTTCGCTGACAACCCGGCCGCTTTCCAGCACGTAGCCGTACTGGGCGTAACGCAGGGCCAGGTTGATGTTCTGCTCGGCAATCAGGAAGCTCACGCCGTTGCGCTGATTGAGCTGCTGGATGATCTCGAAGATCTCCTCGACGATCTGCGGTGCCAGGCCCATCGAAGGTTCGTCCAGCAATACCAGCTGCGGCCGGGCCATCAGCGCCCGCCCGAGCGCAACCATCTGCTGTTCACCGCCGGAGGTGTAGCCGGCCAGGCTTTTGCGCCGCAGCTTGAGGCGCGGAAACTGGCTGTAGATACGCTCAAGATCGGCCTTCAGTTGCCCGCGGGACACCTGACGCGCAAAGGCACCCGTCAGCAAGTTTTCTTCCACTGTCAGTTGGGCAAAGCAATGCCGGCCTTCCAGTACCTGCACCAGGCCACTGGCCACCAGGCTATGGGGCGTGCTACGGGTGACATCCTCGCCTCGATAGAGGATCCGCCCCTGCACTACCTCGCCCCGCTCGGCGCGCACCAGATTGGAGGCGGCCTTCAAGGTGGTGCTCTTGCCGGCACCGTTGGCCCCCAGCAACACCACGATCTGCCCTTGCGGCACCGCCAGCGATACCCCGCACACCGCGAGGATGGCCTGTTCGTACAGGACTTCAATCGCGTCGATCCGCAAGATCGGTACTTGATTCATACGCCTATCCCCATGCTGTTCAATTAATAAAAGCTTGAAACAAGTGACGTGTGGCGAGTGACTTGCTCCCTCGCCACGGGATGTGTATTGAGCAGACATTGCCTTAACGGAAAAGCATTGGGGACGCCTCCCCGACCCGATTCACATCTCAGCTGTCCTGGCTGCAATCGCGCGGTGTGATGCCTTTTTCCTTGGCGTACTGGTGCGACGAGGCTTCGATGATCGGCCTGAGCAAGGCACGGTCGGCCTGCACCCAGTCACTGATCAGTTTCCACTGGCTGCCATCCCACTGCTGGAAGCGCACTGCACCGCCTCCTTCATGGTCCGAGCACGACAGCTGCAATGGTTGCACCAAGCCCAGTGCACCCAGCTCCTTGAGGCGGGCATCGTCCAGTTTGAGGTGCTCGAAGCCCCAGCGCACCTGCTCGCCGGTGAGCGGTTGCTTGCCGAATTTCTCCTGGGCAATGCGCACCGCTTCGACATTGAGAATGCCGTTCACCACACCGAGGTTGTAATACACGGTGCCGAAGCGTTTCGGATCGGCCAGGTCACCATTGCCCCTGGCCACCACCTGCTGCTGGATGCCTTGCAGGACCGGGAAATCGGTGCCCGTGGGGTGCGTGGTGATCGCGATAAAGCCTTTGGCGGCGGCACCGGCCGGTGCGGCATCGTCCTCGGAGTTACTCCAGATGTTGCCGATGATGTGATCCGCCGGGAAGCCGACTTTCTGCGCGGTTTTCAACGCCACCGGGTTCATCACGCCCCAGCCTCGCAGAATCACCCAGTCGGGTTTTTCCCGGCGAATGTTGAGCCATTGCGACTGCTGTTCGTTACCCGGATGGGGCACTTCCAGCAGGGTCAGCTTGAACCCGTACTTGTCGGCCAGGGTCTGCAACACCTCATTGGTTTCCTTGCCGTAGGGCGAGCCATGATACAGGGTGACTATCTTCTTGCCCTTGAGCTGGTCCAGCCCCCCGGCCTGCTGGCCGATGTAGTTGATGATCGCCGAGACTTCGGAGTACGGGTTCAGCTGCAACGGGAAGACATAGGGGAAAACGCTGCCGTCAGTGGAGTCGGTGCGGCCGTGGTTGATGGTGATCAGCGGCAGTTTGTCCGCGGTCGAGCGCTCCAGGGTGGCATAGGCGATTCCCACCGACAGCGGGTTAGTGGCGGCAGCCGGCGCACCATTGAGACCTTTTTTCAGACGCTCGTAGCACTCCACGCCCTTCTCGACCACGTATTCGGTTTCGCACTCGCTCCAGGTCAGCTTGACGCCGTTGACCCCGCCATTGGCATTGACGTACTTGAGGTAGTCGATAAAACCACCAAAAAACCCGGTACCACCGGCGGCATAAGGACCGACCCGATAGCTCTGCAGCGGGAAGTACTGTTCGTTATCCGCCTGCGCAGTCAATGTGGCAACGCTCAGGCTGACGGCCAGGGCGAGGCTACTGAGTAGAGATCGTTTCAACATCGGTATTTTCCTTATCAATGATTCAATCGCACGTTTGCCGCAGGAGGATCGAAGCGCAGTCCATGCCTGCGCCGGTTTGCTCAGTAGCGCAGGGGCCACAACCGAGCGCGCTCGCGGAACTTCTGCCAGAGGCGCGCCAGGCCCTCCGGCTCCTTGACCAGGAACACAATGATCAGGGCGCCAAATGCCATCTTCTGCAGGTTTTCTATCTGCCCGGCATCGATCAGCCCCGCCGGCAACAAGGCCACCAGGTTCGACAGCAGCACCGGAAACAGCACAATGAACGCCGCGCCCAGGAAGTTGCCGAGGATGCTGCCCAGGCCACCGATAATGATGATGAACAGGATCTGGAAGGACCGATTCAGATCGAAACCGTGGGGCTCCACGGTGCCCAGGTAAGTGAAGGCCCACAGCGCTCCGGCCACCCCGAGAAAGAAGCCGCTGATCGCAAACGCCAGCAGCTTGGTCTTGAGCAACGCAATGCCCATCACTGCAGCGGCCGTGTCCATGTCACGCACGGCCATCCAGTTGCGTCCCAGTTCACTGCGCACCAGGTTCTTGCCCAGCCAGAACAACGCCACCACCACCCCCAACGTCAGCAGATAACGGCCCACCGGTGAGTTCAAATCCACCCCGAGTATCTCCAGGCGCGGTGCACTGATCACCCCCGAGGCGCTGTTATTGGAGAACCAGCTGAAGCGGGTCAGCGCCCAGGTCACAAAGAACTGTGCCGCCAGGGTCGACACCAGCAGATAGAAGCCCTTGATCCGCAGGCTCGGCAGGCCGAACAGCACCGCCACCAGCGCTGCCACTCCCCCGCCCAGGGCCATGCTGAGCAATAACGGCGAGCCCGGCACCCGCAGTTCAACGTTGTAAGTGGCAAAGGCGCCCACAGCCATGAAGGCCGCCGAGCCCAGCGACAACTGCCCGGCATAGCCGGTCAGCAGGTTCAGCCCCAGCCCGGCCAGTGATAGCACCAGAAACGGAATCAGAATGGCGCTGAACCAATAGTCGTTACCCAGATACGGCACACCTACAAAGGCCAACAGCAGCAAGGCAACCAAGCCGTAACGGTCCTGCCGCAGGCGAAACACCCGGCGGTCCTGGGCATAGCGAGTACTGAACTGACCAGCTTCCTGATAAAACATCACGCCTCTCCTTAAACCCGCTCGATCGCGCGGTCACCAAATAGCCCGGCCGGCCGCACCAGCAGGAACAGCAACGCCAGCACATAGGGAAACCAGTTCTCGATACCGCCGCCGATGACGGGGCCCAGGTACACCTCGGCCAGCTTCTCCGAGGCGCCGACGATCAAGCCGCCGACAATCGCCCCACTGATCGAGGTAAAACCGCCGATGATCAGCACCGGCAATGCCTTGAGTACCACCAGCGACAGCGAAAACTGCACCCCCAGCCGCGCGCCCCAGAGCAGGCCGGCCACCAGACCGACAAACCCGGCCACCGCCCACACCAGCACCCACACCCGTTGGAGGCGGATGCCCATGGCCAACGCCGCCAGCGGGTCATCGGCCACGGCACGCAACGACAAACCGATACGGGTCTTGTTGAACAGCAGCGACAGCGCCAACACCAGCAGCGCAGCGGTCACGGCGGCAAAAATGTCGAACTGCGACAACAGCATGCCGCCCAGTTCCAGTGGCTCGTCACTGATGCCCAGTTCCAGGCCATGCACCTGGGCGCCCCACAGCGCCTGGGCGCCCCCTTCGATCACGTAGGACAAGCCGAGGGTGGCCATGAACAAGGTGATTGGCGAGCGGTTGACCAGCGGACGCAATACCACCCGCTCCACCGCCAACGCCAGCAGCACCATCGCCGCCAGGCTAATGACAAACGCCAGCCAGAACGGCACGCCGCGTTCCAACAGGCTGACAAAGGTCAGCGCCGAAAACAGTACCATCGCCCCTTGGGCGAAGTTGAAGACGCCGGAGGCCTTGTAGATCAGGACAAAACCGATGGCCACCAGGGCGTACATCACCCCGGCCAGCAGCCCACCGATCAACACCTCTAAGAAAAATTCCATGGGCCTTCCTGTTTTGCGGGCAAAGGGTTCCTGGCCACCAGGCGGCTGGCGGCTGGCGGCGCTATCGACCCAGGGGTTAGTGGCGCGTGCCGAGGTAGGCGGCGATCACCTCGGGGTTTTGTCGCACTTCTTCGGGTGGGCCGTCGCCGATCTTGCGGCCGTAGTCGAGCACCACCACGTGATCGCAAATGCCCATGACCACGCCGATGTCGTGCTCGATCAACACCACCGTAGTGCCCAACTCACGGTTGATGTCGACGATGAAGCGGCTCATCTGCTGCTTCTCTTCGGCGTTCATCCCGGCCATCGGTTCGTCCAGCAACAGCAAACGCGGTTCGGCGGCCAGGGCACGGGCGAGTTCCACCCGTTTCTGCAAGCCATAGGGCAGCTTGCCGACAAGGGTGTCGCGCCAGGGCTGGATGTGCAGAAAGTCGATTATCCGCTCGGCGGCCTCACGTTGGCGGTCGTCCTCGCCAGCGGCGCGGCCGATGCGCAGAGCCTGCTCGATCCAGCTGCTGCGACGCTTGAGGGTGCGTCCGGTGAGCACGTTGTCGAGCACACTCATGCCTTTGAACAAGGCGATGTTCTGAAAGGTGCGGGCAATGCCGCGCACCGCCGCATCATGCGGGCTCATGCGCCGGCGCCCTTCTCCGGCAAAGCGGATGCGCCCCTGCTGGGCCTGGTACACGCCGTTGATCACATTCAGCAGTGAGCTTTTACCCGCGCCATTGGGGCCGATCAAGGCGCAAATCTCGCCGGCGGCCACGGCAAAGCTGATGTCGGTCACCGCCTTGACGCCCTTGAACGACAAGCCAATATTTTCCAGCTCCAGCAGATGTTCAACCTTTGTCGCCTGTGTCTGTGCCATGAGTCATGTCCTTGTCAGGCCGGTTGCGTGCTGTCTTCGATCCAGCCGTTGACCAACGGGGCTGGCCAGCGCGCGGGCCGGTGCCACTGTGCCGGGTCAGGCCAGGTGCGTACTTCAATCGCCAAGGCCTGGAAAAACGCCTGGGTGTGTGGCGCCAGCGCCTCGCCCACCACCAACGGCGCGCGGGTGCGGGAAAAGCCGAGGATGTCGCGCAACGGCCGGCGGATCAGCCAGTAACCCAGATGCCGTTGCAGCGCACCGGGGTGTGCCACCAGCGCCCAGTCCACCAGACGCCGACGCCAGCTGCCTGGCTCCGGCAAGCGGGCCAGGACCTGGGCATGCAGGCGCTCGTAGGTTTCCCGGGTGCCGGCCACCAGCGTCGGGCCCAACTCGCGACGGTCCTGGTCGCGAGTCGCCAGGTTCTCCGGAAAATTCAGTCGAAAGCCGGCAATCAACCAAGGCGCCAGCAAGTAACGCGCTTGACTACCCGCGGCAAACGCTCGCGCCGCCAGGGCTTCTTCCTGCCGCCCCAGCTGCTCGCTGTGCACCAGGCGCCGGCCTTCCTTTAGCAACTCGGCGTGGCTAATGCGCTGCTGCTCGATGCGCTGCCCCGCACCCAAACGGTAGAAGGTAAAAGCTGTGCGCTCGGCTCGGGCCTGGGGTTCCAGCCGGTGATCGCTGCCCAGCAGCAGTTGTGCGAACGCCAGGGTGTCACCGGTCTGACTCACCTCAGCCGTGCCGCGGCCGTCGGCGTAAATCAGCAGCCTGGGCGCCAGTCCGGCGGCGCGCAGGCGCTGAATCTCCTCATGGCCTTCGGCGAACACCCATTCACTGTGCAGCTCACGCAACAGCGGCACCTGTGCAGCCGCAGCCTCCAGCGGATCCAACAGCGCGGCCACCCCGCCCAACCACTGTGCCGCCAGTACAGCAATCAACGCCTCCGGCCGCGGGCGGCTGACAATCACCAAGCTCGCGCCAGGCACAAAACCACGCACCTGCAAGGCCATTGCCAGGTGTTCAACCTCAGCGGCCAGTTGGCACCAGGTTCGCACCTGCCACACCCCCAGGCGCTTATGTCGCAGGGCAATGCCCGTCCCTTGCTGACGTGCCTGCTGTTGCAGCCACTGCGGCAAGGTGTCGGGTTGCGTGTTATCAGTGAATGTCGCCATGACCTTTCCCGTCCTTTAGGCGAGCGCCGCAGCCTTGGCCGCGACCGCCTCGCGCTCCAGCTCACGCACCAACGGCAACACCTTGCGGCCGAAGTACTCCACTTCTTCATGAAAGTGCAGGAAGCCAGTGAGCACCAGGTCCACGCCCACCGCCTTGAGGGCGACGATGCGTTCGGCAATCTGCTGCGGCGTACCGATCAGGTTGGTCTTGAAGCCATCGTTGTACTGCACCAGGTCTTCGAAGGTGGACTTGGCCCAGTTGCCTTCGCCTTCAGGGCTGGAGGCGCCGGCGTTCTTCGCCTCGCTGCCGAAACCATTGACGGCCTCCGGATCGGCCTTGGCGATAATTTCCTGCAATACCGCTCGGGCTTCAGCCTCGGTTTTGCGGGCAATGACAAAGGCGTTCACCCCAACTTTCACTGAGTGGCCATTGATCGCGGCCTTGGCCCGAATGTCGTCGACCTGGGCCTTGATGCCTTCGACGCTGTTGCCGTTGGTGAAGTACCAATCGGAAACCCGCGAAGCCATGTCCCGCGCCGCGCGCGAGCTGCCACCCTGGAAGATTTCCGGGTGCGGTTGCTGCAGTGGCTTGGGTTTGAGGGTGTAGTCATGGAAGCGGTAGAAATCGCCATGAAAACTGAAGTTGTCCTGGGTCCAAATGCCCTTGAGCGCCTGGATGAATTCTTCCGAGCGACGATAGCGCTCATCGTGGTCCAGCCACGGCTCGCCAATGGCCCGGAACTCGCCCTTGAACCAGCCCGACACGATATTCACCGCGACCCGACCGTTGGTGAACTGGTCGATGGTTGCCAGCTGTTTGGCCGCCAGCACCGGACTCCAGGGCCCAGGCAGGATGGCGGCGATCACCTTGAGCTTCTCGGTGGCGGCCAACAGCGCGTGGCTTATGGTCACCGACTCGTGCTGGTTTTCGGCGCCATAACCGGCGGTAAAGCGGATCTGTGACAAGGCGTATTCAAAGCCGGCCTTTTCGGCGATTTGCGCCAGCTTGCGGTTGTAATCGATGTCCCAGCTGGTGCGCTGTTCGATCTTGCTGACCACAAGGCCACCGCTGACGTTGGGAACCCAATAGGCAAACTTGATGTTGTCCTGGCTCATTGTACGTACTCCATTGACTCGTTGAAATGAGGGTTGACCCGGGACGTCAGGCAGCGCTGGCATCCCGGTGAACTTTCGGATTGAGGCTCAGGACCGCCGACTCGACAGCGCGCTCGATGCGTTCGAGCAACTGGGGGCTGGTGATCTGGTAGTCGGTGAAATCGGCTTCGGCGGCATACACACCGATGGGCAAGCTCAGGGCCTGGAAGAAACCAAACAGCGGGCGCAACTGGTGATCAATGATCAGGGCGTGGCGGTCCGAGCCACCGGTGGCGGCCAGTAACACCGGCACGTTGTTCAACGCCTGGTGATGGACGAAATCGAACAGGTGCTTGAACAGTCCGGTGTACGAGGCGCGGTACACCGGGCTGGCAGCAATCAGCAGGTCGGCCGTTTCAATGGCCTGCAGATCGGCCTCTACCGCAGCGGGCAAGTCTTCACGGCACAGCACCCCGGCAAACTGCGGGCCGACCTCGGACAACTCGATGAGGTGCAGCGCGATCGGCAGCTGTTGCGCAAGACCGGCGACCAGAGCCTTGAGCAGCACCAGGGTGCGCGTAGGCCGCTGCACGCTCCCGGATACCGCGACCACTTTCAGTGTGTTGCTCATTGCCCGTCCTCATGGTGGCAGAGGCCACCGCGGCACCTGCACAAGGACTAGAGCAGCAACCGTGCCATCTCTATAATTCAATAAAAATCAATAAGTTATACGGTTTTTCGCAAAACGCCGCAGTGTCGTCCACCGGGCAGGCTGTTGATCAACTGTTGCGCTCACAACAGCTGCCTCTCTGCCCATGCCATGCAGCGCGCCCAGGCCGCTGTTGCCGGGCAGTCAGCGCTTCAGCAAGTTGCCCGGCAGACGACAGCAACCACCCTGGCGAACAGCCCTGCGCGCCCGATTAAACGGCTTTTGCAGTGCCAGGCACGACCTGTGCACTGGCAGTAGTACGCAACAGATCGACTGCACTGTTGCTTCTCTTGCCTTCCATAAGGAGCTGCACCATGACTGTCCAGCAACAGCACCTGCCACACCCCCTCTCCAGCGGTACCGACTACCAGGCCCTGGCCGAGCGCTTCCGGCCGATCTTTGCACGCATCGCCGCCGGCGCACTGGAGCGCGAGCAAACTCGCAGCCTGCCCTTTGAACAAGTGAAGTGGCTGAAGGAAGCCGGCTTTGGCGCCGTGCGCGTGCCGGTGCAGTACGGTGGCGCCGGCGCTTCCCTGCCCCAGTTGTTTGAGTTGCTGATCGAACTGGCCGAAGCCGATTCCAATCTGCCGCAGGCGTTGCGCGGTCACTTTGCCTTTGTCGAAGACCGCCTCAACGCCCATGCCGATGCGCCCCAGGACACCTGGTTCAAGCGTTTTGTCGACGGCGATCTGGTGGGCAACGCCTGGACCGAAGTCGGCAGCATCAAGATCGGCCAGGTTGGCACCCGTGTCTCGCGCCTGGGTGAACAATGGGTGGTCAACGGCACCAAGTACTACAGCACCGGCAGTATCTTCGCCGACTGGATCGACCTCTATGCCCAGCGCGATGACAACGGCGCCGATGTGATTGCCGCCGTTCGCGTGCAGCAACCGGGTATTGTGCAGAGCGACGACTGGGATGGCTTTGGTCAGCGCACCACCGGCAGCGGCACCTCGGTATTCGAGAACGCCGTGGTGGAGCCCGAAAACCTGCTGGACTTCACCACCCGCTTCAAATACCAGACGGCCTTCTATCAACTGGTGCTGTTGGCGGTCCAGACCGGTGCCGGCCGTGCCGCGGTGCGCGACATCACGGAAGAAGTACGCAAGCGCACGCGCATCTTCAGCACCGGCAACGCCAGCCACGTCAGCCAGGATGTCCAGGTGCAGCAAGTGGTGGGCAAGGCTTCAGCGCAGGTCTATGCCGCACACGCCACCACCCTGCGCGCCGCGGCTGCCTTGCAGGTGGCCTACGAAAGCCGCTTCGCCCATAACGACGAAGCCGAACGCGATGCCAACATCGCCGCCGAACTGGAATCCGCCCAGGCCCAAGTGGTGATCGCCGACCTGGTGCTACGCGCCACCAGCGACCTGTTCAACGCCCTCAGCGCCTCGGCCACCAGCACCGGCAAAGCCCTCGATCGTCACTGGCGCAACGCTCGCACCGCGGCCTCGCACAACCCGCTGATCTACAAGGAACGCATCATCGGCGACTGGGAAATCAACGGCACCGAACCGCCCTACGTCTGGCAGATCGGTGGAGGATCGAAGTAAGTCGACATCACGCGGGTGCCAGATACCCCGGCACCTGATCGGCCAGCGACGAAGCACGGGCCAGCAACGCGCCTGGCCCCTGGCTCGTCGCTACGCCCAGGAGTCAACGTCCCTGGGCGCGGCTCTGGATACGCTCGATACCGCCATGCAGCAAGCTGACCTGCCCACCCAGTGCCTGGGCGATGCCCAGCAGATCGGTCGCCACGGCCGGTGACACCTCGTGTTGCGGGTCACCAAAAATCTGCCACACCTCGCCCTGCTCCACGATTCGCCCACGGTCCAGCACCAGGCACGAGCGACCTGAGATAAGCTGACGGCTGACCTGTCTGTAGCTCAAATCTGCAACTGTCGCCTTTGCAGGATCCACAGACTCTACTGCTGACGCACATCGCCTCACTTCCAGCGTTATCGCGCTTGCTCAGTGTGCACCAGCAGAACGCACTACAACGTGTAGGAAATACCGACTTGCACGGTTCGTGGCGCACCCGGATAAGCGTAAACATTGCCGAACGCGCCTTCTTCATAATCGCGATCAAACAGGTTTTTCACGTCAAGATTGAGCCGCACCTTGTCATTGATCTTGTAGAAGCCAAGCAAGTCGACAACGGTGTAGCTGCCCATCGAAAACGCAGTGTTGGCGGTTTGTCCGGCGCGCTCGTCGACGTACTTGAATCCGGTGCCCAAGCCCAATCCCTTGAGGGTGCCGTCCTGGAACTCGTACATATTCAGCAGGCTGAAGCTGTTTTTCGGGATGTTCAGCAGCCGCGTGCCAGAGCGCAGTACGTTGTCTTTGGTCACTTCGGCATCGACATAGGCGTAGCCGCCAATCACGCGCCATTCGGGAGTGAGGTTGCCGGCAACGTTGATATCGAAACCACGGCTTCGCACTTCACCGGCAGCAACGCTGAAGGTGGAATCGACGGGGTCGGTGGTCAGCACGTTACGCTTCTCGATCTGATAGATCGCCGCATCGACACTCAACCGCTGATCCAGTGCTTCCCACTTGATACCCATTTCGTACGACTTGCCCTTCTCCGGCGCAAACCCTCCCCCGAGGCGGCTAGCGCCGGTGTTGGGCTTGAACGAGCGCGCGGTGTCGGCATAAACCGCTAATGTCTCGGTCAAATCGTAGGTCACGCCGATGCGCGGAGTTACTGCGTTGTCACTCGCCTGCCAACTCTTGCCGCCCGGGACAAAGGTTTCGTAGTCATGTTCGAAGCGTTCGAAACGCGCCCCTGCCAGCACCTTCAGTTTGTCGGTCAGTGCCAATTGATCCTGCACAAACGCGGCATAAGTTTTGAGGTTTTCCTTGTCGTGGGTCGGCGTGCGAGTCAGTGCTGGACGCGACTGGCCGTACACCGGATCGAAGATGTCGATCGGATACGCATCGACAGCACCGCTGGAGCGTTGAATGATCGACTTGTAGTCATAATCTTCGTACTCGATACCGGTGAGCAACGTGTGCTGCAAACCAGCGGTATCGAAATGGCCGGTCAGATTGAGCTGGGTATCCTTGTCGGTCCACTCCAGCTTGCGATAGTTGAAGTTGCGCCCCAAGGTGCGGCCGTCAGCGGCAATACCGTTGGCCTCGACTGCGTTGCCCTTGAGCGAACCATCGAGCCACTGGAAGCCACCACCCAGCGTCCAGTCGTCATTGAGCATGTGCTCGAAACGCAGCTGCGCCATGTTGTTGTCGTTATGCAGTTTGCCAGCGTCTTTTTCGCCGAAAAAACTGTCGCGAGAGGCGGTACCTGTCTGCCTCGGGTAACGTGTAACGCCTCGATCCAAAGGTGCGTTGTTACGCATGAAGTCGCCTTCGAAAATCAGCTTGGTCGCGTCGGTTGCCTGCCACGTGAGCACCGGCGTGATACCGTAGCGCTCGGTTTCGACGTGATCGCGGAAGGTGTCGCCGCCCTCGCCCACTACGTTCAGTCGATAGGCCAGGCGCCCTTCTTCGTCGAGCGGGCCGGAGGCATCCAGCGTGCCACGCTTCATGCCCTGATCGTTCAGTTGACTGCCCAAGGTGACGGTGCGCTCGGGCAACGGCTGTTTGGAAACCACGTTGAACGTGCCGCCAGGATCACCCCGACCGTAGAGCATGGTTGCCGGACCGCGTAGCACTTCGAGTCGCTCGATAGTGTTGGCATCCGGCATGTTCGGATAGCCGCGGTTGATCGGAAAACCGTTGCGATAAAACTCGCCAGTGGTAAAGCCACGAACGGTAAACGTGGTCAGACCCTGTCCACCAAAATTGTTCGCCCGCCCCACGCCCCCAGCGTAGTCCAACGCGTCCTGCAAACGGGTGGCTCCCAGATCCTCGACCGCATCTTTCGAGACCACACTGATCGATTGCGGGGTTTCGTGGATCGACGTGTCGGTGCGTGTGGCGCTGGCCGAGCGCGTAGCCAGATAACCCTGCACCGGGCCGTCCGCCCTTTCGTAATTCGCAGTACCGATAACATCGGTTGCGTCCAGCTCAAGCGTTGAGGGTGACACCTCCGTTTGTTCAGCCCATGAGGTAGACGACAATGCTTGCAGCACACAAATGGAAAGCAGGGTTCGACGCATGAAGAGAAAAACCTTTACGAATAGGCCAATGCAGGGAGTGAAACCGCCAAAAACTGCGGCGCATGCTATACAAAACCATTCGTAATTAACACTGATTCCCATTAACAAAAACGATCTTCGATAAAGTCATCACTTCATTCAAGCAATGGCCATTGCAGCATCATCCGCGCCACGGCCGAGATCATCCAGCGCTGCCGACCTTGGCGGTGTAGCCGATGACGCCGAGCATGCTCCGGAAGTGGTTTGATAATGCCCCGAAGTTTGCCGGCATTCCCAAGGCTGATTTTCAAATGCGCGTACGGACGAAGGCCGCGACGGATAAGGAAGAATCGACACGCAACATTCGTGCTGCACGCGATCAACTTGGGCACACCACCGTAGGCATGACAGAGAAGTACATTCGAATGCGTAAAGGGATGAAAGTCATGCCCACAAAATGACCAGTGGTAGCGAATTGCGGAGCAGAGATAGATTTTTGCGGTGGTACTCGATGCTCTGCCCCGCCGCGTCGGTAAAACAGATCATCAGGCCGCGCTCGTCGTATTCCCAAGCACTGGTTTTGCCGGAGCAGTCGGTATATTTCACGAGTTGGCCAGCGTCGTTGTATTCGAGCTCTTTCTCGTTGCCGTTTGCATCCTTAATAACGATCACCAACCTGCCGTTCGTCTTCAACCAGGTGATGGTGCTCGGCGACCTGCCGATCCGTGCCGCGAAGGCGCTCTTGTACAGGTAGTCGAATACGCTTAGGAGCTCTCCTTTTCAGCGGCTTCTCAATGAATCCTTTCAAGATTTCAGTGATTGAAATTTCAGTAAGCTGGCAGGCCTTCCACTAACAAGATCCCGCGGGTTTCCGACCCCGTGTCCTTTGCAAGTCCCCAGGGGCCCCGCCGGTTTTCTGCCTGGCCGGCTACCGAAGTCGGACAGGTCTGACAGTTCAAGCAGTGACATAGGAGGGCGTGGCCTGTTCATGGGCTACCTAATACTTGAAATACTGGCGCGTTGTAGGTATTGGTCGAGATCAACTCAACGCAAGGAGCGAGACAGTGATCAAAATTCGAGAGGCGACCATTGAGGATATCCACACACTTAGTGATATCGGTATAGAGACGTATCGAGACCACTTCTCCGACATATGGACCCCCTCAGGTATGCAGCATTTCTTGAGTGAAGACTTTTCAGTCCTGGCGCTTCAGGAATCGATAGGGGCACCCGCACGTCACTGTTGGCTCATAGCACTCGATGAAGACGACAGAGCGGTAGGGTTCTCAAAGGTTAACTGGTCGAAGCCGATGCCTATTTCCGGCAAGGCCGGTGCGGAGCTCCAAAAAATTTACTTCCTCAAGACCCAAGCAGCCAAAGGCTACGGGAAACAGCTTCTGCAATTCATCCGTCAACTGGCCGAAGATCGTAAAGAGCATTTCATTTGGCTCGACGTACTCAAAACCAACGCCAGTGCGAGGCGTTTCTACGAGGGCTTCGGCTTCGAAGTACTAGGTGAGATCCCATTTAGCACCGACAAGACCGAGATCGGAATGGTTGTGATGTGCTGCGACATTTCCCGGTAGGCACGCTCGATCGACTCCCAGTTGCTTGGTTGTCATATTTCGTTACCTGTTAAGCCTAAAGCAGGGATTGAACTAGCGGCGTGTTGCCGATATTGGTGTTGACCCAACTCAAAGCAAGGAAAGCAACATGTCAGACTTCTCTAAGTACACTTTAAACGCGTCGTAGTATCAGAATGAGGATCCAGCCCTCTAGAAACGATCGAACCTCTGCACGTTCGCCAGTACCTAACCTGGCGCAAATCAGCGCCGGTCCGAGCGAACCGTGAAAAGCCCCTCCTCAGGGCGATCTGGAACTACGCGCGGGACAAAGGCTACACATCGCTGGCCAATCCTTGTGCCGGCATCAAGGGCAATAAAGAAACTGGACAAGACACGTACGCCGAGGGGCAAATTTGGATTCTGCAGGGGAAAACAAAGGCGAAGCGCCGGATTGAAGTCACTGGCGAGCTGAAGTTTTGATTGATCGAATCATGCCCCGAAAGTCAGAAGGTCCGCTCGACACGGCTGATCGTTACAGAGGATGGCACACCAATGACGGTGGCGATGTTACGGAGAAGGTTTGATTTGACCAGAGAAGCGGCCGGCGTCCAGAAATCTGAATTTCAGATGCGGGATTTACGCGCCAAAGCAGGTACAGATAAAGCCGAATCCATCGGTGACATCTTACAGGCGAGAGATCAACTTGGGCATACGACGGTGGTGATGACGGAGCAATACATCCGTCATCGCCTTGGCAAGAAAGTCACTCCTACCAAGTGAATTGCGGAGCAACTCCAAAATAGCGGACCAGAAACAAACAAGGGTTTGCATTAGCTTTCGCCCGCAAACCCTTGATTTTAGATGGTGCCCGAAGCCGGAATCGAACCGGCACGCCCTTACGAGCGGGGGATTTTAAGTCCCATGCGTCTACCAGTTTCGCCATTCGGGCGGTAGC
>Ga0182007_10000491_pt1 | contig 23656 bp, 18 predicted proteins | sample Sormic07211113_1_FD_123023 | JGI IMG/M metagenome (GOLD analysis project Ga0182007, IMG submission 123023) | Rhizosphere microbial communities from Sorghum bicolor, Mead, Nebraska, USA - 072115-113_1 MetaG | ecosystem: Host-associated > Plants > Roots > Rhizosphere | place: USA: Nebraska...
GAGAACAACCTGCTTCAGTCTGATTTGCCAACGGCTGACGAGCTGGATCAGCGCGGGATGTCGATCTAGCTCGCTAATCGTTGAGGCTCACTTTTTCGCAGGCATTAAAAAGCCGGCTTGTGGTTAGCTTTTTATTGATATAGGTATTTGAAAATAAATAATTTATCGTTTTTTAAAAGCCTTCAGTTCCCCCATTCGTTCCCCCATTTTTTACGGTTTTTATCTGGTTTTTTTCCGGTAAAAAACCGGCTTTTTTGCTCTTGGTCTCCCCCCGTTTTTGCATGAGGGACGGTAGTCTAGTTCGGCACTACGTACTTTGATTTTTCAATTGCTCAAATGCTACGTCAGATTAGCTGGCAGCGATGAGGTGGTGGTCAATTTAGGCAGCAGCCTGCTGACCACATCGCCATCGATAGAGCTTCTTCCCTCATTCATCGTCGAAATAATCAGGGTCGTAATGCCGGAAGCCTCAGCAGTCGTGAGCTAATACTGACCTTTGACGCACTGGATGCAATGTCATACCTCGTGACGGGGGGGGCTTGGCTTTCGATTAGGTGATCAAAATGATCACCACTTTAGAATTAAAATACAAATATGGACGGATTTTTTAGCATCCCATAAACTCTGTAAGACTATTAGTATCAGGCTTTGCCAACTCGTATGATGATTATGAACCCGCTTGCAGAGTTAGCTCAGCCACAGCGAGATCGCCTGGCCTTTATTGAGCTGCGTGTGCGCTTCGTTGGGGAGATTCGTCGGCAGGATCTGGTGGAGCGCTTTGCCATCCAGTCCGCTGCAGCCACGCGGGATCTTGCGCTCTACCGGGAGCTGGCCCCAGGCAACATCGACTATGACTCCAGGGGCAAGACCTATGTCTTGGGCACTGATTTTCGTTCGCTGTTCGACTATCCGGCGGAAAGAGTCATGTCCTGGCTGACCCAGGCTTTTGGCGACGGCGAACCGCTGCACCTCAAAATTTGGGTGCCCAGTGAGATTCCTTCACGGCTGACGAATCCCGATTTGGATGTGTTGGCAAGCGTGACCCGCGCCATTCACCAGGCCTGCCCCCTGGCCATCGAATACCACTCGATCTCCAGTGGTAAATCGAAGCGGGAGATTGTGCCCTTTGCCCTCATCGATACCGGCCTGCGTTGGCATGTGCGCGCCTTTGACCGCAAAACACGGGAGTTTCGCGACTTTGTGATTACAAGGATCAAACGACCGCGCTTGCTAAAGGATGAGTCTACTGCTCCCCATGAATTGAGCGATCAGGACATCCAGTGGACGCGGATCGTTGAGCTGGAGTTGGTGCCACACCCAGATCAGCCGCACCCGGAAATCACCGAGATGGATTATTGCATGCAGGGCGGCATGTTGCGTATGAAGCTGCGGGCAGCCACAGCTGGATACGTGCTTCGCAAATGGAGCGTGGATTGTTCCCCCGACCACAGCTTGCGTGGGTATGAGTACCGGTTGTGGCTGAGGGACCACTTGGCCATCTATGGCGTGAAGAATGCGGTGCTTGCGCCTGGTTATCGAGTCGGTTGATGGTACTACACACTGAAATGGAACCGAGATGCGCGGCAGTTGTACAGGCCTGTCGCACGTCCGGAAACTGCAATATATAGAGTGATTTTTTGACCATGAGTAACAATAAGGAAGCTGAGCGCGCCGAGTTGCACAAGACTATTTGGCGCATTGCCAATGACTTGCGTGGTAGCGTGGACGGCTGGGACTTCAAGAGCTATGTGCTTGGTATGCTGTTCTACCGCTTTATCTCGGAGAACCTCACCGCTTACCTCAACGTGCAGGAACATAGGACGGGGCATACGGGTTTTGACTATGCCACGCTCAGCGACGCGGATGCCGGGTTTGGGCTCATCGAAACGGTGAAGGAAAAGGGCTTCTACATCCTACCTTCTCACCTGTTCGCCAACGTTCGGAAGAAGGCTCGCGATGACCAGAACCTGAACGAGACATTGGCCCGGGTGTTCAGGGGCATCGAGGCATCTGCCATCGGTGCCGATAGCGAGGACGACTTCAAGGGGCTGTTCGACGATCTTGACGTGAACAGCGGCAAGCTTGGCCCGACAGTGGCCAAGCGCAATGAAAAACTGGTGAAACTGCTCGATGCCATAGGCAATCTGCCGCTGGGTAACTTCTCCGATAACACCATTGACCTATTTGGCGACGCCTACGAGTATCTGATGCAGATGTATGCCTCAACTGCCGGCAAGTCCGGCGGTGAGTACTACACTCCTCAGGAGGTCTCCGAGCTACTGGCGCGCATAACCGTAGTGGGCAAGACCGAGGTCAACAAGGTCTACGATCCGGCTTGCGGCTCCGGTTCGCTGCTGCTTAAGTTCGCCAAGGTGCTGGGGCCGGACAAGGTGCACCAGGGCTTCTATGGGCAGGAGGTTAACCTCACCACATACAACCTGTGTCGGATCAATATGTTCCTGCACGACATCAACTACGAAAAATTCAACGTCGCCCATGGTGACACTCTGACCGATCCGGCTCACTGGGACGATGAACCTTTCGAGGCCATCGTTTCCAATCCGCCTTACTCGATCAAGTGGGACGGCGATGCTAACCCGCTGCTAATCAACGACCCGCGCTTCGCTCCTGCCGGCGTGCTGGCACCCAAAAGCAAGGCCGACCTCGCCTTCACCATGCATATTCTGAGCTGGCTGGCAGTCAATGGTACGGCGGCCATCGTTGAATTCCCAGGCGTGCTCTATCGCGGCGGTGCAGAGCAGAAAATTCGCCAATACCTGATCGACAACAACTACGTCGATGCCGTCATCCAGTTGCCGCCAGACCTGTTCTTCGGTACCACCATCGCGACCTGCATCATCGTGCTGAAGAAGTCCAAGCACGACAACGCCACCCTCTTTATCGACGCATCAGGCGAGTTCGTGCGCAATGGCAACAAGAACAAGCTGCTGGAGGCACACCAGCAGAAGATTCTCGGCGCCTTCAGCTCACGCCAGAACATCGACCATTTCGCCAGACTGGTGAGTAATGACGCGATTGCTGCCAACGGCTACAACATTGCTGTTTCCTCCTATGTGGAGCAGCAGGACACACGCGAAGCAGTGAACATCCAGGCGCTGAACGGCAAAATCGCTTGCATCGTGTCGCGGCAGGCAGAGCTGCGTACCGCCATTGATGCGATCGTGGTTGAGCTGGAAGGAGAAGCGGTATGAGTCGGATCGATGAGCTGATTGCCGAGCTGTGTCCGGGGGGGGTGGGCTTTCGCGAGCTTGGCGAGGTTGTTCAGCGCACAACTAACATCAGGTGGTCGGAGGTTCAGGGGGGAGAGTTCCGTTACATTGACCTCACATCTGTTGACAGAGCTACTCACTCGATTACCGATCCTCAGGTAATCACTAGCCAGAATGCACCCAGCAGGGCGCAGCAAGTTGTACATTCAGGTGATGTGATTTTCGGAACCACGCGGCCACTGCTTAAGCGATACGCTCTGATTACACCCGAGTACGATAACGAGATTTGCAGTACCGGTTATTGTGTTCTTCGACCACGAACAGAGCTGGTGCTGCCAAACTTTATTTTTTATCTTCTAGGAACTGACGCCTTTTACGCTCATGTGGAAGCAAATGAGCGCGGAGCAAGTTATCCAGCAATTTCCGATAGTGCCGTAAAAGCCTGCCGTATTCCCGTCCCGCCACTTGAAGTGCAGCGCGAAATTGTGAGGGTTCTGGACACTTTCGCGAAGCTAGAATCAGAGCTGGAATCAGAGCTAGAGTCAGAGTTGGAGTCGCGTCATCGGCAGTACCGGTACTACCGCGACGCGCTGTTCGCCTTCGGCGATCAGGATGTTCGCTGGGCCATTATGGCCGAGGTCGGGGAGTTCTTTCGCGGGCGGCGTTTCACTAAGAACGACCTCGATCCCGAGGGCATTGCCTGTATCCACTATGGCGACATCTACACGCAGTACAGCACTGCCGCCACGACAACAGTTTCGCATGTGCGAGCGGGCATGGTTTCAGCCTTGCGTTTCGCGAAGGCGGGCGACCTTGTGATCGCCGGAGTTGGGGAGACGGTCGAGGATGTCGGCAAAGCTGTGGCATGGCTTGGCGATGGCCAGGTGGCAATTCACGATGACTGCTTCGCTTTCCGTCATTCGCTGAACCCGAAGTTCGTTTCCTATTACTTCCAGACTACGGCCTTTCACGCAGAGAAGAACAAGTTCGTGGCCAGGGCGAAAGTTAAGCGACTTTCCGGCGAAAGCTTAGGCAAGCTCGCCATTCCCGTCCCTTCACCCGAGGAGCAGGAGCGCATCGTCGCTATTCTCGACCGATTTGATGCGCTGGTGAATGACCTTTCTATCAGTCTGCCTGCAGAGCAGAAGTCCCGTCGCCAGCAGTACGCGCATTACCGTGACCGGCTGCTGACTTTCAGGGAGGTTGTATGAGCGAAGACCACATACCCTACCGCTACGGGCCGATTGCTCTTTCCAGCGAAAGCACTGTTGTCGCCGAGTTCGTACCCGAGTCCCTGGGTGTACGGGAATCGGGTTACCAAAGCGAGGCCGGGCTGGAAAAGTCCTTCATAGAGCAACTGCAGGTGCAGGCTTACGAGTATCTGCCACTCACCAGCGAGGCCATGCTGATAGCTAACCTGCGTCTACAATTGGAGAGACTCAACAAGATCGAGTTCAGCGATGGCGAGTGGGAGCACTTCTTTAGCACCTGCATTGCTAGCACCAACGATGGCATCATCGAGAAGACCGCGCGTATTCAAGAGGATCATGTGCAGGTACTCAAGCGCGAAGATGGCAGCAGCAAGAATATTTACTTGGTCGACAAGCAGAACATCCACAACAACAGTCTGCAAGTCACCAACCAGTACGAAGTGCCCCAAGCTAATGGCGCTAACAAGGGCGGCGTTCACGCCAATCGATATGATGTGACTGTGCTGGTCAACGGCATACCGATGGTGCATGTAGAGCTCAAGCGCCGGGGTGTGGACATCCGCGAGGCCTTCAATCAGATCAATCGCTATCAACGCGACAGCTTCTGGGCCGGTTGCGGGTTGTTTGAATATGTGCAGTTGTTCGTCATCAGCAACGGCACGTTGACCAAGTACTACAGCAACACGGTGCGCGACGGCCATCTGGCGGAACAGAAAGCCAAGCGTTCGCGGCAAAAGACCTCCAATAGCTTTGCTTTTACCAGCTGGTGGGCTGATGCGAAAAACCAGCCCATCACCGAGTTGGCTGGCTTCACTAAGACCTTTTTCGCCCGGCACTCGCTGCTAAATATCCTGACCCGCTATTGCGTGTTTGATGTGGATCGCAAGCTGCTGGTGATGCGCCCGTATCAGATCGTTGCAGCGGAGTGCATCCTACTGCGCATTGCCACATCTACCAATCATCGGCAGCTGGGCACCGCCGCAGCCGGGGGCTACATCTGGCACACCACAGGGAGCGGCAAGACGCTTACCAGCTTCAAGGCGGCGCAACTGGCGCGCAACCTACCCGACATAGACAAGGTGTTGTTCGTGGTGGACCGTAAGGATCTGGATTACCAGACTATGCGCGAGTACGAGCGCTTCGAGAAAGGTGCCGCCAACTCCAATACCTCGACGGCGGTACTGCAGAAGCAGTTGGAAGACCCCCACGCTCGCATCATTATCACTACCATCCAAAAGCTCAGCCGCTTCGTGGTAAAGAATAAGAAGCACCCAGTCTATGACGCCCAGGTGGTAGTGATTTTCGATGAATGCCATCGCAGTCAGTTCGGTGACATGCATGCCGATATCATCCGGGTATTCAAGCGCTACCATCTGTTTGGCTTCACTGGTACACCGATTTTTGCCGACAATGCGGGCAGCAGTGGCAACCCGCTGCGCCGTACTACAGAGCAGGCTTTTGGCGATAAGCTGCACACTTATACTATTGTCGATGCTATCAGCGACAAGAACGTACTGCCGTTTCGTGTCGATTACATCAACACCATCAAGGCATCGTCCGGCATTAAAGACAAGAAGGTTCCAGCTATTGATACCGAGCAGGCGCTGCTGGCGCCGGAGCGGATTGCGCAGATCGCTGGCTACATCCACGAGCATTTTGATCAAAAGACCAAGCGTAATGCCAGCTACCGTCACGCAGGCAAACGTCTGGCTGGATTCAACTCGCTATTCGCGACGGCTTCCATCGATGCCGCTAAACGCTACTACTCCACATTTGCGAAGCTACAGCAAGATTTACTGCCAGCGCAACGGCTTAAGATTGGCCTGATTTATAGCTTTGCCGCCAACGAGGAAACGGGCGACGGACTGCTGGGTGAAGAGGGGTTTGAAACTGGGGGACTGGATCAGAGCTCGCGCGACTTTTTGGATGCTGCCATTGTGGACTACAACGCTATGTTCAGCACGAGCTTCGATACCTCTGCCGACAAGTTCCAGAACTACTACAAGGACCTATCGCAGCGTCTAAAGATGCGTGAGTTGGATCTGGTGATTGTGGTGAATATGTTCTTGACCGGCTTCGACGCCACCACACTCAACACCCTGTGGGTTGACAAAAACTTAAAAGCGCATGGGCTGATTCAAGCCTATTCGCGTACCAACCGCATCCTGAATTCGGTCAAAACCTACGGCAACATCGTTTCCTTCCGCAATCTAGAACAGGAAACTAATGATGCCCTGGCCCTGTTTGGCAACAAGGATGCAAAAGGCATTGTGCTGCTTAAGCCTTTTTCGGAGTACTACGCGGAATATCAGAAAAAAGTAGCGGAGCTGGCTGAGTTGTTTCCGCTTGGCAAGGCAATCATTGGTGAGTCGGCGCAAAAAGCGTTTATCAAGTTGTTTAGCGCCATCCTGCGGCTCAAGAACATCCTCACTGCCTTCGACGATTTCGCGGGCGACGAGATTCTCAGTGAGCGAGATTTCCAAGACTACCAGAGCTTATACCTGAATCTGTATGCCGAGTTCCGTAGCACGTCCGAAGCGGAGAAGGAAAGCATCAATGACGACGTGGTATTTGAGATTGAGCTCATCAAGCAGGTTGAGATCAACGTCGACTACATCCTGATACTGGTCGAGAAGTACCTGAAGGCGAAAGGGACTGGTGCGGACAAGGAAATCCTCACGACTATAGAGCGTGCGATCAACGCCAGTCCTTCCCTGCGGAATAAGAAAGACCTCATCGTGCGGTTCGTGGATTCCATTTCCACCAAGGCCAGGGTAGATGAGGAATGGCTATCTTTCGTTGCGGCACGTAAGGCCGAGGAATTGGAGCAGATCATCATCGATGAAAATTTGAACGCCGACGAGACCCAAACATTCATCGACAACGCCTTCCGCGACGGTGCAATACCAACCACTGGCACTGCCATCACGAAGATTCTTCCGCCCGTGTCAAGGTTCGCTAAAAACAACAACCATTCGATGAAGAAGCAGACGGTGCTGGACAAGTTCGCCGCGTTTTTCGAGCGATACTTCGGGTTGGCTTGATCGTTCTTGGCTTCTGACAAAAGAAAAAGTCCGGGCCGTCAGTGTGAGCATACTGCTCACGTTGGTCGATGCCGCTCAGTGGGATGATTTTCTTTGGTAAGCGTCCTGCCAGCACACCTTCCTGATCCCAATGCTTAGGGCGATGGTGTCCACCTATTTGAAGTGTGCGCTGACCTTAGGCGCTTCGTCTGAGGCTGTCACCTATCTGACATTGCGGTGCCAAAACAGCCTGTTCAGGAACAAAAAAGGCACTTGCGAAAAACGCTAAGCACCTAATTTTTATAGCTTAGTTGTGGGTCTGTGAAGGGTCGTCTAGTCTGCATAATGCAAAGCCTGCAGAGTCATAGCTGTCATTTACTATGCATCATGGAAGATGTCCTGAGCTTTTCCTGTTGCAACGTAATCAGCCAAGCCCTGAAGGCGTCGGTAGTAGGCCAATACAATCTTAATCGCAGATAACGGATCCCCGCTCGCTAAATCTAGAATGTGTTCAGCGCTTTCTTCCAGACCGAAAGCCTTGCAGGTTTCTTCGAGAAGCTCAGTGAGAGCTTCTATGTCTTGACTTGAAAGGGCTATATCGGCATCAGATTTACTTAGCCAGCCTAAGTCTTGCAAGTACACGTATGCTTTTTTATAAGCGTCACGAGCTGGGCTTTTGTCTTCGTTGATACCGTTGACTAGCTCTCTAATGGAGTCCGCGACATCTCCATTCATGTAAAATTTTATTTCCCCAGGAGATGCGTACTCTATTTTTCGAATTCCTGCGCGGTCCTCGTTCGGAATATTTTTGTAAAGCTCTTTGAAGAAATTAACCGAGCTGAATCCCCCTCTCCATGGATGTTTATGGAATAGAGAGTTTATCTTTTTGGTTGCAGCGTTGCCAGTTGCTCCGAGTAACGCGAACCCAAATGAATAACAATCTTGGACCAAGTCGGAAAATTTTCTTAAGTCACTGATTTCCCATTGTCCGTCTATGTTTACGACTTTAAAATCGCTATTAAGACTTTCTGGGGCATGACCTGGAATGAACATGCCCGGCTCGGGAAGAGAATCCAAGGGCAGTTCGGAAAAGCCCTTGGTTTTAAACTCCTCGCCTGGGTTTCCCCATACTTCGCCTAGTTCGTACTTGCCAGTATGTAGCTTTGTAATCGCGTAGTGAACGTCGATTTTTTCAGAAAACAGTTGTTTTAGATGTTCTATTTTTATTTTTGAGAAGTAGAATTTAAAAGCCGTCTCGCCATCCTCGTAGTTAACTCCAAGATAGCGATCGCCATTTTTACTTTTAGCTAGCGCTACCAGCGGGACCTCATAACTAAGCAAGATTTTTTCTATCGTTAGCTTAGCCATTTAGGTCTTCCACTTTTCCGGCGATGCTAGTGGGAGTAACGGTCAGATAAGGCCACCAATTTACATGGTTCGGCTGGTCTTGGTGCCATACCCCTAGGTCTGAGTCACAGGGTATCTCTACTGCATGAGTAAACTTCATCTTTATCATGCGCGGGCTTTTTACCGCCGCACGACATGCGGCGAGCGATGTCATGAGGGAGACAGATCTTGCCAAGCACTCATCTGGATATTTGTGATTGGATACTCGCTTACGTTGAGAGTCGAAATCGTCAGCGGTGTGAGATTTCGCTCTTAATAGCCTCCATAGCGTTTCCTCAGTTGGCATGTTGACGTCCGCAGGGGGACAGCTAGGAGGTAGCGGCTCAAGGAAGTCAAATCCATTTGCATGTGACATGAAGCGAATCCAAGTATAGTGGCGTTATGCCCGATTCGCGCATTCTCGGTTAGTAGCCCGCGACAGTCAAAACCTAAATTTTACTAATTTCATATCTTTTTGATTTCATTTATATTTTCGGATATAGATGCTTGCGGAAAAGCGTACTCTGCCTTTTCGATTGGAACATGTGGCTGCATGCGGCATCCACCTAGCGTTGGCTTCGATTCCTTTGTTGTTGGTGGCTACATTATGACTATCTGATTTCTAAACGGCTGCAGGTCAAAGGTGGTGGCCTAGTAAACTTGTGCACATCGCAGGACGTCTTCAGTTTTTTTCAACGGATCATTTTTATTACCATAGAGGAATGTAACGTCACTTCTTCACCGCCGCTTTGGGCCAGAAACGAGGGTAACGAACGTCTACGATTGGTCGGACAGCGACGGTCTAGCCTCGCCCGTCGTTGTGAGCGGACTTATTTCGGAATTTTTGCATGTGAAAAACGCATCAGGCCAAGGCCTCGACAAGCCTCGGCAACCAGAGGGTCGCAGGGCCCAACAACGTTTTATCGGACGATGCCCCCGAGGGCTCGATGTTAATATGAACTAACCAGGCACCCTGCTCGTTTGCCAATTTCGGAATATGTGCAGCCGGGTACACTCTTCCAGAGGTGCCAATGGACAGCAGTACGTCGCAGTCGCGCGCGGCGTCACAGGCGTGCATTAAATCCTCTTCCGGCAATGTCTCACCGAACCAGACTACATCAGGTCTGATCCGGCCATCGCAGTGGTGGCAACTTGGCGGTTCCTGACGACCTCCATCAAGCTCAACATATACGGGCAAGGCACCCAGGTAGGGAAGATTGCACTCGAAGCAACGAGCTCTGGCCAGGTTGCCGTGAAGGTGAATCACTTCCTTACACCCAGCCCTCTCATGCAGGTCGTCGACGTTTTGAGTGATGACTGTCACACGGGGAAAGCTATGCGTCAGCGTGACGACTGCCAAGTGCGCATCATTGGGTTGCGCCTTGCTAACAAGCGTTCGACGCGATGCATACCATCCCCATACCAACCCTGGATCGCTCACGAAGGCAGCGGGCGTGGCCAGTTGCTGCGGATCGTAACGAGACCAGAGACCGGTCAAGTGATCGCGGAACGTGGAGACACCGCTTTGTGCAGAAATACCGGCACCGGTAAAAATGACAACATGCCGGGCAGCTCGTAGACGTTCCACCGTTTTGGCGAATATGACTTCAGAATTCATTGTTCACCTTCAAAAGCCGCATATAGCGTCAGAATCGGGAGCACTGATCGCGCAACCAATCGAAGTTGCTCCAGTATTTTCGGTCGCCGCCTGGCTGCGCGCGCTTCTTCTCAATGTAAGGCGCAAGCACTTGGTGGCAGTGCACGATACTGGATGCCCAATTTTCAATGATGATGTGTTTGTTTTTGATCAAATCGGCACGCAATAGCGCCGCGACAACATCGTAGTTGGCACAAGTCAACGAGGCATACTGTGCATGACTCTCGTCCCAGCAATCATGATGTATAGTCGATAGAGTCGCGCGAACCGTTTGCCGAGCGTCGCGTGCCTCGCTGGCTTGCAGAAACTCGACAATCGAAATGATGCTCTGCGCCTCGGAGGCTTGTTGCGTAACTTTAAGTTGTGCAGTTAATATGACGATCTGACGAACAACCAGATACACAGACACAAAGGCAGCTATCGCCACGATTATCTGTACTGCCAACGTCGATGCTTCGTAATTAGTCATTTCTCTTCTCTTGCGCCTCAAGTATTTCAAGGGTTATTAAATCTATCTTAACTATACTATTCAGCGTCTGCGCGTATAGGGAGCCGTCACCTGTGACAGCTGCAAAAAGCGTCATGCAGGATGCGAATTTTAGTGCATCAAGCTCCCCGAAAACTTGCTTTACAGGCACTTTCGAGTTCAATACAGCGCGGGTCGCTCGATCAAGTCGCGGCCCCAGGAGTGAGTGTTCCAGATAGTCACGCGTCTCTCCAATGCCTCGCAGACCATAGTATGTGGCTTGCTCACTGACGCCCAGACCGCGTAACTGGGGAAAGATAAACCACATCCAGTGGCCGTCTTTTCTTCCACTCTCAAGCTCACGTATGGCTAGCTCATAGTCCGACGCTTGAGCCTGAACAAAACGTTCCAGTGATTCAGTCATATTAGGATCCAAACATCTGTTCTAAAATTAACTCACGACGCGTACACTCACGAGTTCTAGCTTGATGATTTTGCGGTGCATTGCATGAAACAAATTAATATCGCCTTAGTGCGCTGCTGCACTATCGAGAAGTCGGAAATTCATAATGTCTCCAACATTGTATCTTTCGAATGATTTTATATCTAGGCCTGGTATCAAGGAGATAGTCCAGTAATAATAGGATAGGAGCCATCTATACTTTTCCTGCACGCGCAGACTAGTGCAGGATTTGTAGGTTTCATAGATATCCTCAAGCTCCTTCATGACATCGCCTAAGTTATGACCATCAATATTTACGATCTGTGGAGAAAAATGTAAAAAGTAGTAGTCGAGGTCTTTTGCGACAAAAGCCGTAGTCATACCTGACAGATCCGCGATCACTTTTTCATGAATCAAAATGCGCGGATATACGGCGTGCTTGCTCTCGAGCTCATAGGCCTCCTGCAAGGCTTCTGAGCAAAGAAAGGAAGCATTGAGTTCATTGTCTTGCCTCTCGAAGTGTTTTCCCTTGCTTATGGCACCCCGCAGGAATAAACCCTCATAGCTGAGAAATGTCGACAAAACTTTGCACATCTGCAGAATGTTAAAAACCGCATCTTCAGACTGCTCATGGACAGGATGAGAAAGGACAATGCTGTCGGAAAAAAAGCGCACCTTGAGCAGGTCGTTGTTCACAAATAATTTTGAGTTCTTATTAAGCGTATGGGCGTGTTCAAGAGCCCGTTTGAAGCGGCCGTATAAATTGATCTTGTTGGTGAAGAATTGCTTGGAATGCTCCTTGTACCCTAAGATATCAAGGAAAGCACAATAGTGTTCTTCGAATACATGATGCTGTTGATCAATTGCGTTCCATTCGTCACTGGCCATTCCGTGTCCTTGAGGTCTGCTTTTTCTAAAAAGAATGGATGCTAGTCCATTCGGTATCAAAGCGCCATCACTCGGCAATGCTTAATTGACTGTATTGCAAGCCGAAAATTGCGCTGCAGAGAAATAGCGAGAAGCAGGGGGGCAGACCACGCTTTCCACTGCTTTTCTCTTTGTTGAGACGCGCAGACACCGAATCATCCCTCTGACGCTGGAAATCGTGGTCCGTCCTCTATTTTCCGGCGTGTTCATCGTACGGTTGCCCTTAGCGAACCTCCGCTTCGGGTCGAAGGTGGCCTTCCCTGACCGAGCGCTATCGGCCGAGGGTGTGTAAAAAACGTTTTTGAGCGCGACAGGTACTTAAAACCGGACTGGAAATCGCGCTTCTATGCGGAATCCACATCTGCTGACGTGCCGATTAATTTCAGATTTAACGTAGACGCGCACACTTCAATTTTGGCGAAGCGTTTTTATACACTCTGGGCCAGAAGAAGTCCTCGTTTGACGTTCCGCTTTTGGCCGTTTTCTGCCTATCGTCCCTTTGGTCGGTAATAGTCACGCCAGATGAGCGCCGGGGGCGCTACTAATGCAATTGGCTGGTCAATGGGAATGCACCTCACCCGAGGTCGGCTCTAGATGTTGAGCTTGGCCTAGCACTTTGAAATGCCATGGCTTGTCTAGACGAATAGTGAGCAAATGCAGGGTCAGCAGATAGTAATAGCGCGTCGATTCAGTGCGCTGGTTTAGGTGGCGATTCAAAAACCACGCAAGGTGTTTTCTCTGCCAAGTCCATGGATTGTCGCGTTGCCAGCGATTAGAAATCGCCGCTTGAATGGCCTTTGCTTGGCGTAGGTGACGCTTGCGTGTGGCATGCGCTCCGGTCAGGATGCCCGCCAGAAAAATCTCCATATCGAATACCTTGCTCATGCTAGGCCCCCGATGTAAGCCGAAACTACGTCGATACGACCGTGCCCCAGTTCATAGCTGATTTGTGCTCGGGCCTCCTGATTTAGGTGTCGGTCAAACTGATCGCAATGGCCACCGTTGATGGGCGCAGGATGATGGGTGATTTGCTCATAGCGTTCGCATGCATAGGCTGCTCGCAATTCGTGGAAACCTTTGAGTTCGTGCTGATGGATGATGTCCCGTGCGGGGCGGACGATTCCCTGCAAGAAATCGAGGTAGCGTTCGTTCGGTGCAAGTAGGTTGCGGCTGCCGTCGGGCGAGACCTGATCGGCAAACCTCAGCGCCTCACAAATATGATCATCTACCGTAATCCAACGAGGAGCTGACGCGCCCGAGCGGCCACCTTTGGTGCCGTCCTGGATGTTGATCTTGCCGTAGTGCTCGGCCTCACGTTTTAGACGGGGTAGGTCGGCCAAAATGGCCTCGCGCAAGCGCATGCCTGTGGCTCGCGCTAACTGAGCGATGGCCGCAGCACGCGGTTGCTGGTGTGCGCAAAGCACCTCGACGATCCGCTTCACGTGTTCGCGGTCTTGGCCTTGCGGCACCGAACGACGAACACTGGTGCGCCTCATTCCCAGCGCCTTGCTCGGACTCGCCACCTTCACATATTGATCACCGCGTAGCGCGGCCATGGTCCGGTTCACGCTGGACAGCCGATTTTGCGCGGTGGCGATGGCCAGCTCACCTTGTTCAACTTGCTCGCGCAGATGTCCGGCGTAGTCCAGCAAGGTCTGCCGATCAATTTGTCGCGCATCGTTAAACCCTGGTCCATCCTCCGAGCGACACCAGCGTACAAACGCCTGCCAACGATCACTGTGCGCTTTGACGGTCCCGTAATGCCCGCTGCCAAATAGATCTTTCAGCGCTTGCGGCCCGGCATAACTCAGTTGCCGGCCATAGCCAAAATTGCGCCCATCCCGTTTACCTACCAGTGCCATGATCGAACTCCTCTCGAAGCCAAAACTTTTAAAACCTTCCCCACGTCATCCCGCCATGGATGTTGAGTGTTATCAGGGATCAAGGCCCCTGCGACCTGTGAGGGTTGTCCACTAACGCGGGACTGGCGGCTCTTTACGACCGTGAGCATGGGCATCTCATGATCTGGCCTCCTGAACACCGATACCGGTGGGCGGGTAGAGGCTGCGCGGGCTGACGAGACCGACGCCGGGAGATCTTGAGTCAGGTGAAGGCAGTGATGCGATGACCGGGGCATGCCTGGCTGTCAGTCAGGTGCAATCCATTCGTGGCCTGCGGCACCATCATCTGCATCGCTGTTGCTGGTGACTTCGGTGTTTGTCACGCCGATTGTCACGAGGGGGAAAGCCGCAAAGGCCCGTGCGAGCAGGGCTGCAGCAGTGGTAGGAGCGCCCGTCTCTTTCCAGAAGAAAGAGACGGGCGCAGGTTGGCGCAGTGAAATGGCCAAGCGGATAGGTTGCTGCAGGGCAACTGGGTAGGGGGATGTATTTGCCGCAATGGCAATGATCTGAAGGTGGCATCCATCACTCGGTGAGTGACCGTGCGAGCCGCCGGACGCTAATCGCACTTTGGGAGAACCACCACGGTGTGGCGTAGCCTTAAAGGTTCTGGCTACCTGGGGGTTGCTGTCAACGACAGGGCTTTGCCCGATCTTTTCTACGCCTGTGGATAATTCGGGTCAAGGCCCGAATTTTCGGGGGACTGCGGCTGTGGATGAAATTATCCACTGGTGGAAATGAGTGGTTTTTCACAGACAGTTGCGTGGGCTTTAGATTTTTTAAGTGAGGTCCCTTTAAGCAGGGAGGCTACGCATCCCTGCTTAAAGGGACCCGGCTTTTTAAAGTCGGTAACCAGAGACCTCGTGGTCCAATACCGATGTTGGGGCAGTTGCGGGATTGTCGCCTTGATGCATGCGCCCCAAGGTCCGACGACATTCAGCGGTCGCCGCCTCATCATTCCCTCGATGTTTCGCGTTGGGCCTCATCCGCGTGTTCAGGTGTGGATGAAGCGTAAGTCGCCCATGCGTTCATCAACTCCCGCCGCTTATCAAAAAGTCTGATCGAAAGTACGCACTTTCCGCTTCCCCGCGCTTGTCATGGGCCAGAGCGAGCTCGCAGATATCTCTCGGGAAGGCGTCTTTTCACCTGTCCAGTCCCGGAAAGTTGAGCGCGAGCCGTGACGAGTGATGTGCTCATTACCCAGTGCATGTAGCAGATTGCGAATGCCATAAGTATGCATCACGCGAGCCAATTCACTCAGGCTAATCATGATCAGCCTCAATAACCGCCTTAAGATCGGCTATATGTGTTTTGGTGAAATAGATAGTGACATCTTTCTGAGCCAACACGGCCTCAAGCTCGTTCTCCATTAGCTCGATAAGCCTTTCTTGCATCACTTCAGCTGAACCATGGGCGTGCTGGAACATCGCGGCGTGGTTGGGGCAGAGCGCCAGATAATTCTGGTAATGGCGCTTCTTTAAGGTCGGCAAGAGCTCCACTTTCTCGAAGTAGTCCTTGCCGTTATCGAGTTTGAAGGGCAATGGGACCTCCTGACATACCTGACAGATCATCTCTCCATCGATGCGACTGTACTGCTGACGAAGGTACTGCTCGGCCTTTTGCTTGACCGCATCTCGGTCGATGGATACGGATCGTGTGCGCTCTTCGGTGTGACGCTCCGGCGCGTCGGCAGCTTGGTCGCCTACACGCTCGGCGCGACGTGTGGGGTTGGCAGGTTCGTGTTCGGGTAGGTTCGGATGCTCTCTGTGCTCCTGGTCAGCAAGAATGCGCTCCTGCACCTCTGGTGACAGCGCCATGAACCGCATGGCTCGATCGATTTTCGCGTCTACCTTCGCAGAGATCTGCTTCTGAAGCTGCGCTTCGGAATTCTTCTTTATTTTCTCTCCAAAGTGGAGCGCCTTGAGCCAAGGCCAATCAGGGTCGGATGGAAAGCCTCCTGGAAGTAATTCGCGGTAAGCTTCAGCCGGTCGAACAAGTGACTCACCGCCTTGCGGAACCCATGCAGCCCTCCTCAAGTGATGCACCAGTTGCGAATCTGCCATATGACATCCCCGACTCGCGTTCTTTTGGAAGATTGCCTTTAGACAAGAAGGAGGTAAATGACACATGGTCCTCCATATGAGCTTCGAAGTTGTCACAGATGGCTTTGCCAGAAGTTCTTTGAACTGAGGAATCACCCAATCCCGATTAATTGGCGACGTCCACCTATCACCACCAACCGACATAAGATAAGGCCACTCAGGATTCGAATGGCAGGTCGTTACAATAGGCTGTAAAAAAGTTTTTGCACCAACGGCCGTGGCAAACTTGGCTAGCCGCTCAACCGATATGTCGCAGTCTTGGTAGCGTTCTGCAAGAGCGAAGGACTGCGCCTCTTTCCCCAGCGCTTCGTAATAGGCGCTCAGTTCCGTGTCCATAAAGGGGTGGTCGAGAAATACCTGATTAGGTTTGCCCCATTTGCCATCTTTGAGTTCGAAAATCCAATACTCAGCAAAGAGCGCAGCCTTTGTCGGATCTTTCTCGAGCAATGCGATAAAGCACTTTATGTCCTCCTTGTTGGGCGCAAAGGCATCGCTGCGGTATCGCCGCTTTAGAATCGCCGCGACCAGATCAGCCTCACCGACTTCGCGCACCCTGATAACTTCAAGGAACTTCTTGGCGTTCTCCTGTTGAGTCCTGCTTTTGCCTGAGGTGTAGACGCCTGCGTCGACGTAAGGCAGCTCCTCATCGACTTCGACACCAACGCTTGGGAAGTAGCACCTGCTGCCGACATGGTAGTTGCCATCACTGAGGCGGACTATCTGGAGAGACTGCAACTTAGTAACCTGCGCGCTCTGAGATCCGGTGCCCGACAGATAGTCGGAAAATAGCAGCGCATACAGCTCCTGATGCCAATCCAGCGGTTTGCCAGTGAGCCACGTCATAACGTCTTGCGTCGAGATATTGTTTGGTGGACCCAATCCATGTGACGTCGCCTTATTGCACAGCATTTCAACAAACTGCGGAACATCCCACTGACCAATGTCTAATCCGATCAGAAAGCGATCCACGTTGCTGTTTTTCTGCGCTGCGCCTATGGCCCATAGTGGCGGATTTTCGTCGTAATCGACCAGGAGCTCGATGTCATCTTCCGACAGTAGCTCCTTGAGCGAGGCTTTGGCCTGAAGCAGGTGTTTGGCCGGGGCATGCGACTTGGCGTGAGTGGGCGTGAGCGGCTGGCTGTTCATTTCCTCGATGATGGCTGTACGGATAACTTGATAACGAGTAGGGATGGGGTCCTGCGGGTTGGGCAGAACAGCGAGAAACTCGGCAGTGAGCAGACCCAGATCGCGAATCTGATGCAGCGAGGCCGCCGTCAGTGAGGCCAGTTGCAGGAACAGCGGCTGATTGGCGGGCGTTTCCTTGATGCTGGCACGGCTGAGTTCTGGCACGAAAGGCCCGTGCAGGTGGAAACGCAGGCCCGATGTTTCCTTCTCGGCAGGAAAGAACACTGCCACCTTCCCCGGCGCAGCGGGAATGATCTTCAATTGTTTGGCCAGCGGTTCCTTGGGGTCGAACTGCTCGACGCTGGCCAGGAAGTCGAGTGCGAATGCGACCGCAACCCGCTGCTTTTCCAGACCCTCAACAGCTCTTTCTAACTTCAGAAAGTGAGAGTTGGTTGTCGTTTTTCCAGCACTCTGCTTGAGTACCTCAAAATGATTCTCGGAGTGTTGAATTCGCAGGGCCACGCCTGCAATGGTCTCACCGATTTGCCAACTGATCGACTCCAGATGGGATAGAAACAACAGGGTCATTTCGGCCAGTTCGCTGAGGCCAGCTTCCACCTCAGCGAAAGCGCTGCCAGCATCCTTCTTTGAGTTGTTGAAGGGAAACTCGAAGCGTGTCCGGTTGCCCAGGTCAGGTGCTGGATCGAGCGCGCTTGGTAAGACCAGCTCGGTAATCTTGAACGAAAAGGTTGGTGACCAGATGCGCGGGGTTTCGGAGTATGCGAAAACAGCTTTGAAGCCCACGCCAAAACGGCCGATTTTGTCCTCTTGCTCCCGCTTCGTGCCCTTGCCGATGTTCGTAATACCCCAAACATCGTCCTCACTGAAGGTTCGACCGTTGTGCTCGAAACGGAGTGCATCCTCAGCGAGAACAAAGCACGCCTCTGAAGCACCTGCATCCTCAGCGTTTTGGAGAAGTTCATAAATGAAGTGTGCCTGGTCGGGATAGAGCTCCTCGACAATCTCCCGAATGCCTGAATAGTCCTCGTCAGACAGAACATCCGCCAACTTCTGGCGCTTCGCATGCACGATGTCGAGAAAACTCACTTGGATTTCTCCTTCGTTACCAAGATGGCCCCAAACAGCACCGCAGTCGCCCTGATGTCGCCGCTGTTCGCTGCCAGCTGAAGATCTGCCATGCGGCGGTTGAAGTCGATATTAGCTCGCGCCAATTCGCTTTCCTTCATCCGCAGGATTTTGTCGTTTGTGGCACGGGCGACCTGATCTTCAATGGTCTTACAGCGCGCGCGGTGGCTGACCGACAAGCTCTGGATGCGATGCTCGACGAGCTGTCGGTTCTCGGTGATGTGGTTGGCCTGCGCCTCGGTCCACTTGCGGTGATGGCGTGCATCGAGCGCATCGCACTCGGCGGGATCGGGCAAAGGTACATCGCAGAGGTCGCAGGCTGACTGCAATAAGACAAACAACGCCGCTTCGAGTTGAGTATCGTCGGCCACCGGTACCAGTAATTCGTCGGCGCTGACCCCATGCTTGGTCCAGCGATATAGGGCGAAGTGGTGCGTGCCGAGTGGTAACTCATTGCTCTGTACTGCTAGTGAGAAATACTTCGGCTCTGTGATCTCCAGGAAGTGTGCAGCCTGCCGAACTAAGGGGTGCAGGACGGACAGATGCACGGTCTTGGGGGCCTCGGCAGCCGTCTCCTGCTCGAAGGTTACTGACAGCGTAGGTTGAGGGCCCTTCAGCCACTTTTCCCACTCGCGTGCGATCGGTTCGACGGAACGTGGCAATCGCTTATAGTCATCGAGCAATATTCCCCGCGCTTCTTGGCTAAGCCGCAAGGTCTTGAGAGGCTTCTCTCCCAGAAGATGCTCAATATCGCTACCCAACCGCGCAGCAAGGTAAGCTGCCACGCTACCCTGTATAGCAGAGGGCGACAGCCAAAAAGTTTCGGCAGCTTGAATTTCGGCCCGCCAGGATTGCCCTGGGACATTCAGGCCGAAGAGTTCCGATTGTTTCGATTCAAGCTCCTGCTCCTCGCGAATCTGACGGATTCCATTGTCCGCAAGTTGCTGAAGTCGCTGGGAGCGTTCCTCTGGGCTCAAGTTGAAGCTCTCGTCAATGTTGTGCAATTCCTGCGTGATCGTTCCAAGAATCTCTTCGCTACCTCCCACTGCATGCTGGAACACACCGATGCGCCAGAGGCAGCGCTCGTAGATGTCTGCATCCACTGTTCCAGGCGTAACGAAATTGACGATCGCCACTGTCTCGCTCTGTTGACCATAGCGGTCGATACGACCGATGCGCTGCTCGATCCGCATGGGGTTCCACGGCAGATCGTAGTTGATGAGGAAGTCACAAAACTGGAAGTCCAGCCCCTCGCAGCCGACCTCGGATGACAGCAAGACATCAACCGCATCGGTATCGTCCTTGGGCAGCGCGAAGCGGCGGCGCAGGTTCGTACGCTCCTCGTCGGGTACATCACCATGAATAAGGCCGATGCGCAGACCGGTGCGGCGCGCGTGTGCCGCAAGGTAAGCAAGAGTATGGCGGAAGGTGCTGAAGACCAGCGCTTTGTTATTGGATCGCTTGTTCTTGTCGAGCAGAACAGTGATGAATGCTGCCACCTTTGGATCATCTGGATCGAGGTTGCGTGCCTGTTCGAGCAGCGCTTCAACATCGCCTCTCATCTGATTGATGAAGCTTAAATCGGGCTCCTGATCGCTGTCGCTCGCCTCCATGAGCTCCAAGCGGTCGAGCTTGCCACCGAGGATGTCGGAAAGGAATGGCGCAAGCCCATAAAGGCAGCTCGCCGCCTGACGGCGAATGGTTGTCATCATAAACTTCACGCTTGTCTGGCCGTGACAGTGAGCCAAGATCCGCGCGATCACATCGAGCAGGTCCTCGTGCAGGCGCTTCTGATCAGCCGTGAATTCGACGGTGAGTGTCTCTGGCTTGCGGGTGGTAAATTCTCCTATGTCGCGCCGCCGGGTCCGGTTGATCAGGTGACTGAATGTGTACAGCTCTTCAATAGAGCGGGTGAGCCCGATGCGATCTGCATCATCGAGGGAGTCTTCCTGTAACCGGTCATATGCGCCTTGAAAGGCCGGTGACTCACGTAAGAACATTCTGCCCCATTCGGTTTTAGCCACCTCGTCCAGGCAGGTGCGTGCCGCTAGTTGCCAGTCCAATTTGGCCATACGGCAATGCTGCGCTGCAGCGTTGATGTATCGATTTGGCTCTGCCATTTGGGCAAAGCTAGCGTGGTCGATAACGAGGTCGGGGCGCAGCACATTAAGCAAGGTGAACAGATCGTCGCTGCCCAGTTGGACTGGCGTTGCGGTGAGCAGCAACACGGCCTGGGCGTTATCGCAGAAGTATCGAACGCCATGATGCAGAAAGGTATCGCTATTGCGGATGTGGTGGGCCTCATCGACGATCACTAGATCGAACTTCGGCGGTGGGTCGAGGGCGAGCAGCCCCTGATCCTTCCTCTTTCCGCGCCTGTCACGACCGAATACCAAGTCTGAATCGAACAGAGAGAAAGGCAGGATAGCCTTTGCGTACTGTTCGGGCCACTCGCCTTCAAGGTGCGTCTCTTGCAAGCAATGCCGCAGCAGTGGCCCGTCCAACGCTGTGAAGTATTCATCGAAGCGCTTCATTTCAGTGAACCATTTGCGCTCCGCAACCAGCGCTCTGGGGCAAATAACTAGCACGGACGCAATGTCCATTCGCGCGCGCAGTTCTTTCACGATTAATCCAGCCTCAATGGTCTTACCAACGCCAACCTCGTCGGCGATGAGCAAGCGGGGCCGATCCGCGCGGATCAGCTTCAGCACCGGGCGATACTGATAAGGCACGAACTGCACTCGACCTGAGCGCAAGGAAAACAGGTTTGCTGTCGAAGGAGAGAGAATCTGGAGGCTTGTGAGGTGAGCATGCAGTTCGTTGACAGTGAGCGCCTTGCGCTCGTCGGCAACAATGGTCGCTGCCTGCAACTGGCTTTCGTAGTAAGTGATAATCGTAGCGTTCTGGAAGACTCGGTAGCGGTGCTCAGCCCCGCCAGGAATCACTTCCATAACCGGTGATAAAATGTTCGGGGCCGACCGCAGCGCTACGAGGTCGCCAGCTTTGAATAACGCCCCTGTTGGGGATGCAGCTTCAGAAGTCACCGAGGCTGCAGTCGTTGGAGGTTTAGTGGTCGGCTGACTGTTTCCAGGGGACATAGCTGCCAGTGCTTTAGCCTTTGCAGCATCAACTGTATCTAACGCTGATTGAGTCGCTCCCAGGGTGGCAAGCAACCGGCCAAGAGTATCGACATCCCGATAAATCTCGCTGGCCGGCATCGCCTCTGTGGAAAGATGCGCCCACTTGTTGCGCACTATCTGCAGCTCCTTTACCCAGGTGCGGGCTTCACGAGCGAGAGGTCGAAGGCCACTGAGTTCGTACCAGTTTTGATCGAGCACTCTTAAAAGCGCTGCAAAATCGAGTTGCTGCAGAGTCTCGAGTCCACGCTCCTGCGCCGTGCGTTGTTGCTGGAAACTTAGCCGTTCCAACACATGCTTTTGCCAGTAATCAGGGGACAGCTCAGGCAATTTCGATGAAAGAAAGCAAGCAACCACTCCGGTCGCCATTTGGATAAGGCTGTTCATTCCTTGCCATCCTTCATGTTGTTGTTCGGAGCTTTAAGTACTGCTGCTACCTTTACACATAGCGTACTGCGCCCACAGTTCCATCAGCTCTCGACGCTTATCGAAGAAATCAGTTCGGGAATAGGCGCTCTCAGTTTCGCCGCGCTCATCATGGGCCAAGGCCAACTCGCAGATTTCTCTAGGGAAGTGGGTCTTTTCACCAGCCCAATCCCGAAAGGTCGAGCGAAAGCCATGACGGGTGATGTGTTCATAGCCTAGCTCATGAAGTAGGTTACGAATGCCGTTGGCATGCATAACGCCGCTTCTACCGCGCCCTGGAAACACGTACGGGCTCTCGGGGCCGAGCTTGGGGAGGTTTTTCAGAAGGGAGACGGCTTCGGGGGCCAGGGGGATCGCGAAAGGCTCGCGTGTTTTCATGCGTTCAGCTGGCAAAGACCAGCGACCAGCTTCCAGGTCTAACTCATCCCAGCGTGCGAGCCGAATCATATGCGAGCGGGCACCAGTCAGGATCAGTAACTGAGTTGCGACGGAGACAGGGCTGGGGTCGTTGCTCAACGTCCGCATTAGTTCGGGAAGGTCTTGCCATCGAAGTGCTGGATGATGGACACGTTTTCGTGCCTTCTTCTTCTCATGACGGCTGAGGAGGTTTTCCAGATGACCGCGCCAACGAGCCGGGTTCTCGCCTGTCCGAAGTCCTTGGGCTCTAGCTGCATCCAGGATCTGTTCGATTTGCCCACGAACTTCGTCAGCCGTCCGCGTCTTAGTTGACCAGAGCGGTTGCAAGACCTTGATTAAATGCTTGGTGTCGACCTGGTCAGCCGACAGCTTCCCTATAGTAGGAAAAGCATAGAGCTCGAGTTTCCTCAGCCAGCCCTTACGCCATTTCTCCGACCAGCTTGATCCATGGGCGTCTCGGTAGTCAGCGGCCAGTTTCTCGAAGGTAATCAACTGTGCCAGTTCCCGGCGTGCGGCTTCCCGCTGAGCGGCTTGTTCAGCCTGTCGTTTCGCGAGTGGATCAGTGCCATTGAGAATCTGGACTTTATTTTCATAGGCGGCTGCGCGGGCTTTTTTCAGGTCGAGCTGAGGGTAGCTCCCCAGACCCATCTCCCTGCGTTTGCCGTTCAATTGAAAGCGGAGTACCCAGGTTTTTCGTCCTGAGGGTTTCACCAAAAGACGAAGCCCTTCACCGTCTTCGTACGTCCCAGCCTCAACCAAATTTTTGACTTGATTGGCGGTCAGTTTGCCCATTTTTTCGCCCTCTGTTCCCCCACTTGTTCCCCCACTTGCGCGTGGAACACCTCGGATCAAAACGGAAGTCACAGGAGCGAAAATAGGCTGAAACCCTTGATCTAGCAAGGCTCTTGCGGTTTTCAGTAGATGAGAGTGGCTTTCAAAAAGGCATTAAAAAGCCGGCTTGTGGCCGGCTTCTCGGGGACTGGCTTGGTTCATTTTTGGTAAACCGCGCCAGCCTTCAAAACGTACACCCGGATCTTGCGTCCGGCTGTGGGACTTGGCGAGA
>Ga0182007_10000492_pt1 | contig 23618 bp, 21 predicted proteins | sample Sormic07211113_1_FD_123023 | JGI IMG/M metagenome (GOLD analysis project Ga0182007, IMG submission 123023) | Rhizosphere microbial communities from Sorghum bicolor, Mead, Nebraska, USA - 072115-113_1 MetaG | ecosystem: Host-associated > Plants > Roots > Rhizosphere | place: USA: Nebraska...
CAGAAGGCACTGAAGCCGATCGCCAGCAGGCCCTGTGCCAGGGTCGCGCGGCGCAGGGCGCCGTGGCGCCGCCACAGCGCGGCCAGCGAACCCAGCAGCGCGCCATAGGCCAGCTGGGTGGTCGGCCGGAAGCGCGGCAGCCCGCGCCAGGCGGCGACGCCGACCAGGGCGATGCTGGCGGCGGCCACGACGAACATCGAGCGCCAGCCGAAATGCTCGGCCACGAAGCCGCTCACCACCCGCGACAGGAGGATGCCCAGCAGCAGCCCGGTCATCACCATGCCGACCACCTTCCCGCGGTGCGATTCGGGGGCCAGCGTGGCCGCGGCCGGGACGATGTCCTGCGCCATCGAGGCCGACAGGCCGATCGCGAGGCTGGCGACCAGCAGCCAGCCGATGCCGGGCGCGGCGCCGGCCAGCAGCAGGGCCGCGCACAGCACGGCCGCCTTGGCGAGGATGATGCGGCGGCGATCGAAGCGGTCGCCGAGCGGCGCCAGCAGCAGGATGCCCAGCGCATAGCCCAGCTGCGTCAAGGTCGGCATGAAGCCGACGGCGCGGGTCGAGGCGCCGATGTCGGCACCCAGCACGCCGAGCATCGGCTGGCTGTAGTAGATCGACGCCACCGCCAGCCCGGCGCCGGTGGCCAGCAGCAGCACCAGCGACGCGGGCAGCCGTTCGGCCGGGGCCACCGGGCGGGGCGCCCCGGTGGCATGCGCTGTTTGAATGGAAGACATGGTGAAAACCCTTGATTTCTTGAATGCATCGAAGTTTGAAGGCATCAGGCTCGCTTTGGTAGCCGGGGCGGACGCACAATAGTTATACGATCCGCGTATGCAAGCCTTCGCCGTGCCGCCCTCCCCGCTGCCAGCGCCCGCGGCCGCCCCGTCCGACCGTATCGAGCTGATGAAGACCTTCGTGCAGATCGTCGAGGCGGGCAGCCTGTCGGCCGCCGCGGCCCAGATGCGGACCACGCAGCCGACGGTCAGCCGCCGGCTGCAGGCGCTGGAGCGCCTGCTGGGCGTGCGCCTGCTGCGCCGCTCGACCCATGCCATGAAGCTGACCGAAGACGGCGAGCGCTGCGTCGAGCGCGCCCGGGAGCTGATCGACAGCTGGCAGGCCTTCGAGTCGGACCTGCGCGGCGACGACGACGAGCCCGAGGGCATGCTGCGCGTGGTGGCACCGCACGCCTTCGGCCAGCAGCTGCTGGTCGGGCCCCTGGCCGACTACCTGCGCAAGCATCCCCGCGTCAGCGTCGAATGGCTGCTGCACGACCGGCGGCCGGACTTCATCGCCGAGGGCGTCGACTGCGCGATCCAGGTCGGCGAAGTGAGTGACCTGGGCGTCGTCGCCATCAAGCTCACCGAGGTGCCACGCATCGTCGTGGCCGCCCCCTCGGTGCTCCAAGGCGCGCCCGCACCCATCCACGCGCGTGAACTCGCGGCGCTGCCATGGCTCGCGCTGCGCACCTTCTACCGCACCGAGATCCAGCTGTCGCACGTCGGAACCGGCGAGGCCTGCCGGGTCGCCATGCGTCCGCGCCTGAGCACCGACAGCCTCTACGCCTTGCGCAGCGCCGCCGTGATGGGCCTGGGCGTGTGCGTGGGGTCGACCTGGCTGCTGGCCGAGGACCTGGCCGAGGGCCGGCTGGTCCAGCTGGTGCCGCAATGGCAGGCTGCCACGCTGCCGGTGCACCTGGTGTATCCGCAGTCGCGGCTGCAGCCGCCGAAGCTCAAGCGCTTCATCGAGGCGATGCGTTTCCAGTGGAACCATGGCGCCGTGCCCGACAATCGGACCGCCGCCCGACCGGGAGAACCGTCGTGACGCCCGTTCCCAAGCCCACCGACGCCGCAGCGCCGCTGCGCTGGCTTCCAGGCTGGCGCACGTTGCGCGCCTACGAGTTCGCCTGGCTGCGCCACGACCTCACGGCCGGCCTGGTACTCACGACCATGCTGGTGCCGGTCGGCATCGCCTATGCCGAGGCCTCGGGCATCGGCGGCATCTACGGGCTCTACGCGACCATCGTCCCGCTGCTCGCCTACGCCCTGTTCGGACCCAGCCGGATCCTCGTGCTGGGCCCGGATTCGGCCCTCGCGGCCCTGATCCTCGCGGTCGTGGCGCCGCTCGCCGCAGGCGACCCGATGCGCGCGGTCGCGCTGGCCAGCGCGATGGCGGTCGTCTCCGGCGTGGTCTGCATCGGTGCCGGCATCGCCAGACTCGGCTTCGTCACCGAGCTGCTTTCGAAGCCGATCCGCTACGGCTACATGAACGGGATCGCGCTCACGGTGATCGTGAGCCAGCTGCCGAAGCTGTTCGGCTTCTCGGTCGAGGCCGAAGGACCGCATCGCCAGCTGTGGGCCTTTGCGCAGGGCCTGCTGTCCGGGCAGTGGAACGGCACCGCCCTGGCCATCGGCGCGGGCACGCTCGGGGGCATCCTGTTGCTGCAGCGCCAGCCCCGCTTTCCCTCCGTGCTGCTGGCGGTGGTGGCCGCCACGGTGGCGGCGGCGGTATTCGACCTGGCGGCACGGGCCGGCATCTCGGTGCTCGGCGACCTGCCGCAGGGCCTGCCCCGGCCGGCGCTGCCGCTCATCGGCATGGCCGACGTCGGCCCGGTGCTGCTCGGCGGCCTGGCCGTGGCGCTGGTGTCCTTCGCCGACACCAGCGTGCTCTCGCGCGTGTATGCGGCCCGGATCCACATGCCGCCGGCCCCGAACCAGGAAATGATCGGCCTCGGCATCGCCAACCTCGCGACCGGCTTCTTCCAGGGCATGCCGATCAGCAGCAGTGCCTCGCGCACGCCGGTGGCCGAGGCCGCCGGGGCGCGCACGCAGCTCACCGGCGTGGTCGGCGCCCTCGCCATCGCGGCGCTGCTGATGTGGGCGCCCAACCTGCTGCACCACCTGCCGAGCGCGGCGCTCGCCGCCGTGGTCATCGCGGCGGCCATCGGCCTCTTCGAGGTCACCGACCTGCGGCGCATCTACCGGATCCAGCAGTGGGAGTTCTGGCTGTCGATGGTCTGCTTCGCCGGTGTCGCGCTGTTCGGCGCGATTCCCGGCATCGGCATCGCGGTGGCCATCGCAGTGATCGAATTCCTCTGGGATGGCTGGCGGCCTCATTCGGCGGTGCTCGGGCGGGTCGACCGCATCAAGGGCTACCACGACATCACCCGCTATCCGCAGGCGGCCCGCATCCCGGGCCTGGTGCTGTTCCGCTGGGACGCACCGCTGTTCTTCGCCAACGCCGAGCTGTTTCGCGACCGGGTCCTCGACGCGGTGGCGAGCTCGCCGACACCGGTGCGCTGGGTCGTGGTCGCGGCCGAGCCGGTCACGAGCGTCGACGTCACGGCCGCCGACATCGTGGCGGAACTCGACGACAGCCTGCTGGCCGAGAACATCGAGCTCTGCTTTGCGGAAATGAAGGACCCGGTCAAGGACAAGCTCAAGCGCTTCGGCCTCTTCGCGCGACTGGGCGCCGAGACTTTCTACCCGACGCTCGGCGAGGCGGTGCGGACCTACCTGCGCAGCCATCCGGTGGCGTGGGAAGACTGGGAGGACGATGCGAAGGCGCCGGAGCGGCCCGGCCCCAAGTGAGCCCGCCACTTCGGCATACTCGCGGCGCGCCAATTTCCTTTTCCCATCTGGAGACCCTATGTCAGGCAACGGCTTTCACGTGCACGGCCCGCACGACCACGAGTTGGAACACGCGAGCTCGCAAGGCGCGCATGCCCCGGACCCGGCGCACGGCGGCGGCAAAAGCATGACCAGCCAGATCGCGGTGTGCACCGCGGTCATCGCCACGGTGGGCGCGATCTTCGCCTACATGGGCGGCCACACCCAGGCCAACGCGGGGCTCTACAAGAACAACGCCGGCATCAAGAAGACCGAGGCGTCGAACCAGTGGAATTTCTACCAGGCCAAGAGCACCAAGCAGGCGCTGGCCGAGTTCGCGCGCGACCTGGCGCCGGACGAGCGCAAGCCGGCGCTGCAGACCAAGGTCGGCCGCTACGAGCAGGAGAAGGCGGAAATCCTGCTGGTCGCCCAGCAGCTCGAGAAAGACGCCCTCGACTGGGACCGGCAGTCCGAGCAGCAGATGCACCAGCACCACCGCTGGGCCCAGGCCACCACTGCGCTCCAGGTGTCGATCGCGCTCGCTGCGATGGCACTGCTGACGCGCAAGAAGTGGCTGGAGTGGGGCATGCTGGCGGTCGCAGGCGTCGGTGTGATCGTCGGGGCCCTGGCTGCGCTTCACATCTGAGGGCGGGCGCAGCGGGCCCGCCGCTGCGATTCAGGGCAGGTCGACGATCTGGATCCAGTTCGGGTTCTTGCCGACGGCAAGGCGCTTCGGGGCGGCCAGCGCGCCGGTCGCCGCATCGATCGCGTGCACCGACACGCTGTGGGAGTCCTGCCCGGCGACCACCAGCCAGCGGCCGGTCGAATCGATGGCGAACCCGCGCGGCGTCTTTTCGGTCGGCGTCTGGCCGAGCGGCTGCAGCAGGCCGCTGGCGGGGTCGACCCGGAACGCCGACAGCGTGCTGCTGGTGCGCTCGGACGCATAGAGGAGCTTGCCGTCGGGCGTCAGGTGCAGGTCCGCCGCCCAGGGCTTGCCGGTGAAGCCGGCCGGCAGGGTCGTGGTCCGCTGCAGCTCGCGCAGCGTCCCGCGCGCGCCGTCCCAGGCATAGACGTACAACGAGGCGTCGACTTCGTTCACCAGGTAGAGGAAGCGCTGTCCCTGGTCCCAGACAAAATGCCGCGGCCCCGACTTCGGCCCCGCCGCGACCAGCGCCGGATCGCTTGATGTAAGCACCCCCTTCTCGGCATCGAGGCGCCAGACCGAGAGGTTGTCGCCACCCAGGCTGGTCGCCAGCACAAAGCGGTTGGTGGCGTCGGCATGGATCGCATGGGCATTGGGCGCCGTCGGGATCAGCTGCTGCACGGCGCCGACCGCGCCGTCCTGGCCGATCGAATTGACCGTGATCTTGTGCCCCGGGTAGGACGCGGCGAACAGCCAGCGGCCGCTGGCGTCGACGTCGATGTTGGCCATGCTGTCGGCCAGGGGCGCCTCGCCCAGCTTGCGCAGCCGGCCACTGGCACCGTCGATGGCAAAGCTCGCGACCCTGAACGGTTGAGAACGCAGGGCCGCATACAGGAAGCGCTTGTCCGGGCTGACCGCCATCGGCATCACGGTCCCGGCCACCGCGACGGTGTCCACCGGCTTGAGCAGCCCCTGGGCCCGATCGAGTTCGAGCACCGAGATGTCCTGGCTGTCGGCGTTCGCCACATAGACGAAGGTGGCGGCCTGGGCAGCGGCCGCCAGCCACAGGGCGGCGCCCGCCAGCAGGGTGATGGCGCGGGGCCGCGTGGTGCGCGAGGGCATGGAAGGTCTCCTTGGATTGTTTGTTTGCAGAGGTTATCTGTTGTCGTACAACTTATCAAGATTTCGCCAAGTCATCAGATGACATGCGCGCCTTGCAGCCGCGTGAGGCGCCGGCACCCGGCAAAACGTCAATCCACAGTGCCACTTCGGCAACCAGCGAGGGCGAATGCGGCATCCTCGAGGCTATCGGTTGGCATCCGGGCCGGGGACACTGATGCTCATTCACAGGGACTCTCGCCATGACCCGCCCATCCCATCCCGCCACCCTCTACCTCAGCGCCCCGGAGATGATCCGGCTGGTCCGGCGCCTGGGCCTGCCGGCGTGCATCGCCGGCGTGGCCGAGCGCATCCGCCGCGAGTTCCTGCGCTGGGACGAATTTGACAAGAGCGCGCGGCTCGCCTGCCATTCCGAACTCGGCGTCATCGAGTTGATGCCGATCGCCGACGCGTCGCAGTTCGCCTTCAAGTACGTGAACGGGCATCCGGGCAACCACCGCCACGGGCTGCCCACGGTGATGGCCTTCGGCGTGCTCGCCGACGTCCGCACCGGCATGCCCCGGCTGCTGTCCGAGCTGACGCTGAGCACGGCGATCCGGACCGCGGCGATGTCCGCGCTCGCCGCGCGCAGCCTGGCGCGGCCCGGCAGCCGCAGGATGGCCTTGATCGGCAACGGCGCGCAAGCCGAATTCCAGGCGCTGGCGTTCCGCGACCTGGTCGGGATCGAGGTGCTGAGCCTCTACGACACCGACCCCGCCGCCACCGCCAAGCTGGTCGCCAACCTGGCCGGCCAGGGCCTGCGGCTCGAGGTCTGCGCAAGCGCCGCCGAAGCGGTGCGCGGTGCCGACATCGTGACCACGGCCACCGCCGACAAGACCCGCGCGGCCATCCTCAGGCCCGCCATGATCGAGCCCGGCATGCACATCAACGCCGTCGGCGGCGACTGCCCCGGCAAGACCGAGCTGCACCGCGGCGTGCTCGAGATGGGCTCGGTGTTCGTGGAGTTCGAGCCGCAGTCGCGGATCGAAGGCGAGATCCAGCAGCTGCCGGCCGACTTCGCCGTGACCGAGTTCTGGCAGGTGCTGGCCGGGCACCGACCCGGCCGGCGCGGCCCCTCGGAGGTCACGGTGTTCGACTCGGTCGGCTTCGCGCTCGAGGATTTCGCCGCCCTGGCGTTCATGGGCGAGCGGGCCGCGGAACTCGGCTTCGGCGAGGCGATCGAGCTGGTGGCGAATGCCGCCGACCCCAAGGATCTGTTCGGCCTGCTGACATCGAAGCCGCTCGCTGCCGGCGCCGATGCGGTGGCGGGCCTGCAGGCCGCTCGACGCCGGCCTCCGATTCGCCTACGCTCTGCGCCCAGGGCCGGCGCCGCCGCACCCGCCGGCGGGGCTCGTCGAATTCCTGAAAGGCACAAGGCATGAATCTCCAACTCAGGGGCCGGCTGGCCCTGGTCTCCGGCAGCACGGCCGGCATCGGACACGCCATCGCGCAGGCACTGGCGGCCGAGGGCGCCCGGGTGATCGTCAACGGGCGTTCGCAGACCTCGGTGGATGCGGCGGTCGCCCAGATCGAGGCGGCGGACGGCGGCGAGGCCATCGGCTTCGCCGGCGACCTGAGCACGGCCGCGGTCGCGGAGGCCCTGGTGGCTCGGCACCCGGGCATCGAGATCCTGGTCAACAACCTCGGCATCTTCGAGCCCAAGCCCTTCGAGGAGATCCCGGACGAGGACTGGACGCGCTTCTTCGACGTCAACGTGCTGAGCGGCGTCCGCTTGGCGCGCCTGGTGCTGCCCGCGATGCGGCGCGCGGACTGGGGCCGCATCATCTTCATCTCCAGCGAGAGCGCGGTCCAGATTCCGGCCGAGATGATTCACTACGGCATGACGAAGACGGCGCAGCTGGCCGTCTCGCGCGGATTGGCCGAGGCGGTCGCGGGCACCGGTATCACCGTCAACAGCGTCCTGCCGGGGCCGACCCGGTCGCGCGGCGTGGGCGAGTTCGTCGAGGCGCTGGCCAAGGCCGACGGCAAGTCCTTCGAGGCCTACGAGCGGGAGTTCTTCGAGAAGGTGCGGCCCACCTCCCTCATCCGGCGCTTCGAAACGCCGCAGGAGATCGCCTCGCTGGTGGCCTACATCGCCAGCCCGCTGTCTTCCGGGACCACGGGCGCGGCGCTGCGCGTCGACGGCGGCTGCACCAAGAGCGCCTTCTAGCCAGGTCGACACTTGTCATCCAGAGCCGCCCGCATCGCACTGTCGGTCTCGGCCGCCGCCCTGGGGAGCATCGCCGCCTACTGGGGCCTGCTGGCGACACGCCAGGGACACATCCTGTTCGACGCCCGCAAGCATCCGGTGGTCCACCTGTCCGACGATTTCTCCGCCTACTCCCACGCGGTGCCGGGCGGGATGGTTCGCGGCTATGTCTACCACCCCGAGGGCGAGCCTGCGATGCAGGACCTGTTCATCTATTTCGCCGGCCGCGGCGAAGACGTCCGCGCCACGGCGCAGGCGCTGCACTGGCTGCCGGCGGGCTTCGGGTTCGCGGCGCTCAACTACCGGGGCGTGGCGGATTCGCAGGGCGACCCCTCCGAGGTGGCGTCCGTTCAAGACGCGCGCCAGTTCGCCGATCACTTGCGCCAGGCCTTCCCGCAGACCCGCCTGCACGTGGTCGGGCGCAGCCTGGGGACGGGCGTGGCGATCCAACTCGTGGCGCGGCAGGATTTCTCGAGCCTGCAGCTGGTCACGCCCTACGACTCGATGCTGGAAGTGGCCAAGCGGCGCTATCCACTGGTGCCGCTGTCCCTGCTGCTGCGCCACCAGTTCAACTCCCTGGCGCACTCCAGGGAGGTCGCTGCGAAGACCCAGGTCCTGCTGGCCGAAAGCGACGAGGTCGTGCTGCATGAGCGCTCGCAGAAGCTGATCGCGGCCTGGCCGACGCCCGTCAGCGTGCAGACCATCGCCGGCTCCAACCACCACGACATCATGAGCTTCGAGACGACCTGGCTCCATCTGGTCGATTTCGCGTTGACCGCCGTGCTGCCTGCGCCGGAAGCAGCCTAGTTAGGCAGCGAGCCGGACCGGCCGGGCCGGCCGCGCCCACAGCACGTTCACCATTTCATGGAAGCGCTTCGTGCCGAGATGCATGAAGCGCAGGTTCATCGTCGCCAGCGCCTCGATCGCATCGTCCATGTCGGCTGCGGTCGGAGGCGGCTCCTGGAACAGCGTGGCCCGGACGGTTTCCCAGGTCGCCTGGATCGCCCTCATCTCGTCCTGGTCGGCGCCGGGTTCGAACAGCGCGACGACCTCCCCCGGCTCGAAGTTCTGGGCGCCGCGCGACCGGGCGTCGGTCTCGATGACCTCGATGGCGCAACGCAGCGCGTCGAGCCTTCCCTTGTCCGGCTTGAACCCCCTCGACATCTTCCAGTAGTTTTCGATCGCTTCGTAGCGGAAGCGAAGACCGAGGCGCAGCAAGGTCACGAGCAGGCCGAGGTCGCCCGGCACGTCGAACAGGGGCGCGACGACGGTGGGCACGAGATGGACGTGAAAGCGACGCGCGCCCCGCCTGAACACTTCGAGCTTGGCCAGCTGCGGCTGGAACGACCCCTTGGTGCCGCCCGCGTGGAAGACAGCCTGGATCGGCACGAACTCGCGGTCGTTGCTCGCCAGATGGATGCTCTTCTGCAGCTCGGTCAGCCATCGCTTGTCGAGCGAGGGCGCCACGGCCTCCACGACGCTCTTCCAGGTCAGGCTGCCCCGGGAAATGAGGCCGAAGAGCCGCTTGGTGTCGGCGCCCATCTCGACCACGGCGTTGTCCGGAAGGGAAGGCCCGCCAAGGCGCCCGGGGGCCGGCAGGACGATGTCCATGTAGTACTCGAACTGGACGCAGTCGTCCTGCGGCAGGCTCAGGAGTTCGGCCAGCCGGGCCAGCCAGGCAGCCCCCGGGACCGGCGTCCGCTGCAGCTTCAAGCGGCGGCCGATCATCTGGTAGAGCGCCAGCAGGCCATCGCCGGAGCCGAGGTCCGCGCCCTCGTAGTCCTTCAATGGCGTCGCGAGGTCGGTGGGATTCATGCCCGAATGGCAGACCGGGATGATCGGCAGGCCTTTCATCCATGCCGCACCGATCTCGAACTGGACCCAGGGCCGCTGGACCGATGCCTTGCTGCACAGCACGATCACGGCGTCCGCCTTCGCGATCGCGCGCTCGACGGCCTCGAGCCATTGCACGCCGAGTTCGATGGTGCCCACGTCCGAGGACGCGAAGAACTCGACCATGCCGAGGAAGTCTTCCTCCATCATGTCCTTCAGGAGGATCGCGACGTCTTTTTCTTCGGAGATGTGGCTGACGAACAGCTGGACCATGGACCACCTCGCACCATCACATGCCGATTGCACTGATGGCAGGTATAGCCTGTCTGGCGTTATTTATCGTCCCCCGTATGGCGTACGCCGGAAGAGCGGGTCCTCACATCGGCGCTAGCCCAGGTACTTGCCCCGCAGGTAGTCGAGGTAGGCCCGCGAGTCGCTGGAGACGTAGGGCGAGATCAGCGTGAGCGTGTAGAAGGCCGCCAATCCGGGGTCGGCCTGCGCCTCTGCCTCCCGCCCCGGCACCAGGCGCTCGAACGACAGCCAGCAGGTGGTGGTGAAGACGATCTGCAGGGCGAGGATGCGCGCCTGCTCGGCGCTGGTCTGGATCACTCCCGAGGCCACCAGCCCCTCGCACAGGGACTGCGCGGCAAGCAGGTTCTGCGCCGTGAGGTCCTGGGCCCGCTGTCCCAGGGCGGGGTATTCGGCGGCCAGGAAGGCCATGTCGCGGTAGACGAACCGGTATTCGTCGATGGCTTCGAAGCGCAGGTGCAGCGCCAGCCACAGGTCGTCGATCGCGGCGACGGCGGCGGTCGACCCGTTCAGCAGCCCGAGCCGCTGCTCGAAGCGCATGAACAGCCGTTCGACGATCAGCTGCTTGGCCTTGAAGTGGTAGTGCAGGTTGCCGGGGCTGATACCCATCTCGGCCGCGATCTTGTGCGTCGACACGGCCGCCAGGCCTTCCGCATTGAACAGCGCGAGGCTGGTCAGCAGGATCCGGTCGCGGGTGTTGGGACTGGCCACGGGCGATGAAGGATGGCGCTCGGGATCGGGGGGTCAGCGCTTGCGCCGGGCGGCCGGCCTCGCCGCATCGAGCTGCTCGCGCAGCTGCCTCACCTCGTCGCGCAAGGCCTGGAGTTCTTCGGCGCTCGGCAGGCCCAGGCGCTGCAGTGCGCTCGCCACGCGCTGGTCGAACACGTCCTCGAACTTGCGGATGCCGAAGCTGTCCAGGCCCGGGAACCCGGCCGCGGGCCGGGCGCCTCCGGCATCGGTCTTCTGGATGCCGAGCAGGCCCTCGATCACGTGGGTGTGGCGCTTGACGACGTCGGTGCCGACGTTGCCCAGCGCCTTCAGGCCCGCGCGCAGCAGGCCTTCGGCGCCGGCGGGCTTGCCGGCGGCTTCGTTGGGGGGCGTCGCCGCGCTCGCCTTCTTGCGAGGCGCGGCTGGCTTCCTGGCCGGCGCCGGCTTCTTCGGCAGCGCCGAGTCCTTGCGGGTCGCCATGCTTCGGTCCCCGGGGATCAGGCGGCCTTGCGGCTGGCGCGGCGGGCGGTCCTGGCGACGGCCACGGCCCCGCCCTTCGCTGCCGGGGCTTCTTCGGCGTCGGCCACGCGCGTCTCGAGCTTCCTGGCGCCCTCGGCGATCTTGTCGGCGATCTGCGCGTGCACGTTGGCGATCGGCAGGTTGATGGCGCTGAAAGTGCTCAACAGGGAGGTCGCGATCGGCGACTCGATCCGGGCCGCGCGGTCGGCCACGGCCTCGATGCCCTTGGTGCCGGCTTCGGCCATGCGGTCGAGCACCTCCACCACGCGGCCGCTGTCGATGTCGAGGCGGTTGGAGAGGAACTCGGTGACCTTCTGCATCTGGCCATGGCGCGACGCGGCGCCATCGAGCAGGCGGCGCGCGCCGCTGCGCCAGGCGCCGACGAGGGTCTTGCCGACTTCGTGGTATTGGCCAACGACGTGGACGGCGACGGAAGAGAGGTTTTGCGCGGACATGAGGTTTTCCTTGGTTGTGACTGACGATTCGCGGGATGCGACAGCCTGATGTTCTTCGCAAGGGCCTAGGCCAGGAAAACTAGATTCATCACAAAGTTAGTCCAATCGCCCCAATTTCCTGCATCCGCATTCTGCGACAGCCCGGGCCTGCCGCATCTGGCGAACGCGATATTGCGCATCCCGCCGCTCTGCCTAAGCTCGGCCGTCTCGCAACAGGAGGTCGTGCATGAACATCAACGCGGTGGTCCGAAGCGTCCAGGCGGCGCTGGGTGTCTCGGTCGATGGCAATCCGGGTCCCGAGACATGGCGAGCGATCCACGAGAAGATCGTCGGCAAGCCGGTCCCGAAATCGGCCGCCTTCGCAGGCAAGGCGGATGAGCGCAGCGAGAAGACCATCGCCACGCTGCACCCGCAGGTCGCGCCCTACGCGAGGATGCTGGTCGAGCGCGCGGCGGCCGCCAACATCGAGATCAAGATCTTGAGCGGCACGCGCACCTATGCCGAGCAGGACGCCCTGTTCGCGATCGGCCGCACCAAGGAAAAGAACAGGCGGCCAGTGACCAATGCGAAGGGCGGCGAGTCCAACCACAACTTCGGCATTGCCTTCGACGTCGGGGTGTTCCGCGGCAAGGACTACCTTGGCGACAGCCCGCTCTACGCCACGGTGGGTGCGATCGGCATGGACATCGGCCTCGAATGGGGCGGCCAGTGGGAAAGCTTCGTCGACATGCCGCACTACCAGCTGCGCCCCGATTGGTCGCAAGGCATGTCGGAGCGCGAGATGCTGCGCGAGTTGCGGGCCAGGAAGGCGTCGGGCAAGGATGCCTACGCCACTTGAGCCAGCGGCCGGCCGGCGCTGACGCGTCAGGCCGGGCAGGTACTGCCGAGCAAGGTCTTCGAGTCCGCCAGCGGTCGCGCGCCGGCCTCGCGCAGCGCGTCCACCCGTTGCTGGAAGGCGCTGCGGTGCGCGGGGCTTCCCTTTTTCACGCTGAACGAGAGCTCGACGACCCGCTTGCCGGTCGGAAGCAGCCACTCCTCGACTTTCCAGTCGTCCTGCGATTTGAAGCGGCGAACGTGGTTGACGCAGGGCTTGGGCACCATGCCGGTGGCCGGCGGGAAGGCCGCAGCGGCGGCGGCCTCGACGGAACAGCTGAAGGAGATGGCTTCGCGCGGCGTCGGCGCGGCATCCGCCCCTTCGTCGGCCGCCCAGTTCACATCCACCTCCAGCTTGCCCTCGCGCTTCGGGCCGGCCAGGGGGCAGGACCAAGTCGACAGCAGCTTCCTGGCCGCCTTCGACAATGGGGCTCGCACCTTGTACATCGACTCCGGCCCGTCATCGTCGGTCCGCTCGCGCGCCACCGCGCCGTAGCTGTCGTCGGGCAGCCCCGCGGGTCGCCGGACGTCGAGGTAGCGGACCACCAGCGCCTTGGGCTTGTCGTCCGCGATGCCGAGTTGCCTGGCCGCCTGCTGCGCCGTCGCCGGGCCGCCCTGTGCCGGGTCCCAGCGGAACGCGTACTCGGTCCGGTCCGCATGGGCGCAGACGCAGGTCGCCAGGGCGAGGGCGGCAACCAGGCAGGAAGTTCGCATGGCGTGCTCGTCTCTCAGCGGGGCATGGCCATGTCGCCCCTCTTGAAGGAGGTCTCGAACTGCTCCCAACCGTGCAGGCCGCCGTTGACCAGGCGCCGCGCCGCCTGGAAGTTTCCGTGCAGGATCGCATCCTTGATCTGCAGCTCCCGGTCGGCCAGGAACAGGCTCAGCAGGTCGGCCGCGACGCTGGACGTGTTCGCCAGTTCGGGTTTCTTCACCAGGTCCGCGGGGGTGGGCAGCCGTGGCCCGTAGCGCAGGTAGTTCGAGCGGCCCGTGAGCTGCACGAAGCCGCGCCCCTTGAACAGCGCGCCGTCGGGCGGGCCCTGGTTGCCGAGGTCGCTGCGGTGGTCGTAGAGATCGAAGGGATGCCCGGTGGGCGAGGTGTTGAAGGCGCTGATGCCTTCGCTGATCGGCGCGCAGCCCGCCGTCTCGGCACGGATGGTGGCGATGGCCATGAGCACCATGGTCCGGTCCGGGATCTCGAAGGCGCGAAGCGAAGCCAGGATGACCGGCAGATGGGTCTTGATGTTCGCGAGCGGCGCACCGGGCAGCATCAGCGAGGCGACCTGGACGCTCATGTCGCTGGTGGCGTCGGGCAGGTCCGCGGACTCGGCCAGGCCCAGGGCATGGAGGGTGCGAGGCCCTGCGATGCCGTCGGCCAGCAGTCCCTTGGCTTGCTGGAACGCGGACACCGCGTTGAAGGTGCCGGTTCCGAAGTCGCCATCGATGACGCCGGGGTTGAAGCCCGCCGCCAGCAAGGCCTGCTGAAGCGCGGTGACATCTGGGCCTTGGTCGCCATAAACGAGCTTGAGCCTCATGGTTGCATCTCCTCGCGGCAGCTGTAGCCAAAAAAGTGTCGATGGCAACCGGGGCGGGTGTCAAGGCTCGCCGGGTTGGAAGGCCGGCGCCGTGCTCAAGCAGCCGCCGGCGACGCCCTGGGCTGCTGAAGCACGAGCGCCGCGAAATCCACGAAGGCCCGCACCCGCGCCGCCAGCTGGTGGCGCTGCGGATACACGGCGTAGATGTCCGCGTCCGGCGTGTAGCAATGGGGCAGCACCTGCACCAGCCGGCCGTTGCGCAGGTAGCGCTCGATGTCCCATTCGGCCCGCATCAGGATGCCATGGCCATCGAGCGCCCAGCTGACCGCGATCTCGCCGTCGTTGGTGGTCAGGTTGCCCCGGGTCCTGACCGACTCGGTGGTCGCGCTGCGGCCCCGGCCGCTCGCCAGCCGCCAGACGCCGTAGGCCTCCTCGCCCTGCCGGATCCCGATGCAGTTGTGCCTGGTGAGATCGTTCGGCACCTTGGGAATGCCATGCTTCGCGAGGTAGGCCGGCGCGGCGCACAGCAGCCTCCGGTTGGGCGCCAGCTGCCGGGCGATCACCCGCGAATCCGGCGGCGCGCCGAAGCGGATGCAGATGTCGAACGAGTCCTCGGTCAAGGCCGGTGGATTCACCGACAGCTGCAGCTGCACCTGGACCTCGGGATGCTTGCGCACGAACTTCGAGATGATCGGCGCCACATGGCTGCGGCCGAAGCCCAGCGTCGCGTTGACCCGCAGCAGGCCCTTGGGCGTGGCCTTGGCCACCCCGAGGATCTCCGCCATGCCGTCGATCTCGCCGAGGATGCGCCGGGCGTGCTCCAGGTACAGCTCGCCCTCGGGGGTCAGGCTCATCCGGCGCGTGGTCCGGTTGACCAGCGCCACGCCCAGGCGGGACTCCATCAGCGCCAGGTGCTTGCTCACCGCGGGCGTGGTGATGCCGAGCTCGCGTGCCGCGGCGCTGAGGCTCCCCGCGCCGGCCAGGACCGAGAAGAAGCCGAGGTCTGCAGGTTGGATGCCGGGTGTCATGGGCCGCTGATTGTTGAATCCAGGTAAATGATGGATTCACTTTAGCCCCGATCCAATGGCCCGTCGAGTTCCTACAGTACGCCTACCCCCTACCCAAACCCCCAGGAGACAAGCCCATGAAGACGTACAAGATCGCGACCATCCCCGGCGACGGCATCGGCAAGGAAGTCGTTCCGGCCGGCCAGCAGGTGCTGGCCGCACTGGCCTCGGCCAGCGACAAGTTCCAGTTCGAGTTCGAGAACTTCGACTGGGGCGGCGACTACTTCCGCGAGCACGGCGTGATGATGCCGGACGACGGCCTGAACGCACTGCGCGACAAGGACGCCATCTTGTTCGGCTCGGCCGGCGACCCGCACATCCCCGACCACATCACGCTGTGGGGCCTGCGCCTGAAGATCTGCCAGGGCTTCGACCAGTACGCCAACGTGCGCCCGACACGAATCCTCCCCGGCATCGACGGCCCGCTCAAGCGCTGCGGACCCGACGACCTCAACTGGGTCATCGTGCGCGAGAACTCCGAAGGCGAGTACGCCGGCGTCGGCGGCCGCGTGCACCAGGGCCATCCGATCGAGGCCGCCACCGACGTCTCGATGATGACCCGCGCCGGCGTCGAGCGCATCATGCGCTTCGCGTTCAAGCTGGCCCGGTCGCGCCCCCGCAAGCAGCTCACGGTGATCACCAAGAGCAACGCCCAGCGCCACGCGATGGTGATGTGGGACGAGATCGCCTTGCAGGTCTCGAAGGAGTTCCCCGATGTGAAGTGGGACAAGGAGCTGGTCGACGCTTCGACCGCCCGCATGGTCAACAACCCCGCTTCGCTCGACACCATCGTCGCCACCAATCTGCATGCCGACATCCTGAGCGACCTCGCGGCCGCGCTGGCCGGCAGCCTGGGCATCGCGCCGACCGGCAACATCGACCCGGAGCGCCGCTACCCGTCGATGTTCGAGCCGATCCACGGCTCGGCCTTCGACATCATGGGCAAGGGCCTGGCGAACCCGGTCGGCACCTTCTGGTCGGTCGTGATGCTGCTCGAGCACCTGGGCGAATTCGACGCCGCCAAGCGCGTCATGGCGGCGATCGAGAAGGTCACCGCCGACAAGAGCCTGCACACCCGCGACCTCGGCGGCAAGGCCACCACCGCCGACGTGACCCAGGCGGTCTGCGGCCAGGTGCTGGCGGCGTCGCAGCGCAAGGCGGCCTGAGGCCGCGCCGCCCTCCAACCCCGGTTCCGAAGCAGCCGCAAGAGCTGCCGGGGCCCGCTCGTGCCTACCCAACGCCAGGAGACAAACCATGCGCCGCTTCTTGGGAAAACTCTACGTGCAAGTGCTGATCGGCGTGTTTGCCGGCGTCGCGCTTGGCTTCTTCCACCCGAACCTCGCCAGCGACTTCAAGCCGCTCGGCGACATCTTCATCAAGCTGATCAAGATGGTGTTCGCGCCGATCATCTTCGCCACCGTGGTGCTGGGCATCGCCCGCATGGAGAACATGAAGGAGCTCGGCCGGGTCGGCGTCCGGGCGCTGATCTATTTCGAGCTGCTGTCGACCTTCGCCCTGCTGCTCGGGCTGGTGGTCGTGAATGTGGTCGGTCCGGGCCGGGGAATGAACATCGACGTCTCCCAACTCGACGCCAAGGCCATCGCCAGCTACACGGCGGCGGCCGCCAGGCCGGAGGGCTTCATCGAGTTCGTCATGCACCTGGTGCCGATCAGCATCGTCGATGCCCTGGCGAAGAACGACATCCTGCAGATCCTGGTCTTTGCAACGATGTTCGGTGTCGCCCTCTCGCACATCGGGCCGCGCGCCAAGCCCGTGGTGGACTTCCTCGACTCGTTCACGCACGGCATCTTCGCGGTGGTCGGGATGATCATGCGGCTGGCGCCGCTGGCCGCCTTCGGCGCCATGGCCTTCACGGTCGGCAAGTACGGGCTCGGCTCGGTGCTCTCGCTCGGCAAGCTGATGGGCACGATGTACCTCACCTGCTTCCTGTTCGTGACGCTGGTCCTCGGCGGCATCGCACGCCTTTCGGGCTTCAGCCTGTGGAAGTTCCTGAAGTACATCAAGGACGAGCTGTTCACGGTGCTCGGCACCAGCTCGTCCGAATCGGTGGTGCCGCAGTTGATGCGCAAGCTGGAGCACGCGGGCGTGTCGAAGCCGGTGGTCGGCCTGGTCGTGCCTGCCGGCCTGACCTTCAACCCCGACGGCCAGTGCATCTACTACACGATGGCGGCGATCTTCATCGCCCAGGCGACCAACACGCCGCTGTCGATGACCGACCAGTTCGTGATCCTCGGCGTGCTGCTGCTGACCTCCAAGGGCTCGGCCGGCGTCACCGGGTCGGGGTTCATCACGCTGGCCGCGACGCTGGCCTCGATGGGCAAGATCCCGGTCGCAGGCATGGTGCTGCTGCTCGGCGTGGACCGCTTCATGTCGGAGGCCCGCGCGATCACCAACACGATCGGCAATGCCGTGGGCACGGTGGCCATCGCGCGCTGGGTCGGCGCGGTCGACCGCCCGCGGCTGGCGCAGGTGCTCGACGGCCGGTCGGAGCCCGAACGGCTCGAAGACCTGTACGAGGAGCCGGACGACTCCAACGTCAAGCCGCTGCGCGCCCCCGCCGATGTCCGCATCGCCGCCTGATGCCCCGGCACGGAGCCCCGTCATGAACGACACCGCGACCCGCCAGCTGATGCGCGCCATGTTCGACGCCGCGGTGGCGGCCGCCCAGCCCGCGCTGTGCGTGCCGCGCCACCTGCCGGCGCCACCCAAGGGCCGGCTGGTGGTGATCGGCGCCGGCAAGGCGTCGGCGGCGATGGCTCGCGCGGTCGAGGACCATTGGCAGGGGCCGCTGTCCGGTCTCGTGGTGACACGCTACGGCTACGCGGTGCCCTGCCGCCGCATCGAGATCGTCGAAGCCGCGCATCCGGTGCCGGACGCGGCAGGCGAGCTGGCCGCACGCCGCATGCTGCGGCAGGTCGAAGGGCTCACGGCCGACGACCTGGTGCTGTGCCTGATCTCCGGCGGCGGCTCCTCGCTGATGCCGCTGGCGCTGCCAGGCCTCACGCTGGCCGACAAGCAGGCGCTGAACCGCGCGCTGCTCGCCAGCGGCGCCCCGATCTCGGAGATGAACTGCGTGCGCCGCCACCTGTCGGCGATCAAGGGCGGCCGGCTGGCCGCGGCCTGCCGGCCGGCCCGGGTCGTGAACCTGCTGCTGTCGGACGTGCCCGGCGACGATCCGGTCGACATCGCCTCGGGCCCCACGGTGGCCGACCCGAGCACCTGCGGCGACGCGCTCGAGATCCTGCGCAGACATGGCATCGACATTCCGCCGCGGGCGCTCGCGCTGCTGGAGAGCGGCGCGGGCGAGACGCTCAAGCCCGGCGATCCGCGACTGCCGGAGATCGAGACCCGCTTCGTCGCGACCCCGCAGATGGCGCTCGAGGCCGCCGCCGAGGTGGCGCGCGCGGCCGGCCTGCGGCCCTTCATCCTCGGCGACGCGATCGAGGGGGAGGCGCGCGATGTCGCGCGGACCCTGGCCGGCATCGCGCTGCAGGTCGCGCGCCGCGGGCAGCCAGTGGCCGCGCCCTGCGTGCTGCTGTCCGGCGGCGAGACCACCGTGACCGTGCGCGGCGGGGGCCGCGGCGGGCGCAACGTCGAGTTCCTGCTGGCCCTGGGCATCGCCCTCGGCGGCGAATCCGGCATCCACGCCATCGCGGGCGACACCGACGGCGTCGACGGCCAGGAAGAGATCGCCGGCGCGCTGCTCGCCCCCGACACCCTGGCGCGCGCCTGGGCCGGGGGCATGAAGCCGCGTGAACGGCTCGACGACAACGACGGGCACGGCTTCTTCGAAGCGCTCGGCGACGCGGTGGTGACCGGACCGACCCTGACCAACGTGAACGACTTTCGCGCGATCGTGATCGCCGGGCGCCATCCTGCGGCCGACACATCCGACCACGCATCCAGGAGCTGAGATGAAAAGAAGCAAGCAGGCCAAGATCGTGGCCACCCTCGGGCCGGCCAGCGACGACCGCCGGACGATCCAGGCGCTGTTCGATGCCGGCGCCGATGTCTTCAGGCTGAATTTCAGCCACGGCACGCACGAAGACCACCAGCGCCGGCTCGCGCTGATCCGCGAGATCGAGCGCGACAGCGGCCGCCCGGTCGGCGTGCTGCTCGACCTGCAGGGGCCGAAGCTGCGCATCGGCACCTTCCCCGGCGGGCCGATCGAGCTGGTCGAAGGCCAGCCGTTCCGGCTCGACCTCGACACCCGGTCGCCCGGCAACATCGAGCGGGTCGCGCTGCCCCACCCGGAGATCTTCGCAGCGCTGGAGGCCGGCACCGAGCTGCTGCTCGACGACGGACGGCTGCGGCTGCGGGTCGAGGGCTTCGGCAAGGACTTCGCCGACACCCGCGTGGTCAACGGCGGCACGCTGTCGGACCGCAAGGGCGTCAACGTGCCGGGCGTGGTGCTGCCGCTGTCGGCCATGACCGACAAGGACCGGGCCGACCTGGCCTTCGGCCTCGGCTTGGGCATCGACTGGGTGGCGCTGTCCTTCGTGCAGCGGCCCGAGGACGTGATCGAGGTGCGCCGGATCGTCGACGGCCGTGCCGGCATCGTCGCCAAGCTCGAGAAGCCTGCCGCGATCCAATCGCTGGACGCCATCGTGGCCGAGGCTGATGCGGTGATGGTGGCGCGCGGCGACCTCGGCGTCGAGATGCCGGCGGAGCAGGTGCCGGCGATCCAGAAGCGGATCATCCGGGCCTGCCGGCGCGCCGGCAAGCCGGTCATCGTGGCGACGCAGATGCTGGAGTCGATGGTCGCCGCTCCGGTGCCCACGCGTGCCGAGGCCTCCGACGTGGCGACGGCCATCTACGAAGGCGCCGATGCCGTCATGCTCTCCGCCGAGTCGGCCAGCGGCCGCTATCCGGTCGAGGCGGTGAAGATGATGAGCAGCATCATCACGCACACCGAAAGCGATCCCAACTACCGGGCCGCGATCGATGCCTCCCGCCCGGAGCCGCTGGCGCGCACCGCCGATGCGATCGGCGCCGCGATGCGGGACATCACCGGCCTGCTCAGCGCCGCGGCCACTGTCGCCTACACCAGCTCGGGCTACTCGGCCCTGCGCATGGCCCGCGAGCGGCCCCGCGCGCCCATCATCGGCATGACGCCGCGTCTCGCCACGGCGCGCCGCCTGGCACTGGCCTGGGGCGTGCACGCCGTGCTCTGCCACGAGGTGGTGGACGTGCCGGAGATGAGCGAGCTCGCCAGCCGGACCGCGCTGAAGGAAGGCTTCGGCGCCCCCGGACAGACCATCGTCATTTCAGCCGGCATGCCGTTCGGCACCTCCGGCACGACCAACCTGCTGCGCATCGCGCAGATCTGAAGGCACGCTCATTGTTGAACGCAGGTTAACCATGGATTCACTTTCGCAGTGATTCGGCCCCTGCATCGCTGACACCATTCGCCGCATACCCACAAGGAGACATTCATGACATCGACTCTCGCGCGCGCCCGCGTGCTCACCGCGCTCGTCCTCGGCCTGGCGGCCACCCTCGCCGGCGCCCAGGCGTGGCCCACCAAGCCGATCAGCCTCGTCGTGCCCTTCCCGCCCGGCGGCAGTTCGGACGTGCTGGCGCGGGCCATCGGCGACAAGCTCGGCCAGAGCCTGGGCCAGCCGGTGATCGTCGAAAGCCGGCCCGGTGCCGGCGCCACCCTGGGTGCCGACTACGTGGCCAAGGCCAAGCCCGATGGCTACACGCTGCTGATGGGCGCCGTGCACCACACCATCGCCACCAGCGTCTACAAGAAGCTGCCCTACGACTTCGAGAAGAGCTTCGCGCCGGTCACCACCATCGCGATGGTGCCCAATGTGCTGGTGGTCAACGCGAAGTCGCCGGCCACGGACGTCAAGCAGCTGGTCGCGCTGGCCAAGGCGTCGCCGGGCAAGCTCTCCTACGGCTCGAACGGCAACGGCACCGTGCAGCACCTGATCGGCACGCAGTTCGCGAGCCTGGCCGGCGTGGAGCTGCTGCACGTGCCCTACAAGGGAAGCGCGCCGCTGACCACCGACCTGCTGGGCGGCCAGGTCGACATGTCCTTCGACACGCTGACGCCGGTGGTCCAGCACATCAAGGGCGGCAAGCTGCGCGCGCTGGCGGTCACGACGGCGAAGCGCTCGAGCACCTTGCCCGACGTGCCCACGCTGGCCGAGTCCGGCCTCAAGGATTTCGACCAGGGCACCTGGTTCGGCATCCTGGCACCGGCCGCGACGCCGAAGGACATCGTCGAGCGGCTCAACACCGAGTTGGTGAAGATCATCCGGTCGCCGGAGTTCGGCAAGCGCATGGCCGAGATCGGTGCCGAGCCGGTCGGCGACACGCCGGCCCGGATGGGCGCGCAGATCAGGAGCGACACGGCCAAGTACGCGCAGCTGGTGAAGGAAGCGAAGGTCACGATCGACTGAGCCTCGCCCCGACCAGGTTGTCTTCCTGGCGCCCTTGCGCCAAGATCGACCCGGCCCGCGGGAGGGGGTCCGTCGATGAGCCTTGCCACCAACGATCCGGGCCAGCGAGCAACCGCGGTGCGCAAGCCGCCGCCCTGGGGCCTCTACCTCGCCGCGCTGGCCATGGTGGCCGTGCTGGCCCTCCCCTTGCCGGACGGCCTGCCGGTCGCCGGGCATCGCATGCTCGCCATCCTGGTGTTCGCGATCATCGTCTGGATCAGCGAGTCGGTGAGCTACGAAGCCAGCGCCATCATGATCACCTCGCTGATGGCGGCGCTGGTCGGCCTCGCGCCTCAGGTCGGCGATCCTTCACGCCTCTATGGCACCTCGCAGGCCCTGGGCATGGCGCTCGCGGGCTTCTCGAGCACGGCGCTGGCGCTGGTGGGCGCCGCCCTGTGCATCGCCGCCGCCATGACCATCACCGGACTGGACCGGCGCATCGCGCTGGTCACGCTGTCGATCATCGGCACCACCACCCGGCGGATTTTGATCGGCAGCATCATGGTCACCATCGTGCTGTCGCTGGTGGTGCCGAGCGCCACCGCGCGCAGCGCCTGCGTGGTGCCGATCATGATGGGCGTCATCGTCGCCTTCGGGGTCGACCGCCGCTCCAACATCGCCGCCGGCATCATGATCACGGTGGCCATGGCCACCAGCGTCTGGAACGTCGGCATCCAGACCGCGGCGGCGCAGAACCTGCTCACGGTCGGCTTCATGGACAAGCTGCTCGGCGAGCGCGTCAGCTGGCTGCAGTGGCTGATCGCCGGCGCGCCGTGGGCCGTCGTGATGTCGATCGTGCTGTACTTCATGGTCCGCTGGCTGCTGCCGCCCGAATCGGAGGCGATCGCCGGCGGCAAGGAAGCCGTGCAGCGCGACCTGGAGGCCCTCGGCCCGATGACCGGCCCGCAAAAGCGGCTGGCCGCGGTGTCGGTCGGCCTGCTGCTGTTCTGGGCCACCGAAGGCAAGCTGCATGACATCGACACCGCCTCGATCACCTATGTCGGCCTGGTGGTCCTGATGCTGCCGCGGCTCGGCGTGATGGACTGGAAATCGCTGCAGGGGCGCATCCCGTGGGGCACGCTGATCGTCTTCGGCGTCGGCATCAGCCTGGGCACGGCGCTGCTGTCGACGCAGGCGGGCCAGTGGCTGGGGCGCTTCGTGGTCGCGCATTCGGGGCTGGCCACGCAGGGGCCGGTGGCGGTGTTCGCGATCCTGTCGGCTTTCCTGATCGTCATCCACCTGGGCTTCGCCAGCGCCACCGCCCTCACCGCGGCGCTGCTGCCGATCCTGATCTCGGTGCTGCAGACCCTGCCGGGCGACATCCACAAGGTCGGCATGACCATGCTGCTCGGCTTCACGGTGAGCTTCGGCTTCATCCTGCCGATCAACGCGCCCCAGAACATGGTCTGCCTGGGCACCGAGACCTTCAACGGCAAGCAGTTCGCGCGCGTCGGCGTGCCGGTCACGATCGTGGGCTATGCGCTGATGCTGCTGTTCGCCGTCACCTACTGGCACTGGCTCGGCTGGACCTGAAGGGGTCCGCTCAGCCGGCCGTCGGGTCGAAGAACCGGCGCGACAGGCCGGCCCGCCCCGGATAGAACTTGAAATAGGGCCGCGCCTGGTCGATCACGGCCGCGACCGACGGGTGATCCATCAAGCGCTCGAAGTAGGCCGACAGCTGCACCTGCTGCGGCGGCAGCGGCAGGTAGGTGGCGGCATAGAACAGGGCCGGCGCGGCGGCGCAATCGGCCATGCTGAACGCGTCGCCCGCGACCCAGGTCCGGCCCTCGAGGCGGCGGTCGATCATGGCGTAGGCCATCGACAGGGTGTCCCGCGCCCGGGCCACGCTGCGTGGATCACGCTCGCCCTCGGGCTTGAGCAGGTCGGCCGTGAACGCCTGCATCGGCGTCATCACGTAGAGGTCGAAGAGCCGATCCCACAGGCGCACGTCGAGCGCGTCGGCGGCGTCATGCGGAACGAGCGTGCGGCCGCCAGCGGCATGGCTGTGCTGCAGGTGCTCGATGATGATGCTCGATTCGGGGACCGGCCGCCCCTGGTCCACGAGCAGGGGCATCTTGCCGGTGGGCCACAACGCCAGCCAGGCATCGCGCTCGGCGGGGTTGCCCAGGTCGAGCAGCCGCTTGTCGACCTCGACCCCGAGCAGGTCGATCGCGATCAGCACCTTCTGGCAGTAGGACGAGAGGGGGTGGTAGTGCAGCGTGAGGGCGGTCATGGCG
>Ga0182007_10000494_pt1 | contig 23536 bp, 17 predicted proteins | sample Sormic07211113_1_FD_123023 | JGI IMG/M metagenome (GOLD analysis project Ga0182007, IMG submission 123023) | Rhizosphere microbial communities from Sorghum bicolor, Mead, Nebraska, USA - 072115-113_1 MetaG | ecosystem: Host-associated > Plants > Roots > Rhizosphere | place: USA: Nebraska...
CCGGTGCGGGCGCCGTCTCCGTGGCCGTGCCCGGTGTCTCGGCCGGGGGTGCCGTCTCCGCCGTGCCCCGTGTCTCGGTCCTGTCCGGGTCCCGGCGGGGCGTCCGGCGCGGGAGCGGGCCGGGGTGGCCGTTGCGTGCGGTGTGGTCGGACGGTCCGGTGCCGTTCTGGGCGGCGGCTCCCGGACGCGGGCCGGACGCGGCGCCCGCGCCGGACCGGTCGCCGGAAGTGTCCGTCTGCCGGTTGTCGGCGCCCCTCACCGCTCCGGACAGGCCACCTGCCCCGCGTACCGGCAGAGCGCTCGGGAAGCCCGCGGCCGAGGCGCCGGCGCCCTGGGTCTGCGTCGCGGCGCCGCGGGAGCCGAGCGCCCGCGCCGTACCGGGGGAGGCGGCCCCGACCGGGCTCATCGCCAGCAGCAGGGAAGCCGGCACCGAGACTTCGGCCGTCACGCCGCCGCCCGGCGTGCGCGACAGTGTCACCGCGACGTTCCAGCGGCGGGCCAGGGTGCCGACCACGAACAGACCGAGCACCTTCGTCGGTACGACGTCCAGACGTTCGCGGCGGATGAGGCGGGCGTTCTCCTCGGCGAGGCGGTCGGCGCCCATGCCGAGGCCGTGGTCGGCGATCACGATCGTCGCGCCGCCCGCGGACTCCTCACCGGTGGTGTCCCGCACGTACACCTCGACGGGGCTGCCGGCGGGCGAGAACGACACCGCGTTCTCGATCAGCTCGGCCACCATCAGGGTGAGGTCGCCGATGATGTCCGGCTCGACCATGACCTCGGTGCGCGCGTACAGCTGCACCCGCCGGAAGCCCTCGATCTGACCGAGCGCGGCGCGTACGACGTTGGTGAGCGCCGTCGGCCCGGAGTCCAGGACCGTCTCGCGGATACCGGCCAGCAGCATCAGACTGTCGGCGTTGCGGCGCAGACGTACCGCGATGTGGTCGATGGAGTAGAGGCGCTCCAGCAGCGCGGGGTCGGTCTCGCCCCGTTCCACCGCGTCGATCAGGGCCAGCTGGCGGGTCGTCAGGTTGCTGACCCGGCGGCCGACGTTGCCGAACATCTCGGCGACGTTGCGGCGGCTGAGGACCTGGCGTTCGAGGAGCGCGATGGCGGTGGTCTGGACCCGGTTGATCACCTCGGCCAGCTCGCCGATCTCGTCGTTCGCGGTGACCGGCATCTCGCGCAGCTTCGGCGGACTGTCGTCCTCGTCGTCGTCGGCGACCCGGGCGAGCTCACGCCCGGCCACCTCGGCGACCTCCTGCGCGGCACCGGTGAGGGCCATCACGGGCCGCACCACCGAGCGGCGGACCAGGACCGAGAAGGCGAGCCACAGGACGAACCCGAGCAGGGCCGCGGCCAGCAGCAGACCGGCCCGCCACCAGGCGTCCGTGGACGCGCTGTCCGCGCCGTGGGCGATCTGGTCGATCAGCGACGAGGTGGTCTTCAGTCGGGCCTGCGCCTGCTCGGGGTAGGCGGGATAGTCGCTCAGCGCGTCCTGGAAGGCGTTCTTGATCTCGCTCGGAGTGGTGGCCTGGAGGGTGCTCGGGGCGACCTGGAGCTCGGCGTACGCCTCGGCGATGTCCTGCTGGGCGTCGGTGTGCTCGATGCCCGACAGCTCGTTGGCCTGCTGTTCGGTGGCGAACCGGGCGAACCGCTCGACCTGGTTGCTGTAGAGCTCGTAGGCGCCGACGGCGGTGGTGAACTCGATCTGCGCGTTGGCGTCACCGGTCGTCGCCGAGAACACGCCGGTCTCGAAGGAGCCGTGCGCGGCGTCGGCGCGCAGCAGGGAGTCGAGGAGGTTGCCCGTGAAGGTGGCCGCCAGCTCCGAGTTCCGGTCCAGGCTCAGACCGCCGATCACGGTCCTGGCCGCGTTGTTGTAGGCCGGGTCGATGTTGCTCGCGGGCAGATAGCTCTGTTCCACGGTCCCGCGGAGGCTGGTGAGGCCCTCGACCTCCTTGAGTGCCTGCGCCTCGCCGGCCGGCATCGAACCGCCGAAGGCGGCCCGTACCTTCGCGATCTGCGTGTCCACCTTCTTCTGCGCCTTGCGGTAGCCGGCGAGCGTGGACTCGACGCCCTTGCTGCCGGCCTCATAGCGCACGGACAGCAGGATCGCCAGCTGGTGCTCGCTCTCCAGGTCGTTGACGAGCGCGGCCACCTGCTCGCTGTTGCGCACCAGGTCCGCCGCGGACGCCGCGTCGCGCGCCTGGCCCACCTGGTCGGAGATCAGATAGGAGAGCAGCGCGGCCACGACGGCCAGCGGGATGCCGACCAGGAGGTTGAGCTTGAGCCGGAACGGCCACCGGTCGGCGAAGCCCCGCGGACCACCGCCTTTGACCTGCGGCGGAGCCGACCGGGGCGGCGCGTCCACCTCGTTCGTGGACACCGGGCCTCCTTCACGGGGATCTCGGTCATGCGTCAAGTTGCGTACGACCGATTCTGATCGATACTGGATCAAGAAGAATAGGTGCGGATGACACCGCAGCGGCCCCCGTACACCGCTGTGACCGACGCCAACTTGCGTGAGACTACCGCCTCATTGAACGATCAAGTGCGTTGCCCTACGTCAAGAATCCGTTACAAAGCGCCTCCGGATCCGCCCCGCTTCGTTCACACCGTATTCACAACTGATCACGCATTGAGGCCAATTGGTGACCAGGCTGCTCTTGACTGACGGAGAACAGCCTGGATTGGATCAGTGGCAGAGCTTGTCTCTCATCAATCCCCCGAGTCCGGAACGGGAATCGTGACTTCCAAAGCCCCACGCAGCAGGCCCATCAAGAGCTACTCCGCGGCGGCCGTCGCGCTCGCCGCGACCACGGCCCTGCTGGCGGGATGTGGCTCCTCGAACGACAACAAGTCGAACCCCCTCGACGGGGGCGGCAAGTCCGACGGCAAGACGGTCGTCGTCGGCTCCAACAACTTCGCCGAGTCCATCCTGATCGCCGACATCTACGGGGAGGCCCTCAAGGCCAAGGGTGTCAAGGTCACCTACAAGCCCAACATCGGCAGCCGCGAGACCACGTACGGCCTGCTGAAGAACGGTTCCATCACGGTGCTGCCGGAGTACAACGGCGCGCTGCTGGCCTACCTCGACCCGAAGGCCACGCCGAAGACGGTCGAGGCCACCACGGCCGCGATCGAGGCCAAGCTGGACTCCAAGCTGACGCTCCTGGACCCGGCCTCGGCGCAGGACAAGGACTCGGTGACGGTCAACAAGGCCACCGCCGACAAGTACAAGCTGACCTCCGACTCCTCCATCGCGGACCTCAAGGACATCGCGAAGGACCTGACCATCGGCGCCTCGCCCGAGTTCCAGACCCGGCAGCAGGGCCTGGTGGGCCTGAAGTCCGTATACGGCCTGGAGTTCAAGGGCTTCAAGGCGCTGGACGCGGGCGGCCCGCTGACGCTCGCGGCGCTGACGAAGAACACCGTGCAGGCCGCGGACATCTTCACCACGGACCCGAACGTCATCAAGGAGAAGTTCGTCGTCCTCCAGGACCCGAAGAACCTCTTCGGCTTCGAGAACGTGCAGCCGCTGGTCTACAAGAGCGGTCTGTCCTCGGACGGCGTCGCCGCCCTCAACGCGGTCTCGGCCAAGCTCGACACCAAGGCCCTGCTCGAACTCGACTCCCAGGTCCAGCTCGAGAACAAGGACCCGCTGGACGTCGCCAAGGCCTGGCTGAAGACGGTCGGCCTGGACTGACCACAACGGCCGGACAACGCCGCTGACACACCCTCCACCCGACGCGGGTGCCCCGGGAGACCGGGCGCACCCGCGTCGTGCTGTCCGCCCCCTGACCAGCGGAACATGAAGATGTCATATGCCGCCCCCCGACGGATTCACGGTGAACGCGTGCGGCGTTACTTGTCGGGTCCGTTGGCGCGTGTGCGACCGTCGTCCAGGAGGCCGCGACAGGCTTTCACGGGGTGGAAGGAGCCACGGAGACGGAGGTCAAGGTTCTCGGACCGCTCGTGGTGCGACCCGGCGCACATCGGACAGCGACCGGCGGGAGACGGACAGGATGTCGTCGACCTCCTGCGCCGCCCGCTCGGGGTGCAGGGGTCCGAACCCGAGGAGGTCGTGCAGGTCACGGGCGAAGCGCAGGCGTTCGCGGACCACCGCGAGCCGTCGCCTACGGGCAGTTGTGGCTGTACCTGCCCGCGGAACCCGCCCGTCCGCAGCCCCTGGAACGACAACTGCTCGATCTCGACAAGCGCCTGGGCTGAACGCTCGGCACCCCCCGCTCACCGGCCCGGACGAGTGAGCGTCCCGCCCCCTTCGGCATCCTCCGCGACGGCGATCAACTGGTCGAGCAGCGCGATGAGCACGTCCCGGCACGACCCCCGCTCGCGGGCGTCGCACAGCAGGACCTGGACATGGTCCGGGAGGGCGAGCGCGTCGCGGATCTCGTCGGGCGGGTACGGGTGTTCGCCGTAGAAGCCGTTGACGCCGACGACGAAGGGAATGCCCCGGCGTTCGAAGAAGTCGATGGCGGCGAAGCTGGATTCGGGACGGCGGACGTCCACCAGGACCACCGCGCCCAGGGCACCGAGCGCGAGGTCGTTCCACATGAACCAGAAACGCTGCTGGCCCGGCGTGCCGAAGAGGTACAGGACCAGGTCGTCGCCGATGGTGATCCGACCGAAGTCCAGGGCCACCGTGGTGGCCTTCTTGTCCTCGATGCCGGCGAGGTCGTCGATGCCCAGACCGGCCTCGGTGAGCGGTTCCTCGGTGCGCAGCGGGGCGATCTCGCTGACCGAGCCGACCATGGTGGTCTTGCCGACGCCGAAGCCGCCGGCGATCAGGATCTTGACCGTGTCGGGCGCGGCCCGAGTCACGGTGTCAGAGTCGGCCAAGGCCGTCCCTCACTTTCTGCAGCAGGTCCAGGTCCGGGGTCTGGGAGACCGGGCGCGGCGGGCGGACGGTGATCCGTCCCGCCTCCAGCAGATCGCACAGCATGATCACCACCACACTGACCGGGAGGTCGAGCAGGGCGGCGAGTTCGGCGACGGCGATCGGCTCGACGCAGTGGCGCAGGATGCGCTGCTGCTCCGGCTGCGGTCGGGTGGCCCAGGTCGGCGGCGGGTCCACCGCGGTCACCGTCGTGATCAGCGTGAAATCGGCGCGGCTCGGCCGCGTGCGTCCGCCGGTCAGGGCGAACGGTCGTACGAGACGGCCTGCCGTGTCGCCTCCGCCCACCTCACGCGCCGGAATCGACGGTGGGGCCGACACCGGCCCGGGGAGCCGCGCTGAGGTGCTCGCCGATCTTCTTCACCAGCATGTTCATCTGGTACGCGACCACACCGACGTCCGCATCCGCGTTGGTGAGGACGACCAGGTGGGCGCCGGGACCGGCGGAGGTGAGGATCAGAAAGCTGTTGGCCATCTCGATGAGCGCCTGCCTGACCGGACCGCCTCGGAAGTCCATGCTCACTCCCTTGCTGAGACTCATCAGCCCGGACGCGGTGGCGGCCAGCCGCTCCGCGTCGTCGCGCAGGAAACCGGTCGACTTGCTGACGACCAGGCCGTCCTCGGAGAGCACCACGGCGTGGTTCACCTCGGCGACCCGGTCCACCAGGCCGGTGAGCAACTGGTCCAGTGCGGTATGAGTGGCGGGGATGGGGCGTGTCATGACGTGTCCTTCGTCAGCGTTCTGCGGGCGGGGGGACCTGGGCGCCGGTGGCGGGTACCTGCGCGGCGGTGGATGTCTGCGGGTCCGGATGACGGGGGTCTTCCGTTACGAGGTTCTCCTCCCGTTCGTACCGCGCCTCACCGTCGTCACGCGCCCGGAGCGTGCCGCGCTGGAACCCGGCGAGCGAGGAGGCGGCCTGCTCCGCGGTGAACTCGTCCATCTGTCCGTCCTGCGGGGCCCCCGACTCCTCCCGCAACTCGGCGGCCAGGCTGGTCTGGGGGACCCGGCGGGGGAGGGGCGCGAGACCCGGGCGGCGGGTGAAGGGCCGCGGCTCGGCGTCCGCGGGTCCGGCCGCGCCGTTGCGTCGCGCACTCGCGGTCCGGCTCGCTTCGGCGGTGCGCCCCGCTTCGCCGGTACGGCCGGTCACGGTGGTGTCCCCGGCTTCGCCCGGCCCCGCAGTCCGGGTGCCGGCCGCGTGTCTGCCTCCGCCGTCCCGGCGCGCGTTCGCGGTGGGCGCGGCGTCGGCGGCGTCGACGACGGCGCGGGCGGCCGCGGCGTGCCGTGCGGCGCCGGATCGCGTCCCGTCTCCGGTGCCTTCGGGGTCTACCGCGCGCGTGGCGTTGCCGGCGCCCTCGGACTCGACCGTGTCCACGGCCCTGCCCGCCCCGGTGGCGCCGCTCGCGGCCCGCCCGGAGTCCGCCTCCGCCCCCTGGTCCCGGTCCGCGCGCTCGGCGGCATCCGGGTAACCGGTCTCTCCCGGCCGGCCGGCCTCATCGGCGCGGGCGTGCTCCGCGCCGTCCAGGGCGTCACGGTCACGCGCCGCCGGAACCGTGGCCGAGGTCGCGGCCGGCGCCTCGGCGTCGGACTCCCGGTCGGCATCCCACGCCTGGCCGGCGGCTCCCGAGGCGTAGCCCCGCCGGGCGTTCCCGCCGGCTCGGCCGTGCGCCTCGCCGGACGGGTCTTCCGGCACCTCCCGCACCACGATCTCGTGCGGCAGCAGCACGATCGCCGTCGTGCCGCCGTACGGAGAGGCGCGCAGGGTGACGGCTATGCCGTGACGGGTGGCGAGGCGGGCGATGACGAACATGCCGAGGCGGAGGTCGCCGGCGAGGGCCACGACGTCGAACTTCGGTTCCACCGCGAGCTGTTCGTTGAAGGCCGCGTAGTCCTCCTCGGACATGCCGAGACCGCGGTCCTCGACCTCGACGACCAGGCCTTTGGCGACCATCGCGGCCCGCACCCCGACCGGCGCCGGCGAGGGCGAGTACGCCGTGGCGTTGTCGATGAGCTCGGCGAGGAGGTGGATGACGTCGGCCACCGCGGGCGGCGCGAGGTAGACGTCCTCGTCGGTGTGGACCTCGACCCGCCGGTACTCGGCGACCTCGCCCACCGCACTGCGCAGGATGTCGATCAGCGCGACCGGCTCCCGCCAGCTGCGCCGGGGCTGCTCCCCGCTGATGATGACCAGGTTCTCCTCGTACCGCCGCAACTGGCTGGCGGTGGAGTCCAGTTCGTACAGACCCTTGAGCACGTCCGGGTCGGTGTGCTCGCGCTCCAGCGCGTCCAGCTTGGTGAGCTGGAGGTTGACCAGGTTCTGCGACTGGCGGGCGATGCCGAGGATGACCTTCTGGAAACCCCGCCGGATGTCGGCGAGTTCCACCGCGGTGTGTACGGCCGTGCGCTGGGCCTTGTTGAACGCCCTCGCCACCTGCCCCAGTTCGTCGCCGCCGTAGTCCAACGGCGGTGTCGCCTCGTCCGCGTCGACCTTCTCGCCCCGGTCCAGCCGCGCCACCACGTCCGGCAGGCGCTCCTCCGCCAGACTCAGCGTCGCCTCCCTCAGGCCCCGCAGCCGCCTCGACAGCGAGCGGGTGATCCGCCAGGACATGCCCACGCACAGCAGCAGCGCGATCAGTCCGCCCGCGCTCAGCCAGGCGGCGGTGACCAGGAGGCTCTGCGCCTTGTCGGCGCTGCGGTCGAGCAGCGCGGTGGTCTGGTCCTGGATCATCCGCCTGTGCTCGTTGCCGATCTTCGCGAAGGCGGCCGCCCACTGGTCACGCTCGTTCGGCAGCGTGATCCTCCCGTCGGCCGCCGAGGACCGGGCGGCGAGCACCTTGTCCTCGATGCTCTGCAGGGTCTGCCACTCGGGGCTCTGCAGGATGCGGTCGGCCTGCGTCTTGGCGGTGCCCGTCAGCGACGGCGCGATCTGGTCCTCGATCAGCCAGCGCTTGGTGTCGACCAGCTTGGTGAAGGCGGCCCAGTCCTTCTCGTCCAGGTGTCCGGACGACCACGCCAGGGTCAGCTGCGCGTCCTCCCTCGCCACCAGCTCCGCCGCGTGCTCCAGGGCGACCAGCGGACCGGCCTGCGAGGTGAGGTCGCCGTCGTCGACCTGGGAGAGCTCCTGGAAGGCGTGGATCTGGTCGTCGATGATCGAGCCGTACTGGTCCAGCGCCTGCGCGGTGGTGATGTCGGTGGGGTTGTCCACCTGCCCGCGGTAGTACTCCAGGCTGCCGACCGAACCGAGCACCGAGTACAGCCGGTCGGAGATGCGCTCCGGCGCGTTGTTGATGGCGTCGGACTGGCCGACGATCTTGGCGACCGCCTTGTCCGTCGCCTTGCGCTGCGCGTCCAGCGCCGCCCGGGAGCCGCGCGGGTCGTGGGCCAGCCAGGCCGTCGACAGACTGCGCTCCCGCTGCAGGGCGAGGGTGGCGTCGGTGCCTATCGCACCGGTCGACCGGCTCAACTCGGTCTGCCCGCGCAGCCGTAGCCCCTCGGCGAACATCTGGGTCGTCGTCACACCCCACATCGCGGCGAGCGTGACGCTGGGGACCAGGGCCAGCAGGATCAGGGAGAGACGTATGGAGCCGAGCCGGCGCCGGGGACCTTTCCGTGGAGACATCGTCGTCCTAGGCGATCAGCGGAGGGGAAAGGGGGAGGGGAGACGGAGACGGGGGTGGCCGTGAGCGGGGAGAGAAGGGGTGCACAGGATGCTATCCGTACAAGTGACCGTATGTGCTACTGATCTTCGAATCTTTCGCGACATTGATGCACGAAGTGTCTTCATCAGCGAGTCTTCATCAGCGAGTCTTCATCGGCGTGTCTTCATCGGCGTGTCTTCATCGATGTTGCTTCATCGGCATGTCCGCATCGACGTGTCATCGGCCTCTCCGAAACCGTCGTCCGGCGCCCGGTTCAGCGGGTCCCGCTCTGCGCGAACCGGGCGACCGCGGCGACGTTGGTCCTGGTCACGAACGCCGGTCCGGTGAGCACGGGGGAGACACCGCCGCCGCTGATGTTGCCGTTGGTCTTGTACAACCAGAGGCCGTCCACCGCGAGATAGCCCTGCAGATACGGCTGCTGGTCCACGGCGAACTGCACACTGCCGCTCTGCATGGCCTTCACCAGGTCACTGTTGAGGTCGAAGGTGGCGACCTTGGCCCTGCTGCCGGACGCCTTCACCGATTTGACGGCGAGCAGCGCGAACTGGGCGCCGTTGGTGACCACTTCGTCGATCGTCGGATCCTGCCGCAGCCGGGCCGTGATCGCGGCCGTCGTCGCGTCGGCGTCGGTGCCCTCGACGTAGAGGTTCTCCAGCCGGCCGTCGAAGGTCCTCTTCACGCCGGCGCAGCGCGCCTCCAGCGCCACGTTGCCGCGCTCGTGGATGACGCAGACGGCGTGCTCGGCCCCGAGGCCGGCCAGCTTGGTGCCGACGGCCTGCCCGGCCACGCTCTCGTCCTGCCCGAAGTACTCCAGCAGCCCCAGGGGCTTCCAGGAGTCGATCCCGGAGTTGATCCCGACCACCGGGATGTCCGCCGCCCGCGCCTGGGCCATCGGCCCCGCCATCGCCTGCGGTTTGGCCAGGGTCACCGCGATGCCGTCGACCTTCTCCCGGATCGCGTCCCGCACCAGCTCGGCCTGCCCGGCGGCGTCCGGGTCGCTGGCGTAGGTCAGGTCGACGCCGTCCTTGGCCGCCGCGTCCTCGGCGCCCTTCTTCACCCGGTCCCAGAACGCGTCGCCCTTGGCGCCGTGCGTGACCAGGGCGACCTTGATACGGGCGCCGCCGCCCGCCTTGCCGATGTTGTCCGTCGTGGTGTCGGTGCCGCCGCCGGACGCGGAACAGGCCGTCATGAGCAGCCCGGCGACCACGGCCGCGGCCGCGAGGCGAACTGGTCTTCGGGAGACGGCGGATGGGTGAGGAGTCTTCATGGGGAGCGGCACCTCGCTGTGCGGCCGAGCTGGAGGAACAGCGCGATCACGTCACCGGCCGTTGTCCGACACGCCGTCCACCGTCCGGGTGACATTCGCTGGCCGGAGCCAATCGCGTGTGACCGCCGGTAGTCAAGTGAGCAGCCACTTTAAGTGAGTTACTGGTGCCGCTTCGTGATGTTTGCGGCCCGAAGTCGCCCGTTTGCATACGGGTCGTGAGCCGGCCCTGGGCACGTTGCCGGGCAGCGCCCAAGCGCGCCAACGGCTCAGCCGGATCGGCAGCCCCGCGGTGCCGGTCGACATCGCCGGACTGTGCACGATCGCGACGACGGTCAGGGCGACCGGCTCACGCACACGACGCGGTCCCCACGCCCCCGGCACCTCTACACTGGTCCGGTTCTTACGGCAGGAGTGGGACCCAGGAACCCGAGAGCGGACAGGAGAGCGACGACGTGGCGGCAGCCGGCAGTGGCTTCGAGGACCCCTCCGCCGACGTACTCGACCGCGCGGCCGCGGCCTTCGGACTGCTCGCCTCGCCCGCCCGTCTGCACATCGTGTGGGCGCTGGCCCAGGGCGAGAGCGATGTGACGGGGCTCGCCGAACGGGTCGGCGGCGCGCTGCCCGCCGTCAGCCAGCACCTCACCAAGCTGAAGCTCGCCGGCCTGGTCCGGGCCCGCCGCGAGGGCCGCCGTCAGGTGTACCTCGTCGACGACCCCGACGTGGTGGACGTCGTACGCCTGCTGGTCGACCGCCTCTCCGACCGCGCGGGCGAGATCCCGGCCCCCCGTCTCCGTGGCCTCTGACCGGCACACCGCTTCCGGACCGTCCGACGAGGAACCCGTCCGCCGGACCGCCCACCTGCGCGCCGTCCCCGGAGCCGGTGACCAGCCCTCCACCCCCGAGCCCTCCACCCCCGAGCCCCCCGCCTTCCTCTCCTCCCTCCCCTCCGAAAAGACCACCGGCGCCCCCCTCCAACTACTGCGTCGCCTGGAGACCGGCCCCAGCGGGCTCACCGATGCCGAGGCCGCCGTGCGGCTCGCGGAGGTGGGGGAGAACACGTTGCCCGAGTCGCGCACGCCGTCCTGGCCGCGCCGTTGTCTGCGAGGCGTACGGGACCCCTTCACCGCCGTACTCCTCGTCCTCGGTCTGGTCTCGGCGGCCGTCGCCTCCTGGAGCACCGCGGCCGTCATCCTCGCGCTGGTCGCCGTCAGCTGCGGGCTGCGGGCGAGCGGTGAGCACCGGGCCGACCGTTCGATGGCGACGCTGCGCGGACTCGTCGCCGGCACGGCCACCGTGGTGCGGCGCGGCGAGGGCGGGGAGTCGGCCCGGGAGACACCGGTCAGCGAACTGGTCCCGGGCGATGTGATCCGGCTCGGCCCGGGCGACCGCGTCCCCGCGGACGTACGACTGCTGCGTTCCCGCGGTCTGACCGTGCACCAGGCGGCGCTCACCGGGGAGACGGAACCGGTTCCCAAAGCCGTGGCGGAGAGGCCCGGCACCCCGGCCGAGGGCCCCTTCGCCGAGTCCCACCTCTGCTTCCAGGGCAGTGGCGTCGCCACGGGCAGCGCCACCGCCGTCGTCCTGGCCACCGGGGCACGGACCCGGCTCGGCGCCACCTACCGGCCCGGCACCGGCGCACGGCCGGAGGGAACCGCCTTCGACCGTTCCGTCCACGGCATCTCCTGGGTGCTGATCCGGTTCATGCTGCTGACGCCCCCGCTGGTGCTCATGGCGGGCGCCGCCCTGCGCGGCCGGGGCCTGGAGACGCTGCCGTTCGCCGTGGCGGTCGCCGTCGGGCTCACGCCCGAGATGCTGCCGGTGATCGTCACCACCTGTCTCGCGCGCGGCGCGGCCCGGCTCGCCCGCCGCCACGACGTGATCGTCAAACGCCTGCCCGCCCTGCACGACCTGGGCGCCACCGACGTCCTGTGCGTCGACAAGACCGGCACCCTCACCCAGGACCGCCCCGTCGTCGTACGCTCCCTCGACCCGGCCGGCCACGACGACCCGGACGTCCTGCGCTGGGCCGCCGTGGCCGCCTGGTGGACCCTCCAGCTCGCCGAGCTGCCCGCTCCGGACGCCCTCGACGAGGCACTCCTCGAAGCGGCGGGACCGGTGGGGGAGGAGTACGACGGGGTGGGCGCCGTACCGTTCGATCCGGTACGGCGGCTCGCCGTCGCGGTCGTCCGGGGCCCCGGCCTCGGCACGCACACCGTCGTGGTCAAGGGCGCCGTGGAGGACGTACTGGAGCGGTGCGAGATCGCGCCGGAGGAACGCGTACGGCTGCTCGCGCTCGCCGAGCGCGAGGCGGAGTCCGGTCTACGGCTCCTCGCCCTCGCCACCCGCCGACGCCCTGCCCGCCCCCGCGGGCATGGCCCGGCCGACGAGCGCGGCCTCACCTTCCGCGGCTTCGTCACCTTCCAGGACGCGCTCGCGCCGACCGCCGCCGAAGCCGTACGCGCGCTGACCGCCCGCGGTGTCGCGGTGCGGATCCTCACGGGCGACCACCCGGCGACGGCGGCCCGCGTCTGCCGGGACCTGGGCCTGCGGCCGGAGGAGATACGGGTGGCCGCCGACGTCCTCGACGGCGACGACGGAGCCGCCCTCGCCGCGGTCGGCCCCCGCCCGGTCGTCGTCGCCCGCTGCACCCCCGACGACAAGGCGCGGGTGGTCGCCGCCCTCCGGGCCGCCGGGCACACGGTCGGGTTCCTCGGGGACGGGGTCAACGACGTGCCCGCGCTGCGGGCCGCGGACGTGGGGATCGCGCCACGGGACGCCGTGGACGTGGCCAGGGAGAGCGCGGACGTCGTGCTGGCGGCCAAGGACCTCACCGCGATCGGGCACGCCGTCACCGCCGGCCGGTACAGCAGCGGCAACATCGCCTCGTATCTGCGCGTGACGCTCTCCTCCAACCTCGGCAACGTCCTCGCGATGCTCGCGGCCGGTCTGCTGCTGCCCTTCCTGCCGATGCTCCCGGCCCAGGTCCTCGTGCAGAACCTCTGCTTCGACGCCGCCCAGCTCGCCTTCGCCTACGACCGCCCCGGCGCCGCCGCCCTGAGCCGCCCCGCCGGTCTGCGGCCCTGGGCCTTCCTCAGGTTCATCACCGGCTTCGGTGTCCTCAACGCGATCGCCGACCTCGCCACCTTCGGCATCCTCGCGCTCGCCCTGCACGGCTCCGGCCAGGTGACCGACCAGACCCTGTTCCACTCGGCCTGGTTCACCGAGAACCTGCTCACCCAGGCCCTGGTGATCCTTCTGCTGCGCACCGGCCGACGGCTCGCCGAGGGCCGGGCCCCGGGCCCGCTCGGCTGGTCCGCGACCGCGCTCGCCGCCGTGGGCCTCCTGGTTCCGCCGAGCCCGCTCGGCGCCGCCCTGGGCATGACCGCCCTGCCCGCCGCCTACCACTTCCTCCTCACCGCCGTCCTCGCCCTGTACGCCCTCTCCCTGCTCGCGGCCAGGGCCTGGTACGAGCGGCGTGAGAGGTAGCCGGGACGCTCGGCACGGCGCTCCATAGGTTGTACAGTTGCGCAAAGTGGCAACCGTCGACGAGCGTCCGAGCAGCGGCGAGTGTCCTCTGCCGACGTAGGAAGAACAAACCCTAGGAAACGGAGGGAGCGGCCATGCTCCGCAACGGACTGGAACCCTGGCACCTGCTGGTCGTGGCGATCGTCGTCATCGTGCTCTTCGGCTCGAAGAAGCTCCCCGACACCGCCCGTGCCCTGGGCAAGTCGATGCGCATCCTCAAGAGCGAGGCGAAGGCGATGAAGGACGAGAACCCCGCCGCGCCCGCGACGCCCGAGGCGAGCCCGCAGACGGCGCAGACGGTCGTGGAGCCGACCGAGGTCACCAAGGCTGCTCCGGCGGCTTCCTGACCCCGCGGCTTCCCGAGGAGCCCGCTCCCCGCACACGCCGACAGGCCGACCCGGTTCACCGGGTCGGCCTGTCGTATGTCTTGCTCTTACTGTCTTGTCTCTTACTGTCTTGCCTGTATGTCCTGCGCGTATGTCCTGCGCCAGGACGGCGTACGACGTACGTCCTACGCCTGCAGCGCCTCCGCCGAGGCCTGTGCTTTCTTCTTGCGCTCTCTGCGGCTGACGCGCGGCTCCTGGTCGGGCAGCCAGCCGAAGACCATGCAGCTGCCCACCGCGCCCAGGGCGAGGCCGATGAAGAAGCCGCCCAGGTTCGAGGTGAGCCAGGTGCCCAGGGACGCCAGGACGCCGATGATCGAGTAGAACAGCCGCTGCCCGGGGCTGAAGAGCGTCAGCAGCCCGCACAGGACCATCACGGTCGGCAGCAGATAGCCGGCCAGGCCCTGCATGCCGATGTGCATGATGACCTTCAGCGAGGCCTTCTCGGTGAGCAGGATCTCCCCGCCGCCCAGGGTGAGCAGCAGCCCGCCCCAGAACGGCCGACGGGCCCGCCAACCGCTGAAGGCGGGCCGCCACCCCTGAGGTGGAGTGTCGGCGGTGGACATCAGCAGCCCGAGTCGCTGAAGCTGAGCTTGAGGCCGGGCAGCTTGAACACACCGGCCGTCGTCGCGTAGTTGGTCTGACGCAGGTTGTCGATGTGCACCGTGTCGGACTGCTGGCTGAAGACGCCCTTCGGCCCCTTGACCCCGGCCTTGTTTAGCTCGCTCGCGTCGTTGCCGATCTCGATGTTGGTGAAGGACGCGTCACCCGTGAGCTGTGTCGAGTCGGTGGTGAGATTGGTGGCCTGCACCTTCGACGAGCCGCTGCCCGCCTTGATGAGCAGATTGGTGCCGCCGAGGTCCACGCTCTGGCAGAGGCTGTCGAGCGTGGCGTTCTTGATGGCGGAGGTGACGATCAGCACCTGACCGCCGGTGTCGCCCTCGTTGGGGCTGCCGGGGGCCATGCTGTCGAGCCCGCCGAACTGCTCGAAGCCGGTGCCGTCCAGGGACTTGGCGGTGACCGTGAAGGGCATGCCCGAGATGGAGAACGACACCCCCAGCGCTCCCTGGGCGGTGAGGATGCCCAGGCCGGCGAGGCCGAGGACGGCGGGCACCGCCATCACGGCGGCGCGACGGGCGCGGACCCGACCCCGTCTGGCGGGCTCGGACGAGGAACCGCTTTCGGGGTTCTCTGGGGTGAGGTCGGCGGACGAGTTCACGTCCGGGGACGAGGCCATTTCTGCTCCCATGTGCATAGTCAGTGCGGGTTGGGCATCAGCGGCGCGTTGTCCTGGCGCGGACAGCCTGCGGGCGCACGGCGGCTCCCAACTCCCGGTGGCTGGAAGGGCTTTCTCGTACTCCGCAGTAGCCGTTCGAGGAAGTTACCCGTGGTTACTTTCGAGGGTCAAGACAGTTGTGAAAAAAGGGTGTCGATTGTGGGTCGCCTGTGGGTCGTGGTCCGACCGCTGCTCCCCTCTTCTTGAGAGAATCTCTTGAACGATCGTCAACTACCCTGCTCCTGCTTGACGTTGACTGATCCTCAGGTCTACAACTGCCCGTGGCTTCCCCCGGATCCGTGGCGCCGGATCCAGCCACGCGGCACCATCCGCGTATCCCGGACAACTGCTGTCCAGCACGGGCGCTTCACCGCCCGACACAAACCCTCCACGGCCCGGCACGGGCACTTCCCCCCTGGTCCACGCCGGGCCGTCTGCCCGGCCCGGACCGACCGGCGGCCCTCCCCACGGGTCGGCGGCCGGTCCCGGCCGGTTGTCGTGGCCGGCCCGTGACGTACGGAGAAGGCGTCACGGACCGGCCATGGCGGACGCTTTCTCGCGCCCGACACCACTCGCTCTCAAGCGACTTGAACCCTCAGTCCCCCCACTTCCGAAAGAGGTAGTCACCCATGCGCACTCGCACCCTGCTCACCCTGGTCGGTACCGTCGCGGCGCTGTCGATCCCCGCGATCGCCCCCGCCTCGGCCGACGGCACCGCGGTCCTGACCACCGGCTCCGCCGGCGGCACCGCCGTCGCGGTCGGCGACACCCTGAGCGCCCCGCTGGCCAGCGGCACCAGCGCCACCCTCTACTCCAGCGCGACCGGCACCAGTGGCGTGAAGTGCACGTCCTCGACGTTCACCGCGACCGTCACCGCCAACCCCAGCGCGCCCGGCACGGCCACCGAGACGGTCAGCGGCCAGACCTTCGACAAGAGCAGCTGCACCAGCAACGTCGTCGGCGTGCTCGGCGTCAGCAGCATCACGGTCGACAACCTGCCGTACACCACCTCCGTGGCCTCCGACGGCACCCTCACCGTCTCCCCGGCCGCAGGCTCCACCATCCAGACCACCGTCAAGCTGAGCACCCTGCTGGGCAGCATCACCTGTGTCTACCAGGCCCCCAGCCTGACCGGCACCTCCAGCAACACCGACAACAGCATCAACTTCACCAACCAGGCGTTCAGCAAGGTGTCGGGCTCGTCGCTCTGCTTCAGCGCCGGCTACTTCACGGCCAAGTACGCCCCGGTGACCGACAACGGCGCTGCCGTCTACGTCAACTGACGCCCATAGAGCCGTAGTTGTAGTTGTAGTTGCAGTTGTAGTTGCAGTTCAGCGTCGACGCAGACGCATGGCCAGGGCGGCGCCGCCGGTGAGCACCAGTACCGCCGCGGCGCCGCCCGCCATCAACGGAGCGGAAGGCCCCGAGTCCGCGGTCTCGGTGGAGGCGACGGGAGTGCTGTCGGGATTCGACGGCGCGTCCGTCGCCTCCGTCGTGGTCCGCGCGGGAGCGGTCCCGGTACGGCCCTGCCCGGCCGCGGGATCGGCCGTCGGGTCGGGCGTGGGGGAGGGCGACTCGCTCCGGGGCGCGGCCGCCACCCCAAAACCGCCGCTCTTGGCGCCTTGCGGGAACACCACGTCCGAGCACGAGTAGTACGTGTCCGGTGTACTGCTGTTCTGCCAGATCGTGTAGAGCACCTGATGCCCCGTCCGGTCGGACGGGAGCTTCGCCGTGATGCGGTAGGCCCCGCCGGTCAGCGCCGGGTCCTTGACCGAGGCGAACGGCTGGGTGGGCAGGTCCGACCAGGTGAGCGGCTTCGTCGGGTCGTAGCCCTGCTCGGTGAGATAGAGCTTGAAGGTCCCGGTGTGCGGGATCGTCGAGGCGTACTTCATCGTCAGCGTCGCGCCCGGCCTCAGGTTCGTCGAGGGCCAGTCGGCGCGGGCGAGGTCGAGGCCCTTGTAGTCGGGCAGGCCGCCGCTGCACAGCTTGCCGTCCGGGACGACCTGCCGGTCCCGGCCGCCGACGTCCGGTACCCGGATGTTGTCCCAGAAGGTGAAGGGCGCTCCGTTGGCGGCGACGGCCGCCTTGCAGGCCGCCGACCTCGCGTTCGCCCCGCCGTCGGGGGAGCAGGCGTACGCCCGGCTGACCGGGTTTGTCGGGGCGCCGTGCGCCTGAGCCGGGCCCGCCGCCCACAGGGACAGCAGGAGCGGGGTCACGAGGGCGCCCGCCAGGGCGGTGCGGTGTGCGGTCATCCGGGACATCCGGAACGTCTCCTCGGCCGGCGCGGAAGGGTGCTCCCGTGGAGTACGGGAAGCGAGCCGCCCGTGTTCACCGCGCGACGAGCGGGGCCAAGCGGGCAATTCCCGCCAACCCATCGGACCGTGGGGGGTCTTCCGGCCGGATCGAGGGTTTCCCCTGTATTCACATGACTATCTCTTTGCCTATCGTTCGAGCACAGCAGACCCACAGGAAACCCCGAACGGGTCCCTGCTCGCGCCTGGCCGGCCATCGCGCCGCGTTGCACCATCCACTCTCCCCACCGCTTCGACGAAGAAGCGACCCCTCCCCCCCCGCGGCTCCGCGCTGCCCGGAGCCGGCCACGAAAGGCACCCCACGTGCGTAGACCCCACGCAGGCGGACGGCGACTGATCTCCGTCGCCGCGGCTTCCGCCGCGCTGATCACCGCGGCCACCGCCTCGGTCGCCGTAGCCCAGGAACCCGCCGACGCCCCGGCCGCCGTCCCCACCGCCCAGACCGAGGCCGCCCCGGGCACCCCCGCCCAGCGCCTCATCGTCGGCTACAGGTCCGGCGCTGCCGAGGCGCGTTCGAACAAGGCCGCCGAGGCCGACGCCGCCGCCAAGGGCCAGGAGGCAGGCCAGGACGTCGACTTCCGGCGCCGCCTCGCCACCGGCGCCGCCCTCGTCGACCTCGGCTCCACCCCCACCCGGTCCGAAGTCGCCGACGTCGTCGCCGAGTTCAGGTCCGACCCGCAGGTCGCCTATGTCGTACCGGACCGCCTCAACCGCCCGCAGGCCGACCCGAACGACACCGAGTACACCAAGCAGTGGGACCTCTACGAGTCGACGGCCGGCATGAACGTGCCGGGCGCCTGGCCGACCTCGACCGGTTCCGGGGTGACGGTCGCCGTCATCGACACCGGTTACGTCGCCCACAGCGACCTCGCGGCGAACATCGTCGGCGGCTACGACTTCATCGCCGACACGGCCGTCTCGGTGGACGGCGACGGGCGCGACAGCAACCCGGCCGACCCCGGCGACTGGTACAACGCGGGCGACTGCGGCTCCGGCGTCCCGGCCTCCAACTCCTCCTGGCACGGCACCCACGTCGCCGGCACCATCGCCGCCGTCACCAACAACGGCAAGGGTGTCGCCGGCATCGCCTACGGCGCCAAGATCTCCCCGGTGCGGGTCCTCGGCAAGTGCGGCGGTTACGACTCCGACATCATCGACGCCATCACCTGGGCGTCCGGCGGATCCGTCTCCGGCGTGCCCGCCAACTCCAATGTCGCCAAGGTCATCAACATGAGCCTGGGCGGCGACGGGGCGTGCACCTCCGCCACCCAGAGCGCCATCGACGCCGCCGTCGGGCGCGGTACGACGGTCGTCGTGGCCGCGGGCAACGACAACGACAACGTGGCCAACCACTCCCCGGGCAACTGCAACAACGTGATCTCGGTGGCGGCCACCAACCGCTCCGGCGCGAAGGCCTCGTACTCCAACTACGGTTCCCTGGTGGACATCTCGGCTCCGGGCGGCCAGACCAGCACGGGCACCGCCAACGGCATCCTGTCCACCCTCAACTCCGGCACCAAGACGCCCTCCACGGAGTCGTACGCCTACTACCAGGGCACCAGCATGGCCACTCCGCACATCGCGGGCCTGGCCGCACTGGTGAAGTCCGCGAACCCCTCGCTGACCCCGGCGCAGATCGAGTCCGCGATCAAGAACAACGCCCGTGCGCTGCCGGGCAGTTGCTCGGGCGGCTGCGGCGCGGGTCTGGCGGACGCGGCGAAGACGGTGGCCGCGGTGAGCTCCGGCGGTACGACCACCGGTACCACCTTCTCCAGCACCACCGCCGTCGCGGTCCCGGACAACGGCTCCGCGATCGAGTCCGCCATCGCCGTCACCGGCCGCAGCGGCAACGCGCCCTCGACGCTCCAGGTGGGTGTGGACATCACCCACACCTACCGCGGCGACCTGGTGATCGACCTGGTCGCACCGGACGGCTCGACATACCGACTGAAGTCGGCGAGCTCCTCGGACTCGGCGGACAACGTCAACACCACCTACACCGTGGACGCTTCGAGCGAGACGGCGAACGGCACCTGGAAGCTGCGCGTCCAGGACACGGCGGCACAGGACACGGGCACGCTGAACAGCTGGAAGCTGACCTTCTGAACGGGTCCTGAACGGGTCCCCGCAAACGGGCGGGCCGGTCGGTGCGAGCGGGCACCGACCGGCCCGTCGTTCGTTCACCGGCAGCCGGTCGGTATCGTTGAAAAGAAAACGGTTGCCTCGTACGCTGACGCTCGCTGGTGCAAACACTCCGCGTCCCCGCCGCCTCGGCGGGTGACACGTGTCCTCACGGGTCGCCCGGGCCCGGCGGCTCGCTCAACTCCCTTACGGGAAAGCCGAGTCGGCGTTCTTCGGGTGCACCGTGGACGCCGTCGCACGGTGAGATATCGTGTACGGGGAGTGAGAAACAAGCGGCTTGCCCCGTTGTGTCCAGTCCCGGGAGGGTTCAGGTCTTTCCCAGGAGTGTTCGGTTCCGGTCCCAGGAGAGTTCAGTCGATGGCGAGGCAGTTACGGGCCGAACAGACCCGTGCGACGATCATCACAGCCGCAGCAGATCTGTTCGACCGTCACGGTTACGAATCGACCAGCCTGAGCGACATCGTCGAGCACGCCCAGGTCACCAAGGGTGCCCTGTACTTCCACTTCGCGGCCAAGGAGGACCTGGCCCACGCCATCATGGAGCTCCAGTCCCGGGCCTCGCGCCAGTTGACGAGCGAGCTGGAGGGGCGCGGCCACTCCTCCCTCGAGACCCTGATGCGCATCACCTTCGGCATCTCGCGGCTCTCCGTCGAGGGCCCGATACAGCGCGCCGGACTGCGCCTCGCGACCGGCCCGGTCGAGGTACGGCCGCCGCTCGCCCACCCGTTCACCGAGTGGCGCGACCTTGCCATCCGCAAACTCCATGGTGCCGTCAAGGAGTCCGACGTCCACCCGGACATCGACATCGAGGCCACCGCCCACGCCCTTGTCAGCTGGTTCGTGGGGACCCGCGTCGTCGGCCGCACGCTCGAACCCGTCGCCCGCCAGCCCCGCCGGGTCGCCGAGATGTGGCACGTCATGATCCGCGGCCTGGTCCCCGTGACCCGCCGCGCCCGCTATCTCAGCCTGGCCGCCCGCCTGGAGCGCGAGCCCGGAACGGCCTGAGGGACGGGACGACACGGGGCGCCCCGGGACGACACCGTGCCCGCACCGGCCGCGCGAGGAAAGAAACACCGACGGAAACCTACGCACTGTGCGGCGGCGGAACCGCGCAGGCCTCGCGATACGGTGATGCGCATGTCCGACGCCCCGTTCGCGCCCGTGATCCTCGGCAACGAGCCGGGCTCCTTCCCGCACAGCGTCCTCGCCGAGCGGCACCCGGCGATCATCCGGCAGGTACGGGAGGCCTTCCCGTACGCCCCCGCCCGGCACCGCGCCCTCGACGGGCTCCTCGACAGCTGCGCCAAGGGCGTGATCGAACCGCTTTCCCCCGACGCGCACGACCGCGACCGCTGGGCGGCCTGGGGCCTTACGGAGTACACCGGCCGCTCCTGGTACGACGTCCCCTGGCTCTGGTCGGAGAGCTACTTCTACCGTCAACTCCTCGACGCCGTGGGCTACTTCACCCCCGGCCCCTGGCAGGGCATCGACCCCTTCCGCCCGTCCAAGCTGGCCGAACTGGCCACCTCGGAGACGGACGCGGAGCTGACCGCCCTGGACGATCTCCCCACCGAGAACGCCGGCCAGGCCCTTCTGCACGGCTCCCTCTGGGGCAACCGCGCCGACCTCGGCTTCCGCCTCTCCGACACGACCGCCGACACCGCTCAGGCGGCCCCCGGCCTGGTCGCCGACGACAGCGACACCCTGTGGTCCCTGCTCCCGCCCTCCGGCGCGGGCGTCCTGCACCTGATCGCCGACAACGCGGCCCGCGAACTCATCCCCGACCTCCTGCTGATCGCCCACCTCCTCGACAGCGGACGGGTGCGGCGCGCGATCCTGCATGTGAAGCCGTATCCGTACTACGTCTCCGACGCGACCATGGCCGACGTACTCGACGCGCTGCGACGGCTGAACCAGGCGCGGGGCGCCGCGTCCTCGTACGGCCGCACGCTCTGGTCGGCGATGACCGACGGCCGGCTCACCGTCCGCGCGCACCCCTTCTTCTGCGCCCCGCTGCCGTACGCGGAGATGCCCGGAGACCTCCGCGAGCAACTCGCCGAGGCCACGCTGACGGTGGTGAAGGGCGATCTGAACTACCGCCGTCTGGTGGGGGATCGCCGCTGGCCCCCGACCACCCCCTTCGCCGAGGTCACCGCCCACTTCCCAGGCCCCGTGGCCGCCCTGCGCACCCTCAAGTCGGATGTGATCACCGGCTTGGACGCGGAGACGGAGACCGCGTTGGTGGCGGCCGAGGGACAGCGGTGGCGGACGGGCGGGACGCATGCGCTGGTGCAGGTGCGGGCGTAGGCGTGGGCACAGATATAGGCACAGGCCTTGCAGGCCTGACCTCGGGGGCTTCTCGCACCCACAGTTGATGTGAGCCAGGCCCTCAAGTGACCTGCACCGGGAGCGACTTGAGGCCGTTGATGAAGTTCGACGTCAGCCGTCCCGCCGGTCCCGCCGTTCGCAGGACCGGAAACGCCCGCAGTGCCTCCCCGTACAGCACCCGCAGCTGCAGGCGTGCGAAGTGGGCGCCCAGGCAGACATGCGGTCCGTCACCGAAGGAGACATGCGGGTTGGGGGTACGGGTCAGGTCGAGGCGGTCCGGCTCGGCGAAGGCCCGTTCGTCTCGGTTGGCGGAGGCGTGGAAGACGACCACCTTGTCGCCGGCGCGGATGCGTCGGTCCGCGAGCTGTGTGTCGTGCGCGGCGGTGCGGCGGAAGGTGAGTACGGGCGGATGCCGGCGCAGCAACTCGTCCACCGCTGAGGGAAGTTCCGCCTTGTCGGCGCGCAGCAGGTCGTAGGCGTCGGGGCGTTCGGCCAGGGCGAGCAGCCCGCCGGGGGCGGCGGCGCGGACCGTGTCGTTGCCCGCGACGGTGAGCAGGAAGAAGAACATCTCCAGCGCGGGGTCGGTGAGTTCGGGCTCCTGGGCGAGGGTGGTCATGACGTCGTCCGCGGGATGCCGGCGCTTGTGCGCGGCCAGCTGCTGGACGTAGGCGAACATGTCCCGAAGCGCCGCGGGGGAGCGGGGGTTGACCGGTTGGCCCTGCTCGTCGCGCAGGGGGGCGCCCGCCTCGTCCGGGTCCTGGTAGCCGATGACCCTCTGGGTCCAGTGCAGCAGCAGGCCGCGGTCGGCCTCCGGGACGCCGAGACGGCACCCGGGACGTCCTGGCGGGCGTGGTGTGGGCGGGCGCGCTGGGCCTGCTCATCAACGGCGCACTGGTGTGGGGCGAACGCCGGTTGTTCCCGTGGACACCGGAGCAGCGGGCGACGGCCGAGCGGTCTGGCGGCACAACATGAGCCCACAGGAAGAACAACGACCTGCGCCCCAGGCCGCACCGGCCACCTCAGGCAATCCCGCCGGTCCGGAGACACCCGCCACCCCGAAAACACCCACGGCCCCCGACACCCCCACCATTCGCCCCACCGCCCCCACCACCCCCACAGGCCCCACTTCCCCGTTCCGTCGCGTCGCGCTCCGGCTCCTCGTGCTCCTGCTCTCGCTGGTCGCCTGGCAGTTCGTTGCTCGGGCGAACGGCAGTGTCTACTTCCCGCCCCCGAGCCGTATCGTCCACCGCGCCTACGACCTGTGGTTCTGCGGCCCCGTCCGGCACGGGTTCCTGACCGGGGCCGCCGTGGGGGACGTCCTGCCGAGTCTCGGGCGGATGGCGGCCGGTTTCGGGATCGCGGGGGTCGTAGGGGCGGGGCTCGGTGTCGTGGTGGGGCGGTCAAGGTGGGCGTACGCGCTGTGCAATCCGGTGCTGCAGTTCGCCCGCGCCGTCCCGCCCCCGGCGCTGGTGCCCGTCTTCGTCGTCGTCCTCGACTTCGGGACGCCGATGCAGATCACCGCACCGACGACACGACCATCGTCCTCGTCACCCACGACATCGACGAGAGCGTCTACGTCGGCGACCGCGTCGTCGTCCTCTCCCCGGGCCCCGCCTCCCACCTCGTCCTCGACCTCCCGTCGAACTCCCCGGCAAACGCGACCAGATCGGCACCCGCGGCCTGCCGGAATTCACCGCACTGCGCACGGAGGTGGGACGGGCGGTACGGGGC